>Ga0193727_1000471_pt1 | contig 15560 bp, 19 predicted proteins | sample H2c2metaG_FD_143051 | JGI IMG/M metagenome (GOLD analysis project Ga0193727, IMG submission 143051) | Soil microbial communities from a riparian zone of the East river system, Colorado, United States - H2c2 | ecosystem: Environmental > Terrestrial > Soil > Riparian zone | place: USA: East River...
GAATTGCTGAGCTATCTTAGTCATCGCGGTGTCCTGACCATCCTCGTGCTGGCTCAGCATGGCCTCGTCGGACCGATGGATACGCCGCTGGACATCAGTTATCTCGCCGATGGCGTGCTGATGCTGCGTTATTTCGAATTCGATGGCAGCGTGCGGCGCGCACTGTCCGTCGTGAAGAAACGAAGCGGCAATCACGAACATACGATCCGAGAATTCAAACTCAGCCACCAAGGCATCACCGTCGGCCCTCCGCTCAAGGGCTTTAGCGGCATTTTCGGCGGTACGCCGGTGTACAAGGGGGAGGAGGCACCTTTGATGCCTCGGGACACCGATGGTCGGGCTTGAAGCGCCAAAAGGCGTGGTTTTGGTCCTGATGCCCATCGGACGGGACGCCGCAACTGTTGCCAAGTTGATCGAAAGGGCCGGCTTACGTCCCGTGGTCTGCAACACGCTTCAGGAAGTGATAGAGAATCTCGAGTGGGTCATCGAAGTCGTGCTTGTGGCGGAGGAGGCGCTCTACGGCAATAATGCCCGCGTCTTGGAGGACTGGGTGGGCCGTCAGCCACCGTGGTCCGATCAACCCTTCGTCGTACTGACCAACCGCAATGAAGGTGGCAAGTTTGCCGCGTTCAGACGCGAGCTGGTCATTCGCCTGCGTAACGTGGGCTTTCTCGAGCGCCCGTTGCAGGCCATCACGCTTCAGGCCACGGTACTTTCGGCAGAGCGCGCTCGAAGACGACAGTATCAAATTCGTGCGTACCTTGAGGCGCAGCGCGGCGCTGCTGCCGAACTGGAGCGATTGGTGGCGGAGAGAACGGCTGACCTTGAGCGAGCGAACAGTCAACTCCGGGAAGAAATTGCGGGTCGCGAGCGGGCCCAGGCAGCGTTGCTGCAGGCACAAAAAATCGAGGCGTTGGGCCAGCTTGTCGGAGGGGTAGCGCACGATTTCAATAACCTGCTTATGGCTGTCATCGGCAATCTCGACCTGCTTTCCAAAAAACTAGGTGAAGATGCCCGACTTCACAGGCTCCTGGATGGCGCCATGGAGGGTGCCCGCCGCGGCGCCACTTTGACGCAACGGCTGTTGGCCTTCGCGCGCAAGCAGGAACTGAAGGCGCAAGCCACAGATGTCCGACGCCTTGTGGAAGACATGATAGGCCTCATAGAACGCTCGGTGGGTCCGATGGTTCGTGTCGAGCTTCACGCCGAAGGCAAAATGCCGGTCGTCGACGTCGACCCGAACCAGCTCGAAATGGCTCTGCTCAATCTCGCCGTGAATGCCCGGGACGCGATGATTACGGGCGGGGTCCTCACGATCGGGCTCTCCGAGCAAATTGTCGGGGCCGACGATCAGCTTGGTATCCGGCCGGGCCGATACGTTTTGCTTTCAGTGCGAGATACTGGAGAGGGAATGGACGCAGAAACGCTGGCCAGAGCCGTAGAACCGTTCTTCTCAACGAAGGGAGTGGGCAAGGGCACGGGTTTGGGTTTGTCCATGGTGTTCGGCCTGGCGCAACAATCCGGCGGTGCCCTGCGCCTCGAAAGCGCCCCCTCAAGCGGAACAACCGCCACACTTTGGCTTCCGGTTGCCCCAGTAACCTCACTCCCTTCCGCACGCACGCCGGACGCCATCACTCAAGCCTCGGCCCGCGCGCGAATCCTCTTTGTAGACGATGATCTTCTGATCGCTGGCAGTACTGTCGATCTACTGGAAGACTTGGGGCATCAGGTGGTTGAAGTGCACTCCGGCACTGAGGCGTTGCGGCTTCTTGAAGGTGGTTTGACTACTGATCTTTTGATAACAGACCATGCGATGCCAGGCATGACAGGAATCGAACTGGCCCGAGAAGTGCGCCGCCAATATCCTCAACTTCCGATCTTGCTTGCGACAGGGTTCGCTGAGCTGGAAGGTATTGAAGTGGTAGACGTCGCACGTCTCGCGAAGCCTTACACACAGGCTCAACTTTCCATGGAGATCGCGCGCCTTCTGCCGCACTGAATGGCGGGTTTCTGAAGTCACGTTGCTACAGCCTATTGACGCGACGATCGGGACTTGTCCCTCGCAGGATTCGCGCTGCCTGGGCGCGGGCCTGCGCACGAAACGATGGGGCGCCCTTTCGACGATCGCCTCCTTTTCGCCGCAGAGGCGACGCTGGCTTCGCTCCTCGACCGCACACGTCGCGCACGACGGCGGCTTACGTTCTGCGAAGCCGGCTGTCTCTTCGCTCAGCGTGTAGTTCAGAAGCGATCGTGGGGTGCTGCTGTTCAGCGGCCGGCGTCCACTTGCCTGGTAGATGAATTTCGCCCTTGGACCTTCAGGCCGCTAGCGCGCGCACAGTGGAAAAGCGGCGCTGCGGCTTTCCGCCGGGCGGGTTCCGTGGGCCGCCATCGAGTTCGCACAAGGCGTCGAGGATGGCGTCGATGCTGACGGGCGCCTTCAGTCCATCCGGAGCGCGTAGCGCAGGACAAGAGGCGATCGCCGACGCATCGGAAGCCCAGGAGGCGAGGATTGCCCGCTTCTCGGCCAGCGTTAGGGATGGGTGCATCACCACGTCCTTGGGGTGCTCAAAGACGGTGCCGGGGTGCAGGAGCGCTTGAAAGTCGAATACGTTGTCGTCGGTGGCGGTCGTCGGCCGCATGGTTTCCTCCATTCGAAGACGAGTGGGGTCGGCGGCCCGTGACCGGGCCGCCGCGATTCCGTGTCGCTCAGGCCGCCTTGGACTCGAGCTGGTGCACGTTGGCCTGCGACGTGCCGTTGATGGCGATCCGCCGTGGCTTCATGGCTTCGGGGATTTCCCGGACCAGTTCGATCTTCAGCAGGCCGTTGTCGAAGGACGCGTTCTTGACCTGGACGTAGTCGGCGAGGTTGAACTGCCGTTTGAAGTGGCGGGTCGAGATACCCCTGTAAAGGAACTCGCGCTCGGCTTTCTCGGTCTTGCCGCCTTCGATGGTGACGACGTTCTGCTCTGCAGTGATCGAGATTTCATCCGGCGAAAAACCCGCGACCGCCAGCGTGATCTGGTAGCGGTCCTCGGCCAGCCGTTCGATGTTGTAGGGCGGATAGCCTTCGTCAGTGCCGCGCTGGGCGGTTTCGGCGAGGTCGAACAGACGATCGAAACCGATGGTCGACCGGAAGAGGGGAGAGAAGTCATAAGTGCGCATAGCCAAATCCTCCAAAGAGCAAGATGGGTATGAGACACCGGACACGACCGGTGCCCGTCTGCATTTCCCGGGCCCATCAGGCGCCCGGGAGCCACCCTGCGGTGGCGACTTAGAAATTACAAAAACCGCTTTTGGTTTCAAGAGGGGGTCAAAAACTTTTTTGCCGTGATTTGGATCGCTCTGCCAGGGCGCCACGGGGCAGGGACGCATTGGCGGCGCTCCCCTTCGCCGTGAGGCTATTTTGCAGGCCGGGCCGCAAGAGGCGAGGTCAGGCCGAACCGGAGCATGCCAGCATAGCAGGCGCCCTTGAGGCCGAGCGGGCCGCATTGGAAAGCGCTCGCGAGCCGAGATCGCCTGTTGGTAGAAGCAGAAGCAGAAGCACAAGCTGAGTGCGGCCTTTGCCTTGGCGGTCGCCAGATCGCGACGTTGCTGCATCGTTAGATTCCTTGGCGCGCGCTGGAAGAAAAGATTGCTATCAGCGCCCCACGCGGCCAAAGCCGCCTTCGTCGATGGCGCCGCGATGGCCTGGTCGAAGAAGCCCAGCGAGGTTTAATAGGTCTTCAGTTTTCTCGCCATGAGACCCGGCTCGCTACTCTGAGGGCGGGACCGGCGGGGTCGCGTTAAGAAGCTGGGATATGGCGGTTACGATCTGAGCAGGGGCAAAGGGCTTTACAAGCAGGAGGCTGTTAGGCACGCCCTTGGACGCCCATTCCTCCCCGTGAGTGCCGGTCATGTAGATGATAGGCATCGTCGGATCGATTTCTCGGGCAGAGCGACCGACCTCCCACCCATCGAGCTTTCCCAGCAGGTTGATGTCGGTCACGACCGCCCGGTATTTGGATCTGGCGTCTTGGAGAAGCGCAATTGCTTCCTCGCCGGACGCTGTCAGGGCCGACTCAAAGCCCCCGTCTGAAAGCGCTTCTTCGACCATAGCCTGAATAAACTGGTCGTCCTCGACGACTAGAATCTCAACCGCATCGTTCAACGCCAATCTCCCCCTAGCTGACTCGTTGCAGTGCTCCGGTAGCTCAAGAGGTGATGGAACGATAGGTTCCGTCATTAAGACATACTAACGGGTCTCCACAGAGATTTGTCGACGAGAAGCCGGTCGCCGCGAGCGGGACCTGCCGAAGCATGCACGGAGAGGCACGGCGAGACAATTCCAATGCCGCGCCTAGCACTTGACGATTGGAAACGATCCGGGCGCGCGATCCGCCATCCTGAAAACTGGAAGGGGATACGTCCCATCGGCAACCTATCATGCTACAAGCCGAGGGCGGGCCAGCCGCCGGCATTTCGAAGGGACGAATTCATGCCAACCCCCGCGGGAACCGAGTCCGTGACGTCTCCAGTCGCGTCGACCGCCGCAACGAGACAGGAACTTCCGTACCGGTTGAGGCAACAGTCCTTGCTGGGCGAGTTCGGCCGAATCGCGCTGCAGACCCGCGACATCGGCCAGATACTGCAACGGGCGACGGAGCTCTGCGCACAGGGCCTCGAAACACCCTTCGCCAAGGTCCTGGAGTACGTGCCGGAGGAAAAAAGGTTGCTGGTGAGCGCAGGCGTCGGATGGGCGCCGGCGACGATCGGCCAGGTATCCTTGGGCGTCGATTTGGAGTCTCCCGCCGGCTATGCGTTCCATACCGGCCAAATCGTCATCTCCAACCACCTTCAGGAAGAAACCCGCTTTCGAACGCCGAAATTGCTGTTGGAGCACGGCATCAAGCGCGCCATCAACGTTCTCATCGCGCGGGGCGGCGAAGGTCATCTCCCGTTTGGCGTTCTGGAAGTCGACAGCGCGGAATCGGGGCAGTTCGATCTTGCGGATGCCGATTTCCTTGCGGGCTTTGCGGGCCTGCTCGGCATCGCCATCGAGCGGCAGCAAGCCGACGCCGAGCTCCAAAAAGCCCTGGAGCACCAGGCCATGTTGACCCGAGAGATGAGCCACCGTGTCAAGAACAGCCTGGCGTCGGTGGTAGGGCTGCTCCGCGTCCAGTCGCGTAGCGCGCAGTCTGAGGAAGTTCAAAACGCACTCAAGGACGCCGCTTCCCGCATCACCACGATCGCCCAGGTTCACGATCACCTGTGGCGCAGCACCCGGATCGGATTTGTCGATATTGCCGACTTCGCGGGCGAGCTTTGCAGGAGGCTGCAGGAAACGCTCGCCTACAAGATAGACTGCGACTTCGATCACCAGATGATTCCGGCGGACAAGGCAATTCCGCTTGGCCTCCTGATCAACGAACTCGTCACGAACGCGGCGAAGCACGCCTACTCCGACAGGTCCGGCGAGATCCAGGTGTCGGGCGAAGGGCGCGGAGCCGAGCTGCATGTCGTGGTAGCGGATCAGGGCGTGGGCCTGCCGGCGGATTTCGATATGGACCAGCCGCGAGCGAGCCTCGGCTTCAAGGTGATCAAGAGCCTACTTGCCCAACTCAATGGCCGCATCGCGTTCGCATCAAACGAGCCAAAGGGCACAACGATCCAACTTGATGTGCCACTCGATTAGAAAACCGGCAGCGCGATCAAGGAGGCTCCGAGCAATGCAACCATCGTGAGCAGCGTATCTCGGTGAAAAGGTGTGAATAAGCGCCCAAGTTTGACCCCGTTGCCGCTCAACAGATCAACTACTTAGCTCGCCGATCGGCGTCGAGATCCTATGCCGATTAACAGGTGGCGAGCAGCGCGGCGTTTGCGCTCATGCTGTTTAGAGCCGGGACCACATCAACCTCGCAGGACCCCGAGTAATACAGGTCGCAAGCAAACGATTTCGGCCAAGGCTTTGACCTCAGTACTCTGGCACTGGGGCTGTTCCGGTTTGATCTTTCAATACAGCCCTTCTAGCGTCAGGGTGAGGCATCCTAGCATAGCGCGGTGAACGCGAAGGCTTGTTCAGTGAGAATTCTGATTGTCGAGGATGATGCCGCCATGGCGCGGGGCCTTGCCGAGCGGCTCAAGCTGTCCGGGTTTGCCGTCGATATTGAATCCGATGGCGCTTCGGCAGCGCAGACCGCGCTGCTCGAACCTTACAGCCTGATCATTCTCGACATCAACCTGCCGAATGTGTCGGGCTTCGAATCCTGCACAAGATACGGCAAGAAAGATCAACTGTTCCAGTGTTGATTCTGACCGCCCGTTATACGGTCGACGACAAGGTTAGCGGGCTCGATCTCGGCGCGGACGATTATCTCTCCAAGCCATTTGATATCTCCGAATTCGATGCCCGCGTCCGCGCGCTCGTGAGAAGAGGGCAGGGGTTGCCCAATCCGACCTTGATCTGCGGCCCTCTGGCATTCGACCGGGCTGCAGGCACGATTACGTTGAATGGCCGGCCTCTCGAATTGCGGCGCCGCGAATTTGCGGTACTGGAAGTGCTGATGACCCGGGCCGGCAAACTGGTGTCCAAGGAACGGCTGATTGCGGAGGTGTTTGGCTTCGACGAACCGGTAGCGCCAAACGCGGCTGCGCTCTATGTTGCTCGTGTTCGCCAAAAGCTCGGCCCGGACGGGCCACGGATCCGAACAGTTCGCGGTCTTGGCTACCTGTTGGAGGTATAGTGATCGCCACCTGGCGGCCGTCGTTGAGGCGAACTCTCCTCACCAATCTGGTGGCGCCCGCCATCGTCTTGGCCGTTGTCTTGGGAATCGGCGGGATGGTGCTGATTCAGCGGGTCGTCGAGACAACCCATGACCGCCTGCTCGATGGATCGGTTCTCGCCATTGCCGAACGCGTTGGGGTGGAAGACGGCGAGCTAACCGTCGACTTGCCGCAGGTTGCGCTGGGGATGCTGGAGAGCCAGTCTCACGACAGTATCTTTTACAGCGTGACTTACCTTGGTGAATTGATCACCGGGTACAAGGATCTTCCTCTCTCCAGGTTCGATCGATTGAAGGCCGGCGAAACCGGTCATCGCGATGGCGCGTACCGCGGCAAACCGGTTCGCATTGGTGTGCAGGCGCGGCAGGTTTACGGAAGACCAGGCCTGGTCCTCGTCGCCGTCGTTGAAACGGTACAGGCGCGCCGCGTGGTCGAGCGTGAAATGCTCATTGGGCTTGCGGTGCTCGAGGCCGGATTGATTGGCATCATTGCTTGCCTCGGCTGGTACGCGGTCGATCGAGGCCTAAGGCCACTTGGCGAACTCAAGCAGGAAATCGACGCGCGGGGTATTCAAGGCGGTCCAAATCTCAGTCCGCTCGACCTTTCCCGGGTGCCGCAGGAGGCCCTGGCGCCGGCGCTCGCCGTTAATTTTCTGCTGCAGCGGCTGGATCTGGCGATCGAACTGGTACGCAGATTCACCGCCGATGCCTCCCATCAGATGCGAACGCCCTTGGCGATATTACGCACGCATCTCGATCTCGTCCGGCGCTTGGGGGCCGATACGCCTGCGGGCCATTCCGCTCTTAACGAAGTGGATAATGCGATCGACCGCCTTGAAAGGCTGCTCCGGCAACTCGTTACGTTGGCCCGGGCCGATGACAACAAGGGAGTCGAGCAGCTGCTCGAAATCGAACGAGAGAAGGGCAAGCAACTCAAGATCGAAGATATCCACGATCAGGTGGGCGGGCGTCTATCCCAAGGTTATGATCGACGGCGATATGGACGCTGGCGCCTGGAGTTGCGGCATGGTCGCGGGCCTCATTCATGACATCCCGACGGTAAAGGAACTGATCGATCGCATCATGACGGATGCCGAACGGATCATCCGTCAGCGTCTGACCGGCTTCCTCGATGATGCCGGGAAAAAGCCGGCTGCCGCTCGGGCGATCGCATGAGCGTCGAAGCGGCCCGGCGGTCATCGAAGGATGGCCTTCGCCGGCCGCGCAGAAGGGGAATTCATGAATCTGGCCGACTTCCACTACTACGAGCCCTCGAAGGGCCACGGACTCAGACATAATCCATTCAACGCGATTGTCGCGCCGCGTCCGATTGGCTGGATTTCGTCGCGGAATGCGGCTGGTCAACTGAATCTCGCTCCATACAGCTTCTTCAACGCGTTCCTCTACGACCCTCCGATAATCGGGTTCTCCTCAATTTCGTGGAAGGACACCGTCAAGAACGTCAGCGAGACCCGCGAATTCGTCTGGAATCTGGTGACGATGGATTTGGGCGAGCGCATGAACGTGACGGCGACGCCGCTCGATCATGGCGTCAGCGAGTTCGAAGCAGCAGGGCTGACGCCAATACCCGGGCGCCACGTAGCTGTGCCGCGGGTAGGCGAGATCAGAGCCGCTATGGAATGCAAGGTCACCGAGGTCTCTCAGTTGACGAATGCGCGTGGTGAAAAAGTCGAAGGATGGTTCGTGCTCGGCGAAGTCGTCGCAGTATACATCGACAAGTCTTTGATCGAGGACGGTGTATACAACACTGCACTTGCGCGCCCCATACTGCGCGCCGGTCGTGGTGGAGATTACCTCGAGGTCAAGACGGAGAACATGTTCGAGATGAAGCGTCCTCCTGGCAGCAGCAAACCGGAATTCCACGGCACCTGATTAGATGCGGTCGTTATGAATGTGGTCCTAAGTTACCTCACAACATTGCGCTGCTTGTAAGTGATTGTGGAAAATCGTCTAGGCCTCGTTAGCTGCTCTTGCGCACTAGTTTAGTGCAGGTGTCACCCGCGATTTCAAGTGAAGCATGGGGTAATGCTCGTAGTGGCCGGCGCCGTTCTTCACGATGGGGTCTTCCGAGGTGATTGTCGTGATGTCCTGATCATCGGAAATCTGGTAGAGTGACACGCCATAACCGCCGCTTGGATCCATCACGGGGCCGTGGGCCACGATCAGTCCCTCGTCGAGGAGGTTATTCAGGAAGTGTCCGTGCTGCTTCATCCATTTGCTTTCCTCGGCAGTCATGGTCGCGAGAAAATCCGTGCGCGGAGGAATATACTTACACAGATAGAATTTCATTCTTTTCTCCTTGGTGAAATAGGCACGCTGATCCGGTCGGCTATGTCGCGACTTGAGCGATCAATCCGGTACATTCATCTGCTTGCGGAAGCTCTTGTCGAAGGTCTTTTCGGGGATAAAGCGCCGCATGAGGCGAAGACGGCCGGCCGTTTTTCCAGGCGTGTAACGAATGCTCGGTACTTTTTCGGTGGCTGCCTGGACCACCTCGTCCGCCACGGCTTCTACCGGGTCGCCAGCTGCGAAGCCATTGCGCCACGTCGAAATCGCGGCCGAGCAGTTTTTGCCGGGTTGCCCGGCTATCCGCGGACGACGCGCTCGATCGCGATGGCGGTGGCTTCACCGCCACCGATGCATAACGCCGCGACGCCGCGTTTGAGGTTCTGGGCTTCGAGCGCATGCAGCAGCGTCACAATCAATCGCGCGCCGGTGGCGCCGATGGGATGGCCGAGCGCGCAGGCGCCGCCATTGACGTTCAGCTTCTCCCTGGGGATGCCGAGATCTTTCTGCGCCGCCATCGCCACCACGGCAAAGGCCTCATTGATCTCGAACAGATCGACATCGCCAACGCTCCAGCCGACCTTGTCCAGCAGCTTGCGAATGGCCGGGATCGGCGCCGTGGTGAACCATTGCGGTTCCTGGCTGTGGGTGGCATGGCCCTTGATCTCGGCCAGCACGGGTAGCCCGTCGCGATCGGCCAGGGAGCGTTTGGCGAGAATGAGCGCTGCGGCGCCATCGGCATTCGCCGAGGAGGCCGCCGGCGTGATGGTGCCATTGGCGCGGAATGCGGCTTTCAGCCCGGGGATCTTGGCGGGATCGACCTTGAGCGGATGCTCGTCGTTGGCGACGATCCGCGGCCCGGCTTTTTCGGTTAGCGTGATCGGCACGATCTCGGCCTTGAACGCGCCGCCTTCGACCGCCTTGCGGGCGCGCGTCAGCGTTTCAATCGCGTAGGCGTCCTGATCGGTGCGGGTGAACTGATAGGCTTCCGCGGTGGCCTCGCCGAAATCGCCCATCGAGCGGCCGGTCTCATAGGCGTCCTCCAGCCCGTCCATCATCATGTGGTCGATGATCCGGTCATGGCCGGCGCGGTAACCGCCGCGTGCCTTGGCCAGCAGATAGGGTGCATTGCTCATGCTCTCCATGCCGCCGGACAGCACGATCGAGGCCGAGCCTGCATTGATGATGTCGTGGGCGAGCATGGTCGCCTTCATGCCGGAGCCGCAGACCTTGTTGATCGTGGTGGCGCCGGTGGCATCCGGCAGTTTGGCGCCGCGGGCGGCCTGGCGCGCCGGCGCCTGACCTTGTCCGGCCGGCAATACATTGCCCATGAAAACCTCATCGATCCGTTCGGGCGCCAGCTTGGCGCGCTCCAGCGCCGCGCCGATCACGTGGGAGCCGAGCTTGTGGGCGCTGAGAGGCGACTCGCCCATGAAGCGGCCCAGCGGCGTGCGGGCGGCGGAAAGGATGACGACGGGGTCGGAAGCGGTAGCCATGGCGAACTCTCCTGTTGATAGGTGTTGTTATATGACGATAGTCATATAAGATAGCCAGCATTGCAATGAAATGTTGCCGTGACCATCAAGGAAGCGCGGTTCCAGAATTGCTGGGAGGGATGGGACGGTTTGGACAGCCGACCACCTTAGGACCTTGCACGGAGTGGCGATGCGATACGTAGAAGACCACAGGCGTCAAACCCACAGTCGGATCGTTGAAAATGCCTCCTACGGTCTGCGCCTAAAGGGTGCCAAAGGGCTCAGTGTTGTCGACTTGATGAAGTTCGCGGGTCTGACGCACGGCGGCTTCTATAATCATTTCGATTCACGCGCCAAGCTTGTTGGCGAGGCGATCGCTTTTGCAATGGACCAAATGACTGAGCGATGGAAAAAACTGGCGAACGGGAAGGCCAACGGGGAGCGCTTCGAGGCGTTGATCGCCGATTATCTTAGTCCCCGGCATCGCGACAATCCTAAACACGGTTGCGCGCTTCCAACCTTGGCCGCCGATGTCGCCCGATCAAGCCCGAGCGAGCAGCAACAGGCCCTGGCTTCCAAACTGGAGAAGATGATCGATGTCTTTGTCGAGCTCCTTCCCGGTGAGCCACCTCGACAGGCCCGCCAAATCGCGACGGGCGCTATCGCAACCATGGTGGGATCGATCGTGCTGTCGCGTGCCGTCGGCGCGGGGAAACTTTCCGACAGCATCCTCGATGCCGGACGATCGAAGCCGCCGGCCGCGCGACGGCGCAGCGGGGTCGTGAGCCGATCCCTGTGATGCCGCCTTTATGGTTCTTCGCTGGGGCTTCCGAGTCCGGCCGCCTGCGGTCTTGCGCATAATATGGAATCCGGGTCGCCTTGTTGCACAAATAGCCCTGTGATTTCGGGCTCGAACGCGATGCGCTGCAAAAAATCATAACGTAAGGGAGGTCACCATGACGGCCGGCAAATGGCTCAAGACAGCCTGCAACCTGTGTTACATCAATTGCGGGATCGAAGTCCTGGTGAATGACGGGCGCCTCGAGAAAGTACGGGGCGACCGTGGCCGGTGGCCGCCGCATGTTCAATGCCAACCAGGTCTTTCGCGATCCCGCGTGGCGGCGCGAGGATCCGGACGGCGCCATGCTGATCAATTCGAGCGATCTGAGCGACTTGGGCGCAGAGGATGGTGACTGGATCGCCGTCGAGTCGGTGGTCGGACGGCTCGTCGTGCGTTGCAAGGTCGACGACGCCATGCGGAATGGCCAGCTGGCGCTGCCGCACGGTTACGGTCAGGCATACCCGACGTCGGACGGAGAGCGCCTGATCAACGGGCCGCGTATTACTCTGCTCACCGAGAGCGGCAACCGCGATCCTATTGCGGGCACGCCCTACCACAAGAACGTAGCGGTTCGTCTGGCCCTGATGTCCGCGCACGAGGCTGCCACCCATCAGTCGCAGTCCGAGCGAATTCATATGAGAGCGGTCGGACAATAGCCCGAAGGGAGCGTTAAATGACCGAGAAACCAATCGCGATCGTGACCGGGGTGGGGCCGGGCACGGGAGCTGCCATCGTCAAGCGCTTCTCTGCTGGCGGGTTCCGTATCATAGCGCTTGCGCGCTCAGCGGAACTCATTGATCGTCTTGCGCAAGAGCTTCCCGACGTGCACGCGGTGACCTGCGACGTCTCAGACGAGAGCCAGGTTCGGACCGTGGTCGCTGACGTAAAGCGCCGTTTTGGCGCGGCGGAGGTACTCATCCACAACGCGGTCGGAGGGGGCTGGGGAAGCTTTCGCGAGATCGATCCGAAGATGCTGAAGGGCAATTTTGAGGTCAACGTGATGGGCTTATTGTACCTCGCGCGCGAAGTGGCCCCTGACATGATCGATCGAGGCAAGGGTGCGATCCTGGTGACCGGAAACACATCTTCGATCCGCGGCAAGGCGAATTTTGCCGGCTTCGCTCCGACAAAGGCGGCGCAGCGTATTCTGGCCGAGTCGATCGCACGTGACATGGGGCCTCTCGGCGTCCACGTCGCCTATGTCCTCATCGACGCGGTAATCGACACGCCCAGGATGCGCGCGCGGATGAGCGACAAACCGGATGAATTCTTCATCAAGCCTGCCGCCATCGCCGACGAACTGTACCATCTCTACGGTCAGGACCGATCGGCCTGGTCATTCCTCGCGGAACTGCGGCCATTCCGCGAAAATTGGTGACACCCGCCGGAAGGAAATACGATCACAGCGGGTAACGTGCTTCCTCATGACAAAGAACTCTGCAGGCGCGGGACGTAAGAGGTCAAAGCCATGACTGATGGGTCAATCTCGATTGATACAGGGACGGACGAACTGCTGTGTGCAATCCGAGATCGCGTCGCCGTGATCACCCTGAACCGACCTGAGGCACGAAATTCGCTGTCCGACCATCTCACGCCGGCGTTGCGCCGGATGATCAAGCGCAATGGTGACGATCCGGATGTTGGTGCACTGCTGATTACCGGTGCAGGCAGCGCTGTCTGTTCGGGCGGCGACGTCAAGGGGATGGGCGGCAACTCTGCCGCACCCGCCATGTCATTCAGCGATAAGGTTGCGCGATTGCGGGAACGTCAGCGAACCCTGACCGGCGTCCTTGTCTCGTGCGTAAGCCCACCATCGCTGCCTTGCCGGGACCGGCGGCTGGCGCCGGGCTTGCGATCGCGCTCGCCTGCGACATTCGTATCGCAGCCGAATCCACCATCATGACGACTGGTTACGCCAGGATTGCGCTCACGGGCGATTACGGCATTTCGTGGCTGTTGACCCGGCTGGCCGGGACGGCGCGTGCCCGCGAACTGATGTTCTTGTCCGAACGGATCGATGCACGCCGCTGCGAAGCATTGGGACTGGTAAATCGCGTAGTGCCTGATGTTGACCTGCAGAACGAAGCATTTGCTTGGGCGAGGACGTTGTCGAACGGTCCGGCGAGCGCCTATGCCTCCATCAAGGATAACCTCGACCTCGCATTGTCGGCTGACTTCCTGACGTCATTGGATCACGAAGCCGAGAAGATGGTTTTGGCAGCGAGTACCGCGCAACATTCCGAGGCTGTGCGGGCCTTCATCGAGAAACGTGCTCCCAATTACAAGTGAGACGAATTGGCTGAAGGCCGCCCAGCAGCGTTCCGGTCTGGAACGTCCCGATCGGGCGCGAGCCGCGGGCCGAAACAACTGTGACATGAAGGAGGCCAAGCCTCTGCTGCGGCGTTGCATCACTCCTCGGTCGATTTTTTTTCCGGAGATGGTCCGGCAATATCCGCCACCACGGCAGCAATCAGCGATTCCGCCAGAGGGGTATCCGCAATCACCCGAGACAAGATGACAGCGCCAACCATCTCCGAGAGAATAGCTGCGGGGTGTCTGCCGCCGGCGGCTCTTGGGGGCGCGGACGATAGTTTCGCAATCTGGTCGAGATAGTATTGGATCGCCGTGACGAAGACCGCGCGGAGAGCGGGATCGTCGTGCCGCGCGGCGTCAGCGGCCAACGCCGGCAGGATGCACCCGGAACCTGGATCGTCGCGATGGGCCGTTGACACATAGCGTTCGATGAGTGTCCGAAGCGGATCTGGAGGCTGTTCGGCCAGCCCAGCCTTCAGCAACGCTGTCGTGTCTGCGATCGCATGTTCGCTGGCCTTGATCGCCAGATCATCCTTTGAAGCGAAGTTGCGATAAAAGCCGCCATGGGTCAGCCCGGCTGCCTTCATGATGTCGGCGACGCCGATCCCGTCGAAACCATGCTGACGCAGCAGCCGCGCTGCAGTCTCGATGATCTGCTCGCGGTTCTCCTGCGCCTTTGCTCGCGACACCCTCATGTTCTGCTCACTCTGTTGGTCGCAAGACCGGACCTGCGTCTGATGGTCCGAGCCATGACCCAGCGTTCTCAGATTCGCAAAAATTCCGCTTAACATTATTCATGACGACTATCATCTATCAGTTAAGATGACGATCGTCATCAAAAAAATGAAGACAAATCATCGCCGCGGACCCGTCGGAGTCGGTTGTTGCATCGCGCAGAGGTAATATAATGCCTATCTGAACGTGGAGGCGCGCCAGAAGACCGCGTTCCTCCCCGGCGCGTCGAGTGGCATCGGCAAGGCTGCCCCTGCCGCGCTGACGAATGCCGGCTACCGGGTGATTGGAACCAGTCGGCACGCCGACCCGGACGCGGTGCGTGACGGCATCCGGATGATTGCGTGCGATGTGACGTCCGATGAATCCGTTGCTGTCGCCGTAGCTCGGGCGCATGCCGAACTCGGGCAGATCGATCTGTTGGTGAATAATGCCGGGGTCGGAGTAACCGGCGCGGCGGAAGAAAGTTCGATCGCGCAAGTCCGTTCGCTGTTCGAGACCAATTTTCACGGCGTCGTGCGGGTGACCAATGCTGTGCTGCCGATCATGCGAAGGCAGGGTAGCGGGCGCATTCTCAATGTCGGTTCCGGGCTCGGGCTTATTCCGGCTCCGTACAGCGCCTACTATTCGGCAAGTAAACACGCGATCGAGGAATATTCGGAATCGCTCGACCATGAGGTGCGTGAATTCGGCGTACGCGTCGTTGTCATCGAGCCCGCTGCCACGCGCACTTCGTTTGAAACCAGCACTGCCCCATCCGATACGCCACTCGCCGCCTACGACGCCAGCCGCGCGAAATATCTCGTGGCGTATGAGCGTGCGATGGCCGTGGCGGACACTGCTGAAAGCGTAGCCGAGACCATCGTGCAAGCGGCGCGCGATAAGACTCCGCGCCTGCGCTACCCGTCTGGCAAGGCCGCGCGGCAAGTCGCATTCGCACGGCGTTTTGTTCCTCGGGCCCTGTTCGACAAGATTCTGCGGTCGCAATTCGGGCTGGCGTAATCAGCACATGTACTGGCGCGCAAAGAGGGAGCTGTGCCATCCGGCCGAATATCCCTTCCATCCTGGGATTTTCGGTCCGAGCCGGACAATGGAGAAAGCCATGGCTAGTTCTGTTACTAACATCGGGCGGGG
>Ga0193727_1000472_pt1 | contig 15558 bp, 17 predicted proteins | sample H2c2metaG_FD_143051 | JGI IMG/M metagenome (GOLD analysis project Ga0193727, IMG submission 143051) | Soil microbial communities from a riparian zone of the East river system, Colorado, United States - H2c2 | ecosystem: Environmental > Terrestrial > Soil > Riparian zone | place: USA: East River...
GACGACGCAGCAATCGCGGCCAGGGCCGGCGTCGACGCGATCGTCGTGTCGAACCACGGCGGCAGGCAGCTGGACGGCGCGCCGGCATCGATCCATGCGCTGCCACGCGTCGTCGATGCCGTGCGCGGTGACACCGAAGTCCTGTTCGACGGCGGCATACTCAGTGGCCAGAGTTTGCTCAAGGCGCTCGCGCTCGGCGCGCGCGGCGGACTGATCGGCAAGGCATTTCTCTACGGACTCGGCGCGCGCGGCGAAGCCGGTGTTGCCCAGGTCATCGAGATCATCCGCAAAGAGCTTGCCGTCAGCCTGGCGCTGACCGGCCAGACTGATGTGCAACGCGTGACCCGGGAGTGCCTGCTCGATGAGCGTGGCGGGCCGTATTGAACACCACAGACTCGTAGCAACGCTTTTCCTTCTCCCTCGGGAGAAGGTGGCCCGAAGGGTCGGATGAGGGTCGGGTCACTTATCTACGATGATACAAGACCCGACCCTCACCCCAACCCCTCTCCCAGAGGAGAGGGGCTCAAGACAGAACGGGCGCCGAGGCGCCCGTTCCGTTCAACCGTACCGCAGCGGTGCTTCAGTCTTCCGCAGCCACCACGACCTTGACGGTCGTATGCACGTCGGCGTGCAGGTGGACGTGGACCTCGAACTCGCCGGTATGACGCAGCGGGCCTTCGCCCATGATGACTTCGCTCTTCTCCAGCGGATGGCCGGCGGCGCTGAACGCCTCGGCGACATCGCGCGGACCGACCGAGCCGAACAGCTTGCCTTCGGGACTGGCATTGGCCTTGACCGTGACGCTGACGCCATCGAGCGCGGCCTTGCGCGCTTCGGCAGCCGACATGACGCCGTTGGCCTTCGCCTCGTATTCGGAACGACGCTGTTCGAACTCCGCCGTGTTGGCAGTGGTTGCCGCGACGGCCTTGCCCTGCGGCACGAGGAAGTTGCGGCCATAGCCCGGCTTGACCTTGACCTTGTCGCCGAGGCCGCCGAGATTTTTCACTTTTTGCAGAAGTATGAGTTCCATGATGTTCTCCGATTCGTTAGCGCCGGAAGTCTCCGCGCAACTGTGGCTGTCCGAATGGACGAAACCTCGCCGGCAAACTCTGCGGCGCGGCACATTCCTTACTCCCTCTCTCCCCAAGCTCGCTTGGGGGAGAGGGTTGGGGTGAGGGGGAGGCGCCGGCAAGGTCGAACGGATCGGAATGCCGAAGCGTTGCCCCCTCTCTCTTAGCTCTCTCCCCCATCGATCACGATAGGGGAGAGAGGATCACAACGAGGTCGCGCTACGCGCGACGGCGTTGCTCAATGGTTGTCGCAGAACGGCAGCAGCGCCAGGAAACGTGCGCGCTGGATGGCCGCGGTGAGCTGACGCTGGTAGCGCGCCTTGGTGCCGGTGATGCGGCTCGGCACGATCTTGCCGGTTTCGCTGATGTACTGGCGCAGCGTGTTCAGATCCTTGTAATCGATCTCGACGACGCCTTCGGCGGTGAACCGGCAGAACTTCTTGCGGCGGAAAAATTTCGACATGGCTCAGCTCCCGGACTGTTCGGTTTCGACGACGCGCGGCGGGCGCGGCGAACGTTCGCGGCGTGGTTCGTCGTCGTCGCTGACGAAGCCGAAACCCTCGTCATCGCGGCGGCGGCGATCGCCCTTGTCGTCCTTGTTCTTGAGGATGAACGACTGCTCGGTGACCGCCTCTTCGCGGCCGATGATCAGGTGGCGCAGCACCGCATCGTTGAAGCGGAAACCGGTCTGCAGTTCGGTCAGCACGGCGGCGCCGCACTCGACATTCATCATGACGTAGTGGGCCTTGGCCAGATTGTTGATCGGATAGGCGAGCTGCCGGCGGCCCCAGTCTTCGAGGCGGTGGATACGGCCCTTGTCGCCCTCGATCAGCGCCTTGTAGCGCTCGATCATCGCGGGCACCTGCTCGCTCTGGTCAGGGTGGACCAGAAACACGATCTCGTAATGACGCATATTGTCTCCTTGTGGGTACCGCAGCGGAGGATTCCGCAGCGATAGCCTCCCGCGGCGCGGTGAGGCAAGGTTCGCTCGACACAGGAGGCCGGCACATTGGATGTGCCAACGAATCGAGAGCTTGATCCCCGATTCGACAAGCGCGTCTTGCCGCTTTGCTCAAGACCGCATGTTTGCAAACCACGGCACGATGTCCGGTTTTGCAACCCATCCCAAAACGAACCGCGAATTCTAGTGGAATCAGGGAATTGGCGCAAGCGTCGCGCGCGGGTCGCTGTCCAGGGCCGGCGCCGGTTCGATCCGCGCGATATTGTTGATCGGCAGGATCACCGAGCGCCCTGCCGCATTGTCGAAGACGAATACGTAGTTCGACACAGCGCCTAGGTAGGTCCACGTCTTCGCCCGCGCTGCCAGCGGTTCGGCAGCTCCGCCCAGCCAGATCGTGACCTGCGGCGCGTTGCCATCGCGCACGAGGCCGGCTTCGTACTTCGCGTAGAAGTGGACGAAAACCCAAGCGTAGTTGATCACGAGTGCGAGATAAGCCAGACCGGTGAACCAGCGCGGAGGCGAGCCGAGCAGAAACAGGCGGATCTTCCGGCGCAGCGAATCCGGCTCGTTGCGCAACATTGCGTCGCGCCGCAGCGCGCGCGAACGGCGCCGCGACGTGTTGAGCCGGTCGACAGCCCAGCACAGCGGAAAGGTCGACAACACGAGCAAAAGCGCCATCGGTTGCTGCAGCCCCGCGACGAGGAAGTCGCTGATCTGCGACAGGGTCAGAATCGGAATGCCGAAGCGTTCGTAGAAATTGAAGTTGTAGAAGATGCCCGCCATTGCCACGAGCAGGTAGCAGACCGTGATCGCCAGCGCCGGTTCGCGGCGGAAGGTCAATAGCGCATGCGGCAACAGGTCGAGCAGCACCGACTTGTGCCCCGGCTTCGGCATGTCGACAGGCGGGGAAACCGCTACGGCCGCGTCAGACTCGGACATCGCCGCGCGCCGTCAAATCGCCGCCGGCTCCGCCGGTGTTCACGACCCCGCGCGGCTCGACCAGCATGGCCCTGCACTCCGCAGCGGCCACCGGTTTGTGTTCGACGCCGCGCGGCACGACGAACATCTCGCCCGATTTGAGGTCGACCCGGCCATCACGGAATTCGATCGACATCTCGCCGTCGAAGACGATGAAGACTTCGTCGGTCTCGGCATGGTTGTGCCAGATGAACTCGCCCTGCACCCGAACCAGCTTGAACTGGTAGTCGTTCATCTCGGCGATCACGCGCGGCGACCACGGCTCGCTGAAGAGACTGAACTTGTCGCTGAAGTTGATCGGGATGTAGATGCGTTCGCTCATTGGCTTGGGCACCGAGGTCGCAGGAATCTTCGCACTTCGGTTCTTTCCGCGGAGCGCATGGGAAGGAAGGGATCAGGCAAGGCGACGCTGAACCATCCCTGATGCGCTGCTGCTCGACATCCCCGTCTCGATCTCACGTGTGGCACGCGATGGGCTTACTCGCGCCGTCCCTGGCGCTCGCCCTGCGGGCCAGCTCCGCTGTTCGCGCGCCGCTCCCGGCGCGCACAGTCAACGCATCGCGTAAACGCGCCACGTTCAACCTCAGCCCTCGGGCCTCGGCCCTGGCTCATTGACCGTGAAACTTTCGCCACACCCGCATTCACCGGTCACGTTCGGGTTACGGAACACGAATGAGGAATTCAGGCCTTGCCGCGCAAAATCGATTTGCGTGCCCTCGACGAACGGTACGCTCCTGCGGTCGATCACGAGCCTGACGCCGTCCTGTTCGACCAGGCGATCGCCTTCGTCGACGCGCTCGGCGATCTCGACGACATAGGCGTAGCCCGAGCAGCCGGTCTTGCGCACGCCGAAGCGCACGCCGGCGGCTGCCGGCTGGCCTTCGAGGAAGTCTTGCATGCGCTGGCGTGCCGCGTCGGTCAACTGGATGTTCATGCCTGCCATTGTACGTCGATTCCCCTGCGTGCCGAAGCGCCGCCCTGCCCGCTTCCGCTATGATTCGCGCCTTCCATACTGTTAGTTGGGCCACGGCCCGCGGAGTTTCAAGGCATGTCGGTAGTCAGTGTCAAGCAGGCGCTGTCCGGTAAGATCCCGGCGAACGGCGAAGTCACCAGCGACGGCGCTCCAGCCGTCGGTCAAGAGGTAACCGTGCGCGGCTGGGTACGCACGCGGCGCGATTCGAAAGCCGGATTGTCGTTCGTCAACGTCAGCGACGGCTCGTGTTTCGACCCGATCCAGGTCGTTGCACCGAACACACTCGCCAACTACGCGGACGAAGTCGTCCGGCTGAGCGCCGGCTGCGCGGTGATCGCCAGCGGCACGCTGGTGCCGTCGCAGGGCAAGGGCCAGGCATTCGAAATCCAGGGCACGAAGATCGAGGTGGTCGGTTGGGTCGACGATCCGGAAACCTATCCGATCCAGCCCAAGGCACACACGATGGAGTATCTGCGCGAGGTCGCGCATCTGCGCCCGCGCACGAATACGTTCGGCGCCGTCGCGCGCGTGCGCGACTGCATCGCCAAGGCGATCCATCGCTATTTCCACGAGCGCGGATTCTTCTGGATCAACACGCCGATCATCACGGCGAGCGATGCCGAAGGCGCCGGACAGATGTTCCGCGTGTCGACGCTCGATCTGGTCAACCTGCCGCGCAATCCGGAAACCGGCGCAATCGACTGGCATCAGGATTTCTTCGGCAAGGAAACGTACCTGACTGTCTCCGGCCAGCTCAACGTCGAAGGCTACTGCCTGGCGCTGAGCAAGGTGTACACATTCGGTCCGACGTTCCGCGCCGAGAACTCGAACACGACGCGGCATCTGGCCGAGTTCTGGATGATCGAACCGGAAATCGCCTTCGCCAACCTCAACGACAATGCGACGCTGGCCGAAGATTTCCTCAAGTACATCTTCAAGGCCGTGCTCGATGAGCGCATGGACGACATGAAGTTCTTCGCCGAGCGCCAGGAGAAGACCGCAATCTCACGGCTGGAGAATTTCATCGGCGCACCGTTCGAGCGCATCGACTACACCGAGGCGGTGGAGATCCTGAAGCAGTCCGGGCAGAAGTTCGAATATCCGGTCGAATGGGGCCACGACCTGCAGACCGAGCACGAGCGCTATCTGACCGAGAAGCACGTCGGGCGGCCGGTAGTCGTGATGAATTATCCGGAAGCGATCAAGGCGTTCTACATGCGCCTGAACGACGACGGCAAGACGGTCGCCGCGATGGACGTGCTCGCGCCCGGTATCGGCGAGATCATCGGCGGTTCGCAGCGCGAGGAGCGCCTGGACTATCTCGACCGACGCATGGTCCAGTTCAAGCTCGATCCCGCGCATTACGGCTGGTATCGCGATTTCCGTCGCTACGGCACGGTACCGCATGCCGGTTTCGGCCTCGGTTTCGAGCGTCTCGTGGTTTATACCTGCGGGCTGGCCAACATCCGCGACGCAATCCCGTACCCGCGCGTGCCGGGGTCGGCCGAATTCTGATGGCGGTGAGCGGCCCGAAAGGCCGCTGTGATCAGGCTTGTACTGCGGTCTGCGGAGGGTTCAGTGCGTCCGCCGCGATGCGGGCGCGGCAATAGCGCAGTGCAGCCAGTGCGACCATGCGTGTCGGGAATGCGCGGTGCACCGAAGGCTGCTTGCCTTTGAGCACGAGCGTATGCACCTGCACGGAGTCGCTGGCCGATTCCGGCGTCTTGAGGATCGCGGTCTTCTCGACTTCGATCGGCAGTCGCGGTGCTGTCATCGGATCGCCTTCCTGCGCCGGCTCGAGCGACGCTTCGGGCACCAGCAGCGCCAATGCGGTCGCCTTGAGCATCAGCGGCCAGAACCAGGCCGCGTATGCAGGATGCAGGTTCCAGACGGCCTTGCCGTCGCGGATGTCGGTGACCTCACCGACCACGGCAAGAATGCCCTCGCTTCCGGCGAGCCGCCAACGGCCAGGCTTGGCCGTTGCTGCAATGGCCTGTGCGTTTTCCATGGGCTTAGCGGCCACGCCGCTTCTTGGTTTCGTCGAGCAGGCCAACACGGATGTGCGATCCATGCTGCTCGGAACCATTCAGCGCGGCAATGGCGGCCCGTGCCTGGTGACCCTCCATCTTCAGCTGCGCGAAACCCTTGCACTCGCCGCTGAACAAGTCCTTGGATATCTGCAATCCGAAGACACGCCCATGTGTTGCGAACAATTGCTCGAGCGACGACTGCGTCATCGATCGCGGGAGTCCACGAATGCCAATGGTCAACATTATTACTTCTCCTTCGGTACGGGAACGCTCAGCGTCCCGCACCGGATTCCGGCGTTACTCAGGCGGCGCTGACGTTTTCGGCCTGCAGACCCTTCTGGCCCTGGGTCACGTCGAACGAAACGCGCTGTCCTTCCTGGAGGGTGCGAAACCCGGAGCCCGTGATGGCGCGGAAGTGGACGAACACGTCCGGGCCGTTCTCACGGCTGATGAACCCGAAACCCTTTGCATCGTTGAACCATTTGACGGTTCCAGTTTGACGATCTGACATTGGTGACTCCTGACATGGATACAAGTAACGTGAAAATGACGCGACCAAATGGAAGCGTCGTTTACTGGGTGCGAGGGGAAATGCGGGAGAGGGAGACGAAGAACGGCGGCGTACCGCGTTATCGAGTCACAGACTGCAATGAGCCTGGCAAACTCAGCGGGGGCAGTGTAACACAAAATCTTCACGCGGGTTGAATGACCCTGCGCGGGCTGCCCAGGATAGGCTATCGAAGGTCATGGCATGATGATTGTGAGCATAGTCGAAGGCGTAGCGAATCCAAACGAGCGGGAACCGATGTCCGGCGCCATTTGCCTGTCCAACCCCTTTTCGCGACAAGCCGTGACGATGTTCCTGGCGATTGCTTGCGACCTGTCCCTGTGCGCTTGTGGCGCCCAGGCGGCGCCTGAGGTCGCGCCGGCACCGAAGCCGCAAGTGGCGCCGGCAGTTCCCCCGCCAGGGCCATTCACCGACTATCGCCACGAAGCGCCGGGGACCATGCGCAGGATCACTGTCGCAGACCTGCCGGCACCCTATGCCACCCCGACGACCGGCAACGGCGCGCGCATCGTGCCGCGTCCGGCGAACGCCTGGCCGCGCACCCTGCCCGACTTCCAGGTCGATCTATATGCCGGCGATCTGGCGCGGCCGCGGCTGTTGCGCACGGCGCCGAATGGCGATGTCCTGGCGGCACTGACTCAGGTAGGAAAAATCCAGTTACTGCGTGGTCTGGATGCCGGCGGCAAAGCCGAAAAATCCACGGTGTTTGCCAGCGGCTTGAAGCAGCCGTTCGGCATTGCGTTCTATCCGCCGGGCGCGAAGCCGCAATGGATCTACATCGCAAACATGGACTCCATTGTCCGCTACGCCTACAGCGACGGCGACGAGCAGGTGCACGGCGCGGCAGAACGAATCGCCGACCTGCCCGGCGGCGGCGGCCACTCGACGCGCGACATCGTGTTTGCGCCGGACGGCAAGACGCTGTACGCGTCGGTCGGATCAGCGTCGAACATCGACGATCCGGACACGACGCCGGGTGAAAAACATCGTGCCGATATCCTCGCGTTCAATGCCGACGGCAGCGGCATGCGCATCTATGCGTCCGGTATCCGCAATCCGGTCGGCCTGGCGATCCAGCCCGGTGGCGGCACGCTGTGGTGCTCGGTCAACGAGCGCGACCACCTGGGTGACAACCTTGTGCCCGACTACATCACGCACGTGCAGAACGGCGGCTTCTACGGCTGGCCATGGTGGTATATCGGCGCGCACCAGGATCCGCGCCACGCCGGCAAGCGCGGCGACCTGAAGGACAAGGTCATCGTGCCCGACGTGCTGTTGCAGCCACACAATGCCTCGTTGCAGTTGACCTTCTACGACGGCGCGCAATTTCCGGCCGAATATCGCGGCGACATCTTCGCCGCCGAACATGGTTCATGGAACCGCTCGACGCGCGCCGGCTACGAGGTCATCCGCGTACCGCTGCATCAGAGCGGCAGCGCCGGCGGCGAATACGAGGATTTCGTGACCGGTTTCGTGCTCGACAACGGCGATGTCTGGGGACGTCCTGTCGGCGTGACTGTCGCAAAGGACGGTTCGCTGCTGGTCAGTGACGACGCGTCCGGTTCGATCTGGCGTGTGAGCTACGTCGGCGGACCGGCGGCCGCGCCGGCACACTGATCGTGCCGCGCCAGCACGCAGCTCGAAGCGGGTATCCCGGCCAATGTAGACTTGGGCCGCACCACGCGCGACGGCGCCAATCCATGCATGACTGAAACAAATGTCGCGGCCACCGACGCGCGCAACCGCGGCATCGACCTGCTGCGCGGCGTATCGATCCTGCTCGTCATCCTCAACCATGTCGGCATCCGCATCCCGCTCGCGAAAACGGCGCTGGCCGACATCCTGCCGAAACGTTTCCTGCAGGATCTCAACTACAACGGCTACGAGGCCGTATGCGTATTCTTTGTGATCTCCGGATTCCTGATCACGCGGCGTGCGCTCGAGCACTGGGGCACTCTCGGCGCCATCTCGTTGCGCGAGTTCTACGTGCGGCGCGGCGCGCGTATCCTGCCGAGCCTGATCGCGCTGGTCGGCGTGCTGGCGATCCTGCACTTGGTGGCCGCGCCGAACTACGTCATCTCGCGGCCGAATCAATCATTGCCTGGCGCACTTGCCGCCGCGCTCGGCCTGTACCTGAACTGGTACGAGGGCGTAACCGGTTATCTGCCCGGCAGCTGGGACATCCTGTGGTCGCTGTCGATCGAGGAAGTGTTCTATCTCGCTTTTCCGCTGCTGTGCCTGGTCTGCGGCGGCACGCGCTGGTTCGTGGCCATCCTCGCCGTGTTGGCGCTGTCGATGCCGTTCAGTCACGCCGCGGCGCAAGGCAACGAAATCTGGCAGGAAAAAGCCTACCTGCCGGGGATGGGCGCGATCGCCGTCGGCATCCTCGCCGCCGTGTTCGCGCGCCACCTGCCCCATCCCGCGCAGCGCACGGCGCGCGTGCTGCGAATCGGCGGCACGCTGGGTATCTGCGCGATCCTGTTCGCCGGCCGCTGGGTCTGGAACGGGCTGCTCGACGCTTACCTGCTCGTGCTGACCGGATCGGCAGCGGCACTGGTGCTCGGCATGCACTGGAACACGACGAATCCGCGCCATCGCATTCCCGGACTCGATTGGCTGCGATCATGCGGCCGGCTGAGCTACGAGATTTATCTGACGCACATGTTCTGCGTCTTCGCCGTCGTCGGCGTGGCGCGTCGGAGCGGCATCGATGCGGCATGGGGCTGGGTCTGGTATCCAGTCGCGATCGGCACATCCTGGCTGCTCGGCTGGATCGTCGCGCGCTGGTTCTCGCAGCCCTGCGAGCGCTGGTTGCGCCGCAGCTGTGCCGGGCCCGCAGTGAAGGTGACGAGCGCGGCGGCCGTGCCGGCAGACGTGTAAAATCCGCCGTCCGCATCTTGCACCGGCGACGACGGGATCGCGTTCCTGGCACCATGGAAAAATCTGCAACTTTGGAGCAGTGGTGGGTCACCTCGCTCGGCGACATACTCGTCTGGGCACGCCTGCGCGTGCGCGAATCCGGCCACGCCGAAGTGTTGTCGGCCGAGGGCGAGATGCTGCGCTACGACGACGAGGACACCGCGCACGCGGCGTTGCTCGACGCCGATTTCCGCGCGTTCGATGGTCTCGACGAGGACGACGCGGCGATGCTCGGTTTCGATCTCGGTTCGATCGAGCCGCCGGAGGCGGAGAACGATGAAGAGCTGGTGCCGCTGATGACCAAGAAGCTGTTCGGTCGAACCTGACGTTTCCCGGCTTCCTCAATTAGACAGGAATTACAACCGAATGAACCTGGACCTCAGCGGCAAACACGCGCTCGTGTGCGGCGCGTCGCACGGCATCGGTCGGGCCGCGGCGATCGAGTTGGCGCAGCTCGGCGCGCATGTCACGCTTCTTGCGCGCTCGCGCGAACCGCTCGAAGCGGCGCTGCTTGCCTTGCCCAAGGTCCATGCAACACAGTCCCACGCCCATGTCGCCGTCGACATGAACGATCATGCGGCGCTGCGTGCCAAAGTCGAAGATCTGGCCACGACCAGGTCCGTGCAGATCCTCGTCAACAACACCGGCGGGCCGCCGAGCGGACCGGCGCACACCGCCTCGCTCGACGATTTCCGCAGCGCATTCAACCAGCACCTGATCGCCGCGCAGGTCGTGCTGCAGGCCGTGTTGCCGGGCATGCGCGGTGCCGCCTACGGCCGCGTGATCAACGTGATCTCGACTTCGGTCAAGGAACCGATCAGGAATCTCGGCGTGTCGAACACGATCCGCGGCGCGATGGCGAGTTGGGCGAAGACTTTGGCCGGCGAACTCGGCGCCGCCGGCATCACCGTCAACAACGTGCTGCCGGGTTACACCAAAACGCAGCGGCTCGAGCAGATTCTCGCCGATCGCGTGCGTGCAACGGGCAAGAGCGAAGACGAAATCGCCAACGCGATGCTCGCGTCGGTCCCGGCCGGGCGCTTTGCCGAAGCGAGCGAAATCGCCGCCGTCATCGCATTCCTTGCCTCGCCGGCAGCCGGCTACGTCAATGGCATCAATGTGCCGGTCGACGGCGGCCGCATGCAGTCGCTGTAAGTTTCAGACTGCAGGCGCGAGCCCACGTTCAGAGCCTGCCATTGCGCTGCACGGTGCATCGGGCGTCGATATGCCGGTCCCCTGGAGGTCATAGCGCTGCGCTGATGCCCGGCGTGGCGGCAAATGCGGCGTCGTTTTCCCGGCAACTGCGGGCAGAATGAGGACAATGCGTGCCGGATCAGCCGTCGGACCCGCCCATGCCGGTTGCGCTGCCGGCGGCTGCACGTTGCTGTTCGCCTTGGTCGGACTGATTGCCTGCGCGCCTCGCGCAGCAGTCACTCGCCAGCAAGAAGGCGTTCCGGCTGTTGGTGCGGCCGGCGCGCCCGCAAGCGATGGCGCATTCTCGGAGCTCAACGCACTTGCGCGGCAGGCAGCAACGCTGAAGACGCCGCTGGCGCGCTACGAGTTTTATCGCTCGCATTACGAGCAGAGCGGCGGCGCCATGCGTGCGCTTATCGCCCAGGTGCTGGCCGCTGCCGAAGCCGAACTCGGCGCCTATGAGCAGGCGGTGCAGCAATACCCGCAAGGCGCGCCTGTCCTGCGCGGCACGCCGGCCACGCTGCCGCAACCGGCGCAGTCCCAGGCGCTCGACGCCGCCGAGACCATTGCCGGGCTCGCGCGCGATCGTCGTATCGTCATGGTCAACGAAGCGCATCACGCGGCACAAACGCGCGTGCTGACGCTTGCGCTGCTGCCGCGCCTGCGCGCGCTCGGCTTCACTCACTTCGCAGCCGAAGGTCTCGACGAGCGCGATCGCGATCTTGCCGCGCGCGGCTACCCGACGAAAGCGAGTGGGCCGTATATCGACGAACCACTGTATGGCGAGATCATCCGCACCGCGTTGCGCCTCGGCTTCGTCGTCGTGGCGTACGAGTCGCCGGCACGCGACACGCAGCAGCGCGAGGAAGAACAGGCGCAGCATCTTGTCGAACGCGTATTTCGCCTGCGCGCCGACGCGCGCCTGTTCGTTCATGCCGGGTACGCGCACGTGCACAAGCGCGCGGACTATCTGGACAGTGACACGATGGCGATGCGCCTGGCGCGCAAGACCGGCATCGATCCGCTCGTCGTCGATCAGACCGTGCTGCGGCCGGGTGCTCCGGCAGGCGAATACGCCGGATATCGCCAGCTGCTGAGGTCATATCCGATCAAGACGGCCACTGTCTTCGCTACGTCGGACCGCGGCGCCGCGTGGAGTCTCGAGCCGCGGTTCTACGACATCAGCGTGCTGCTGCCACCGACGCATGTGATCGATGGCCGCCCGGACTGGCTGCGGCTCGCCGGCGAGCGCAGCGCGGTTGCCATCTCGATCGACCTGCAGGCGATGTCGCTGCCGTGCGTGATCGAGGCGCGCTACGCGAACGAGGGCGAGGATGCCGTTCCGGCCGATCGCCTGTTGATCGAGCGCGGCGGCCGAACGGCCGTGCTGTTCCTGCGCGGTGGCGACTACCGGATCGAGGCCGTCGCTGCGACCGGCCGCGTCATCACGGCCCAGCGCCTGCACGTCGACGCATCGGCGCCGTTGCCCTGACCGGCCGCGGCACGCATCCTGCTAAGCTTGGCGCATGGATTCCGGATCGACGCTCACCTTCGGCAACTTCGTGGACGGACGTCTGGTCGCGCCGCGCGTCGCGCGTTATATCGATGTCTTCGAGCCGGCCACCGGCAGCGCTTTTGCGCGTTGTCCTGACTCGGACGCCGGTGACGTCGACGCGGCTGTCGCGGCGGGCGCACATGCATTTCCGGCCTGGGCCGCGTTAGCGGCCGCCGAACGCGCCGCCTTGCTCAACTCCGTTGCAGACCGCATCGAAGCGCGCATCGACGAGTTTGCGGCAGCCGAATCGCGCGACAGCGGCAAGCCGGTCGCGCTGGCGCGCAGTCTCGACATTCCGCGCGCCGTTGCGAACCTGCGTTTCTTCGCGGCCGCCGCGACCCAGTTCGCCAGCGAGTCGCACGCGATGGGCACGGACGCAATCAACTACACGCTGCGTCAGCCGCTCGGCGTGGTCGCCTGCATCTCACCGTGGAACCTGCCGTTGTACCTGTTCACGTGGAAGATCGCGCCGGCGCTTGCCGCCGGCAATTCGGTCGTCGCCAAGCCTTCCGAAATCACCCCGTACACCGCGTTCCTGTTTGCGCAGGTCTGCATCGACGCCGGCCTGCCGGCCGGCGTGTTGAATATCGTCCACGGCAACGGGCCCGGCGCCGGTCAGGCGTTGATCGAACATCCTGCCATCAAGGCGCTCTCGTTCACCGGCTCCACGCGCACCGGCGCCGCGATTGCCGCGATCGCGGCGCCGCGGTTCCGCAAGCTGTCGCTCGAGATGGGCGGCAAGAATCCGACCGTGATCTTCGCCGACTGGGAAGCCACAGAAGCGAACTGGAATACGATCGTCCGGTCGGCGTTTTCCAACCAGGGCCAGATTTGCCTGTGCGGTTCGCGCCTGCTGGTCGAGCGCCCGTTCTACGACCAGTTCAGGAAAACGTTCGTCGAAAAGGTCCGCGCGCTGCGCGTTGGCGATCCGCGCGATCCGGCGAGCGATCTCGGCGCGGTCGTTTCACGCGCGCATTTCGACAAGGTCATGGGCCATATCGCCCTGGCGCGCGACGAAGGTGGCACCATCCTGTGCGGCGGCAACGCGGTCAATCCGGCGGGCCGTTGTGCGAAGGGCTGGTTCATCGAGCCGACCGTCATCGAAGGGCTCGATGCGACGTGCCGCACGAATCAGGAAGAAATCTTCGGACCGGTGGTCACCTTGATGCCGTTCGATGGCGACGACGAAGCCATCGCGCTGGCCAACTCGACCAGTTACGGCCTCGCCGCATCGGTGTGGACGACCCACCTGTCGCGCGCGCACCGCGTCGCGGCGCGGCTCGAATCGGGTATTGTCTGGATCAACTGCTGGATGCGCCGCGATTTGCGTACACCGTTCGGCGGCGTCAGGAATTCCGGCGTCGGCCGCGAAGGCGGCTTCGAGGCGTTGCGCTTCTTCACCGAAGCAAAGAATATTTGCGTAGACCTGCACACGGCATGACAAAGCTGATCCAGCTGATCGAAAAGAACCGCGCCTGGTCGGCACAGATGCGTGCCCAGGACGCGCAGTTTTTTGAGCGCCTCTCGCAACTGCAGACGCCGAAGTACCTGTGGATCGGTTGTTCGGATTCACGCGTGCCGGCCAACCAGATCATCGACATGGCACCGGGCGAAGTGTTCGTGCATCGCAACGTCGCCAACGTCGTCGTGCACGCCGACCTCAACTGCCTGAGCACGATGCAGTTCGCGGTCGACGTGCTCAAGGTCGAGCACGTGATGGTGGTCGGCCACTATGGTTGCGGCGGCGTGCGTGCGGCGATGACCGGAGAACGACTCGGCCTCGTCGACAACTGGCTGCGCCATGTCGGCGATGTCGCGCAGAAACATCGCGAAGCGCTGCTCGCGCTCGACGACGCGGCACGCCTGACGCGCCTGTGCGAGCTGAACGCGCTCGAACAGGCGGTCAATGTCTGCCAGACCACGGTGGTGCAGGACGCCTGGCAGCGCGGCCAGCCGCTCAGCGTGCATGCCTGGGTGTACGGGCTGCATGACGGCCGCGTGCGCGACCTGGATCTCGATGCGAGCAATGCCGCCGATCTGCCGGAGCGCTACGCCGCAGCGCTGGCAAATCTGAGCGCCCCGGGCGAACCATGACCGACATCACTTTCGCAACCGCTGCAACGTTGCGATCCTTGCGGGCGTCATAATGAATGCCACTTTCCACTTGGGGGAGAATTGCATGCATGTAGGTCGCCACCTGATAACCGCGCTCCTGGCTGTCATCGCAACCGTCGGTGCCCCCGTCGCTTTGGCGCAAGTCCGCTCGACGCCGTCGAGCCACGATATCAGCCCGCAGGATTGGCGCGCACAGCAACTGGCCGCCGCCGACAAGTCCGACAAGATCATGCGCGACGCGCAGAGGCAGCAGGGCCTGCTCGGCCAATACGGCCTGATGCAGATGGCTTATGACGCCAACCACGATCGCGCATTCCAGCTGATCTTCGGCCAGTACCTGAGCTGGTATCTGACTTACGTCGGCGACTACGATGGCGCACGCACGACGTTTTCGATTGCCCAGCCGGTGCAGGCCGACGACGGGCCGTCGCCGCTCAGCGGCGCATGGCAACCGCGCCCGGCCGCCGATGTCATCCTCGAGATGACGAAAGACCGCAAGGCGGTATTTTTCAATGAAGCGCACAGCGCTCCGCTGACGCGCACGCTGACGATCCAGCTGCTGTCCAGGCTCAAGGAACAAGGCTTCAACTACTTTGCCGCCGAAACTCTCTACGACACCGACAAGAATCTCAATGCACGCGGCTATGCCATCCCGGAGACCGGTTTCTACACCAATGAGCCGCTCTACGGCGAGATGGTGCGCACTGCGTTGCGCCTCGGCTACAAGGTCATCGCCTACGATGCCGAGAACGCCGGCGTCGGCGATCCACGCGAACGCGCCGGCGCACAAAACCTCTATGACCGCGTGTTCAAGAAAGACCCGAACGCCAGGCTGGTCGTCAACGCCGGCTTTGCCCACGTGCAGAAGACCGGCAAGTATCTCGGCGGGATGAGCATGGGCGAGTTCTTCCACAAGATCACCGGCATCGATCCGCTGACGATCGAGCAGACCATGATGATCCAGCACGCGCGCACCGATCAGGATCATCCGTACTATCTGGCGGTGACGCAGGCGCATCCGATGCACGAGCCGATCGTCTTTGTGTCGGGCAGCAAGGTCTGGGCGCTCAAGCCCGACGAGTACGACATGAGCGTGATCTTCCCGCCGGAGGCAGGGTTGTCCGAACGGCCCGATTGGCTGCGCCTCGGTGGTCTGCGTGTGCCTTACGGCATCGGCGGAGAGGCCTGCAACGGG
>Ga0193727_1000473_pt1 | contig 15555 bp, 8 predicted proteins | sample H2c2metaG_FD_143051 | JGI IMG/M metagenome (GOLD analysis project Ga0193727, IMG submission 143051) | Soil microbial communities from a riparian zone of the East river system, Colorado, United States - H2c2 | ecosystem: Environmental > Terrestrial > Soil > Riparian zone | place: USA: East River...
CGGCGCTTCAGGCGTCGGTCGATCCGGTCGAGATAAATATAAATCACCGGCGTGATGAACAGCGTCAACAGCTGCGACACGCAGAGACCGCCGACCACGGCGATGCCGAGCGGCTGACGCAGCTCGGCGCCGGCGCCGGCGCCAATCGCGATCGGCAGGGTGCCAAAAATCGCCGCGAACGTCGTCATCATGATCGGCCGGAACCGCAGCAATGCGGCTTCGCGAATGGCGTGCTCGGCGCTCAAGCCCACCCGGCGGCGCTCCAGCGCGAAATCCACCATCATGATGGCGTTCTTCTTGACGATGCCGACCAGCATCACGATGCCGATCATGGCGATGACAGAAAGTTCCATGTTGAACAGCATCAGCGTCAGGATCGCGCCGATGCCCGCCGACGGCAGGCCGGAAATGATGGTAATCGGGTGAATGAAGCTTTCATAGAGAATGCCGAGGATCACGAACGCGGCGAACACCGCCGCCAGGATCAAGACGCCCTGCCCGCGCAGCGAATCCTGGAACACCTGCGCGGTACCGGCGAAACCGGTCGCAATCGTCACCGGCAGATTAGATGCCCCCTCGATCGCGGTGATCTGATCCACCGCATAACCCAACGAATATCCGGGCGCGAGATTGAACGAAATCGTCACCGCGGGCTGCTGGCCCTGATGATTGATCTGCAGCGGCCCCACGGTCGGCACCAGTTTCGCCACCGCATTGAGCGGAATGGTCTGGTTGTTCGCGGTCTTCATGTAGAGCTTGGAAAGATCCGAAGGATCGACGCGAAACTGCGGCTGCGCTTCCAGGATGATCTGATAGTCGTTGGACGGCATATAGATCGTGCCGACCTGCCGCGAGCCATAGGCATTGTAGAGCTGATTGCGCACCTGATCGACGGTGATGCCGTAGACCGCGGCTTTCTCGCGGTCGATATCGACGGTCATTTGCGGATTCTTGATGTAGAGATCCGTGGTGACGTCGAGCAGTCCGGGCACTTTCGCGATCTTGTCGCGCATGTCAGGCGCGAGGCGATAAAGGGCTTCCGTGTCACCGCTCTGCAACGTGTATTGGTACTGGCTCTTTGACGGCCGCCCGCCAATATTCAGGTTCTGAATGCTCTGGAAGAACACTTGCATGCCCGGGATCTGGGTCGCCTTCTGCCGCAAGCGTCCGATCACGGCGATAGCGCCATCACGCTGTTTCTGCGGTTTCAGGGCGATGAACAGCCGGCCGTAATTCGCGGTCGGATTCGGGCCGCCCGACCCGACCGTGCTGTTGATGTAGTCCACCGCCGGGTCCGATTTCAGGACCTCGACCAGCGCCTGCTGTCGGACCTTCATCGCCTCGAACGACGTATCGGTCGCGGCTTCCGTCACGCCGGTCAGAAAACCCGTGTCCTCCTGCGGGAAAAACCCCTTCGGCACCGCCATGTACAGGAAGACCGTGCCGCCAAGCGTTGCCAGCGTAACCACCAGCATCAAGGGCTTGCGGGCAAGCACCCAGTCGAGCGCCCATTCGTACCCGCGCAGCCAGGCATCGAACATCCGCTCGAATACGCGAAGCACGACATTCGGCTTCCTGGTTTCGTCGTGCGCTTTCAGCACCCGCGCGCAGAGCATCGGCGTCAGCGTCAGCGAAACGAAGCCGGAGACCACGATCGCGACGGCAACCGTCACCGCGAATTCGCGGAACACGCGGCCGACGATGCCACCCATCAGCAGCACCGGAATGAAAACCGCGATCAGCGAAAAGGTGATCGAAATGATGGTAAAGCCGATCTCGCGCGCGCCCTTCAGGGCCGCCTCATATGGCCGCATGCCGTGTTCGATATGGCGGACGATATTTTCCAGCATGACGATGGCATCGTCGACCACGAATCCGACCGACAGGGTCAGCGCCAGCAGCGTCATGTTGTTGATGGAGTAATCCAGCATGTACATGACCGCGCAGGTACCAAACAGCGAGATCGGCACCGCCAGCGCCGGGATGAACGTCGCCGACGCCGAACGCAGGAACAGGAAGATCACCATGATCACCAGTCCGACTGCGATCAGGAGCGTTTCCTCGACGTCGCTCACGGCCTGACGAATTGAAATGGAACGGTCCATCATCACGTTGATCGAGACCGACGGCGGGACTTGCGCGCGCAGCGCCGGCAGTTTCGCCAGCACGCCGTCCACCACCGCGACCGTATTGGCGTCGGGTTGTTTCTGAATGGCCAGGACGATCGCGCGTTCGCCGTTAAACCAGGTCGCGATCTTGTCGTTTTCGACGCTGTCGTAGATCTTGGCGACCTCGTCGAGCTTGACCGGCGAGCCATTACGCCACGCCACCACCACCTGGCGATAGTCGATTGCCTTGTCCATCTGGCCGGAAGCCTGCAGTGAAATGTCCTGCTTCGGCCCATTCAGCGTGCCGACCGGCGTGGAGGAGTTGGCGCGCGAGACGGCGGTGCGGATATCCTCGAGCGACAGCCCCCGCGCTGCCGCCGCTTCCGGGTCGGCCTGAACGCGGATGGCGAATTTCTGGGCGCCGAAAATCGTGACCTGGGCCACACCGGGAATTTGCGAGAGCGCCTGTCCAATGGTGATATCGCCATATTCATTAACGGTCGACAACGGCAGCGTCGCGGAGCCCAGGCCCACGAACAGCACCGGGAAGTCTGCCGGGTTCACTTTGCGGAAACTGGGTGGAATCGTCATCTCGATCGGCAGTCGGCGCTGGGCGATGGTCAACGCGGTCTGCACGTCGAGCGCAGCCGCATCGATGTTGCGGTTGAGATCGAACTGGATGGTGATAGCGGTCGTGCCCTGCGACGAGCTTGAGGACATCGACGAGATGCTGGCGATGGTCGACAACTGGCGCTCGATGATACCGGCAACGGACGCCGCCATGGTATCGGCGCTGGCGCCCGGCAGGGTCGCCGTCACGGCGATGGTTGGAAAATCAACCCGCGGCAGCGCCGAAACTGGCAACAACCGGAAGCCAAACACGCCGAACGCGATGATCGACGCCGTGATGAGCGTGGTCATCACCGGCCGGCGAATGCAAAGCTCCGAGAGGGTCATCGTTCAGGCTCCGGCTTTGCGGGCCCGCGGTTCGACCCGCGATCCGTTGGACAGCAGCAATTGCCCGTCGACAACGACATCCTCGTTGCCAGATAGCCCCTCAGCGATCACGGATATGCCCTGGAAGGTGCGGTCGACCTTCACCGGCTGAACCTTGGCCACGCCATCCTTCACCACGAACACGTAATTGCCGCTCTGGCTGCGTTGCACCGCTACCGTCGGCACAACGACGGAATTCTCGCTCCGGATGATGAGCTTGGTGTTCACCAGAATCCCCGGCCACAATGTCTCGTTCGCATTGTCCATGATGCCGCGCACGGTGACCATCCCGGTGGTGGAATCGACCGAGTTCTCGACCATCGCGACCTTGCCGTCCTCGGATCGCTGGTGGCCCGGGATCGTTGCAATCACCTTGGAGGCGCCGGTCGCCATGGCATCGCGCAAGTCGACCAGGACACGCTGCGGAATTGCGAAAGTCACATAGACCGGCGCCATCTGGTTGATGACGGCCAGCGGCGCCGTATCGGCCGGACGTACGAAATTGCCGACTTTGACATTGGCTGCGCCGATCCGTCCCGAAAATGGCGCGCGGATGATGGTGTAGCTCTTCTGGACCTTCAGATTGTCCAGCGCGGACTGATCGGCCTTGATCGTGCCGGTCAGAATATCGGCCTGGGTTTTGGCATTATCGAGGTTGACCTGCGTGGTGGCGCCCTTGCCGATCAGATCGCTGTAGCGCCTGACATCGCGTTGCGCGCCTTCGAGCTGAGCGTGATCCTTGGCGAGCATGCCCTCGGCCTGCTCGATCTGGGCGTCGATCTGGCGCGCGTCGAGGGAAAACAGCAGATCGCCTTCATTGACCTTGGCGCCGTCTTCGAAGTGGACCGAGACGATGGTGGTTTCGACCCGCGATTTCAGCGCCACGCTGGAAATCGGCGTCACCGTCCCGATCGAATCGACATCGACCGGCACCGGCTTGCGTTCCGCCTTGGCCAGTTCGACCGAGATCACGCGCGCGCGCTGTGGTCCCTGGGCACTGGCGCCGCCGCCGGTCCAGGACGAGCGCGTCACGAAGGCGGCCAGAGCAACGAGGCCCAGCCCGCCCGCCAAAATGATCAAGTTTCGCCTTTTCATAACATTTCACGCCAGCCGGCCCGCAACCACCGGGACGAATCCGGTTTTCCGCCCCGTGGCGGCAGCATTTGCGCCTTATTTCTAAACGGTTATCACAGCCCCGCCACGCATGGTATGCCACTGAAGCTAAATTTTGTGGTTACCAATCCGGGACCTTTTTCATGCGTATTGCCACCTGGAACGTCAATTCGATCAGACAGCGGCTCGACCATCTGCTGACCTGGCTCAAGGATTGTACCCCCGACATTGCCTGCCTGCAGGAAATCAAGTGCGTCGATGAGGCGTTTCCCCGGGAGGCTATCGAGGCGCTCGGCTATAACGTGGTCACCCACGGCCAGAAAACCTTCAACGGTGTCGCACTGCTGTCGAAACTGCCGTTCGAGGAAACCACGCCGCGCCTCGAAGGGGACGATGAAGACGTCCACGCCCGGTTTCTGGAGGGCGTGGTCACGCTCAAGCATGGCGCGCTGCGGATCGCGTGCCTCTATCTGCCCAATGGCAACCCGCCGGAGACCGAGAAATATCCCTATAAACTCAAATGGATGTCACGACTTCTTGAATATTCAAAACAACGGCTGAAAGCCGAGGAGCCACTGGTGCTGGCCGGGGACTTTAACGTCATTCCGGCGGCGCAGGACGTCCATAATCCGGCGGCCTGGGTCAATGACGCCCTGTTCCGCCCCGCCACCCGCGAAAGCTTTCAGTCGCTGCTTGGCCTTGGGCTCACGGACGCGTTGCGTGCCGTCACCGACGCCCCCGGGCAGTACACATTCTGGGATTATCAGGCGGGCGCCTGGCAGAAAAACCATGGCCTGCGCATCGATCATCTCTTGCTGTCGCCGCAGGCCAGCGACCGGCTGATCGATGTGGGAATCGATAGTTATGTGCGCGCCTGGGAAAAACCGTCGGACCACGTCCCGGTGTGGATCGACCTCGACCTAGAGATGGAGATGGCGCAATAAGCCAAGCCGTTTGACAGGGTGTGGGCACGCTTTCGCCTTGCCCAACCCTACGGACGCTGGCCCTGCACCCAGTGCTCGAGCATCTGCAGCGCCATCGCACGGTCTTCGTCGGATGCCTTGGCGATCGCCTTGCTGTAGCTCTCCTTGATCCAGGTCTCGTCCGGCGCGGCGCTATCGCGCGCCAGCGTCAGCCACATCAGCCCGCGGGCGGCCTGACGCGGCAGCTGGTCGCCGTTGAACAGCATCTGGCCGAGCATGGCCTGTGCCTGATGCTGGCCCTTCTGGGCGGCAAGGCCAAGCCAGCGCGCCCCATAGCGGAAGTCGTCCCGCGAAGAGCCGACGCCCCTGAGATAGAGCCGGGCCAGATCATATTGCGCATCGGCATTGCCGAAATACGATGCGGCGTAAGAGAACATCTCTCTTGCCCGCTCCGGATCCGATTTGATCTTCGAGTTCGGAATGCCGCTGAGGTAATACCGCCCCAGCGCCACAAACGCGTTGGCGACGATCGTTGCCTGCGGCGCCGACGGGCTGTCTTCCGCGTGCGCGTTGGCAATGCGGCTGAAATACTCGAAGGCGCGAAGATCGTCCTGGGTGACGCCATCGCCATTGGCGTACATCCGCCCCAATTTCCATTGCGCTACCGGATGGCCGCCCTCTGCGGCGTATTGCAGCGAGGTCAGCGAGCTGTCAGCTGTCGACGACGGTGGAACCGCCTTCTTCAACGCGGCCACAGCCCCAGCCTGCCCGGAAAGCGTCGCATCGGTGTTAGCCGGTGCGCCGTCGAACGCAAATAGTGGGGCAGCCACGGGTGTGGCCCCCAAAATCAATGCAAAAATGGCACCCTTAAATATCCGCATAGCACTGTTTCTCATGCTCCCCGCCCGGATGGGTAACGGCGCCATCCACCGCCGGCCCAACCTGCTGGGCATATTTCCACAGCGCACCTGACGTATGGTTGGTCGGGCGCGGCTTCCATTTGGTCTTGCGTTCGGCAAGCTCCGTGTCGGTCAATTTTACGTTAAGTGTCCCGACATCGGCGTCGATTTCGATGATATCGCCGTCCTGCAGCAGCGCGATCGGTCCGCCTACGGCCGCTTCCGGCCCGACATGGCCGATGCAGAACCCGCGCGTCGCGCCGGAGAACCGGCCGTCGGTGATGAGCGCTATCTTGCCGCCCATGCCCTGCCCGGTCAGCGCCGCCGTGGTCGAGAGCATTTCGCGCATGCCGGGACCGCCGCGCGGCCCTTCATAGCGGATCACGATGACTTCGCCCTCTTTGTAGGTCTTCTTCTGGACCGACTCGAAGGCGTCCTCTTCGCAATCGAAGCAGCGGGCAGGACCGGTAAATTTCAACTTCGACATGCCCGCGACCTTCACGATCGCGCCCTCGGGCGCGAGATTTCCCTTCAAGCCAACCACGCCGCCTGTGACGGTGATCGGTTTGTCGGCAGACCGCACCACATCCTGGTGCGGATTCCATTTCACACTCTTGAGGTTTTCGGCGATCGTGCGGCCCGTGACCGTAAGGCAGTCGCCGTGCAAATGGCCGTTATCGAGCAACGTTTTCATCAAAAGCGGTATGCCGCCAACTTCGAACATGTCTTTGGCAACATAGCGACCGCCCGGTTTCAAATCCGCGACATACGGTGTCTTTTTGAAGATTTCCGCGACATCGAACAGGTCGAACTTGATTCCGCATTCGTGCGCGATCGCCGGCAAGTGCAGTGCGGCATTGGTCGACCCACCGGATGCGGCGACCACGGCCGCCGCGTTTTCCAGCGCCCGGCGCGTGACGATGTCGCGCGGGCGGATGTTCTGAGTGATCAATTCCATGACCTTTTCGCCCGCGGTCGTGCAGAATGCGTCACGGATTTCGTAAGGGGCCGGCGCGCCAGCCGAATAGGGCAGCGCGAGCCCAATGGCCTCGGAGACGGTCGCCATGGTGTTGGCGGTAAATTGTGCGCCGCACGCGCCGGCTGACGGGCAAGCGACGCGCTCGATTTCGTCGAGATCGGCGTCGGACATCTCGCCGACCGAATGCTTGCCGACCGCCTCGAACATGTCCTGCACCGTGACCTGTTGGCCACGGAAATTGCCGGGAAGAATCGAACCGCCATAGATGAAGATCGACGGCACATTGAGCCGGACCATCGCCATCATCATTCCGGGCAGCGACTTGTCGCAGCCGGCAAGACCGACCAGCGCGTCGTAGGCGTGGCCCCGCATAGTCAGTTCGACGGAATCGGCGATGCATTCCCTGGATGGCAACGACGAACGCATGCCGTCATGGCCCATCGCAATGCCGTCAGTCACGGTGATGGTGCAGAATTCGCGCGGAGTACCGCCGGCGGAAGCGACGCCCTTCTTGACCGCCTGGGCTTGACGCATCAGCGAGATATTGCAGGGCGCAGCCTCGTTCCAGCACGACGCCACGCCGACGAACGGCTGGTGGATCTGCTGGCTGGTCAGCCCCATGGCATAAAGATACGAGCGATGGGGCGCCCGTTCCGGACCCTCCGTCACGTGCCGGCTCGGCAACCGCTTCTTGATGCTGGTCTTAACGTCCATTGCTAACCTGTTTCCCCAGCTACACACTTCGGTTCCCGGGAAACCCTGAATTTCCCATCGCCTTCGCGAGCGCCACGGCAATTTTTTCCTACACATGATGTCACGGAGGGGTGTGGCTAAAAAGCGGCGCAGGCAATAGCCAGGCCGGTTTTGGCCCAAATGTTCGCCAAGTGTTGCGAGTTAGCAACAATCGTTGCGCGGGGGCCACCATGGTTGTGGCGAAAATCTGTCGCGCCGTACAGGTTGCGAGCCGGACCGGCTCATCGACCTGGACGTTGCGGCCCTGACCGATCCGCCCCCCATCCGCGATCTCAGCCTTCCGGCGCGACCGGCAGGCGGTCGATCGCCTTGAGGCCGGCCCGTTTGCGCCATGTGATTTCCGATTGATCGACCGCGAGCGTCAGCGCGGGCCAGCGCCGGAATAGAGATTTCAGCGCGCATCGGCCTTCGATACGCGCGAGTTGATGGCCAAGGCAGAAATGGATTCCGGTGCCGAAGGCGATATGCCGGTTCGGCTTGCGTTGCAGATCGAGCCGGTCCGGGTGGGGATTTGCCCGAGGGTCCATGTTTGCCGCCGCCAGCATGACCATGATCTTGTCGCCCTTCGCAAGCCTGACTCCGCCGAGCTCGATATCCTTGCGGACGTAACGGGGTTTGGTGAATTGCACCGGCGTGATGAACCGCAGAAATTCCTCCACTGCGAGATCCACGCCGCTCCAGTCTTCTTCGAGCCAGTCGCGAAGCTCGGGGTTCTTCAAAAGCTCGAATACCGATCCACTGATCAGGTGCGTCGTGGTCTCGTGTCCGGCAAACAGCAACAGGAACACCATCGCGACGATTTCGTTGCGGCTGATTTGCCCGCCGTCCTTCTCGACACGCACGATCTCGGCGATCAACCCTTCACCACCCTGCCGGCGAACGGTCTCGAGATGCTGTTCGATGTAACGCTTCATCGCCAGCATCTTCGGGATCATGCCCAGGAACCCGAGCGGGCCGGTAAAGCGCGTGAAGCCGCCGGCCCAGGCTGTGAATTTCGCCCGGTCGGCCAGCGGCAGCCCGAGCAGTTCGCAGATCACCGACAGCGGCAGCTTGCGCGCATAGCGCTCGACGAGATCGGCGGGGCTGCCTTCTGCGAACAGCTGATCGGCCAGTTCATCACCCATGGCCTGAATATGCGGCTCCATGTCGAGCACCGCGCGGCGGCGAAACGCCTCGTCCACAATGTCACGCAGCCGCTTGTGATCGGGCTCGTCCATCGACAGCATGCTGGTGGCAAGCGTGCGCACGATGCCCGGCATCCACCATTGCAATCCGGCCACGTCGCCGTTCTCCTTGCGCATGGTGAACGTCGCGGTGTCCTTCAGCACCTGATCGCCAAGCGCCTGGGTCGTCGTCGTCCAGAGCTTGCCGATGATCGGGAAACGCACTTCCACGACCGGACCCAGGGTACGCAGCTTTTCGATCCCCGCACCGGGGTTGCGGAAGTAGTCCTGACTGGCGAAGTCTGCACGGGGCGTCATGAGAGATTCCCTTACCGAAACCAGGCGTTGCGAAGATGATGCGCGGGTGTGCCGGCGCGGCCACCATCAGGCCCCCTGGACAACAAATGCCATCGCTTGCGTTCAGTTCAGTTTTTGGTCCCGCCGGGCTCATCCGAAAGATGCGAAGCAGGTTGCAGTAATTCAAGATCGGGCGGGTGGAGAGCGCATCAGGGTTCCATCAGGGCGCCTCTCGATTTCTTCCCGCCCGCGAAGCAATCGATAGAGCAACAAGGAAGAAAGGGTGGATTGCGTCGTCGCTTCCGCCTTCGCTCGTTGAGCTGCGGCGGGACAAGCCGCTCCTCGCAAAGATCGTCATGCTCCGCGAAAGCGGAGTATCCAGTACGTTGCGGCTTCTCGACTCCATCATTGACGCCTCGGAATACTGGATCGCCCGCCGGAGCCTGTCATCGGGCGGCCATTCGGCCGACCCGTTGGCGGGCGATGACGGTGGAGAGTGTGGCGCGTTCTTGTTCATCTGAAATGGCTTCGCCCTCGCGGCGCCGTGCGCCCGAGGCGTTGATGAATCTTCCGCCCAAAGAGGGCGTGGGGAACGCCGGATGCCCGTTGCACCCGCGGCCTCGTGTGCACTTGTATTGGTAGAACGCACACGAGTAACAACGAGTACCCCGGAATCACCCGACGTTCCCGCACGCAATGGTTTTAACGGTTTCCTTCGTGCTCTCCCCGGTGACCCGGCTCTTTTGCCACCGTCGCCCACGGACTAACGTTGTGCCTAAGCCCGGTAGGGCCGACATAACATCCGCGAACTTGACGCCAGCATCGGGGCGTCAGGACCACACGACTTCGCCGTACGCAACAACATCGTTCGTCAGCGCGCCGTTTGATCGCTCACGGGCCTTTCGCCAACCCGCCCTGCATCACGTTGCGCGCCTGACGCTGCCGCGTCCACCGCATCCCATCCCGCGTCTCTGACGATCCGGATACGCCCCTCTGTGGGACGGGATGCGAAAGTTCTAGATCTGATTTGGGGTAAGTGGGAACAGAAATATCTTTCGGAAAATCAGAAATAAGACTCGACACCCCTGTCAACAAACCGCCCGACGGGCAAATCACCACGACCACGCGGCACACTCATTCCAGCATGCCAGCAATTCGGAAGGCCTGCGTCAATCTTTCGATATCTTCGGGTCGACGATATAAGTCCTCGATTCCGGAAATGCCAAGGGTTGGGTCCAGTTGCATTGCATGCGCACAGACCTCTGGCGCTTCCTCCACGCGTCCAGATATCGCATGGCATGCCATCATGATACGTTGTGCGCCCAAAAAATTGGGTTGCTGCCGGACAGCAGTTGTCGCCCACGATGCGGCCTCCTCATTGCGGCCAGCGAAAAAACAAGCAAAGACCAGCTCGGTCTGGGTATTGAAGATCCACGGATCGAGCGCGCTCAAACGCAGCGCGATCTTGAATTGCTCGATTGCGGTCTCTACGTTTCCGAGCCAAAGCTGAGTGAACCCGCTCCAATGTCGTGCGATAAACCAGATTTGGGTTTAGATTTATCGCCCGCGTGAGTAGGGCTGCGCCTTCCCCGACCTCACTCGCCACATAAGCGAGCGCGTGTCCGGCCATTGCAAGCACCGACGGATCGTCCCTATCGAGTTCGATCGCTCGCCTCGCAAGTCGTCGGGCTTCAATTCGTTCCTGAGCGACATCGGTGCACCAGCCGAAAGCCTTCCTTTGTATATAGCAACGAGCGCCGAGCGCGTATGCTGCCGCGAATTCGGGATCGATACCGCTCGCAATTTCTGTCAGCTTGAGGGCTTCAAGGTGCGCTTCTCTGGTGAATTTATAAAAGCTGGAGGACATGTCGATTTGGAAACTTGAGGCAGCGCGCAGATAAAAAACCGCCCGACACCGTTCCGGGTGCCGAGCCTGTCCTCTTCAAGTGAGGCTTATTTCTTAGTCCTGGAAGAACCCGTCGTCGTCTGTTGCCCCGGAGCGTACTCGGACGCGCCCGGCGCGGTCGACTTCTTCGCGTTCTTCATCTTGTGGCCTGGAGCGTATTCAGACGCGCCCGGGGCCGTCGATGTAGTGCTGTTCTGCATCCGCTGGCCGGGTGCGCTACCGGACGAGCCGGGCGATGTCCCTTGGGCAAATGCCGATGCCGCAAAAAGCAGGGTACCGGCAACGATTAGAGATTTCTTGAACATATGTTCCTCCTCAGTGGATAGTCGCAGTCAACGTTCCGAGGCCCAGCATGTTCCTATTCTCCCGATCAATGTGAGCACACGTATATGAATGGGCGTTCAGATCGCGTACGCGCCAAGGCTGAATATGCCCTAAGAAAACTGTAACATCTCCGGCGGGTCACTCCTCAGCGCTCACTATCGCGTTCCATTTTTTTGTCCACTCGCGGCGATTAAAACGACTCAATCCTTGCCGAAATGGAGCGTCGAGTAGTTTTGGGGAAAATTACGATGCGCACACGATGGTCGATTGCAATCCACCATGAAAACCGAAGCGAACGGTCCTTGATAACGGAAGATCACTTCGTTCATTTCGCAGACGTCCATCAGAGAATGAAAAGAAGTAAGGACAAGATCTTTGTTGTCCGAATTCCTAAGAGTGCGAAGCCAATGGAGGTTGAAGCCTTCAATAATCTTCGACGGTTGGGTTATCGCGTAGAGCCTAGGTAACTGTCCGGTCAATGAAGAGCCCGCCGGCAATCTGCGCCATCAGCGCGAGAGCAAGGGTGGTCCGGCAGGAGGTGGCGGGCGAGGTACTGACGATGACTGCGCCCTGGGTTGGGGAGGCTTATATTGCGGAATGGGGGCCGCCTGCTGGGACGGGGACGGAGGCGGAGATGACACCTTCTGTCTGATGTCCTCCTCGACAGCCTGCAGTGTCGCAATATTCTGGGCCATCTGTTCTTGCTTGGCAGCGAGTTGTTCTACGCTGCGCCGCACGACATCGAGATTGGACGCCAAGGGCTCAAGCTGCTGCATCGGGTCAGGGGCAGTTGCAGCCACGACTGGCGACTTCGTCGTCGAGACGGATAACAACCAGCCCAGCGATGGAGCCCGGGCTACTACCATGTCCCTTGCTGCGTCACCGTGGGACTGCCAGGTGAGGGTGGCGCCGATACCGATGATAACCGCAATGAAAAATCGGGTAAGCGTGCGGAATATTCGCCTGCCAATCGACGGCCGGTCGCTCGCGACATGCTCGTCCTTGAGGACGGAGGGACGAGGAGAACGGATCGACGACTTCATGGGCCGGATACCAATGCCCTGATCGGATCGAGCGTGCAGATCGCGCGCAAGCCCGCCAGACGAAGACTCTTCGGCTGTCTGCCACTCCTTCTCTACAAGAGGTGGGCTTTGCGAGTAGTGCATAGGTACCTCCACCGGCGGTCATTTCTGGCTAATTATTGAACGGAAGGGGCCATCATGGTTTGACAGAAGCGAGGCAGGAGCACAGCAGCCGTAGGGCGATTGTGAGAACCACCGCACGAAAGCGGAAGCGGCGATCCTCAGATCTGTCGTAAATTCGGATCAAAACAAACGGCCATCAATTTCAAAACTTGCGAGACGCTGACGTTACGGGTTTGGGTGCGGCAGGCCGTCGCCCTGGCTGACATCTTGCCAAAGCAGCGTCTATGTCTGCTTCTGGACCCGTCGCCAACATGCCCGCGATCGGTTCGAACTCGCAAAATGGTGAGAAATCGCCGTCGCTCCGGCACGACGGGAATTCAAGTAGGTAGCGGGCCGACATCAGGGCGACTGGTTTGCCGCGCTACGGCTTGGCCGCCACGTAGCCATAATAATTCATCAGAAAGTCATCCAAGGGAAGGACGCCGCTCTGCGGGACCTGACGATTCTGATCACCCCACGTAAAGATAATCATTTTCACGTTCCCGCCTGACCGGTCGATCGCCGACTGTAGAACCACCCAGTGATCGTCCCGGATATCCGAAGACTCCGCTTGTTTCGTTGTGTCGATTAAATTGCTACCGATGAGCAAGCAAACACGGTAGCCTGCGGAAAACAGCCGGCTGGCTTCGTCCATGTTTGCAGTGTCGCGCTGGTGGCGAACAAAATTGGCATCTTCTTTGACGTTAGAATAGCCGGCGCGGGTGAACCAATACGCTAACTCCATGGGGGTCGTAGCGCCGGAAAATTCCCCGTCGACCGAATCGTAGTGGATGAACCAATCATTGGAATTCCGGATGCTCGCCAGTGTCAACCAATCGACTGGAGCGATCTTCCAGTGTGGAGGGGAGTAGTTGAGAAGATCGCCTGTTGGCTTGATCGAGATGTCGACCATTTTTGCTTCGCCCCTCTCATACATATCGATGGCGAACCGAGCGTATGCTCCCGGACGGTCTCGCAGCAGGTTGAAAACTACCGAAGCCGGTCCGCACAGGTTCGTTTTATTTTGGTCCAGCGAGCTCGGGTAGGCTATCCGCATGAGCATGCCAACCCCGACCTCATCCCGATCGAGGTGCGGCCACCGCCCGTGACCGGATCGCCTGAGGAAGTCGCAGACGAGATCAGCGGCATAAATACGCGTGCTTGGGACCAACTTGTACGGCCCAAGTTTGTCGTGCTCGTTCTTTGACTTCGCTTCGTCGACGAACAACCCCAGCATCGTCTTCGAACGCGGCATGATACTTCTGGACTTGTCAGCTACCATCCGCAGGTCGGCTAGTTCGCTGGTGCTCACGGTGCCGTTGCGAAGCGTGCTGCGGAGGATCTCCACGACCTTTACCTGACTGAGGAAGCGATCGTCGGCTAAGGCTTCGCGGAGAGCCCTCTGAACCGATCCGCTTTGAAATTCGCCCCATTGTCCGGCGGCCGTGGGTGCTGCTGTTGGGTGCAAGGCGAGCTGTTCCATCCGAACGAGAACCGCATCGCTGGGATCGATGAACCCCGATTGTTGAGTGGGGAAATATCGCTTCTGAAAGCGCAGGATCGCATTGTAGAGAGCGTCGCTCGATAAGCCTGCAACCACGCGACCGGCAAGGCTGGCTTCCGCCCCTCCGTCAAGCGCCGAAATGAGATTCAACAGCGCGATGACTGTTTGCTGGTCTTCTATCCAGTTTTGGCACTGAGCCCCGGTCTTGGCGTGTCGTCCGACTCGTGCTCGAAGCGGCATGAAAATCTCGTCTCAGCTGATGCTCAATTGGTCGAGGGGGCAGCTTAATGGTTCAAAGGGGGCTATATAATTTTCGCAAATCAACGAAGATTGCTCGACCGCCGAATACGATATTTTACCCGCCAAATCCTTTATCCATCTCTGTCCCCGTGACTCGCGGACGGCCGGCGCGGCCAGAACAAGCGAGGCACAAATCAGGATAATCTGCTTGAGCTTTGGCTTTCCCCCCTTTGCCGAATGATACCACTGCCGGCCAATCATTTGCGCGTCGTTGATGCCCGCTGATGGCACTTTCGGACCTCACGCGATGTCCGACTTGAGTCCGGAATGCGCACCAAAGCGGGCATCGTCTGAATTTATGGGTTCACGTCCTAGTCTACCTTGACGTTGGCGGCCTTGATCATCGGCCACCATTTTGCAATTTCGGCCTTTTGCCAGTTGCCGAGCGCCTCCGGCGAGAGCTGATCCTTCGGCGGCATCTGCAGTCCGAGGTTTTCAAGCTGCTTGCGCACCGCCGGATCATTCAACGCATCCACCGCCGCGGCGTTGAGCTTGGCGACGATATCTTTCGGCGTGTCTTTCGGCACCCACAGACCCGACCACAGCGTCATGTGAAAGCCGGACAACCCCGCTTCGTCGGTGGTCGGGATGTCGGATGCCTGCTCGACGCGCTTGTCGTCGGTGATGGCATAGGCGCGGATGCTGCCGGCGCGCACCTGGCTGATGGAGTTGGACGTTTGATCGATCATGACATCGATCTGTCCGGCGACGAGATCATTCATCGCCGGCGCCGTGCCGCGATACGGCACGTATTGCAGCTTGATGCCGGTGACGTTTTCAAAATAGAGCCCGGCGATGTGACTTCCCGAACCGGCGCCGGCGGTGCCGGCGGTCGCCGGAGCCGGCCGCGCCTTCAACCAGGCCAACAGTTCTTGCAACGATTTGGCCGGAACCGCGTTCTTGCTGACCACGATCATCGGATTGCTCGGCAGCAGCACCACCGGCTCGAGATCGGTGACGAGGTCATAGCCGAGTTTGTAGATCGCGCCATTGGCGACGTGGGTGCCGAGATGACCGAAGCTGACCGTGTAACCGTCAGGCGGCGAGCGCACCGCGCGTCCGACGCCGATAGAGCCGCCGGCCCCCGTGACATTCTCGATCACCAG
>Ga0193727_1000474_pt1 | contig 15539 bp, 14 predicted proteins | sample H2c2metaG_FD_143051 | JGI IMG/M metagenome (GOLD analysis project Ga0193727, IMG submission 143051) | Soil microbial communities from a riparian zone of the East river system, Colorado, United States - H2c2 | ecosystem: Environmental > Terrestrial > Soil > Riparian zone | place: USA: East River...
TCCTGATATCGGCGCGCGGATTGTGGTGTTCGCAACGTCGAGCGCGGCCTTCTGCACGTTGGCGCGGTCGGCGACAACGGTCGCGGCCGCCGACGCGGCATTCGCTTCAGCCTGATCGGCCTGTGAGCCGGTCACGTAGCCTTCCTTGACCAGCGCGGCATAGCGGGCCGCATCGCGCTGGGCGCTCACCGCCATCGCCTGATCGCGGGTGAGCTGAGCCCGCGCCTGGTCGAGGACCGCGACGTACGGACGCGAATCGATCTCGAACAACACCTGACCTGCCTGCACGGGCTGTCCTTCCGCAAACGTGACGCGGTTCAGTATCCCGTTGACCTGGGATTCGACCGCCACGGTCTGCATTGGCTCGGCGACTCCATTGGCCTTGACGATGTAGGGAACCGAGGCGCGCTTTACCGTCGTCACGCTGACCGGAACCGTTGGTTGCCGAGGAGGATCTTTCTTGGAGCAGGCGGCAACCGCGCAGAAGGCGAGTGCTGCGATGCGCGCGGAATAAGAGCGCGTGTTGATCAATTGCCTGGGTTCGAAAGTGGACGCGACACCGTTGAATCCGCGGAGAACGGGAACGGTGTGTCACCGTGAACGCCTAGTACACCGGCGTCGCGAGCGAGTTGCGCAAGAGAAGTGTACCACTGCCAGCGCGATTGAACCTGCTGCGCTCTGGCATTGGCGAGTGCGGTCTGGGCCGTCAGCAGATCGATGATACTGCCGACTCCCTCGCGATAGCGTCCGGCCGCGACCTGAACCGATTGCGTGGCGCTCACCAGGAGCTCGTCTGCCGTGGCGACACGCTGTTCTGCCGTTTGAAGTGCATAGTACGACACGAAAACCTGCGTGATGACGTCCTGCCTGGCCTGGTCGGCCAGCGCCGAGAACGCGTCGGCCTGCGCTCGCGCCGCCGACACGTCGTACTGATGTGAGAAGCCGTTGAATATAGGAATGGAAAGGCCGAGCGACACGGTGTAGGACGGTCCGGCGAATGTCCTGGGTGTGGAATACGTACGCGCAGAGTTTCCGCTGAGTGCCAAAGAGGGCAACTCGGCAGCGCGGGCGACGCGAACCTGTGAAGCCGCGGACGCTGCCTGGGCCCGGGCGGCAGCGAGGTCCGGACGATTGCGCAGAGCGTCGTTGATGACGCTGTCGACGCTCTGCGCGAGTGGCTTGACCGGAATGGCGCCCGCCACGGGCTCGAGATCGAACGGGATATTTGCAGGAAGTCCGAGCGCCGACGCGAGCGAGCCGCGCGCTGCCTGGAGGCTTCCCTGTGTGGTCTCGAGGTTCAGCTGCTCCTGCGCCAGCGCCGTGCGAGCCTGAAGCACGTCGGCGATCGTCGCAAGCCCGACTCTGTTGCGCTGTGTGGCAGCGTTGAGATTTGCTCGCGCCTCCGCAATCGCCGATCGCTCGGCGGCAAGGAGTGCGGATGTAGCCATGTAGGTGAAGTAGGCAACCTGTGCCTGGAGCACCGTGTTCTGAATCGTCGCGTTGTGGGAGAGGTTTGCCGCGAACAGGCTCTGGCGCGCGCTCTCGATCGAGCCAGACCGGCCGCCGAAGTCGAGGAGCAGATAGTTGAGCGATATCGACGGGCCGTACTCAGTTCGCTCGCCCGCCGCCCGGGTTCCCGTCGCCGGTGATCGAATGCGCGACACGCTGCCCTCGGCATCCAGCGTTGGGAAGTATTGCCCGCGGGCAGATCCGAAGAGGTAGGCGGCAGAGCGCGCCTGTGCCCATGAAGCGCGTGTCGCGGGATTGTTCCGGAGTGCGAGATCGACGACATCGACGAGCGTGAGCCGGCGAATACGCTCCTGCAGATCGGCCGGGACCACCGCGGCGATCGCCGGCGCCACGAGCGATTCGGGCTTGATAGCGCCACGCGGCGGAGTCCATGGGACACTTGGCGAGGGAGATGCGCCCGCGGCTCCGTTGACTCGGGGAGGACTTCCACAGGCGGCAACGACCGACACCAAGGCGAGTGAAATCGCTTGGAGAAATCTGTTTGATTGAGACATTATTCCCAATACGGCGTCCACGCTCTTTGTGCTGATGAGGAATGAAGGTTTTGTGCAGCGCCCGGTTGCACTACATTTGGCGATTCGCATCGACCATCGGGAGCCAATGACGAAGTATAAGTTCGCGAAAGTTCCGCCGCGCGGCGAAGGGATTGTTTACAAGAATGGTGCGCTCATCGTGCCCGACAACCCGATCATTCCCTTCGTGGAAGGCGACGGAACCGGGCCCGACATCTGGCGCGCATCGGTCCGTGTCTTCGACGCGGCAGTCGAGCGAGCATTTAGCGGCAAGCGAAAGGTCGCGTGGATGGAGGTGTTCGCCGGCGAGAAATCGTTCAAGCAGTTTCAGGATTGGCTCCCCAAGGAGACCCTCGATGCGATGCAGGAGTACCGGGTCTCCATCAAGGGCCCGCTCACCACTCCAGTAGGGGGCGGGATCCGCTCGCTCAACGTGACGTTGCGCCAGGTGCTCGATCTCTATGCCTGCATCCGGCCGGTGCGCTACTTCGAGGGAGTCGGCGCTCCAGTGAAGGAGCCCGAGAAGGTGAACATCGTGATCTTCCGCGAGAACACGGAGGACGTGTACGCGGGAATCGAGTGGAAGGCGGGCTCTCCCGAGGCGGAAAAGGTCGCGGCCTTCCTGCGCAAGGAGTTCAAGAGCGACATCCGCGAGAAATCGGCGATCGGCATCAAGCCAATGTCGGAGTTCGGGTCGAAGCGCTTGGTCGAGATGGCGATCCAGTACGCGATCGAAAAAGGGAAGGAGTCCGTCACGCTCGTCCACAAAGGCAACATCATGAAGTTCACGGAAGGAGCCTTCCGTGACTGGGGGTACGAAGTTGCCCGCGAGAAGTTTCCGGAGGACACGACGACCGAAGCCGAGCTCACGAAGGGTGGTCCGACGGCACGCGCTGACGCGGTAGTGATACGCGACCGCATCGCCGACTCGATGTTCCAGCAGATGTTGCTGCGTCCGTCCGAGTACTCCGTGATCGCGACGCCCAATCTCAACGGCGACTATCTCTCCGACGCCGCGGCGGCGCAGGTCGGCGGCCTCGGCATCGCCCCCGGCGGGAACGTCGGCGATGGCGTGGCGGTATTTGAAGCGACACATGGCACCGCTCCCAAATACGCCAATCTCGACAAGATCAACCCGGGCAGCGTCATTCTGTCCGGGGCGATGATGTTCGAGTACATGGGCTGGAACGAAACCGCCGCTCTGATCATCAAGGGAGTGGAGAACGCGATCAAGTCGAAACGCGTCACTTACGATCTCGCGCGCCAGATGCCCGGCGCGACGGAAGTCTCGACATCCGCATTTGGCGATCAGGTGATCGCTGGAATGAAGAGCTAGCAATGCTGGCCGTCAGCATCAACTCCGTACCTCCGGCTGAAGTCGGAACGGCGCTGCTCTTCGTCGCGCTCCCCGAAAACCCGAACCTCTCGGGAATCGCCGGCCTCGACGCCGCAACGCAGGGCGCACTCACGCGCTCGATCGAGATGAAGGATTTCCGCGGATCACGCGATGAAATGCTTCACCTCACGGGTATCGTGAAGGGTCCGAGACGTCTGATCCTCCTTGGCTTGGGCGTGGTGACAGATCGGCGAGCTGCCTTTAAGCGGGCAGCCACTCTCGCCGCCCGTAACGCGAACAGGCTGGGCGTTGGCGAGATGGTCTGGTACTCGGGACAGATAACGCCAGAAGAGACCGAGTCGATCACGATCGGCTTGATCGCCGGTTCCTGGGAGTACGCCGACCTGAAAAGCCCGGCGCCGGAAGCAGAGCGCAAGAAACCGCTCGAGAGGGCCGTGATCCTGACGAGCAATACCGACGACAGTCGCAAGGGACTCGCGGGCGGACAGGCGATCGGCTCCGGTCAGAGTCTGGCGCGACGGCTGGCAATGATGCCCGGGAACCTCTGCACGCCCGAGTATCTCGCGGAGACCGCAGCGGACATTGCGAAGCGCTACAGCATGGGCATCACCGTGCTCGGACGGAAGGAAATGGAAGCCGAGCGGATGGGTTCGTTCCTCGCGGTCGCGCAGGGAACTCCGCAGGAGCCGAAGCTCATCGTGCTCGAGTACAAGGGCGGCAAGCCGAACGCAAAGCCCATCGTGCTGGTCGGGAAGGGCCTCTGCTTCGACAGCGGCGGAATCTCGATCAAGCCCGCGCAGGGAATGGAGTTCATGAAGTTCGACATGTGCGGAGGCGCCGGAGTGCTCGGCACCTTCGAAGCGCTTGGCCAAATGCAGCCCGCCTTGAACGTCATCGGCATCGTCGGTGCGACGACGAACATGCCGTCCGGGACGGCCATGAATCCCGGCGACGTCGTCAAGGCGCAGAACGGGAAATCGATCGAGATCATCAACACCGACGCGGAAGGGCGTCTCGTTCTTGCCGACTGCCTCTCCTATGCGAAACGCTTCGATCCTGACGTCGTGATCGATGCGGCGACCCTCACCGGCGCATGCGTGATCGCGCTTGGCCACACGGCAAGCGGCGTGTTCTCGTCCGACGACGCGCTGGTCGCGGAGATACTCGCCGCGGGAAAGCGCGCGGGCGAGCCGGCCTGGCCATTGCCGCTGTGGGACGACTACAAGGAGCTGATCAAGTCCGACGTCGCCGACGTGAAGAACTCGGGCGGACGGCCCGCGGGCGCGGTCACAGCGGCGATGTTTCTCAAGGAATTCGCGGAAGGCTATCCCTGGGCCCACCTCGACATCGCGGGCACCGCCTATTCAGAGACTGACCTCGTTACGATTCCCAAAGGACCGACGGGGGTTCCTACGGGTATGTTCATCGAATTCATTCGCGGGAGAGTTCGCTGAAGAAGGCTTCAGGGCGCATGCGCACCCCAGCCCGCCTCGGCCTCGTGGCCGGGGCGCTTTTGTACGCGGCCGCCTTTCCCGCCGAAGCACAGGTGGTAGTGCCTCCACCGAGCGCTGTCCCGATTCCGGCGAAGCCGCGCGACACTGTCTTGGTTGGGGCCGACTCCAGTAAAGCCAAAGCCGATTCCATCGAGAAAGCCAAAGCCGACTCCATCAAGGCCGATTCCATCAAGGCCCCGATTGGCCGTTTCTCGGACCCGGCGCTTTACGAGATCGGTCCGCAGTACGAGTGGAATCGGGCACAGCTCTTCGCGGCCGGGGCGCTTACGGTCGTAGATATCCTGGACCGGATTCCAGGGGTCACGACGTTCAGATCGGGCTGGCTGGCAACTCCTCAGACCGCCACCTACAACGCCGATTTCCAGCGCGTGAGGGTGTTCTACGATGGAATCGAGATCGACAATCTGGACAGTCGAAACAGTGGCCCTCTCGACCTGTCCACAGTGCAGCTCTGGTCGCTGGAGCATTTGAGCATAGAGCGTAGCGCCGGTGAGCTCCGGATCTACATGCGAAGCTGGCGGGTGGACAACACCGATCCCTACACGCGCGTGGATATCGCGACCGGAAACGAGGATACCAATCTCTACCGCGGCTTTTACGGCAGACGGTTCAACAACGGCGGCGTCCTTCAGCTGGCCGGACAGCAGTATGGAGTAGCGAGCCCGCGCTTCGCCGGTAGCGGTGATGCTCTTTCGCTTCTCGCCAGGCTCGGAATCGCGCGGAAAGCGTGGAGCATCGATGCCTTTGTTCTCCGCAGTCATGCAACCCGCGATCTCGAGCGAACCATCGCGGGATCAGGGCGCCCGCCCGTGCTGTCGCTCGACGCGACAAATACCGACGCATACATCCGTGCCGCGGTGGGAGGCGTCGAGAGCGGACCCTGGGCGCAGATCACCGTCGCATCGCTGGGGTTCAAGGGAACAACGGGGCCCGATAGGACGGCAGGCACGGCGTTCGCCGATACTCTGGAGAGACGGCAATCGGAGACGCAGTACAACGCAAGCGCCGGGTTCACACTCGGCCCGGCCCGCGTGGAGGTCGAGGATCGGCTGCGCGCGCTTGGCGGCCAGACCTACAACGGCGCCAGCGGACGACTCGATCTTGTGACGCCGATTGGCGTCGCAACCGGGTTGGTCGAGCACGACGGGTTTCGGAAAACCACGAATGCCGACGCGGGGATTCGCGCTCAACCGCTGCCGTTCATCGCCTTCTCGGGCTCCATCGGCCGATCGATTCCCATCACCTCGGGCGCGTCCACGCAGATCACCACGACGTCCGCGCGCGGGGAGGTTGCCATCAAGCTGTTTGGACCATGGCTCTCCGCCGGAATGATCAGAGCCGACGGTACTCCAGGTCTGGCTCCGGTCGTTTACGACACGCTGCTTCTCCCCACCGTGGCCGCCCGGGTCTCGGCAAGGACCGCGTCCATCCGGGGCCCGATCCGCGGCGGATTCGGCATCGACGCCTGGGTAACGCAGTGGGACACCGCCGGAAGCTACAAGCCGAAATACGAGAGCCGCTCCGAGATCAACTACTCGAACAAATTCCCCAGGGCTTTTCCGAGGGGCGACTTCGAGGTTCGAGTAGCTGGAATATTCGAGTACAGGGGATCCGTGACCTTCCCGCTGGAAGCGGGCGACCTCCAGACTCCCGTCGCAAAAACAATCTCCGCCCTTCTCGAGATCCGGATCATGCGAGCGGTGCTCAGCTACCAGCAGCGCAACCTCCTCGCTTACCAATACCAGGTCATTCCCGGATTCGAGATGCCGCGGGTGCTCGCGATCTACGGTGTCAGGTGGGATTTTTGGAATTGACAAACTCATTGTCGCGCCATAAGATAGGCCACCTCACATGATATCCAGCATGACGGGTTTTGGCGCCGCGGATGGTCCTGTCGGTGACGCGCGCGCGAGCGTCGAAATCAGGAGCGTCAACCACCGATTCTTCAGCCCGAACCTCAAGCTCCCGTCCGCCTTCTCCCGCTGGGAAGGCGAGATCCGTGAGGTTCTGCGCCAGAAGATTGCGCGGGGCCATGTAACACTTGTCGCGCGTATTGACCGCGCTGCCGGCGCGGGGCCTGTCATCGACGAAGATCGTCTGGCCCGATACGCGGTGACCTTGAGAGAGCTACAAAAAAAGCTCGCGCTGGGCGGCGAAGTCGATCTCGCCACCGTCCTTCGGCTGCCCGACGTCGTCGCCTCGCCCAGCGAAGAAGTGTTGGACGCCGGCGCGGGCGAAGCGCTCGCTGCGATCGTCAACAAGGCCGTCGACAACCTGATCGCGATGCGTCGCGCCGAAGGAGCCCAGCTCGCCGCGTTTCTGGTCGAGCGCGTTGCAGCGGTCGAGACGAGACTGGCGAGGGTAGAGAAGCGAGCTCCAGTTCGTCTCAAGGAGCAGCACGAACGAGTCACGCGCACGGTTTCGGAGCTGATTGGTGCGCTGGGAGCCGACCCGCAGCGGATCGCCCAGGAGATTGCCATTCTCGCCGACAAGCTCGACGTCGCCGAGGAGCTGGACCGATTTCGCTCTCATCTCGCTGCCTTTCGCGAAACTGCTCAGGCGAAGACAACGGACCCGATTGGGAAGCGACTCGGCTTCATTCTCCAGGAAATGGTGCGCGAAGCCAACACGATCGGCAGCAAGGCGAGCGATGCTCAGATCCAGGAGGACGTGATCGCCATCAAGGAAGAGCTCGAGCGGATCCGCGAACAGGTCGAGAACCTCGAGTAATGCCTTTCCCGATCATTCTGTCTTCGCCTTCAGGCGGCGGGAAGACGACGATCGCCCATAGGCTGCTGGCGATCAGGCCAGACGTCGGCTACTCGGTCTCATGCACCACGCGCCCCGCGCGTCCGGGAGAGGTGGACGGCACAGACTACCACTTCATTTCGCTCCAGAAATTCAAGCGAGACAAGGCCGCCCGGAAGTTCGCCGAGTCAGCGGAGGTTCATGGCCACCTGTACGGGACGTTGCGTGCCGAGGTCAAGCGAGTGCTGTCGTCCGGGAAGCACGTCATAATGGACATCGACATCCAGGGGGCAAAGCAGTTCGCCCGGGCGTTTCCCGACTCGGTGCTCATCTTCATTCTCCCGCCATCGGCGGAGGTGCTCGTGGAGCGCCTCAAGGCCCGTGGCACAGAGGACCGCAAATCGCTGATTCGTCGATTTAAGAGTGCCAAAGACGAGCTGAAGGCGATAGATTTGTATCCGTACGTGATAGTGAACGACGAGATCGATTCTGCCGTGACCGCGGTGTCGAGCATTATCGAGGCAGAGAGCTTGAAACGCTCTCGCAATGAAGCTCTCGATGCTCGAGTCGAAAAGCTGATGGACGGGATTCAGCGGGCCATCGACCAATACTCAGCGAGGAAGTAAATGCAGGTATTCATTCCGAACGAAGTCGCGAAGCACGCGACCAACAAGTATCTGGGGGTTCTGGTCGCGGCCAAGTACGCGCGCGTCCTCAACGAATTTCCGCGCGATCGCTCGGCCCCGGGCGAGAAGAAGCTGACGACACGGGCGCTCGAGGAGCTTACCGAGGGCGAGGTCGAATACCGCGTAGTCCCGCGCCGCCGCACGGAGTAATTGCCGCGCGTCCCTTTGCGGGCAGCCGCATCCTCCTCGGTATCACCGGGGGTATCGCCAGCTACAAGTCAGTGTGGCTGGCGCGTTTGCTTACACAAGCGGGGGCTGAGGTAGACGTCGTCATGACTCGCGGCGCCCGCGAGTTCATTGGCCCAATAACATTCGAAGCCGTCACGGGACGTCCGGTGCACACCGAGATATTCGGGCCCGGCCACGCGCTCGATCACATTCGCCTCGCGCGCGAAGCCAGCGTGATCGTCGTCGCGCCCGCGACGGCGGACTTCGTCGGGCGCGCGGCACATGGGCTCGCCGATGATCTTCTCACCGCCTGCCTGCTCGCGGCAAAAACCAAGGTCTTGCTGGTTCCGGCAATGAATGACCGCATGTGGTCGCACGCGCAGACAAAGCGAAACGTCGAGCACGCCAGGTCGCTTGGCTACGAGATTCTCGAGCCGGCCGAGGGTCCGTTGGCGGTCGGGGAGGGAAGCGGGCCGGGACGCATGCCCGAGCCCGAAGAAATCATGAGTCGCATCGGACGTCTGCTCGAAGCCAAATCATCGCTCGAGGGAAAGAAGGTCATCGTCACGGCTGGCGCGACGCGCGAGCCGATTGACCCGGTGCGTTTCCTCTCCAATCACAGCAGCGGCAAGATGGGTATCGCGCTTGCGCGGGCGGCGTGGAGACGCGGAGCCGACGTCACCCTGATCGCGGGCCACGTCGACGTTCCTCTCCCTTCGGAGATACGGACGCTGAAAGCAGACACGGTGAAAGAGATGGCACGCGCGGTCTCGGAGAAACTTCTGGCCGCCGACGTACTGATCATGGCGGCCGCTCCGGCCGATTTCCGCCCAGCGTCCGAGGCCCCGGAGAAGATCAAAAAGCTTCGCGGGAAAGTCGCCCCTAAGATCGTGCTCGAGCACACTGAGGACATACTGAAATCGACCATCTCCAGGCGAAAGAAGAAAAGCGTCATCGTCGGATTCGCACTCGAGACGACCGACGGAATCCGGAACGCGAAAGAGAAGCTCAAGTCCAAACAGCTCGACCTTGTCGTGTTGAACGACGCAAAGGAGCCTGGGGCGGGTTTTGGGGTCGACACGAATCGCGTTATCCTGATCGGCAAGGACGGGAAGCAGGAAGCGCTCGACCTCATGTCCAAGACTGATCTCGCGGAGATCCTTCTCGACCGCGTCGAGAGTGTGCTGAATGGACGCTAGAGCTCTGCTTCGCCGCTATATCGAGCAGCGGCGCGAGCTGGGAGAGTCGGAGCTCGTGCTCGACGCGTTGAACGTCGAAGACGTGATGCGGCTTCTGGGCGCGACCGGGAATGCGACGCCGTCCACGCAACCGCTGCGCAGCGTTCGGCAGGTTGTGGGTGAGCAACCCGGTGATTGGCGCACTGCGCTTCAGGACGCTGGCGTGATGGCCGACGCACCACCAGCTCCGGCGCCGAACAAGAGGCTGGCGTTCCCGCCTGAACCCATCAGCCCGACAACGGCCGCTGAAGCCACGCACGAGATGGCCGCGAGGAAGGAGATCGTTGCCCCGAGAGGAATCGTCATAGCTTCGGATGAAGCGGAGCTGATCCCCGGCACGATTGGGACGCTCGAGTCACTCGAGGCAATCGCATCGCAGGTCAGGAATTGCACGCGTTGCTCTCTCTATGCGACCGCGACCAATCCCGTTCCGGGCGAAGGCGATCCAAGCGCGGACCTGGTGTGCGTAGGCGAAGCTCCTGGCGCCAAAGAGGACGAGACAGGCCGCCCGTTCATCGGGCAGGCAGGCCAGCTTCTCACCAAAATTCTGGCGGCGATCGAGCTGACTCGGGAGCAAGTGTTCATCTGCAACGTGCTCAAGCATCGACCTCCGGGAAACCGAAATCCGCTTCCGGAAGAAGTCGTAGCGTGCAGTCCGTACCTGATCAGGCAGCTCGAGCTGATCAAGCCGAAAGTGATTATTGCTTTTGGAACCTTCGCAGCCCAAACTCTCCTAAACACAAAAACTTCGCTCGGCGAGCTCCGTGGAAAGATTCACCAGTACCACGGCGTACCGCTCATCGTCACCTATCACCCGGCGGCGCTCCTGCGCAACCCGGCCTGGAAACGCCCCACTTGGGAAGATGTCAAGCTCGCCCGTAGAATACTCGATAGCAGCCCCCGTTCGTGACCCATACAAGGATCGCCGGCCGCCCTACTCCGAAGACGCGGAGCAGGCGGTCCTGTCGGCGATGCTCATGGATCCGGACGCCATTCTGCGCGCGACGGAGTTCCTCGACGACACGATGTTCTATCGCGAGGGACACCGCCGGATTTTCCGCGCGATGGTCGCACTATCGGAGCGCGGCGATGTAGTTGATCCGCTCACGCTCTCCGAGGAGCTCGGCCGGTCCGGCTCACTCGAATCCAGCGGTGGCAAGGATTACATCGGGTTTCTGGTCGACGCTGTCCCCACCTCGGCCAACATCGAGTATCACGCCAAGATCGTTCGCGAGAAGGCGTTGCGGCGGCGGCTGATCGAAGTCTCGACGGCAATCGTCTCCGAAGCGTTCGAATCCGGCTCGCCGGCGACGGAGCTGCTCGACGAAGCAGAGCACAAGATCTTCGAAGTGAATCAGAGCCGCGGCTCCGAAGGTTTCATGCGTATCAAGGAGCTGCTCTGGCCGACGATGGAGCGGATCGAGGAGATCCAACGCGGCGGCGGATCGATTACGGGAGTGGCGAGCGGATTCAAGGATCTGGACGAGCTGACCGCAGGTTTCCAACCATCCGATCTGATCATCGTCGCGGCGAGACCGTCAATGGGAAAGACCGCGTTCGTTCTCAACATCGCGCAGAACGCCGCGCTCGACAACAACGTCCCGGTCGCGTTCTTCTCGCTCGAGATGAGCAAGGAGCAGCTGGTGCAGCGCCTTCTTACTTCCGAGGGACGCGTCGACGCGCAAAGACTCCGCAAGGGCAAGCTCCACGACGAGGAGTTCGTGCGCCTCGGACGCGCCGCCGGAATTCTCAGTCACGCGCCAATCTGGATCGACGACACTCCGGCTATGACTCTGCTCGAGATGCGGTCCAAGGCTCGCCGATTGAAAATGGAACACAACATCGGCATGGTGGTTGTCGACTACCTGCAGCTGATGCAGGGGCCGACCAACACCGAGAGCCGGCAGCAGGAGATCAGCTACATCTCACGCTCGCTCAAGGCGCTCGCCCGCGAGCTGAGAATTCCGGTTGTCGCGTTGTCGCAGCTGTCGCGGGCTCCCGAGCAGCGCACCGCCGAGAACAAGCGCCCGCAGCTCTCCGACCTGCGTGAGTCCGGCGCCATTGAGCAAGATGCCGACCTTGTCATGTTCATCTTCCGCCAGGAGATGTACGACGGACCAACCGACAAGGATGGCAACTCTCTCGAGGGTCGTGCCGAGATCATCATCGGGAAGCAGCGCAACGGACCAACCGGATTCGTGAACCTCTACTTCAACAAGACCTACACCCGTTTCGAGAATCTCTCGCCTCGCCTAACCCCGTAGTGAGCCCTAAAGCAAAAACCGTATATCGCTGCACGAACTGCGGCGCCGACCACCCCAAATGGGCGGGACGCTGCGACGTTTGCGGCGAGTGGAATTCGCTCGTCGAAGAGATGGCGACGAAGACCTCAGCGGCCACGGCGTCAAGCCGTCGCGCCGGCGGTCAGAAATCGATGGGTGAGGGCGGAAGTGTGGCGCCGACTCCGCGACTGCGCGATATCAAGAGTTCGGCGGGACGCCGCCTCAAAACCGGAATCAAGGAATTCGATTTCGTTCTCGGCGGCGGAATCGTCCCGGGCTCGATGGTTCTCGTGGGTGGAGAGCCCGGCATCGGGAAGTCGACACTGTTGCTTCAAGTCGCCGGCAGGCTCGAGGAGCTGGGCCACTCGACTCTCTACGTCTCGGGCGAAGAATCCGCGCTCCAGGTAAAGCTGCGCGCCGAGCGTCTGCACGGATCCGCCGAAAACGTCGCGTTGTTGAACGAGACACTGCTCGAAACGATCATAGCAACCGCAGGCTCGCAGAGGTTTGATGCGATCGTAGTGGACTCGATCCAGACCGTCTTCACGAGCGACCTCGAAGGCGCGCCCGGCAACGTCGGTCAGGTCAGGGAATGCGCCGCGCGCCTGATGCGCTTCGCCAAGGAAACGGAAACCACGGTGTTCGCGGTCGGCCACGTCACCAAAGGCGGCGGCATCGCGGGCCCGAAGACACTCGAGCACATCGTCGATACGGTGCTCTACTTCGAGGGCGAGGGGATGTTGGAGCATCGCATCCTTCGCGCGACGAAGAATCGATTCGGCAGCGTTGACGAGATCGGCGTCTTCAGGATGACCGAGGAAGGACTCATCGCCGTCGAGAATCCATCCGAGCTCTTCCTCGGCGATCGTCTCAACAATTCTTCCGGCAGCGCCGTGACCGCATTGCTGGAAGGGTCTCGCCCCGTGCTGATCGAGATTCAGGGGCTCGCCGCAAAAGCCGGATACGGAACTCCGCAGCGCGTCAGCACAGGCTTCGACGGACGTCGTCTCGCTTTGCTTCTTGCTGTGCTCGACAAGCGTGCAGGCCTATCCTTCTCGCAGCTGGATGTCTTCCTCAATGTCGTGGGAGGAGTCCGGATGCAGGAGCCGGCCGGCGATCTCGCGGTCGCGAGCGCGCTCGCATCGAGCGTGTACGATCGTCCCGTAGCAAACTCCGCGGTCTTCCTGGGCGAGGTGGGCCTCGGGGGCGAGATCCGGCCGGTGTCGCAGGCCGAACGGCGGCTCGGGGAGGCGGCGAAGATGGGAATGACGACCGCATACATGGCCGAGCGCGGAATTCCGAAGCGCGGGCCACGCGGTATGGAGATCGTCGGTGTGCGGACGGTTGATGCTCTGTTCCGGCAGCTGTTTCACGGCTAAATGAAGCGCGATGTCGGTGTCATTATTGTTGCCGCTGGGAGCGGGACCCGCACGGGTTCCGCCGAGCTCAAGCAGTTTCGTTGGATCGCCGGGAAGCCAATGCTGCTCCACAGCATTCAGACTTTTCAGGCGCGAACTGATGTCGCGATGGTCGTCTGCGTTTTGCCGCGTGAATACGTAGGCGATCCTCCTCCGTGGATTTTCCAAAGTGACGCCGACCGGCTCCTTCTCTCCGTTGGCGGCCGTCACCGGGGCGAGTCGGTGTCCAACGGTCTCGAGGATCTTCCGGTCGAATGCGAGATCGTGGTGATTCACGACGCGGCTCGCCCGCTCGTCTCGATCGAAACGATTGGGCGCGTGATCGAGGAGGCGAGGAAGGGAAACGGGGCGATTGCCGCGCTGCCGGTCGCCGACACACTCAAGCGCGTCGATTCGAGTGGTAAGGTTGTCGTGACCGTCGATCGCTTCGGGCTATGGAGAGCGCAGACCCCGCAGGCCTTTCCCCGCGAGGTGATCGAGCGCGCTCACCGCGAGGCGCGGGAGGCGGACCGTGTGTCGACCGATGACTCCGCGCTGTGCGAGCAGATCGGGCTGCCGGTCGTCGTAGTACGCGGAAGCGAGCGTGCGCTCAAAATCACCGAAGAAAATGATTTCGCGCTGGCGGAGGCGCTAAGTATCTTCCGCGAATGAAACCGCAGCCGATGGTCGTGCCGTTCTGGTCGTCCGAGGAAGTCGAAGCGGCCATCAATGGAACGCTGGCCCATCTTGCCGCGGGGAAGGTGCTGGCATACCCGACCGAAACTGTGTACGGATTTGGCGGCGCGCTCGATGAGCGCTCGGTGCAGCAGCTCGTGAACCTCAAGGGACGGCCGCAGGGAAAGCCCTTTCTCCTTCTCGTTGCCGCCAGCGAGATGATCACGCGCCTCGGACTTCATCTCACGGGCTACGCGTCGACATTCGCGGCGCGATTCTGGCCGGGTCCTCTCACCCTGGTTCTCACCGGCGGAGAAAAGAGGGTGCCCGATCGTGTGCGCGGGCCAGAAGGAGGAATCGCCGTGAGGTGGACGCCGCACCGATCCCTGGCCAGGCTCATTCTCGCGCACGGCCACCCGATAACGTCGACCAGCGCGAACCGGCCCGGCGTCCCGCCCGCGACAGCGGCGGATCAGATCGTATCGCAGTGGGGTGACGCGATCGCGCGCGGTACCTTGCGCGTTCTCGATGGCGGGCGCCTTCGCGACTCGGAGCCGTCAACGGTGGTTGATTGCACGGGAAGGCTGCCGCGCGTGATTCGCCCGGGCGCGATCCCTGCCGCGAAATTGCGGGAAAGCGTACCCGACCTGGTCGGAGACGCCTAGCCAATGAATATCCTCTTCGTTTGCAGCGGCAACACCTGCCGAAGCGCCATGGCGGAAGCATTCGCGCGCAAAATCGCGAGACGCCGCGGCATTGAGGACCTCAACGTCTCCAGCGCGGGGACGAATGCGTGGGACAACGTCCCGGCGACCGACGAGGCGCTACTCGTCGGCATGGAGCGCGACATCGATCTCACGGGGCATCGCGCCAGAAAGCTCACGTCCGCGATCGTCTCCGAGGCGGATCTCATTTTCGTCATGACACCCGGCCACGTGGAGCAGGTGAAACAGCTCGGCGGCCGTGGCAAGGTTCACGTCATCGACGAGTACGCCTCGGGCACGGTGAACCAGGGAGTGGCCGATCCATACGGCGGCGACCTCGAGGCGTACCGCGAGACCGCCGATGTGCTGGAGCGAGAGCTGGAGAAGTTGTTCGACCGGCTCGCCATCTGATGGTGACCCTCTCGTGAGCCAGAATCCCGGGCGACTCGTCCTGCTTGGGCATCCAGTCGCCCATTCGCTCTCGCCGATCTTTCAGAATGCCGCGCTTCGCGCGGCAGGGATGTCGCTGCTCTATGAGGCGGTGGATGTACTGCCGCGGGATCTCCTCGCGCTCCTCAAGAAGCTGAAGGACCTCGGTGTCGGCGGTAACGTCACGGTTCCCCACAAGGTCAAAGTGCACGCCAGCTGCGACGAGCTCACCGAAATCGCCGAGCGCGTAGGAGCGGTGAATACCTTCTGGTTCGAGTCCGACCGGCTGTATGGAGACA
>Ga0193727_1000475_pt1 | contig 15523 bp, 24 predicted proteins | sample H2c2metaG_FD_143051 | JGI IMG/M metagenome (GOLD analysis project Ga0193727, IMG submission 143051) | Soil microbial communities from a riparian zone of the East river system, Colorado, United States - H2c2 | ecosystem: Environmental > Terrestrial > Soil > Riparian zone | place: USA: East River...
AATGGATCGCATGAGTTATTTCGCCGCCTGAGCCGTCTTGCCCGCCTTGCGCCGCACCTGTTCGCCCTGATACCGGATGCCCTTGCCCTTGTAGGGCTCGGGCGGGCGCACGTTGCGGATCTCCGCGGCGACCTGGCCCACCAGCTCCTTGTCGATGCCCTCGATCTTCACGAGGACGTTGTTGTCCACCGAAATCTTGATGCCCTTGGGCGCGTGGTACGGAACCGTATGCGAGAAGCCCACCACGAGCTGCACGCCGAACGGCTTCGGCTCCGCCTTGTAGCCGACGCCCTGGATCTCGAGCGTCTTGGCGTAGCCCTTGGTGACGCCTTCGACCATGTTCGCGACGAGCGTGCGCGTCAGGCCGTGCAGCGCCTTGTGCCGAGTCTCGTCGGAGGGGCGCCGCACGACCACGGCGTTCTCCTCGAGGGCGAGCGCCATGTCGACATGCAGGGTACGGCTGAGCTCCCCCTTGGGACCCTTGACCGTGATGCGGTGCCCGTCCCCGTCGATCTGGGCGGTGACGCCCGTGGGGAGTGGGACCGGCTTGCGACCGATACGCGACATCGGGCCCTCCCTACCAGACCACCGCGAGCAGCTCGCCGCCGATACGGGCGGTGCGGGCTTCGCGGTCGGTCATCAGGCCCTGCGGCGTGCTGAGAATCGCCATCCCCAGGCCGTTCTTCACTCGCGGAATCTCGCGCGCCTTGACGTAGCGCCGCAGTCCGGGCGTGGAGATGCGTTGCAGCGCGCGAATGACGGGCGCGTCGTTGTGGTACTTCAGGTAGAGCCGCAGCAAGCCGTGACGTCCATCGTCCAGGACTTTGTAATCCTGGATGTAATGGTTGTCGCGCAGCAGCCGCCCGATCTCGACCTTCAGTTTCGACACCGGCATGTCGACCCGACGGTGGCCCGCCGCACAGGCGTTCCGCACGCGGGTCAGCATATCGGCGACCGGATCAGTAACGCTCATCTCGCCTGTCCTTTACCAGCTGGCTTTGCGCACGCCGGGAATCTCCCCGCGCAGCGCCAGATCACGGAAACAGATGCGGCACAGTTTGAACTTCCGGAGCGTGCCCCGGCTCCGCCCACAGCGCTGGCAGCGGTAGTAGCCCCGCACCTTGAACTTGGGCGTCCGTTTGACTTTCTCGATCCACGCCTTCTTCGCCATGTCGTCTCCTAGGCCGCCGCCACGGGGGTCTCGCCCCGGAACGGCATCCCCAGCTCTCGGAGGAGGGCCAGGGCGGAGTCATCCCGACCGGCGCTCGTCACGAACGTGATATCCATCCCGTGGATGCGCTCGACCTTGTCGTAGTCGATCTCCGGGAACACCATCTGCTCTTTGATCCCGATCGTGTAGTTGCCGCGGCCGTCGAAGCTCTTCGTCGGCAACCCGCGGAAGTCGCGCATCCGCGGCACCGCGACCGAAATGAACCGGTCGAGGAACTCGTACATGCGGGCCCCGCGCAACGTCACGGCGCACCCGATCGGCTGCCCCTCGCGCAGGTTGAAGTTCGCGATCGACTTCTTGGCCCGCGTCACCACCGGATGCTGGCCTGTGATCGCGCCCAGCTCGACGACGGCGGCGTCGAGCCCCTTGGCATTCTTGGACGCGTCGCCCATGCCCACGTTCAGCACGATCTTCAAGAGCCGCGGGATCTGGTGCACGTTCTTGAAGCCGAACTGCTGCTGCAGCTTGGCGCGCACGCGCTGCTCGTAGAAGTCGAGCAGCCGGGCCCGCGGCGCCGGCTCGGCGGGCGGTCCTTCGGGCTCGGGCGCAGGCGCGGGAGCCTTGTCTTTCCCACCCTTGCCGCCCTTCCCGCCCTTGGGAGCCTTGGGCTGCTTCTTGTCCCCCCGCGGCATAGCCTCGGGCTTCGCGCCCTCGGCCGCGCCCTCAGCCGCGGGCTCAGCCGCGTCGACCGGCTTCGTCTCGTTTTCTTTCTCGTCCGCCATCGCTACCTCACTCGCGGAATCGGCTGGCCGGACTTGCTCGCGATCCGTTCCACCGTTCCGTCCTTGTCCTTGCGCCGCCGCACCCGCGTGGGGTGGCCCGACTTGGGGTCGAGCAGCATCACGTTCGACGCCGCGATCGGCGCCGGGAACTCGATGATCCCGCTCTCGCCCTGGGGCGTCGTGGCGCGCTTGTGTTTCTTCACGATGTTCACGCCCTCCACGACGACCCGGAACTCCTTCGGGTAGACGTGGAGGATCTTCCCTTCCTTGCCGCGGCTCTCACCACGGATCACCCGCACGGTGTCGCCCTTGGCGACGTGCAACTTGTGGCGGATGGGCTCCTTCCCGCGGACCTTGCGCGACTTCTTGTAGACGAGCGGTTCCATCTCAGATGACCTCCGGCGCGAGCGACACGATCTTCATGAACTTCTTGTCGCGCAGCTCGCGGCCCACCGGACCGAAAATGCGGGTGGCGCGCGGCTCACCCTCGTCGTTGATGAGGACGGCGGCGTTCTCGTCGAACCGGATGTACGAGCCGTCCTTGCGCCGCGTCTCCTTCGCCGTCCGCACGATCACCGCCTTGACCACCTCGCCCTTCTTCACCTGGCCGGTGGGGATGGCGTCCTTGATCGTGACGACCACGACGTCGCCCAGCCCCGCGTAGCGGCGCTTGGACCCGCCGAGCACGCGGATGACCAGGGCGCGGCGCGCGCCCGAGTTGTCCGCGATCTTGAGCTGCGTCTCCTGCTGCACCATGGCTACTTCGCCCTTTCGACGATTTCGACCACGCGCCAGCGTTTCCGCTTGGACAGGGGTCGCGTCTCCACGATGCGCACCGTATCACCCGTCTTGGCGCCGTGCTCGTCGTGCGCGGCGACCGTCTTGGTGCGGTTGATTTGCTTGCCGTAGAACCCGTGCGCGAAGCGACGCGACATCGAGACTGTCACCGTCTTTTGCATCTTGTCGCTTACGACGGTGCCCGTACGAACTTTCCTCCGGCTGCGCTCGGTCATACTGAAGCTCTCTCCTTCAAAATCGTCCGAATGCGCGCAATATCCCGGCGGATAGTGCGCAATTGGAGCGGATTGGTGAGCGCTTCGGTGCCCCGGCGGAATTCGAGCCGGAACCGCTCCTCGCTCAGGACCTCGAGCTTCTGCGTCAGCTCTTCGGACTTGAGCTCGCGCAGCTCCTCGGGCCGATTCTTGGCCGCCATCTTAGCGCTCCTCCCGCTTCACGAACTTGGTCCGCACGGGCAGCTTGGCGGCCGCGAGCGCCAGCGCCTCGCGCGCCAGGTGCTCCTCGATTCCCTCGAGCTCGAACATGATCCGCCCGGGCTTCACGACGGCCACCCAGCCCTCCGGGTTGCCCTTACCTTTGCCCATCCGGGTCTCGGCGGGCTTCTTGGTGATCGGCTTATCGGGGAAGAGGCGAATCCACACCTTCCCGCCCCGTTTCATTTCCCGCGTCACGGCCACGCGCGCCGCTTCGATCTGCCGGTTGGTGACCCAACCCGGATCGAGCGACATCAGACCGTAGTGGCCGAACGCGACCGTGTTGCCGCGCGTGGCCATCCCGTTGGTGCGGCCCTTGAACCGCTTGCGGAACTTGACTCGCTTCGGTGCCAGCATCGTTACACGCCCGTGGAATAGGTGCGACCGTGCAGATCTTCGGTCCGCTCACCCTTGAAGATCCACACCTTCACGCCGATCGTGCCGAACGTCGTCTTGGCGGTCGAGGTCGCGTAGTCGATGTCGGCCCGGAGCGTGTGCAGGGGCACGCGCCCTTCGTGGTAGCCCTCGGTCCGCGCGATTTCGGCCCCGCCGAGACGGCCGGCGGTCTTGATCTTGATCCCCTGCGCGCCCATCCGCATGGCGCTCTGCACGGCCCGCTTCATGGCGCGGCGGAACGAGATGCGCTGCGTCAGCTGGTGCGCCACGCTGTCACCGACCAGCTGCGCGTCCAGCTCGGGGCGCTTGATCTCCTCGACGTTGATCCCGACTTCCTTGCCCGTCAGCTGCGCCAACTCGTCGCGCAGCTTGTCCACCTCGGCGCCGCGCTTCCCAATCACCACGCCGGGCCGGCCCGTGTGCACCGTGACGGTCACCTTGCCGGGCTTCCGCTCGATGTGCACGTCGGCGATCGCCGCGTGGCTGAGCCGCGTCTTCAGGTACTTGCGGATCAGCTCGTCTTCCTTGAGCAGCTCCGGGAAGTTGCGGCGCGCGTAGTAGCGGGAGCGCCACTGTTTGACGATCCCGAGTCGGAAGCCGTATGGATGTGTTTTCTGGCCCACTTACTTGCTCGCTTTCTTGGTCTTCTTCGTCTTCGTCCTGCTCGCAGCGGCCTGCTTCTTCGGCTTGGACTTCGCCTTGGCCTTCGGCTCCGCATGCGTCGCCGTGGCCGGGGCGGCGTTGGCCGCCGGCGCCGGTACCGTGTCGCTGCCCACGCGGATCTCCACGTGGCTCGTCCGCTTCTTGATCGGCGTGGCGCGGCCCATCGCGGCCGCGGTGAAGCGCTTCAACGTCGCGCCTTCGTTCACCACGGCGTACTTGACCCGCAGGCTGTCGGCGTCGAACGCCTCGTTCTGCCGCTGCGCCGCCTGCTGCGCGTTCGCCACCGCCGACTTCAGAACCTTATGGATCTGCTTGGCGGCGCGCTTCTTCGAGAAGCGCAGAATGGCGTCGGCCTCCGGCACGGCGCGTCCCCGGATCAGGTCGATCACGAGGCGCATCTTACGCGCCGACTGCCGCACCGTGCGTTGAATCGCTCGGGCTTCCATTTACTTCTTCTCCCCACCGGTCGTGCCGCCGGCGCTCGGCGGAGCGCCGCCTTCAGGCGCCGCCTCGGATTCGCGCTCGGCCGCCGAGCCCTTGGCGCTGTGACCGCGGAACAGACGCGTGGCCGCGAACTCGCCCAGCTTGTGGCCCACCATGTTCTCGGTGATGTACACGGGGATGAACTTGTTCCCGTTGTGCACCGCGAGCGTGTGGCCCACGAACTCGGGCGTGATCGTGCTGCGGCGCGACCACGTCTTGAAGACCTTCTTCTCGTTCCGCTCGTTCAAGGCCCGTACCTTGACGAGGAGCGACTCCTCGACGTAGGGGCCTTTCTTTACGCTGCGTCCCATTACTGCGTCGCCTTCCCGCGCTTCCGGCCGCGCACGATGAGTTTCGTGGAGCGCTTCTTCTTATGCCGCGTCTTCTTACCTTCGACCTTGCCCCACGGATTCGTGGGTGGCCGGCCGCCGGACGACTTCCCTTCACCGCCGCCGAGCGGGTGATCCACCGGGTTCATGGCGACGCCGCGCACGCGTGGACTGCGGCCCAGCCAGCGGCTCTTCCCCGCCTTGCCGATCGACAGCAGCTCGTGCTCGGCGTTGCCGACTTCGCCGATGGTGGCGAGGCACTCGCCGCGCACCATGCGCATCTCGGTCGAACGGAGTCGCAGGGTGACGAAGTTGCCTTCCTTCGCAACGACCTGGGCGCTCGTCCCCGCCCCGCGGCACATCTGCCCGCCCTTGGAGATCTTGAGCTCGATGTTGTGCACCGCGGTGCCGAGCGGGATCTCGAACAGCGGCATCGCGTTGCCGATGCGGATGTCCGCCCCGGGCCCCGAGACGACGCTGTCGCCCACGTTCAGCCCCTTGGGCGCGAGGATGTAGCGCTTCTCGCCGTCGGCGTAGTGCAGCAGCGCGATGCGGGCCGTCCGGTTCGGATCGTACTCGACGGACGCGACCTTCGCCGGGATCGCGAACTTCTCGCGGCGGAAGTCGATGCGCCGGTACTGGCGCTTGTGCCCGCCGCTCATATACCGGCTCGTGATGTGGCCCTTGTTGTTGCGCCCGCCCGTCCGCTTGAGGGGCTCGAGCAGCGACTTCTCGGGCTCCGTCTTCGTGATGTCGGCGAAGTCGGAGACCGAGCGAAAGCGCGTGGCCGGTGTCATCGGCCGAAACTGTCGGATGCCCATATTAACCCTCGAACACCTCGATGGCGTCGCCCTCTTTGAGGGTGACGATCGCCTTCTTCCAGGACGGCCGCCGGCCCTGATAGCGGCCATACGTCCGGCGCTTCGCGCGCACCACCAGCGTGCGGACGGCGGTCACGGACACTTTGAACAGCGACTCGATCGCGGCCTTGATCTGCGGCTTGCTCGCGTCGAGATGGACCTTGAACGCGTACTCCTTGCGGGCGCCGTAGGCCGCCGACGACTTCTCGGTGATGACGGGCGCGACGATCGTCGCGTGCAGGTCAGGCATCGGTCGCCTCCTCGTCTGTTTCCTTTTCTGCTTCCTTCGCGGCGGCCCCACCCTCCTCGAAGGCGGACAACTCGACCACCACCGCTTCCGACCAGAGGATCTCGTACGCGGTCGCATCCGCGTAGCGCATCACCTGCACGTCGGGGATGTTGCGGCCCGACAGGTACACGTTGTAGCTGTTCTCGCCGCCGGCGGTCAGCACCAACACCTTCTTGTCGGTCAGCTGCAGCTTGGCGAGCAGCTCGACGAACGGCTTCGTCTTGGGCTTCTCGTACTCGAACGCGTCTACCACGACCACGGCGCCCTCGCGCGCGCGCGCGTTGAACGCCGACTTCTTGGCGAGCTGGCGCATCTTCTTCGGAATCCCCAGCCGGTAGCTGCGCGGCGTCGGGCCGAACGCGATCCCGCCGTGCCGCCAGTGCGGCGCGCGGGTCGAGCCCTGCCGGGCGCGGCCGGTGCCTTTTTGCTTCCACGGCTTCGAGTTGCCGCCCGAAACCTCGGCGCGCGTCTTCGTGCTGTGCGTCCCCTGCCGCTGGTTGGACAGGTACGTGATCACCGCGCGATGCAGCAACTCCTCGTTCACCGTGCCGTCGAACAGCGCGGCCGGGAGCGAGACCGCCTTCTTCTTGGCGCCGGCGGCGGAAAAGTGCGGAGCCTCAATCATGGCGGCTCGGGCCTCCCTGCTTGCGGACGGTGAGCAGGCCGTTCATCGGGCCCGGCACCGAGCCGCGCACGAACAGCAGATTGCGCTCGGCGTCGATCTTTACGACGCGGAGCCCCAGCTCGGTGAAGTTGCGGGCGCCCATGTGCCCCGGCATCCGCTTCCCCTTGATGATGCGGGACGGGTCGGTGCCCGGCGCGATCGACCCCGGCTTGCGGTGACGCGTGTTGCCGTGCGTCTCCGGCCCGCCATGGAAGTGATGGCGGTGCACGACGCCCTGGAAGCCGCGGCCCTTGGTGATCCCCGTGATCTTCACGCGGTCACCTTCGGCGAAAATCGCGACGGTGATCGCTTCGCCGGCTTTGGGGGGCGTGTCTTCGCCCACCGGGAAAAAGCTGCGAATCACCCGCGGTGCCGTCTCGATGCCGGCCTTTTTCACGTGACCCGCGAGCGCCTTCGGCGTGCGCTTGGGCTTCTTGGCGCCGAAGCCCAGCTCCACGCGACCGCCCTCGGCCACGGCGACGACGGGGCACGGCCCCGCCTCGATCACCGTGACGGGAACGTGCGTGCCTTCGGCGTTGAAGACCCGCGTCATGCCCAGTTTGCGTCCAATCAGTCCGTTCATAGTTCCTCAAGATGCGGATAGCTGACGGCGGACGGCGACGGGCCGTCCGCTGTCTGCGGTCCGCTACTCAACTTTGATCTCCACATCCACGCCGGCTGGCAGATCCAGTTTTGTCAGCGCATCGACCGTCTGCGACCGCGAGTCGAGGATGTCGATGAGCCGCTTGTGCGTCTTCAGCTCGAACTGCTCGCGACTCTTCTTGTCGATGTGCGGGCTGCGGAGCACCGTCCACATCTGCCGTTTGGTGGGCAGCGGGATGGGACCCGAGACCTGCGCGCCGGTCTTTTCCGCCGTGCGCACGATGTCGGCCGCCGCCTGATCGATCAGGGCGTGGTCGAATGCTTTGAGCCGGATGCGAATCTTGCCCGCCATAGAGTCCTCGCTACTTCAGGATCTTCGTGACGACACCTGCGCCGACCGTCCGGCCGCCTTCCCGGATCGCGAACCGCAGCTGCTCCTCCATCGCGATCGGCGTGATCAGCTCGATCACCATCTTCGTGTTGTCCCCCGGCATCACCATCTCCACCCCCGCCGGCAGCTCCACCGACCCCGTCACGTCCGTCGTGCGGAAGTAGAACTGCGGCCGGTACCCCTTGAAGAACGGCGTATGCCGTCCCCCCTCGTCCTTATTCAGCACGTACACTTCGGACTCAAACTGCGTGTGCGGCTTGATCGAGCCGGGCTTCGCCAGCACCATGCCCCGCTCCACCTCGTGCTTCTCCACGCCGCGCAGCAGGAGGCCGACGTTGTCGCCCGCCTGGCCGTCGTCCAAGAGCTTGCGGAACATCTCGACGCCCGTCACGACCGTCTTCTTGTCGGTCCCGAAGCCCACCATCTCGACTTCCTCGCCGACCTTGATCTTGCCCCGGTCGATCCGGCCCGTCGCCACCGTCCCGCGGCCCGTGATCGAGAACACGTCCTCGACCGGCATCTGGAACGGCTTGTCCACTTCGCGCTTCGGCACCGGGATGCTCTTATCGAGCGCCGCGAGCAGCTCCTCGATCTTCGCGACCCACTGCTTGTCGCCCTCGATCGCCTTCAAGGCCGCGCCGCGGATCACCGGGATGTCGTCGCCGGGGAACTGGTACTTGGACAAGAGCTCCCGCGACGGCCGACACCACGAGGATCGCCCCGTCCATCTGTGCGGCGCCCGTGATCATGTTCTTCACGTAGTCGGCGTGGCCCGGGCAGTCGACGTGCGCGTAGTGGCGCTCGGTCGTCGAATACTCGACGTGGCTCGTCGCGATCGTCAGGATCTTGGTCGCGTCGCGCCGGCCCTGCGACTCGGAGGCTTTCGCCACCTGGTCGTAGGAGATGTAGGTCCCGAGGCCCTTGTCGGCCGAGACTTTCGTCAGGGCCGAGGTCAGGGTCGTCTTGCCGTGGTCGACGTGGCCGATGGTGCCGACGTTGACGTGCGGCTTATTGCGCTCGAACTTTGCCTTTGCCATTGCTCCCTCATTGCGTGGTGCGTCGTGCGTGGTGCGGGCCCAGAGCTCGCGACCGGGATTGAACCGGTGACCTCGTCCTTACCAAGGACGCGCTCTACCGACTGAGCTACGCGAGCGTGCACCAGAGCGGGCGACGGGACTCGAACCCGTGACCCTCAGCTTGGAAGGCTGACGCTCTACCAACTGAGCTACGCCCGCGCGCCACAAGAGTGGTGGGGGAAGGATTCGAACCTTCGTAGCGCGATGCGCGGCAGATTTACAGTCTGCTCCCTTTGGCCACTCGGGCACCCCACCCGATGCTCCGCCCCCACTGACAACAGACCCCGCGTTCGGTCAGCGCGGGGTTTGTTGTTTCCTCGGAGTTCGGGATCCTGCTGCTTCCTCTTCGGCAACGTGAGCTGACGAAGGGACTCGAACCCTCAACCTGCTGATTACAAATCAGCTGCTCTACCAGTTGAGCTACGTCAGCTGGTGATCGCTAAACATGACAGACTCATATCTTAAACGGGGTCTGCCACTTAGGCAACCCGCCACTTGGTCCCCTGCGGCGTGTCCTCGATCTCGACGCCCCGGGCGCGCAGCTCGTCCCGGATGGCGTCGGCTGCCTTGAAATCCTTGGACTTACGGGCCTGGTTCCGGGCAGCCAGGCGCTCGGCGACCCAGGTGGCCAGGGCCGGATCGGCGACTTTCGGCGTCGGGAGAACGTCGAGCACCCCGGCGACGCGCTCGAACGCCGCCAACGCGCCAGTCCCTCTGGCTCCCCCATCCACCTCGCGGTTGGCCGCGCGACTGAACTCGAACAGCCCAGCGACGGCCCGCGGAGCATCGAGGTCGTCATCGAGAGCCGCCGCGAACTCGGTTTCGAGTTTCTGGACGAGGTTCGGCAGCGCGGCGTCGCGGGTCGTGAGGCGCGCGCGCAATTCGCCGAGGCGGCGCATGCCTTCGGTCGCGCCGGCGAGCGCCTCATCGTTGAAGTCGATGGGCTGGCGGTAATGCGATTGCCAGAACAGGAGGCGCACCGCGGCGGCATCGACGCCTTGCTCGCGCAGATCGCGCGCCGTGAGAAAGTTACCGAACCGCTTCGACATTTTCGTGCCACGCACGTTCAGGAACTCGCCGTGCATCCAGCACCGTGCGAACGGCTCGCCGGTCGCGCCCTCCGACTGCGCGATCTCGTCCTCGTGGTGGGGAAAGATCAGATCGATCCCGCCGCAGTGGATGTCGAGCGTGCGCACGTTGAAGCGCTTGCCGATCTCGTCGAGCGCCATCGCCGAGCACTCGAGGTGCCATCCCGGACGCCCCCGGCCGAAGGGCGCGTCCCACGCGGCACCGACGCTCTCGTCCTCGGCATCGGCCTTTTTCCACAACGCGAAGTCGCTCGGGTCGTCCTTGGCGTACTCGTCGCTCGCCACGCGGGCGCCCACCTTGATCTGCCGGGTGTCGAGTCGTGACAGCCGTCCGTACGTCGGGAACTTGGACAGCGCGAAGTAGACGGAGCCGTCGTCTCCCTTGTAAGCGACCCCGCGTTCGAGTAACCGCTGCACGAGCGCGATCATCTGCGGGATGTACTGCGTGGCGCGCGTGTAGACGTGCGCGGGCTTGATCCGCAGGTAGTCGCGATCCTCGAAGAACGCCTGCGAGAACGGTTCCGTGTGATCCGTAATGCGCTTGCCGGCCCCGGCGGCCGCCTTGATCACGCGGTCGTCGACGTCGGTCAGATTCATGATGTGGAAGACGTCGTACCCGGAATGCTCCAGCCAGCGGCGCAACAGATCCTCGAACAGAAACGTCCGGAAGTTGCCGATGTGCGCGTAGTTCCACACGGTGGGACCGCAGGTGTAGAGCGTGACGCGCGGCGGCGCGAGCGGTTGGAAGGGCTCGACGCTCCGGGTCAGTGTGTTGTAGAGGGCAACCGGCATCGTGCGCGAAACGTAGGCGCGCACGACGGGAGCGTCAACGCGAGGCGTCGTGAGCGTCCAGGACGATCTCTTCGAGAGATTTCACGCGGACACGCGACGCGCGTACGGCGAGTCGATGCGCGCGACACAGCGCGAGCGCGGCCTCGGGTGTGCGACCGGCGAGGGGGGCCTCGAGCCCGGCGGCCGTCACGCGGAAGCCGGGCGGCGGTTCGGGGGGCGGGTGGTCGAGGAACACTTCCAGCACGCGCTCGGCAAGGAGGGCAGCGACCGAACCCGCCCGCACTACGCGGCCGGCGCGCAACACGAGCACCCGACTGGCCAGCCGCTCGAGGGCGCTCAAATCGCGAGCCGCGAGCAGTACCGCCACGCCCGTCGCGACGAGATGAGCGACGCGGGTGCACAGATCGCGGCGCGCCAGCGGATCGAGCCCTGACAGCGTCTCGTCGAGCAGCAGCACCTGGCGCCCCCCGAGTGTCGCCTGGGCCAGCGCGAGCCGCTGCAGATCCACGCGGCCGAGCGCGGCGGCGCGGGCGTTTGCGATCGGGGCGAGCCCGGCGATCTCGAGGGCATCGTGCACCAGCACGCGCCGCATCGCGCCGATCGCATGGAAGCGAGCGTAGTAGCCGAGCACTTCGCGCACCGTGAGCGCGGGCGGAAAGAGGGGCGCCTCGGGGGCGTACCCGGCGGCGCCGCTGCGACAGACCGTCCCGCGCCTGGGCCGCAGCAGTCCCGCCGCCACTTTGAGCAGCGTCGTTTTTCCGGCGCCCGCGGGACCGATGATGCCGATGATCTCCCCCGGGAGAAGCGCGAGCGACACTGCGTCCAGGGGCTGTGGCCCGCACACCTCGTGCAACGTCAAAGCGTATTCGGTCATTGAGCGCGCGCCCCCCCCCGGTGCCGGATTACGCCGCTCGCCAACACGATCCCGAGTGCCGCCCAGGCGGCGGCGTGCAGTACCGCGCCGACGCTGCCCGCCGCGACCTCTCGATACCGCCACAGCGCCGGTCCCAGCTCGAGAGTGCTCGCGACGGCGATGCGCACCACCCCGGGGTCCGCGACACTCACGATTGCCTCGGGCGGCACCGCCCCCGCCAGCGCCATACAGATGAAGAGGGCAAGCGCGGCGCCGGTCCCCGCCAGCAGCACAGCCGTGAGCGCGCAGGCCGTTACGGCGCCCGCGGCGACGAGTCCCGCGACGGCGGAGGGTGTCTGCCAACCCACCGCCAGACTGCACGCCACGACGAGACCGGCCGCGGGGAGGACCGCCGCGAGCCAGCGACCCGTCGCCACGGCGAGGGGCGTCGTGGGGTGCCCGAGCGCGATGACGAGCGCGGCACGATCGGCGGCGGAGCCGATGGCGAACGCGGCGCCCACCACGCTCCCGAGGGCGCCGGCGTGCAGCACGACGGCGAGCGGGTCGGCACCGTGGTGGCCCAGCCAGACCAGGGCGACACCGAGCAGTAGCAGGCACAGGCCGAAGCGAGTGCGGACGAGACGCGGGCGTACCAGCGCCCACTCGGCGAAGACGCAGCGGAGGAAGTGCACCGCGGTACTATAAAGAGGAAAGGGCGGCGACCGGTACCGAATCGCCGCCGCACTACATCAAGAAGCCGCGGCCCTCACGATCGCGTCCACCAGCGGCCCTGACTCGAACCGCACCGGATCGGTCGCCGGGAGGCCCGTCTCCTGCTGCGCCTTGGCGACCGCTGCCCGCGCGGCCTTCTCGTCCATGTCGTACGTGTTGAGACAGATCCCGATGACCTTTGTGGGGTGCACCGGGCGCGCCGCGCGTTCGTAAATATCGATCATCTCGGTGTACGACGGGATCTTCACCCACGGGTCGCGGCCGTGATAGTCGCCGATGTAGTCGCGCGTGGCCTGGTGGCACAGAATCAGCGCGTCGGGACACGAGCCGTGCAGCAGGCCGAGCGTCACGCCGGAGTATCCGGGGTGAATCAGACTTCCCTGCCCTTCGACGAGGACGATGTCGTTGCCCTTGGCGCCTTCCAGCACCAGCTCCTCAGCAGCGCCCGCGATGAAGTCGGCGACGACGGCGTCCACCGCGGTTCCCCAACCTTCGATGAAGATCCCCGTCTGCCCGGTTGCCACGAAGCTCGTCTTGTGACCGCGTTTCACCAGCTCGTCGCGCAGCTGTAGCTGGGCCGTCATCTTGCCAACGTTGCAGTCGGAGCCGACCGCCAGAATCACGAACGCGTCCACCTCGGCGGCGCGGCCGTCGGCGATGGGCAGGTTCGGTGGCGGCTTCCGCGCGTCGAGTATCCTGACGCCTTTGGACTTGGCGAGGGGACCGAACTCCGGGTCGTCACCGATGAACGTGTGGAGCCCGCTCCAGATCTCGAGGCGGCGCTCGATAGCGCCGCGCAGCCAGCCGCGCCATTCGTCGGGGAGGCGGCCGCCCGGCGGCGCGATTCCGATGAGCACCGCCGTCGCCCCACCCCCCTTGGCGACTCCCTGATCGAAGTCGGCGACGACGGGGATGCTGCCGCCGAAGCCGAGCACATCCTGCACGGTCTTGCCGGCTTCGACGCGATCGAGGACCGCGACGATCCGTTCCGGGAAGTAGCGGATGCAGGAGTTCGCGGTCTTCGAAGTGAGGGGGCCGAACTGGCCGTCGGCAACGATCAGAAAACGATGGTGAGGAGGTTTCGTCATGTCGCGGCAGCGGGGGTGCGGTGCTCACCGGTGGACCGGAGCACCGCGGGCTGTTGACGGTCGATATCACCGTAGATCTCGCCGTGCAGCACGTGGCGCACGAGCACCAGTGTGACGGCGAGAACGGGCACGGCGACGATGAGGCCGATGGCGCCGAGCAGCGTGCCCATGATCAGGACGCCGCCGATCGTCAGTACCGGGGGCAGCGCCAGCTTGCGTTGCATGATGCGGGGCAGGATGAAGTTGGCCTCGAGCACGTGGACCACCACGCCCAGCGTGATCACGAGTACGACACTCAGCCAGTCGCCCGTCGCCACCATGAAGAGGGCCGGCAACAAGGTCGAGACGAGGGTGCCGAAGAACGGCACGACGGCGACGAGCCCGGTGAAGATGCCGAAGGCGAGCCAGAAGGGCACGCCCAGAATCCACAGGCCAATGGCCGTGAGCATGGCGAGCACGGTCATCGCAATCAGCTGGCCGACGACCCAGGCCCGCAGCGTGGCGGCCATGTCCAGGAAGACCCGCTTCGCGATCGGACGATGTTGCGGGGCGATCAGCGAGACGAGTCCGTCGCGATACAAGTCCGGCTGGCGAGCCAGGTAGAGCGCCATCACGACCACGCTGGCGCCTTCGATGAACACTTTCCCACCGCCCCGCACCGTGCCAATCAGCGAGCCACGCAGGAAGTCGGTGGCGTCGTTCACGATCCCGGCGACGAGTCCTGAGGTCGGGTTGGCGAGCTCCGTCCGGCGCAGCACGGGGTACTGGCTCGCCCAGCGGGCGAGGACGTCCTGGATCTTGGTGAGCGTGTCGGGCAGGCCGCCCACAAGCGCCTGCGTCTGGTCGATGACGGGCGGGACGAGGAGGGCCCCGACGAACACGACCGCGGCGAGCGTGGCCGCCACGGCGATCGTGAGCCCCGCCCAGCGCACCAGCTTGAAGCGCCGCTCCAGCCAGTCGGTGACCGCGGAGAGATAGACCGCGAGCAGGATGGCGATGAAGACCAGCAGCAGGATGTCGACGACCCGGACGACGAACCAGATGGCGAGGGCCGCAACAAAGAGCGCCACGAACGTGGCGCTCGACAACCGTGACGATGGGGGACCGGACTCAGGGTTCAGCGGCTGTGCTCGGCGTCGTCATCCTCGACGATGTCCGCCTCTTTCGCGCCCTTGCCGAGCGCCTTCGCCTCCGGCGCGGAGCCGGCCGGCAGGAGGCCCATTTTTTGCTTCAGCGCGATCAACTGCTCGTCGGCGCTGGCTTTCACCTCGAGCCCCTGGAACTGCTTGATCAGCGAGTCGCCGGAGAGGTCTTCGTTCACCTCGGCGGCGGCCAGCAGCTTGCGCTCCTCGTGCTCGATCTGCTCCGACATCCGTTCGAAGGTCTCGAAGGCGCTCTTGTCGGAGATCGAGGACATCGTTTCCTGGATGCGCTTGTGCGCCTCCGCCCGCTTTTGGCGTGCGACCAGGATGTTCTTCTTGCGCTTCGCCTCCTCGATCTTGTCGTTGAGGGCGCGGAGCGAGGCCTTGAGTTTGTCGGTTTCCTCGCGGTGCTTGACCCACGTCTCCTGCAGCTGGACGGCGCCCTGCACGTGCTCGTTGTGCCGCAGCAGCGCCTGCTTGGCGAGGTCGTCGCGGCCTTCCTGCACGGCGAGGACGGCGCGCTTCTCCCAGTCCTCGGCGAGTTTTTTCTCCTGTTCGGCCTGCGACGAGAGCCGTTTCTCATCGGCGATCGCGGCGGCCACCTGCTGCTTGGCTTTCGCCAGCTGGCTCCGCATGTCGATGATCAGCTGCTCGAGAACCTTTTCCGGGTTCTCGGCCCGCGAGATCAGGTCCGTGATGTTGGACCGGATCAGCGTGGACAAGCGGTCAAAAATTCCCATTCGGCCCCTCTCGGTCTCCTGGCAGGACTACTCGCCCGCCCGCAATGTGCGCTCGCGCTTCTGCGCGAGCAGCCGCTCCGCGAAATCTAACCGCTCAGCCAACTCGGCGA
>Ga0193727_1000477_pt1 | contig 15511 bp, 15 predicted proteins | sample H2c2metaG_FD_143051 | JGI IMG/M metagenome (GOLD analysis project Ga0193727, IMG submission 143051) | Soil microbial communities from a riparian zone of the East river system, Colorado, United States - H2c2 | ecosystem: Environmental > Terrestrial > Soil > Riparian zone | place: USA: East River...
CCGAGTTACCGGATCCGGGGCTGATCTATGACGTAGCGGTCGTGGGTGCCGGCCCGTCGGGTCTTGCGGCGGCTGTTTATGCTGCATCGGAAGGGCTCTGCACTATTGTCATCGAAGGCCTGGCTCCAGGAGGCCAGGCGGGAACAAGCTCTAAAATCGAAAACTATCTTGGCTTTCCAACCGGCATCGGTGGACAGCAACTCGCCAGCCGCACGCAATTGCAGGCGTTGAAATTTGGCGTTCAATTCGCGATCTCACGAGAGACCGTGAGCGTCGAGCAGGTGGATGGAATCCACAAGCTGCTTCTCGCTGGCGGCATTCCAGTATGCGCTCGCGCCGTGGTCGTGGCCTCCGGAGCGCAATATCGCAAACTGACGGTCCAAAACTACGAGAACTATGAGAACCGCGGCCTCTACTATGCCGCGACCCCGATGGAGTCGATTCTTTGCCGGGAGAAGGATGTAATCGTCGTCGGCGGAGGCAACTCCGCCGGTCAGGCTGCCATGTTCCTTTCGGGCATCGCCAGGCATGTCTACCATGTCGTCCGCGGGCCGTCGCTTGCGTCAACAATGTCGCAGTACCTTGTATCACGCATCGAGAGCTCCTCTCGCATCTCGCTTTGCACTAACTGTGAAATTGTCGCGCTTGAGGGCGAGCCTGACCTGCAGTCTGTCACCTGGGTAAACCGCAGTACGGGTGAACGCACACAAAAGGCAATTGAAGACGTCTTCGTTATGATTGGAGCTGAGCCGAATACAGGCTGGCTCTATGGGACAGTGCAGCTTGACAAGAAGGGATTCATCCTCACCGGAGCGCCCAGCGGCTTTGAGAACAGCCCATACGCGACCAGCGTCCCCGGCATCTACGCCGTCGGAGACGTCCGCGCAAACTCGGTTAAGCGCGTGGCTTCAGCTGTCGGTGAAGGCTCCGTGGTGATCTCCGATGTTCACCGCTATCTCGCGAATGAGCGTAACCAGCCGGCGGAGCCAGACTCTGCTCTGGCAGCCCTCCGCGCAGCGGGCGATTCGGTCGTAGCGAAGACTTAGATTTTCACATCAGCGAGATCAGTTCCAAGCCATTTTGGTTCTCCGCGAGCGCTAGAACACAGACACTCGCGGAGAGGAGTTTGAAATTGCACGTTGAACACGATGTCCGGCCGCTGTCGCGTGCCCGCTTGCCAGTCGATACGACGGAGCTGGCCCGATATCTTATCGGGAAGACGATCGTCCGCAAAGTAGGGCGAAGCCGGATTAGCGGCCGCATTGTCGAAACGGAGGCGTACCCCCCAGGCGATTCGAGCGGGCATGGTTACCGCGGACAAACGGCACGAAACCACTCCTTGTTCCTCGGCAACGGTTTTGCTTACGTTTACTTTATCTATGGTGTCTCCTACATGCTCAATGTCTCATCTGAAGAGCCGGGCGTCGGTGCGGGTGTCTTGTTCCGGGCATTGGAGCCTCTTGAGGGAACCAACTTGATGGAGCGGCGCCGCAAGGCCGACAAGCTGATGGACCTGGCGAGAGGGCCGGGGCGGCTTGCACGCGCATTAGAAATCGACCGACGTCTGGATGGAATTGACATGTGCGCCGAGGGGCCACTTTGGCTGGGCACTGCGGTTCGTAAGACCGGGCACATTGGCACAAGCACCCGGATCGGCATCACCCGAGAGGTCGACCGGTTGCTGAGATTTTTTGATGTGGGAAGCCCCTTCGTTAGCGGCCCAAGAGCCCTCTCGCTGAAATGAGAAGGTTGCGTCTATCGCGATTCGAGGTGGGTTCGCTTGGAAGCGGTCCGAAGATCCCGATATGCGGATACGAGTTCCTCGAGACTGAATGCCCGATTCAGTCCACTCGGATTGGGCAAGACCCAGACTTCAGCACCACCAAACCTCATGAACTGTTGTACCCATTCGACGCTTCCCTTTCGAAAAATAGCTGCAAAGGCAGGTTTACCCAGAAACGCCAGACACTGCGGGCTATAACGTCGAAGCTTTCGTTCGAGTTCCCCGGAAGCTTCGTGAAATTCATGACTCGTAAGCTCGCTGGCTCTTACAGTCGGTCGCTCCACTGCAGCCGTCAGACCGCATCCGTATTGAAGAATCGAGCTGCCGTTTTCAGATCGAATCAAATGTGGAGTAAACCCCGCCAGGAAAAGGACACGCCAGAATCGGTTAGTCGGGCTCGAGAAATGGTGCCCCGCCCGGGCTGCGCTCAGCCCCGGATTAATCCCACAAAACACAACATCAAGGTCCTTGCGGAGCAAGTCAGGAAGTCGAAGTGTTGACCTCCGGGTGCTGTTTGGCCTCATGTGGCTCTAACTCGTGGAATGAAACCAGGACTGCCGGTATTCACCACGTCGTTGAGCCTCTGCCTGATCTGAATGCGATTGATTTCATCAAACGCGTCCTCTGGAAGGGGACAGATGTTAAAGTTCTCCGCCGCCCGGGCTGCACTTCTCGGCGTGGTAAGCAAAGCAGAACCCCGTTGCAACGCCCACGCCAGCAGCACCTGCGCCGCTGTCTTTCCAACTCGCGCGGCGATTGCTATAACGACTGGATCTTCAAGCGGTCCAGGCCTGGCACCATGGCCCAATGGCGCAAAAGCCAAAAAGACAACGCCATTCTCCTTGCAGAACTCCAAAAGCTCCGTCTCTGGCAAATATGGATGTGATTCAACTTGAATCACCGCCGGTTTAATTCTCGCTGATTCGTATATGGGCAACAGCCCGCTCAAGGTGATGTCAGAAAGTCCAATGGCTCGGCATCTGCCATGGTCCACTAGACTCTCCATCGCCTGCCAGGTATCGAGCAAAGTCACTCCGTGGTCGTACAGGACGTTTCCGTTCTGATCGCGCGGATCCTGCTCGTCCCCGGGATGAAATGCAAAAGGCGTGTGAATGAGGTAGAGATCCAGATAGCTGATCTGGAGTCTGTTCAGGCTCGCCTCGAATGCCGGTTCCACGCGCTCAGGCCGATGGTTCGTGTTCCACAATTTCGTGGTAACAAAAGTGTCTCCGCGCGCGATTCCATCAGCGGCAAGTCCTGCCTGCAACGCCTCGCCCACTTCACCCTCGTTGCGATACCGTTCAGCACAGTCAAAGTGTCGAAACCCTGCCGCCAGTGCGTTTTTGGTTGCGCTTATCGTTTCGGCTCTGTCGGCAATCAACGTGCCAAATCCGAGTGCCGGCATAAGCCCTGCACCGTGGCTTAGCGGCAGTTTTCTAGTCTGAAAATCAGAAGCTGCAATCATCGCTGCTCCTCGGCATTAACTCGCATCAATATCACTTTCAATCGCACTGATCCTGATTGAGCCGCCGACTAAGTGTGACTGCGTACCAGTTGCGCCCATCTTTCCAGGTACTCTCAATCTTAAAGCCCGAATCGGAAAGGAGCGCGTCAAGAGTGTCATCGGTAAATTTGTAGCTGTTCTCCGTATGTATGGTTTCACCATTTCTGAAGTTAAGCTCGAGCTTGGCACTCGCGATCTGAACGTACTGGTCACACTTGCATTCGAGGTGCATCTCGATACGAGATGCGACAGAATTCCAACGCGCACGATGCCGAAATCCGGCAGGATCAAAATCTGCACCGAGTTCATTGTTGAGCCGATTCAGAACGTTCAGATTGAACGCCGCGGTCACTCCCTCATTGTCGTCATAAGCTGCGATCAGGGTCGACTCCTCTTTCACGAGATCCGTTCCAAGAACGAGCGCATCTCCGATTCGCAGTTGCGAACCGATGTTTCTGAGAATTGTTCGGGACTCCTGCGGCATAAAGTTGCCAATGCTTGAGCCGAGATAAAGCGTGAGAGTTGAGCCGTCGAATTCCTCAAGTTTTGGCGGACTGTTAACGTAATTAACGACAACGGGCTCAAGCAGTACCTCCGGAAATGCCCTCTCAATGGCCCTGCACGCGATCCCGAGTGCATTCGCCGAGACGTCCAAAGGCATATAGATTACGTCAATCCGTCTTCGTACAGCGGCCGCGAGCAGCAGGCACGTCTTCGAAGCTGTGCCTGCGCCAAGCTCGACAACACGCAGCGGTTGCGAATTCGCACATGCAGAAGCAACGATCGCATCAGCGTGTCTCTCGAGCAGTGAACGTTCGGTACGCGTTGGATAGTACTCGGGTAGCGCTGTGATTTGTTCGAAGAGACACGAACCTAGTCCGTCGTAAAGCATCCACGGTTTCAATGAACGCGGCCGCAAATGAAGTCCGTCTTGCACTTCTCGAATGAGTTCCGCGCGTGCTCCAAGGGAGGACTGGCACGCAACATCAAAAGTCGGGGAAATCGTTGTTACCATCGTCGCCTCACTTTGCCAAACGTATTCCTGAGAACTGCCAACGCGTTGCCGGGGGGGAAAAGTTGCGGTAGGTTGCGCGAATATGATCCGCCGGAGTGACGCACGACCCTCCCCGCAGGATCATCTGACCGGACATAAATTTGCCGTTGTATTCTCCCAGAGCACCCGGGACAGATTTGTAACCGGGATAGCCGGTGTATGCACTTGCCGTCCATTCCCAGCAGTCGCCAAACAGTTGCCCGACGCTCGCAGCCCCAATCGCCGCTGCAGGATGTAGCCTACCCGCATTTAGCGGATTCCCTTGCAGAGGCTCCTGGCTCGCGATGGATTCCCATTCTGCCTCTGTCGGAAGTCGACAGTCGCGCCACCTGGCAAAGGCATCGGCCTCATAGAAACTGATGTGGCACACCGCCGTATCGAGCAGGTCCGACAGGAAGCTGCCCCCGAATACGAAGGGCAAGCATCATGACCTTTCCGGGCAGACAACTTCGAATCTCCGTCGTGGATGACGAGGTTCTCATCGCTTCGACCCTCACGGCGGTTTTGTGCAATCAGGGCTTCGAGGCCAGCTTCTACACTGAGTCTCTTCAGGCTCTCCAGTCTGCTCGTTATTATGCCCCAGACCTCCTCATCTCCGAAGTATCGATGCCCATGCTTTCGGGGATCGACTTGGCGATTCAAGTGCAGAAACACCACCCGAATTGCAAAGTTCTATTGTTCTCCGGACAGCCCGATATTACTGATTTGCTTGAAACCAGTCGGGCTAATGGAGACAATTTTGAAGTTCTCGCGAAGCCGATTGATCCATATGAATTACTGGCAAAGATTCAGTCGACTCTGGGGCTCGCCTCATTGCCGAAATGCGCCTAGACCGTCCCGCCTTATTCCAATTGGTCACTGCTTGTGGCCACACTGCCTTTGAAGACCGACAGAATCTCTGCGATGCGGTCAAGCGACGCGCTGCGGGGTGCCAGCCCTGAGTTGTGCATCGCAAAACAATTGTGGTTTATCTCCTCGCCTGCGAGTTCCGCCTCACTCAGTTTGGTGGAAACAGTCGCAAAGCACATGGGGCAGATGGAGTCGAAAGATCCATCCGGGTTGCGGCGGTGGGGGAAGGGTTTTTCACTGTGTTTTGCCATCTCAAGACCTCGTATCTGGAAATTGGTCAAAGGGTGGAAAAAAAGTGCATTCATATTGACGCATATTTGGGCGAGTGGTTGCCCGGAAAAATTTGCGATTCTGGAGAAATTTTTCGCCGATGCCGTCAACGATTCGCTTGGGTCTAAATGCTGGCGAGGATGTCGAGAACGGCTCGCGGGTCTATCGGTTTGGCGAGGACGGGGAACGGTTCTTCAAGCCAGGGTGATGCGTCGAGGAGCTTCTCAGCGATTGGAGCTTCCGCGAGGACCAGCACCTTGCAACCGGGTTGGCCCTTCACGATACCCTCTCCAGTGTTCGCGGCAATTGGGGTCGCGGCCTCGACTGTAGCATTCGGTTGGGCTGCGTGGAAGGCGTGGAACAGACTTACTGAGACTGGAAGCTAAATTCCCATGAAGATGCCGAAAACATCGAGGTGCTATTCGTGCCGGTTTTGGCCCGATCGTTCGCCAGATGCCTTTTCGGCTTCTAGAATTGTCTAATCGCCGCTAAGGCGTGGATAATGGGGCGCCAAGTACTCTCCTTAGTTCCGTCGTTCGAAAGGTGTGGGAATGCCGGGCTATTACGATCTCTGGACAGTATTCTGCTCATTCCTGATTGCATGCCTCGCGGGGTTCGTTGCCTTCGAGTCTGTGGACCACACCCGCTACAGCAAAGCCGTTCGCGGCTGGGTTTTCTTCGGCGGTGTCACTCTTGGTCTCGGCATCTGGTCCATGCACTTCATGGGAATGCTGGCATGGCATCCGCCTTTCGCTCTCTACTATTCGGTCAGCAGAACAATCCTGTCGGTCTTGGTGGCGATATGTGCATCCTGGCTGGCCCTGCACTTGGTAGCGCAGAATCACGTGCGAAAATCGCTCACTGTCAAAGCTGTCGGGGCCTTACTGGTCGGGTCCGGCATTTGTGCGATGCACTACATTGGAATGTCCGCGCTCCACTTTTCCGGCCACGTTATGTGGGACCGGCTGTGGATTCTCTATTCGTTTCTTATCGCCGTCACAGCCTCGTGGGCCGCAATGGAAATGCTCGACAGAAGCGGCTCCGGAATGAAGAATCTTAGCTCCCGACTGATCGCATCGGTCGTCATTGCGATTGCGATCTGCGGAATGCACTATTCCGGGATGAGAGCGTTCATGCCGGAACAGGGTTCCGTAAGTGTGCATTTGCCTGCATCTTTCAGCGGCATTGCCCTTGCAAGAGTAGGGGTCGGTAACGCGATTCTGTTTACGTTTGCGCTGCTCATCGTCTCTTACCAGGACAAGGCGCGCTGGTTCCAGAGGGCCCTGCAGGCGGAGGAATCGGCCCGGAAACTGGAGGGACTCGCGGCTGCCGGAAAGATAGCGGCCTCAGTTGCGCACGAAATCAACAACCCGTTAGAAGCGCTCGTGAACCTGCTTTATCTTATTCAATCTGGAAGTGTGGGTGACGCGGAACTGAGGCCCCTTACGATGGCGCAGAAGGAGTTGGATAGGATCGCCGCAATTACAACGCATACGTTGAGATTCTATCGGCAGCAAAGTCCGCCGGCTCTCGTGTCGATTCCAGAACTCTTCGAATCAGCGTTGGCCCTCTTTCAGATCCCGCTGAGTGCTTCGAAAATCATCGTCGAGCGGCAATGGCTCGACGATGTACCGCCGGTCGTTTGCCTGGAGGGTGAGATCAGGCAGGTCCTTGCAAATCTGATCAGCAACGCAATTGATTCGATGCCAAGCGGGGGAACCTTGCGTCTTGCTGCCGCAGCTACGGTCAACGGTCTCAATATAGCGATCTCTGACACAGGTTCAGGAATTCCAGCAGAAGTTCAGAAGAAGATTTTGGAACCGTTCTTTACGACCAAAGGGCGCAACGGTACGGGTCTCGGGCTCACGATCAGTGCAGAGATCATTGCCCGGCATGGCGGTACTTTGAACTTTGACACGAGGACAGATGGTCGGCATTCCGGCACCTGTTTCAAATTCTTCCTCCCGTTCCAGCAGACGAAGGCAGAAATCGCCGGAACCGGTCGAAAGGCATGAGTATAAAATCGCCGAGGATTAGATCCAGCAGCGATCAAGCCTGGAAACGCAATTTAGCCTGAACCCAAAAAATTAAGGTTTCTCTGCGGAGGGAATGAGTGCTTTCAGCACCGAGCGGCTAAGAAACAGTCTTCTTCAACGGCGATGTCCCCAAGATTTTCTTGGCGGTACCATCTCACCGGTGAACTGCGAGAACACGACTGAAAATTCGTGAGCGCTATGTGAAGTGCAGGTGCTTTAAGGTCTGCGTGCCGCTTGAAGCCATTTCCACTGGTCGGGGGCCAGTTAGACAGTTCGCTTTTGCGCACCTGGGATAAGTTCGTCAGCAGCTGCGTGAGGTAAAGTTGTTGGTCTATATCGTGCCGGCGGCAAGTGCTGGTGAGGCTGGCCAGGATCGCCGCCGTTCTGCCGCCAGGAGGATTGTCGAGAAGTTGCAATTCCCACGCCCAGGCCACACCCGTAGCACCACCATGCTCAAGAAGCAAATTGGCGAGATCCGGTATACGGAGAAGAGGCGCGGGGTGACAGCGAGAAGTGGCAGAGCCCGGGCATCGAGGACCGATGCGCGGCGGGAGCGGTAGGCTTCTCTTGGACCGGACCGGGTGCAGGCGCAGCGTGTGCTGCGGGAGGCTTTGATGGGCCTTTTGGGGGCGTTCAGAGTGAGTGCGCTCGTTGTGAGCGGTCCTAGAGTGTCCACCATTCACAAAGCCCAATGTTCCAATTCTGCCACGGTATCATGCTGCTCGCATGGCCTCGGTAGCTGCGGTACTTCCCGCAAGGCGGAGTAGCCTAGGGCAGTCGAAATAGGAGTAGTCCTGGAAGGTGATGGCGGGATGTCACGGCAATACATTTCATCTTCTGTCGTACACGACTAGCCGGAGTCAATCTTTTCCCTCCGCCATGGAGCCGCCATCGGCACGATTCGGTGAATGAAGCCCTTCGAGGGCTCCGTCGTCGATTGCGTCTGCCATAGACTTCTCGACTTCGGCGAATTCTAGTCGGTTCCTGCCTTCTCGTTTTGCTTTGTATAGCGCTCGATCAGCTGCCTCGAATAGTTGAGGTTCCAGGATCTCCGACGTGGGGCCGCCTACCGCTGCTCCGATGCTGACGGTAACGCGTTCGAACTCGCTGGCTCTGTGTTCGAGACTCAACCTGCGGCGTGACCATAAGTGTCGTTGTAGCCCTTGAAATGATCGACATCGAGCACTAGCAGTGCCAGGGATTTCGGGTCGCGGTGATTCCGAGCGACGGCTCGCCGAAGTTGTTCAAAAAAGGCGCGCTGATTTGCCAGACCGGTAAGAGGGTCTTCAGATGCCTGATGGTATAGCTCAACATTCTGGCGAAGCACGTTGTCCCGGAGTTTGAACATGGAGTGCAAGAAGACGACCAGGATGATGAGAGCACTGATGCCGCCGTGCAATCGCGAGAAATACCAACCGTAGGAATATCGGGCCTGCCCCCCGATTCCCAAAAGCACTTCAAGTAGTTGTGCCCACAGAGCCACGCCCAGCCAAAGGTTCAGCATGCTGCGACAACGCGTGAGCCATATCAGGCTGCCTAGCGCCGCCACGTCTGAGGCGACAAGCAGGAAGCGGAGGGATGTAAAGGCAGTTGTGGGGTAACCCTGAACGCCATTCACGCGGATTTCCGGCAGGATATGCGGCGCGCAAGCTAACCACCAGAGGAGATATACCCCAACGACCGCAACCGCCGGCAGGGTCAAACGAAAGAAACGGATGACCCGTTCGCTCATCCTTATCTTTTGCGGGTCGAGGAAGGAATAGACAACGACAAGAGCCGCAAATCCGAAGTGCCAGAACATCCAGATCCAAAGTGAGCTATGCGGCACCGCCCCGGCGAGCACCGGCGAGGCAAAGGCTCCAGGAAACACGAACAAATAGGCCACTACTGCTGCGAAGACAAAGAAAAACGCCTTAGCCAAGATCACCAGAGCGAGGGAACAGTGCCATCGTGCTTCCGCGTCGATAAGGACGGCAATTAAGAGATAGATCCCAGCCAGGACCGGATAGAATGCGACCACAAACGTTGGAAGCTGCGGGCCTGGGGATCTGCCGCTCGCATACATGAACGCTGCCGCCAATGCCAGACTGAGCGAAACGAAGACCGCGATCCTGCGCTGGAAACGCGAGGGCGAGGTATCCGCCAACGTGGCTTCTAGCTTCGCATCAAATGTCATAGCCAAATTCTTTCATGGAAATCTCCCCCGTGCCCGATTGGATCGGAACGCATTTGGCCGACAATAGCTTCAAGATACAACTGGATGCCCCTGTTTACACACTCGACGACTAATGAAGGGCAATTGGAGTTTGCCGCTACCCCTATGCGAAGATCGGTGATGGAGCCGAGAGTCGCTAGTACCGTGACCGCGTGAAAGAGTAATGGAGCGCGCGGAGTTTGCCGATTTCATGCTGGAAATCGCCGAGCACTATCCGGCTGCCGAAACCATTCATCTTCTGGTAGACCAATGACCCAGCATTCACCCTTGCACCACAGTGCACATGCGGTCACGTGCATGCGGTTCACAGCTCGCGCCGATGCCATTGGCGCGGCTGCGAATGCGAGAGGTTCGAACCCGCTTCCACCGACACGGCGCGTCGGACACCTCCGCCTTTGAAAGACCATCGCGGAACACTATGATCGACTTTCAGATGAGCGAGATACGTTTTCAATTGCTGGTCAAGAAAGCTTGAAGCCCCTCTTGGCCCTGCTCTAAATCGAAGCCGCGGCTCGGAGCAGAGAAACCGCCTCTCCCTCACCTCGAAAGGCGAAGAAACGAAGCGATAGACAGAGAATCGGATCCTCCCAGCGGAAGCGACGGACGCGCGTAAACGATCGCACACTCCCTAGTGGTGAATTCGCTCCTCGAATCGCTCTCCTTCCGGCATATCAACGTCGTGAAGAAAGAGTACGCAGTCTGCGAGGACGGGATAACGATCTTCGGAGTCCTCGACCTCTAAGTGTTGAGCGATGGATTCCTTTCGTTCGACCCTTGGAGCGCCGACAACAGATCCATGCGCCTCGGGATCGCTGTCGAAGTGCGAGTTCTTGGTTGTGACAACATGGCCTTCTCGGGAGATTTCGAATGGATCCTTGCGAAGCATTCCAAGCATGTTGACCTCATTACGGCGCTCGCAAATCGACTTGAGCGGATGCAACGGAGCTTCAAGCTGATTGCGCGCGCTTCCTGGCTGACCGATGGACAAGCGAAAGAGATCATCTATCGCATGTTCATCGACGACGAGCTCGACGCACAGGAACATTTAGCACGAGTGATTCACCACGAATACTTCGAGCCGGTACTTCCGGAGTTCGCGCCGAGGACCAAGTGGAGCCCTCACAAGCGGTTTCAAGCTCCTCGAACCCGTTCCTCAATTCAAGGCAACATCCAGCTTTGGCGAATACTTCGACTCTCCGAACTTGGAGAGCAAGTGAGAAGACCGATCGATGAAACTATCGATCAGACGTCGAACTGCTTCCCACAGTTTGTTTGGGCTTTGTTCCATGTGGATTAGATGCGGCGCAAGAACGGCAAGTGGACCGAGAATTCTACAAAGGTGCTGCGCTCGGTAGGGCAAGACTACCGCCAGCGCCGAGGCTGGCGCACGCAACAACCCTTGGACAATCGATGATGGCGGATATCTATTACTTTCGTTGAATGAATCCAGACTCAACAATCGACTTGATCTGTCTTAAGCGTTTTATGACCCTGCGAAACACAGATGATGAATCGGATTTCCCGCGATTGAACTGACGCCCATCGCGCCATCCATTTAGATGAAATTGTGCCTTAACGACGTCTAGTCCTGCCGTTCCGCATCTGTTTGAAAGGCCGAGGCTCGATAGATCAAATACCATGCGGAGTCTCTGTCAGACGCTTCTCATTCTCTGCACCATTGCATGGAACAATCATCGTGAATGCAGTACCGCTTTGCCCCGGTATCTCCTTGCTGCGCAGATGCATGCTTCCCCCGTGTTTGACGAGGATACCTGCCGTTACCCACAATCCCAAACCAGTTCCCGCTGCTCCCTTTGTCGTAAAGAAGGCGTCATAAATATGCCGGCGCGTCCCCTGGCTCATACCGCGACCAGTATCCGCCACCGTGATCCGGACCCCCGGGGTGTCGGTCCGCCAATCCGTTGATCGCTTTACTCGAAGGCGTAGCCTTCCGCCCTTCGGCATTGCTTGGATGGCATTCTGAATTAGATTTGCCATCACCTGCCGCATTTCGCTCGCATAACAAGTCAGTTCAACCGCACCTTCCTTTTCCAACTGCACGGCAATATGAGCCGACGCAAGCTTGCCTTGGAACAGAATGAGAACCGATCCAAGCAGATCCGCCAAGTTCGTAGATGTGGGCCCTGCCTGTTGCTTGTAGAACTGAAGTGTGTGGGTCGCGATATCAGCCGCTCTTTGGACCTCCGATTCCGCGCGCGTCGTGAAGTCGCGCGCCTGTTCGAGACTCTCCGCCTCCCTTGCGAGGTAGAGCAGGTTCAGAACTACCTCGAGCGGATTATTGATTTCGTGGGCAATCGTGGCGGCTAATTGACCCATCAGCACCAACTTCTCGTTCTCGGCAAGAAGGCGCTCCGCGCGCCGTTGCTCGGTGATATCGTTGCAGATCAGAATAATGTGCGATGGTTGACCCTTTTGATCCTTCAATAGCGAAAAGGAACTCCGAACCCAGGCTGATTCTCCATCAAAGCGAATGTAGCGTTTCTCCAGAACAAAACTAACTATGTCACCTGATACAAGCCGATCCAGATGCTCACGACAGTTTGGTCTATCTTCACGATGCGTGATGGATAGGATCGACTCCCTCTCGAGGTCCTCCGGGCCCAGGCCAACGATCCCTCGGTAAGCGAGATTGGTTTCTTGGAAGTGACCGGCCAGGTCCGTGATCGCCATGCCCGAGGCAGCATATCGAAAGGCCTCGCGGATCCTATCCTCTCCAATTCGGGATGCAGTGTTGGTCAGTTCCTGCATATTGTGCCCTGTCGCGTCGAGAATTTTTGGCGGCGGACGGGGACCTCACTGAACTTGGATGCGAAATGCAACCAGACACGTCTTCATGCGAGGCACATGCGGTCGATGTGTAGGGGAGCGGCGATCTGGACTAGACTAGCCGCCGGTGCGCACTGAGCAACTCGCGCAATTCACGAAAGCGGGGGGTTGCCTGGGGAGAGAGTGAAATCACTACTCCCTCGGCGGACCCTCCACGACCTCAAGGATGGCAGCCAAGGACACTCCGCGCAAGAGGATTTGCTTCCCGGTGATGGACATCAAGTCCACCTTCCGACGTCGAGTGTCTTCTTCCACCACCACGTACAACTCACTTCCGTGGCGCAGTCGAACCATCGCAAGCAGCTCAGGCATGCTCTCCATTACTGCCTCAGAACACCTGTTCCGAACGAGTTAGGCCGTCGTCTTCCCATTAGCCCCTGGCCTCGGAAGATCGTCAATGCATCCACAGGGATCTTGTCGAGCAGTCGCCCGGTGTCGCGTCGTAGTGGTAGAGGCGCAGCATTTCGACGAGAGTATCAGCAATGACTCGTTCGTCGTCGACGACGAGAACACGAAGTGGGTGCAGTGGGTTTGTGTGCACTGGTGGGCCTGAGGAGGATTTCCCGATCCTACCACCAAGCGAGCAGCCTGTCGGCCTTTTAGTGCATCGTTCGTGCATCTCCTTTGCGTGTGAGCAATGCGTTTTTTCGTGCTCTGGATTCGGCGCGATGCAGGGCAGCCGCGCCCGGTGATCTTCCAGGGCTGCTGGGGGGGCGGGGGTGGCAAACCCCAAGGGCGGTTGTCTTTGCGGTTGTTCTTCGGGGAAGCGGGGTCGGTGGGGTAGAGGGGTGCGGGGAGAGGGGGCGCGTCTCCCCGCGCTTTTGCGGTTTGCCTTTGCTTTTGTCTTTGCGGGTGGTCTAATCCTTCCCGTATCTTTGGCGTAGGGCGTTTTCGTTACTAATCAATCCGAATGTCCCAAACTGAAACTGGATCAGCGCTTTGGCCCGTTCACGTCAGTTTGCGAAATATTCGAACTGCGCTACTCACAGCGCAGAGCGGCCATGGGGTCGATGGCAGTGGCGCGACGGGCGGGGATGAGGCAGGCCAGCGCAGCGACGGCAATAAGAACCAGCGACACCGCCAGCATCATCCACGGATCACGTGTACCGCTCTCGATCCAGCGGGCAATCAGCCGGTTCAAACTCAGGCTCAGCGCCAGTCCCACAGCGATTCCGATTCCTACACTAGTTCCGGCCGATAGGGCGACGAGGCCCAGCACATCGCGGCGACGCGCTCCGAGTGCGACCCGCACGCCGAGCTCGCTTGTCCGTTGCAGGACGGTGTAGGAGACAACGCTGTAGAGCCCCACTGCGGCCAGGGTCAGGCCCAGAATGGCGAAGGCTCCGAAGAGGATGGAAATGAGCCGCCCGCGTTGAAATTCCGGTTCGCGCTCGATCCAGCCTTGAAGGTCGTGGATATCGTTGAATATCTGCTGATCGGGATCGAGAGTGGCGATCTGCTGGCGGATGCTGTGGAGCAGGGTGAGAGGCTCGCCCTGGGTGCGAACCAGAACCTGCATGAAGGGAGGCATCACCAACGTGTAAGGGAGGTAGACGGCCGGCGCTACCGGCTTGTTCAGCCCGTCATCCAGCGAATCGCCTACAACGCCGATGATCTGGAGCCATCCCGTGATTCCATTGGCGGCTAGCAGCATGGGAGGGAGAGTGGCAAATCGGGGAACGCGGAGGGCATGCCGCAGGGGATCCGCGCTGGAGAGATAATGACGCACGAACGCCTGATTCACCAGGACGAGGGTTGCGCCGCGCGCTATCTCACTCTGGTCCCAAATGCGGCCGCTGACGAACGGAATGCGCAAGGTGGAGAAGTACTCTGGGCCGACGAATTCAATGTGAGCCTCCTGCGCCTGCGCGGCCGCCTTGCCGAGGATCTCAACGGGTTGCGTCCATCCGCTGTCGGGTGGAGTGGCGTTGCTGGAGATTCCCGCGGACAGGACCCCGGGGGTCGCCGCGATCTTGTCGCGAAGCTCGGTGAAGAAGCGGGCACGATCCGCCCAGGTTGTGTGCGCGTTCTCGCGAATGGGAATCACCACCGACATTGCGTGCTGCGGTTCATAGCCGAGCGGAAGGGTGTTCATGCGTATAAAGCTCTGAATAGCCGCGCCGGCCGCGGTCATCAGCAGAAGTGTCAGAGCGATCTGGCCCGCAATGAGGGTAGTGTGCATGCGCCTTCCCTTTACGCTGCCGGTGAGGCGGCGCGTGCCGGCCTGCATGACCTGGCTGATTTCCGGCTGCGACGATTCGAGCGCGGGGAAGAGACCGAAGATCACTCCGCTAAGGACCGCCAAGCCCACGCTGAAAAACAAAACAGGCAGGTTGATGTGGAAGTCGGCCTCGTAGGGATAGGAGTGGTCGGGAAGCCGGGGAATGATGAATCCGATCGCTCGCCAGGCAACAAACACGCCCATTCCTGCCCCAAGCAGAGACAAGAGCAACGATTCGGTGAGGAGTTGGCGCACGATGCGGAATCCGCTCGCGCCCACGGCGGAGCGGACGGCAAACTCATGCTGACGGGCCGTGCCGCGCGCGAGGAGAAGAATCGAGACGTTGCCGCAGCCGATGGCGAGCAGGAGCGCAACAGCCGCGAAGAGCAGGTACATCGTTTTCTTGAGATCGCGGGTATAGGTTTCCGCCAGCCCGTTAACGCTGACCTTGAATGGCTTGGGGAAGATATTCGGCGTCTGCTTGTCGAACTCCTGATAAAGGGGCCGGAATTCGGCAGCGGCAGCCTCGAAACTGACCCCGGGCTTCAACTTGATCTGCGGGCCGTACCGTTGAGTCTGGTCAGAGGCCATTTTCAGAGGGATGTAGACATCCCCATCCCTCCAGGTGAAGCGCACCGGCATCACGCCGAGGATCGTATAAGTCTTATGGTTGAGCTGGATGGTTTTCCCAACAATGGCGGGATCGCCGCGGTAATGCCGCTGCCAGAACTT
>Ga0193727_1000478_pt1 | contig 15509 bp, 13 predicted proteins | sample H2c2metaG_FD_143051 | JGI IMG/M metagenome (GOLD analysis project Ga0193727, IMG submission 143051) | Soil microbial communities from a riparian zone of the East river system, Colorado, United States - H2c2 | ecosystem: Environmental > Terrestrial > Soil > Riparian zone | place: USA: East River...
GTCCGCGCGAGCGCCGCGCTACGGCGGGGCACTGCGGTGGCCGGGTCGAGCTGGATCCGCCGCTACGACGAAGGGACGACGCCGCCGAGCACCGGCCCCGGTCAGCCCTAGATGAGCCGCGGGCGAGCGGCCGTGTCCTCGTCCACCGCCTCGTAGCCGGGGAGATGGTAGGAGTAGTAGGCGTAGTAACCGGCCCCACCCCCACGCGGTACGTCGTTCAGCACCGCGCCCAACGTCCGCACCGGCAACCGATCCAGCACCTCGAGCTTTGCCTCCGTCATCTCGCGATGGCTGTAGCCCGTGCGCAAGACCAGTAGGACGTGGCCCGTCGCCGTCCCCAGGATGAATGGATCGACGCCCGCGCCGAGCGGCGGGCTGTCGATCAGAATCACGTCGTAGTCCAACCGCACAGCCGAGATGAGTGAGCTCATGGGCGGGGAGCCAAGCAGCTCCGGCGCCCGATGTGAACGCGTTCCGCAGCCGATGAACGAGAGACACGGGTACGCGGTCGACTGCACCACCTGGTCGCGGGACGCCTCTTCTCGGAGATAGTCGGTCAAGCCCGGCTGTCGCGCGGATTTGAAACGGCGGTGGAGCACGCCGCGACGAATGTCCCCGTCGATCAACAATGTGCGGTGTCCGCCGTCCGCGAATGTGAGCGCGAGGTTCGCGGCGAGAAAGGACTTCCCGTCGCCTGGTCCGGGGCTCGTGATGGTCACGAGGAGCGGACCGGCGGCGCCGTACGCATGCACGAGATTGAGGCACACGCCGCGCAACGCCTCGACGACCTCCGCGGGCTCCTGATCCCGACGGAGGTGCGGCACCGCCCCGAGGATCGGGAGCCCAAGGTCACGAGACACCTGTTCCGGATAGCGCACGCGGGGGTCGAGGCGGTCGAGGACGACCGCACCCACGACGCCCAGACCCAGCCCGGCGACGAGTCCCATGAGGAGGAGCCGCGGGGCGGTGTTCTTGACGGGGCGCTGCGGGACGATCGCCGGATCGAGAATGCGCACGTCGGGCACGCTCGAGGCTTCGGCCGCCAATTTGGCCTCCAGGAAGCGCCCCTGCACGGTGTTGTACGACTCCTCCGCGAGCTGTACAGCGCGACGCAGCCGGGCTTCGTCCACGGAGCGTGCGGGGATCTGCCGGATCTCGCGCGATGCCGCGTCGACCTGGCGCCCCAGCTCCGTCTCACGCACCGCGAGCTGCGCGACGAGTGCCTGCGAAAGAGTCGGGATGGTGCGCCGCTCCAGCTCGGCGATCTCCCCGACGAGGCGTTGCACCAACGGGTACTCGTCCGAATAGTGGTACCGAAGCATCCGGAGCTGCGCCTGCTTGTCGCTCAACTCCTTCAGGGCGTTCGACAACTCAGGAGAATGTTGCACGGAGGCGATCGCGGCGAACGCGTCCACCGGCAAGGTCGAGTCGCCGGCCTGCCCGACCGCGCCCAGGATCGCAGCCCGGTCCAGGCGCAGGTGTTCGCGTTCGGATTGGCGTTCGAAGAAGTCGGTGACGACGGGGTCGCGGCTCTCGGCGACCCCCCCGGTGCTGCGGGCCCCCGCCGGCTGATCCGAGGGCAGCGTGATCGTGCGCATGCGGAACGTCTTGAACGCCGCCTCCGCTTCGTCGAGACTGCGCTGCGCGTATTGCCGCTGGTCTTCGAGGATCTTCGTCAGCTCCGTGAGTTTCTCGCGCTTCAACTGGCCCGCGACCTCCACGAACCGCGCGACCGTGGCATTGACGATGTTGGCGATCTGGCGCGGACTCGTGCCGTGCAGTGCGACCGACAGGAAGTTCCCGTTGGGGTCCATGCGAACGTCGAGTCGCTCCCCCAGGCGGAGCGCCGCGTCGCGCGGCGTGGCCAGCGTGAATTCGATGGTGCGGCCCGGCGCTAGCAGCGCGGCCGTCGGAGCCCACAGGAAGCCGAGCTTCGCGCCCACCGAATCACCTACGACGCCGTGCTCGAGCGTCGGGCCTTTGACGACCGCGAGCTCGTAGCTACGCCCCTCGTCATCCACCTTCAGGACATACTTGCCCGGCCGAAACGTGTCGGTGACGCCGAAGACCGCGAAGCGCGCGGTGTCGTCGATCGACTTGAGCTCCAGATAGAGGCGCTGCTCCCGCACGACCTGATCGAGCACGACGTACGACCGCAGCAGATCGATCCAGGCATCCGACGAAAGCAGTCCCCCGGGCCGGATTGGGCCGGCGCGGTCCGGTTCGCGGCGGTTGTCGGGGACGTCGATCCAGACGGTGGCCTGCGCGACGTACGTGGGTTTCAGCGCACGCACGGCGGCGATCCCGCCCGCCGTTCCCAGAATCGAGAAGAGAATCACGACCCACTTGAAGTGCCACAGCGCCTGGACGACCCGGCGCCAATCCGTCCCCTGTTCTTCGCCGTCCAAAGCCGGCGCACGGCGACGCGGTACGACCGGAGCAAGCGCGTCCGGGATCCGCGGCACCGGCACGTATTTCGATGTCATGCGCGCCTTCACAGCAAGTCCGGTACCGCGCTGGCTCGCCGTGTGGCGACGTCGAGCATGTCGCAATTCAGTGCATGGCGCCTCCGGCCCTGGGTGCAGGTTGGTGCAAGATCAGCGACGGGGCGGCCACGAACGCAGCCGCAAACGCCCGTATTTCCTCATCATTCCGGCCCTGCTGCGGGTTTGCGACAGTCTGGCCCGATCCCTGCGTAAGGGGGCGGCGGGAGGATTAACCATGTCGACACCGCTGCCTTCGAACAACGGAAACAACGCCGACCCGGGCAACCTCAACGCCCTGCTGGCGATCGGGCCCGAAACCAAAGGGCGCATTCGCACGCTGGTCGTAGACGATGAGCACACGCTGCGCGAGAGCTGCGCCAGCGTCCTTCGCCTCGAAGGCTACGACGTGACGGTCTGTGGGCGCGGGCAGGACGCGCTGGAGATGGTTAAGCGCCGCCCCTTCGACGTTGTCCTCGCAGATCTGTTCATGTCGCAGGTCGATGGTCTCGCGATCCTGCGCGCCGCTCTCGCAACGAATCCCGACACCATCGTGATCGTGATGACGGGCAACCCCAGCGTCGAGTCGAGCGTCGAGGCACTGCGTCAGGGCGCGTGGGACTACCTGCCGAAACCGTTTTCCGCTCAACACCTCCAAATCACGATGGGCCGCGCGACGCACACCGTGCTCGTCGGCCAGGAGACCCGCGATCGGCAGACGCAGGACGACGGAGAGGATGCGCCGGCCGACAAGGCGACGCTCCTCGGCAATTCGCTGGCATTCCGCAAGGCGATCGAGCTGGCGCGCCGCGTGGCCCCGACCGACGCCTCGGTGTTCATCACCGGGGAGAGCGGCTCGGGGAAGGAGATGATTGCCCAGTTCATTCATCAGCACAGCCGCCGCTCCACCCGGCCCTTCGTCGCGGTCAACTGCGCGGCGCTGCCCGAGCCGCTCCTCGAGTCCGAGATGTTCGGGCATCGCAAGGGCGCCTTTACGGGCGCCGTGCGCGACAAACCCGGCCTGCTCGAGACCGCGAACGGCGGCACGCTCTTCCTGGACGAGCTGGTCGAAATGTCCAAACCGATTCAGGCCAAACTGCTGCGCGTCATTCAGGACGGCGTGGTGCGGCGCGTCGGCAGCGAGACGACCGACGCCGTGGTCAACGTTCGGTTCATCGCCGCTACGAACGGCGATCCGGAGGCGGCGGTTCAGGCGGGGGCGATGCGCGAAGACCTGTACTACCGGCTGCGCGTGGTGCCGATTCACGTCCCGCCGCTGCGCGAACGCCCCGAAGACATTCCGCTGCTCGCCGAGTACTTCCTCTCGACCTACTGGGTGCGTCACCGCCGCAAGGGCGAGACGTTCCCCAAGCTGTCCGACGGCGCGATCCGCACCCTGTGCACGCACCCCTGGCGGGGCAACGTGCGCGAGTTGCAAAACGTGATCGAGCACGTCGCGGTGCTCACCGAGCCGGGATCCGTCATCCGGCCGGAAGATCTCCCGCTTACCGCGGAGTCGCGCCCGACCGCCAGCACGAACCCGGCGTCACTCATCTCGACGCTGCTCGAGGAGAGTTATCATGTCGCGCGCGAGCGCGTGATCGCGCAGTTCGAGATGCAGTATCTGACCTGGCTGCTTTCCCGCGCCGGCGGCAACATGTCGAAGGCCGCCCGGATCGCCGGGGTGGACCGTACAACCCTGTACCGGTTGATGGAGCGTCACGGCCTGCAGCGCAGCACCAACGCCGCCTGGGTCGTGGAGCGTGAGACGGCTGAAGAGCCCGAACCCGCAGTCCAGCCGCAGCCCGCCGCATGAACACGAAATCCAACGCGGTACGGCACGCGCCCTTCGCGGGACAGAAGGGTCAAGAGCTCGTCGTGGAGCTGGCGCACGACCTGCGCTCGCCCCTGACCTCCATCATGTTCCTCGCCGAGTCCATGCAGCTCGGCCAAAGCGGCCCGATCAGCGAGGCGCAGCGCCGCCAGCTGGGCTTGATTCGGAGCGCGGCCCTGTGCCTGTGCTCCATGGCGAGCGACGTGCTGGACCTGTCGCGTCGTGGTGAGAGTCTCACGGACTGTGAGCCGACTCCATTTTCGATCACGGACGTGTTCCGCGCGGTGCGCGATCTGGCCCGGCCCCTCGCCGAGGAGAAGGGACTGGATCTGCGCTTCCTCGCGCCGGAGCTCGAAGAACGGATCGGGCACGACCGGGCTATCGCGCGGGTGTTGCTCAACCTGACGACGAACGCCCTGAAGTACACGGACGACGGGTTCGTCGAAGTCGCCGCGCGCGAAACGAGCGACAACCGCGTCGAGTTCTCGGTCCGCGACACCGGCCCGGGGATCGACGCGCTGCCCGGCGTGGCGTCGGTCCGGGGCGACTTCTCGAGCGCCGGGCTGGGGCTCGGAGTCTGCCGCAAATTCGTCGCGGCGATGGGCGGGGAGCTCGCGGTCACGACTCACCCACAGGGCGGGACCAAGTTCAGCTTTGAAATCGAGTTGCCGCCCGCGCCAGTCTTCGCCTGACGCGCGTTTCGCGCGCGTCGCATCCCCCCCACAAACTTCGTCGTACCAGCGCTACGTAGCAGCCCCACCGCAGTCCCGTAACCGCTTGTATTTCACTCGATTGCACCGAAGTAGGGCACCAAGAACGGGCACGCGGCTTGCAAGTCTACGGGGGCATGACTTCGCTGCCATGGCTGCACCCGACGACCGTTCGGTCCCGCGTCTCGACGCGTCGCACCGATCGCGAAGGCGCGCGCCGCGTCCTCAATGTGGCGATCGCCGCAGTGGGGCTCGTGCTCACGCTGCCCCTCATGATCGTGATCGCGATCCTGATCAAGCTGACCTCGCGGGGGCCGATCTTCTTCACGCAGACGCGTGTCGGCCTCGATCGCCGGGCCCTCACGGGGGCCGGGGGGAATACGCGTCGTCACGGCGACGCGGGCGGCGAGCTCTTCACGATGTACAAGTTCCGCACGATGAGCGTGCAGACCGAGCAGGCGCCCGAGGTATGGGCGCGCCCCGACGACCCGCGCGTCACGTCGATCGGCCGCGTGTTGCGCAAGGTCCGCCTCGACGAGTTGCCGCAGTTGTGGAACGTGCTCCGGGGTGACATGAACGTGGTGGGTCCGCGCCCCGAGCAGCCCAACATCTTCACCTACCTATGCGTGCAGGTCGAGGGGTACGCACGCCGCCAGCGCGTGCGCCCCGGCATCACGGGGTGGGCGCAGATCAACCAGGCGTACGATAGTTCGGTGGACGATGTACGGCGGAAGGTCGCGTACGATCTCGAGTACATCCACAACCAGTCGGCGCTCGAAGACTTGAAGATTATGCTCCGCACCGTGCCCGTGATGCTGGGCCGCCGCGGCGGCTGGTGATCACCACTCCCCTTCCAAGCGACTCAAGAACGCGCTGCCACTGAGAATCGCCGCCAGGACCGCCGGGTCCTTGGCGTGTGCCAACGCCCAGGGACCCTGTTGCCGGAAATAGCTGCGCCGCTCGGACATCTCCCGCACCATGCTCGGCTCAAGGCGACCCGCGAGCATGACGGCTCCCGCGCTCCACGCGTCGGCCAGGAGCAGTTGGAAGACCGCATCGGCGGCGCCCTTGCGGGCGATGAGCTGCACGACCTCGCTCGCGCCGCCGCGTTCGAGGAGATACACGAACCATCCGACCACCGCGCCGCGCGCGTCGCGCACCAAGCGCCGGCGTAGCACGCGCCCGGGGTCGTTTTGTTGCGCCACGCGCAACAGCCACTGCAGGGCCCGTTCGTCATAGACGGGGCGCAGAACTCGATCGGCGCACACGCCGGCGAATTCCGCAGCCATCACGTCCAGGGGAAGGTCGTGGATCGTGTGCCCCACGACGCCAGGCCGCGACACGAGGGCATCCGCGACCGCGCACAACGGCCGCAAGGCGCCCGTGATGAGGCCGGGCACGCCTCGCGCCCGCAGCCACGAGAGCACGTGGCGCGCCGGTCGCACCGGCCGCTGCCACTGGAGACTGTACAGCAAGGCCGTCGTCCCGCCCAGCCCCTCCCACATCCGCCGCCCGGCATCGGTGCCCAAATCGGAGAACAACAGGTCCTGCGGTCCCGCAAACACCTTCTTGAGGAGCCGGCTCGCCGCGAGCGGATCACCACCGCTGGGGGACACCATCAGCTTCGTGGCCACGGCGCCGCGCACGGGGCGCCCATGGAGCAGCAGCGGTTTCGGCTGGACCCCGGCGAACCCTATAATGGCGCCCTTCGGGTCCCGATACACAAAGGAAGGGAGCTCCTCATCGTACCATGGGCTCTCGAAGAACACGCGGTCGAGGTACGTGTCGAGATGCCCGGGGCCCCGGTTCCCATTCTGCACGAAGGCCGCGCGAAACAGGGCCAACACCTCGGGGATGTCTTCGCGGCGGAACGCCTGGATCTGGTCCACGGACGAGGCCGAGGCTAGCTCACGACGCCGCGGCGCGTGGGCTCCCACACAGGGGCGGAACGGCCGGCCCAGAAGCGGAGCCACGCTTGCAACACGGCCAGGTTTCCGGCGGCGACGTACGCGGGCAGCGCCAACACACGCGGCATGGGTTCGCCCGCCGGCCGGAGCCACGCGATCCCGGCCAACGCACTGAGCGCCACGGCGCCGGCGAGGGCGATGCGGGCCCAGAGGGAGGTGACCGCCAGGGCCCCCAGGGCGCCAAGCGCCATCACCAACGCCCACGGCACCAACCAGCGGCAGACCTTGTGGCTGAAGAGCATCCACGCAAACGCGCCGTAGCGAAGCGGATTCAAGAGCGCGCGTCGGTGGGCGAGCGTCGCGAGGCCGCGCGTGATGGTCCGGACCTTCCGCCGATACTCCTGGTGGAGTGACGCGCTGCGAGGCACGAAGCAGAGCGCGGCGGGAACCGAGACGGCCCGTCGCCCGTGCTCGCGGGCCGTCAGCGCCGCGCTGAAATCGCGGCTCAACGCCTCGGGGACGGGGTGCATGTGCAGGTCCGCGCGGATCGCGTAGAGACAGCCCGAGGCGCCGACGATGCCGTCGACCGCCGTTTCCCGGTCACGTACCCACATCTCGTACCCAACGTAGGCGCCTTCGCCGGCGTTCGCCTGCGTTTCCGGATTCGCCACGCTCACGTCGCACGCCGAAGCGACACCGACTGATGGATCGGCGAACGCGGCGACGAGCTGCATGACCGCCCGAGGATGGAGGCGCACGGAGGCATCGGTGTTGATGATGATCTCGCCTTTGAGGTACGGCCGGGCGGCGTTCTCCGCCGCCGTTTTGCCGCGTCGCTCGGTCAGCCGGAGCAGCTCGATGCCGCGCTCAGCATAGCCGGCCACGATGACGTCGCTCGGGTCGGTCGACCCGTCCGAGACCACGAGGATCTGGCGGCGCCCCGGGTACTCCAGTGTCAGCAGGTTTTCGAGCAGACCACGCAGATTGGCGGCTTCGTTGTGGATCGGCACGGTGATGCTGACGTCCGGCCAGCGGCTCGGACTCGCGCTGCGACGCGGCCGGCGCCGCAGCGCCAGCAGGATCAATGGATACCCCACGTAGGCGTACAACCCGAGCGACGCGGAGGCGACGAGAACGGCCAGCGCCACGGCGTTCACCCGGCCCTCCGCGCCACGCTCTCAGCCCGCGCATAGACCAGGCGGTAGCGCGCGACCCACGGCTCCGCCCGAAACTCGCGCTCCAGGCGCGCGCGCGCGGCGCGCGCCCGCGCCGCGGCAGCCTCCGGGTCCTCACGAACCGCGCGCACCGCCGCCGCCAGCATCACCGGGTCGTCGGCCGGAACGAGCAGCGCTTCAGCCGGCGAGAGCATGTCCGGCACACCGCCCACGCTCGTCGCGACGATCGGGACGCCGGCGGCCATGGCCTCGAGCAACACCATCGGCGTCCCCTCCGTGCGCGAGCTCAAGACGAACACGTCGAAGGCGGGAAACTGCTGTCCGGCGTCGGGCACGATCCCGTGCCAGCGGACGCATCGCTCGACTCCAAGCTGTCGCGCCCGCGCCTGCAGCGATGGCTGCTCCCGTCCGTTCCCCAACACCGATGCCTCGATCGACAGGTCGCGCAGGTGTACCAACGCCTCGAGCAACACGTCCGGCCCTTTTTCGGCGCTCAGCCGCCCGGCCCAGCCGACGACGAATCCGGCGTCGGGGAGGCCAAGGGCCCGGCGCGCGCGCGCGCGGTCGAGCGGCAGCGCCGTCTCCTGCCACGCGTTCTGCACAACGTGGACCCGCTCGGGGGGGACACGCTCCCGGATCAGCCGGGCCGCGACCGGGCGCGAAACCGCGACGACCGCGTCGAAGCGCCGGAACGCCCGCTCCTGCAGTCGCTCGTATAGCCGGTTCTTCCAATCGCCGCCGGCGAAACCGTGCACGGTCGTGACGGTCGGGATGCCCAGCCGCCGGGCGACGCCCGCGTCCACGATATCGGGGCGAGACCCGTGCGTATGGACAACGGCCGGCCGCAGTCTGCTGGCCAGGTCGCGGATCGCGACGCGCTCGCGCCAGTACGCCCGCCCGGGGAGGACGATCGGGTGCACCATCACTCCACCAGCCTCCAAACCCGTGAGCAGCGGATTGTCGGGCGTCGCCCGGTCGAGCACAGCGGCGACGTGGACGTCCTCGCCGGCGCGCGCCTGTTGGTGGGTGAGCAACTGCACGACGCGCTCCAGGCCGCCGATGGGCCCGGGCGCGACGACATGCAGGACGACCATGTTAGCTGCGCGGCATCGACGAGCCGCTGGCGACACGTGTGGACGTGAAGGACGGCTCGCGGCCAGCGCGACGCCCGGCTTCTCGTGTCAGCGCCGCGACGAGCGCGTCCGCCACCACCGCCGCACCGGCCTGCGTAAAGTGCGTGTGGTCGTAGTAGTGCTCCAGACCCGGCGTCACCAGCGATTGGAGGTCGATCTGTTCGACACCGCACTCCACGGCCACCGCGGCGGCTCGCCTATCGACGAGGCCCATCAGACGATTCACGACCTCCAAGCTGTAATAGACGGTGATCGGTCCCTTCCACGCCTTCCCGAGCCCCGCGTGCCAGAAGTGCGCCGCTTCGGCAGCCGTGTAGTCCTTCTCGAACCACGGCTGTCGCGCTACGATCACGCGCTCGGCGTGGCCCTTGGCTCGGCTCAGGACCCGACGGAAATGGTGCTCGAAGCGGTCCACCATGACGGCGGGGTCGGGCACCCTCGTGCGTATCTCCTTCGCCTCCGCCCGCATGCGGCGCGCTGTCGCGTACCACGCCCCGGCGCGTTCTTCTACCTCCCGGGGACGCAGCAACGATCGGCGCAGCCGCCGTCCCACCTCGATGAGTGCCCATTGACTGGGCTTCCAACCGAAGCGTTGCTCCGGGTGACGAGAGCAAATCTCCCCGCTGGGATGTTGGCGGGGGGAAGCGACGGCGGTGCTCCCTCCTCCAACCATTGGACCACGTCGCCGGCTCCCACCATGATGACGATCGCATCGAGGCGCCGGTATTGGGGCAGCACGCGCTCCAAGACGAAGTCCAGCTCGGCGGACCCGATGTACGACCGCCCGATGTTACCGACGTGCACGCGGCGAGCACCCAGGGCATGCAGCTTATCCGGCGTACGCAGCAGGCCTTCCAGCGCCCCAGGCCAACTCGTGGGCTGGTCGAGCGCGTAGCACTCCGTGGCGCTCCCGCCCGTGGCCAGAATGCGGTAGAGCCCATCCGGGCTGGGAACGTCGCCGCCGCGCTCGCCGTCCGCGTTGACGTCGAATCGCACCGAGCGCTCACCGTCAGGGAAGACATCACGGTCGAGCCGGACCTCGAGCCGCTTCCCCGGTGGCCACACGTAGTAGCCGGAGCGGTGACGCAGCCACCAGCGGCATGCCACCTCGGCAAGGAGAGCGACAGCCGCCGCGAGCCCGATCGCCCAGGTCCAGAACGTCATACCCTGCCCCACACCCGCATTCGCGGCAGCCAGGCCCGCACGTCGACGTAGCGATCGTTCCGATACACGAAGAACACCCACGTCAGGCCGAACAGCACCACCATTGCCACACCGGCACCCGCCAGGCCCATCAGGCTCCGGACCTCGAGCCCGATCTTGAACCACAGGAGCAACGCGAGAATCGGGAAGGCGCCCAGCAGGGCGCGGGGCGCGACGTAGCGCAGGTATTCCCCGGTGGGTACGCCCAGCTCCCGGCACGCGTACACCAGCACGACCGCGGCGAACAGGATATTTGGAACGGCGGTGCCCAGCGCCACACCCGCCAGTCCCAGCGGACCAACGAGCAGTATGCTGAGGCCCAGGTTGAGGACGCCGGCGATGAGGAGCCCGATGGTCGGTACGCCTGCCTTGCCCAGCCCCATGAGAATCGGAAGCGCGACGCCACGCACGGGCAGGAAGATCAGATACGAGACCATGAGAATCTGGAGCACCACACCGGCCGGCCGCTCGAACGACGGATCGATCCACCACGCGATGAATCGCGGCCCCAGGACGACGAGAAACAGTCCGGCCGCCATCGTCAGGGAGAGCGCGATCTTGGACCACTTGAAGAAGACCTCCCGCAGCTCGGCCTCTTTCCCCTGAGTCTTGAGTTTGGTGGCCGTCGGCAGCACCACCGCGGCGATGGCGATCACGAACTCCATCAGATAGAGCAGCAAGCTGTTGGCGACCGTGAAGTAGGGAATCGACTGCACGTCCTTGAACCCCCCGATGACGAGGGCATCCGTCTCGAACGACAGCCGGGCGGCGGCGTTCAGCACCAGCACGTAGAGACTGAACGCGAAGATGCGGCGCACCACCGCCCAGTCGAAGTCCGAGAGTTGTATACGCACGCGAGGATAACGACGCCGAATGACCATCCAACAGAGCGCGAAGTCGAACACGGAGCACGCCAGCTGCACGAGCGCCAGCACCGTCAGCGACGCGTGCAGCGTCAGCAGCCCGACGGTGAGCCCGACACGCAACAGCAGGCCCGCCAGGCGCACGATGTTCCGGGGCACAAAGTCGCCGTGCGCATTCAGGAGACCTTCTGGCAGGAGCGCGACGAAGCCGAACGCCACGACCAGCACCATCACCGCAAACGCCGAGCGGGCGTCGCCATGCAGGGCTGTCGGGATCCCATAGAGACTGAAAAACGCGTACAGGCCCAGTCCGACGACCAGCGCCACGCCTCCCAGGAGCAGATACAACCCCGTGCAGCTGCCAACCACCTTGTTGAGGGCGGCCTCGTCGCCCTGGGCGACGTGCTGCGCGAAGTAACGCACCGACGCCATCGGGACCCCCAACACGAGCAGTCCCAAGTACGCGTTGATCGCCGTGATCAGAATCCAGGTGCCGTACCCGGACACGCCGAGCTTGCCGAGGGTGAACGGCGTCAGGAGGTAGAGGGCGATCACCGTCACCAGGGTGACGATCCAATTGCTCCCGACGTTCTTAAACACGGATCACCGCCCCCAATGATGGGTTAGTCGGGCACATGCAAACCGAGAGAGCACGTGCTGTGCCACGTGCGTGGGTGCCGTGAACGCGAGACGTGCGACGGGCAGTGTCGCGCGCGCGCAACAGGGCGCGTCATCCCAACAGCGCCGCCGCCTGGCTGATCGTGGCGAAGGTCAGCGTGGTGAGTTGTGACAGGCCCTCGACGAAGGCCTCGACAGAGGCGTACAGGCCGGCGACGTCCGCAGCCGTGGCCGTGAACGGACTCAATCCCGGCTTGAGACTCGGGCTGTGCCACGACAACTGCAGATGGCGCACGCCGTGCTCGAGCAACCGGCGCGACGCTGTGAGCATGTCGGCGACTGACGACACCTCCGGACTCAAGACGACGCGCTTGCAGACGCCCGCGCGAGCCGCCAGGCCGACGAGGCGGAGCTCCCGGAGCGGCCACATCTCGAGCAGGCGGTGCGCCGGACCAAACAGACTGAAGGGCCCGCGGGTGAAGCCGCAGGAGAGGGGAATCTCCAGCACGTCGCCGGATGGGGCGGGTTGCGTCACGTCGCGGTCCGGCGCCAGGCGGTACGCGTCCAGGGGCGCACCGAAGAAGCTCGGGCCGTCGTCGAACCGCTCCCAGCTGACGAAGGGCGAGACGCTGCTGTCCACGCGGTACCCACACGCCGCCAGCGCGGCGACGGTGTCGCGCCCGAGGCCGTACCGCCCGGCCCGAAACGCGCTGGGCCTCTGACCGAACGCGTCCTCGAGGGCCGCGGTCAGCCGCCGCAGCTTGGCCAGCTGCAAGTCGGCCGGCAGGTTTTTGAGCATCGAGTTGCGCGGGACGAACGCCTCCGCGAAGGGCGGCGTGTTCCACGGGTGCAAGTGTGCGCCGATCTCCCCACGGCCCCCGTCGCAGATCTCGCGGATCACGTCCGCCGCCCGAGGCTCCTTGGCGACGCGATAGGTCGTGAAGTACGTCGGCCGCACGCCGAGACGTTCGAACAACGCCGCCTGTCGGCGCAGCTCGCGGATATTCTCGAACGTCGCCAGGTCGCGGCTACGCTTCCAGTTGTCTTCCTCGGTGTCGATGGACACGATGAGCAGCACGCCGCTCGAGGCCACGCCACCGCGCTCAACCACGCAGCCGAGCCCGTAGGTCTGCGGCGGCATCCAGCGCGCGCAGCCAGCGCCCGCGCCATCCGGGGCGGAAGATCGTGATCTCCTCGGTGGTGCGCCTGGTCTCGGTCCAGTGCCGTTTGTATGCGTCGTCGCCGCGTAGAAAATCGAAGCGCCGATAGCCGCGCTCGATCGCGCGCCGGATCATCGCCCCCATCAGAATCTGGCCGACGCTCTCCCGCTCCCAGTGGGGATCGCGGCCACTCTGGTAGAAGTACACGGTGTCGCGGTACGTGAATCCGTACCAGGCGGCTGCCGGCTCGCCATCCACGTCGAGCGTGGTGAGCCACAGCCGCTGCCGTGCGGCCAACTCGGCCGCGAACCGCCCGTGCAAACGCCTGATGCCGGGATCCTGAAACGCGCCTCCTTGTTCGGCGCCGCCCGCCCCCCCTGCCCAGCGACGTTCGTGCAGCGTCACCAGATGCTGCAGTCCCTCCTCCAGGTCGCCGGCGTCATAGTCTCTGAGAGTCACCGCATGGTGCTGCCGCAGATGCCGCTCCTTGCGGCGCAGCGTCTGACGGCGCGTTGGCGTGAGGGTGGCGAGGTAGCGATCCCAATCGTCGCTGAGCTCGAGGTACGGACATCCCCACAAGACCTGGCGGCGCATCGTGTAGCCGTTGCGGGCGATCGACGCACACAACATCGGGGCGTTCGCCGCGTTCGGCGCGAGGTTGGTCAAGGTGAGGATGTGCCACGGCAGGTCCACGAGTGCCTGCGCAAGGGCCTCGAGATCGGCACCAGGCGTTGCGAGCAGGTCGAGATGGTCCGGGCACCCGACGTCCCCCATCGCCCAGGTGAGAGCGCTCACGGGTGCGCGATGGAACCGGAGCCGTCGGAGCAGCACGGGAAGGATTGCCTGTACGGCACCGCCGGCATCGGAAAGCACGAATGCTTCGCTGGCACCGAGGTCGGACGCCGGGGCCGCATCGGCCCACGCGCGATGCCACTCCCAGCTCATGAACGGTGACGGCGCTTCGGTACGCGCCAGCACCGCATCCCACACCGCAGGGCCCAGCGCCAAGGCGTCCGAGAGCGACATGCGCGTTACGCCGGCCCGGGCGACCTGGGGCACGGGCTCCAGCGATAGCCTTTGCACTGCGGTTCCCCCCATCGAGTCGATCTACGCTGCGGGCTGGGCAATCCCCGCCCCGGTCCTCCTGTCAGTGCAAGAGCCAAGCCGTGCCGCGACTATGGCGTCGGGGCCACACTCCGCCCCGTGACGCCACGAGGAGCGTCGAAGCGGTGCCACACCCGCGCGACGCGGCGGCCCGCCGGGTATGGGCGCCGTCACCGTCGCGGCGTGACGCGCGACAGCAGCGACCGCAGCCACTGCAGAGTCTCCACGACGAACGGGGCGGGATCGCGCCACCTCCAGACTTCCGCGCGGTCGCGCCCGGGACGCACGCGGAAAAAGTCGAGCAGGGCCCTCAGGCGCGAACCCGCGCGCGGGTCGCGGAGTCGCAAGTACAGGTGGTCCACATCCCCCCAAAACCAGCGGCTCCGGATCCCCACGTCGTACTGTCGAGTTTCGGGTACCGTCTCCCCGGCAGCACAACGAACCAGGAGTGATGGGAAGTCGACGCCGGCGTCGATCGCGAGCTGGAGCGAACCCCAGAAGCGCCCGTTCACCTCCATGATGACCTGGCGCCCCGTCGTCTCTTCTCGCTTGCACTCGACCATGGCCACACCCTGCCAGTCCAGCGCCTCGAGCAGACGGCGTCCCGGTCCGACCAAGGCTTCGTCGAGTGGGATGCTTTCGCGGTAGACGCTGACGCCCCCCGTGGGTGGCTTCTCCCGCAACCGGCGGTGGGCGAACATGGCGACGATCCGCCCACTCCAACGCAACGCGAAGAACCCCTCGCCCACGCCGGGCCGCCGCAGCATCGGCGACCGGCGTCACAGCCGTTTTGCGCTTGGTCCCGTTGACGCTGACCACCGAACGATGCGGCTTGATCACGGCCGGAAAGAAGGCAGGGTCAGACAACGCCTCATCGCCCGCACCAGCCGTCGCGATGAGCCGCGTCTCAGGCACGCCGAAGCCGCTCGCGCGCGCGAGATCCAACAAGCGCGCCTTGTCCGAGGCGGCCCGGTACGTCGAGAGGGCGGAAAACGGTAAGACGACATCCAGCGGCAGCGCCGAGCGGTGCTCGAGCAGCGCCTCGACCGACGGATCGGTCATCGGCAGCAGGAGACCCACGCCCTCCCGACGAGCGATCCCCCCCACCTCGGCCGCGTATGCAGCCGATGCGTTGAGGGGGTCGGTCGCGAGCACGCACGACCGAACGCCGCGCGACGCGCCGGCGAGCGAGACACGCGTGGGTGCCGTCACCCATACCGCGTGCCCCGCCCGCACCAGCGATCGAGCGGCGGCGAGGGTGGCCCGTTCGTTGCCGTCGGTAAGCAGGATGCGCATCCTAGTGCCCTGCCCCTCATGCA
>Ga0193727_1000479_pt1 | contig 15495 bp, 10 predicted proteins | sample H2c2metaG_FD_143051 | JGI IMG/M metagenome (GOLD analysis project Ga0193727, IMG submission 143051) | Soil microbial communities from a riparian zone of the East river system, Colorado, United States - H2c2 | ecosystem: Environmental > Terrestrial > Soil > Riparian zone | place: USA: East River...
TCTCTCGAGCATCTCTATGAGACGAGCCGTCTGCTGCGCGATCGCGAATTCGCCGCGTCTCTTCTGCTAGGATCCTTTCGAGAGCGCACCGACGATGCCCGCCGCGCTGAAACCGCGCTGCTGTTCATTCACGATCAGAAGAGCGCTGAGCGGATGCAAAGCGAAATCGACGGCTTGGTATCGCTCTCCGATTCCCTCGACCAATATCGGCTCGGTCTGTCCGCGTCGCAGATCCGCGGCTCCCTGGACGCGTTGCGGGCCGCCACGCGCGACGAATATGAGCAGGCCTCAGGCAATCACGGCACTGTCGCAGAAATGATATCGCAACAGCGCACGCGGCCCGCCATCGCCTCGGTAGACAGCGTGCTCGGCGCGAGTGCCACAGCCCTTCGCAATAGCACGAAAAAGAGGGTTGCCGACGCGACGAACGAGACGCTCGGCGCGGAGCGACTGGTAGCTGGCGCGCTGCCGATTGCGCTGGTTCTCGCTCTGATTATCGGCATCTGGCTGATGCGCTCGATCAGCGGCCCGATCGACGAGCTTGAGCGGGGCATGCACGCCATCGCCGAAGGAGATCTCACTCACCAGATCGCGCTCGTGCCGAGCGGGGCGACGGAGTTCGGACGGTTGGCCGCGAGCTATCAGACTATGACGAAGCAGCTGGCCGAGCTGGAGCGGCTGCGCGCCGAATTTGTAGGAGTGGCATCGCACGAGCTGAAGACGCCGATCAACGTCATCATCGGATACCTCGAGCTCCTGCAAGAGGGCATTTACGGTGTACTGACGCCGACGCAGAAGGAAATTCTCACGACGATCGGAAAACAGGCGAATAGTCTGACCAGGCTGGTGAAACGTCTTCTCGACATATCTCGCTTCGAAGCAAGCGGTGGTAAGCTCGAGGTCCGTGAGGTTGACCTTCAGCATCTTCTCCAGACACTCGAGAGCTCATTCTCGGTCCTGGCCAAACAGCGCGATATCTCCTTCTCGGTCGAGCATGGACAGGGACTTCCCGTCAACGTGTACTGGGACGAAGACCGGATCAACGAGGTGCTGGGAAACCTCATTTCGAACGCCTTCAAATTCACGCCACGTGGGGGCAAGGTTTCCTTGTCCGTAGCTCCCGTGGACAGCACGGTTGTCATTACCGTCGCGGACACAGGAGCCGGGATTTCGCGGGAACAACTGCCGCACATTTTTGACAAGTTTTATCAGGCCGACAACCAGGCTCAGGCCTCCAGCAAGGGCACCGGTTTAGGCCTGGCGATTGCGAAAGAGATCCTGGAGGCCCACGGCGGCAAGACAACGGTGGAAAGCAAGGTTGGCGTGGGGACAACATTTGTCGTTACACTACCGATCGAGCCGCCGGGCGCGAAAAGGCGGACTGACCACACACCAGCGGAGCCACTAGCGATGGTTGAAGGCGGGGGATGAAGAAGGCTCTTCAAGTATTGCTTTCAATGCTGGCTCTTGCGGCGTGCACGCATTTGCCGGTGGTTAATCCGCAGGTCCAGACCGACTGGACTGTGGCGCTTGCTCGCGCGCGGCAGGACGTCGATTCCGGCAACTACTTCGCCGCCGACAAAATCCTCGATGAGTTCGTGCGAACGCATCAGGGCACACCCGAAGCGCGGGAGATCGGGTTCTGGAAGGCGGCCTATCTTATCGATCCCGCGAACGAGCGCGGATCTCTGGACGGCGGAATTGCCGCACTCGACGCGTACCTCTCAACCGACTCGGCCGGGGTGTACCGAGAGCAGGCGATAGTTCTTCGCCGAACGGCAGCGGTCGCACAAGGGATAGCGAGCGCGCCGCGGTCGACCGCGGACACGTTGGCAACGCCGGTGAAAGACACTGTGGTCGTTGTCAGCAAGTCGAGGGACGAGCAGATTGCCATGCTCAAGGATCAGCTGGCCAAGAGCAAGGAAGAGCTCGCAAAGGCGAACGCTGAACTGGATAGGATCAAGAAGAGACTGGCGAATCCCAGCAACTAAGCGCGCGTGGATGACGAAGGTCAATGAGGTTAGCGGGTCGCCGTTTGAACCCCAACTACGCTGCCACCTGCTACCCGCTCAACGCTGCCCGCAGTTTGCTGAAGCCGAGGGACGGGTCATTTTTGCGTAATGGTGTTTGCGATAATTGTCGTGATGCGCGTCGATATGCATTACGTCAGAGCTTTTCCTCCTACGCCAATCGAACTGTCCCTCGGCTTTCGCGCGAAGCGCGTAGCGTTGAGCGGGCCGCAGGCGGCAGCGTAGTTGGAGTTGTCCGCAGAAGCCCTAGGCCCGCTCACCCGACTCTGAACAACTCAAGCGCCCGTGAATACCGCCCGCTCAGAACCCTGAGGATCCCCGCGTTCTCCTTTGCGGTGAGTTCCGGATCCCGATCCAGAATTCGTTCGGCGGCGGCTCGAGCCTCGATGTTCAACTCCTCGTCCCGCACAGGGTCAGCGATGCGGAACGTCTGCTCCCCGCTCTGTTCTTCACCAAACAGGTTCCCCATCCCCCGTAGCCGGAGATCGGCGCGGGCGATCTCGAATCCATCCTCGGTCTCGACGAATATCCTCAGGCGCTCCGCTGCTTCCTCGCCGACGCCGCCGAGGAGGATGCAGTAGGACGCTTCGGCGCCCCGACCGACGCGACCACGCAGCTGATGCAGCTGTGAGAGGCCGAATCGCTCCGGGTGCTCGACCAGCATCACTGTGGCGTTTGGCACGTCGATTCCCACCTCGATGACAGTCGTCGAGACGAGCACATCGATTTTCCCATCGCGAAAGGCGCGCATGATAGTCTCGCGCTCGTCCGCGGGGACGCGTCCGTGAATCAACGCGACGACGCGGCCGGCGAATGCGCCTGCCGATAGCTGCTCGTACATCGTCGTCGCCGCTTTGAGATCGGTCTTCTCCGATTCCTCGATCACGGGATAGACCACGTATGCCTGCCGTCCCTTCTCGGTCTCGCGCGCCACGAATTGGAGCACGCGCTCGCGCGCTGACTCGGGACGCATCACGGTCGTGATCGGCTGTCGCCCCGCCGGACGCTCGTCCAGAGTGCTGACGTCGAGATCGCCGTAGGCAGTAAGCGCCAGCGACCGAGGGATCGGGGTGGCACTCATGAGGAGCACGTCGGGCGATTCACCCTTGGCGGAGATGGCGGCGCGTTGCGCCACCCCGAAGCGGTGCTGCTCGTCAATGGTGACGAACCCCAGCCGCCCGAACACAGCGGTCTCCTGCACCAGCGCGTGGGTGCCGACTGCAAGCACCGGCGCGGTCCCTGCGAGCTTCGCCGCGGCCGCCTTTCGCTCTCGCGTACTCATGCTTCCGGTGACGAGCACGGGCTCGATCCGGAGCGGCTCCAGAAGTTTCGTCAGCGTTCGCATGTGTTGTTCGGCCAGCAGCTCCGTGGGCGCCATGATTGCGGCCTGATATCCGTTCTCCATCGCCAGCAGCGCCGCGAACAGCGCCACGATTGTCTTGCCGCTTCCGACATCGCCCTGAAGCAGGCGGTGCATCTTTCGATCGCTCGACATGTCAGCGACGATCTCGCGTATGGCAGCCGTCTGGGCGTTGGTGAGCGTGAACGGCAGTGCGTTCTTGAGCGCGCTGGTGAGCAAGCGGCGATTCTCGAACGCCGTTCCGCTCCGCTTCTGTCGCTTCAAGGCATTTGCACGCCGATGAAGTATGTGGACGAAGAGCAGCTCCTCGAACGCGAGGCGTGCCCTTCCGCGCGTTCCTTCCGCGATGGTTTTTGGACGGTGCACCATCATGAGCGCTTCGCGCAAAGCAGGGAGACCCGCCGCGTGCAGCACGTCGTCGGGCAAGTACTCGGTGACCAGCGGCAGCAGGGTGTCGAGGTGCTGATCGATTATCCCTCGAATCACTTTGAACGAGAGTCCTTCGGTGGCCGGATAAACCGCGAGCACTTTGCCGCCCTTTACATCGTCATCGTCCTTCCCGAGGTGGATGTATTCGCGCGGCTGAAGCTGGCGCCCGTGAAAAAAGCGAACCGATCCCGTCAGCAGCATGATGTCGCCCTTTTCGATGCTTCGATCGAGGAAGGGTTGTCCGGGCCAGGACGCCTCGATCATCCCGCTGTCGTCCTTGAGCACGGCCTGGAAGATTCTCAGCCCCCGCCGAGTTGGAAGGATGCCCTTGGAGATCACCTTGCCGATGATCGTCCCGTCCATGCCGGTCTCGAGCGACGCGATTGGACTGATCGTGCTCGCGTCTTCGTACCGGTGGGGAATGTGAAAGAGAAGATCGCGCGCCGTCACGATTCCCAGCTTGCGCAGCGATTCCGCGCGATGGGGTCCGACGCCCTTCAGGTAGTTGACGGGCATCTCGAGGTAGACCTTCCCGCTCCGCGGCTCCGTCGCGGCGGCCATCTACCGTTCGCCCCGGGAGGGCTCGAGCACAATGGGGCCTGGGTGGCCGGCCATCTACGCTTCGAGCACCTCGTGCGCAAAAGCCTTCGGATCGAACGCCTCCAGATCCGTGGCTTTCTCGCCAATCCCAATGAATTTCACCGGTACGTTCAAGGCGTCGTGCACGGCAAGGACGATTCCCCCTTTGGCCGTACCGTCGACTTTGGTGACAACCAGACCGGTGATGTTGATCGCCTCGGAGAAAGTCCTGGCTTGTTGGACCGCATTCTGCCCGATCGTCCCGTCCAGCACCAACAGGGTCTCATGCGGGGCGCCAGGAAGCCGCTTGCCGATCACGCGGTCGATCTTCTTCATCTCGTCCATCAATGACCCGCTGGTGTGAAGGCGGCCGGCCGTATCCACAATGACGACATCCTTGCCGCGATTGATTCCCGCATCGACCGCGTCGAATGCGACCGCGGCAGGATCGGAGCCCGCTTTGCCTCCAACGAAATCGGCGCCTGTGCGCGCGGACCATTCCCGCAGCTGGTCTATCGCTCCAGCGCGAAAGGTGTCCGCCGCGCCGACGAGGACCGACATCTTATTCGCCTTCAGAAAGTCCGAGAACTTCCCGATGAAGGTCGTCTTGCCGGCTCCGTTCACCCCGACCACGAGCACAACCGTCGGCCCCGACTCGGCCCGAATGAATGCCGGATCGCTGTTGCCGGAACGAAGAGAGTTCTCGATTCCGCTTTCCAGCGCGCGGAGGAATTGCTCCTGGGTCTTGATGAATCCGCGGCGCGCCTGACCCTCGATTTCCGCGACGAGGCGCATCGTCGTGGGGACGCCGAAGTCCGCCTCGAGGAGGATCTGCTCCAGAGTCTCCAACGACCCCTGTATGGCGCCGCCACGGGCCAGCACGGTGACGTCTGTAAGCGCGACGTCCTTTATTTTCGTCCACAGTGAGCGGGTCGGTACGTCGCCCGCGCGCCGGAGTATCCTGCCTGCCATTTGGCTCAGTTCTGTTTGAGGGCAAAAAAAACCCGGACTGCGATGTCCGGGTTCAAGATAAGCCCTGCGAGCTTGTGACGGCGTTACTCGGAAATGTTGGCCAGTTGGGCCTGGTTCAGGCTGGCGATTGTCTGATTCTTCATCTTCTGGAAGAGACCACGCTCGTCGGAGGGAATCGGCTCGCCACCCCTGCTCTGAAGCGCGAGCTTGGGATCGTGCGCCACCCCGTTGACCCGAATCTCGAAATGAAGGTGCGGGCCAGTCGCCCATCCCGTCATCCCGACGAAGCCGATCGTCGAGCCCATCGCGACACGAGTACCTGGACGCATTCCTGGCGCGAAATTCCGCATGTGGCCGTAGCGGCTGACCATTCCGTTCCGGTGGCGGATGTCGATCATGTTGCCGTATCCACCCTTCGTGCCGGCAAAGATCACGACGCCGTCGCCGATGGCGCGGACTGGTGTGCCCATGGGCGCAGCGTAGTCCGTTCCGGTGTGATTACGCCACTCTCCGAAGATCGGGTGCTTGCGAGCGCCGAAGATGCTGCTGATGCGACGGAATGCTACAGGAGCGCGGAGGAAGGCCGCGCGGAGCGACATTCCGCTCGCGTCGTAGTATTGCCCGGTGCTCGAGCCCGGCGTATCGAAGTGAATCGCTTCGAGCGGATTTCTCGCACCCGACAAAGCGAGACGCGCGCCGAGGACTTTCTGAACGATGATCGCGCCATTGGGCTTCTGAAGCCGCTCGATCAGCAGGTGGAACTTGTCTCCCTGCTTGAGATCGCGGCTCATGTCGACTTTGTACTCGAAAATGTCAGCCAGTGACCAGGCGAGCTGGTGACGGGCGGAAGGCGGCAAAACGCCAACGCCGCTTTCGTTCAGCGCGTTGTAGAGACTCGAGTGGATGGTGCCCGAGATCGCGAGGGTGTCGAGCAGCTCGGTATTCGAGGCTTCGATGACAACTGGCCGGAGCATGAAGTCCGCCGGCTCCAGACCTGGGCGGCTAACGACAACGGGGGCGAGTGGGAAGACCTGTCTTGGCTCGAGTGCGGGGGTAAGCCAAACGGCGACCATCCCCAGGACCGCCACCACCGCATAACTCGCTGGACGTACTTTGACCCGCTTCAATCCATCTGCCTTCGAATAAATGTCGGTATTTCCATGTCACTCAGGTCCTGCTCAGGAGACGACCGATCACGCTCTGGAGTCACTGGAGAATTGCCTGCTGGCGGAGTCGGAATTGTCCGTCTCGGCATCTCGTTCAGCGGGTTTCTTATGGCTCCATTTCCGCGCGTTGGCCGCAGCGGAATGACAGGCGATCCTCTCACGATCGGGGACTGCGTCGAGAGCGAACTCGGCGCCTGGACGGTCGTGGTCTGAGGACGGTCGAAACCCGTCGCAATGACCGTAACGCGGATCTCGCCCTGCATCGCCGGCTCGTGCACGGCGCCGAAGATGATCTCGGCGTCTTCGCCCACGGCGTCGTGGATGATTTCGTTGATCTGGTGCACTTCGCCGAGGGTGAGGTCGGCGCCACCGGTGATGTTTACGAGGACGCCGGTAGCTCCCGAGACCGAAACGTTGTCGAGAAGCGGGCTGGCGATTGCTTGCTGGGCCGCTTCGATCGCGCGATTCTCACCGCGCCCGATGCCGGTTCCCATGAGAGCCGATCCACCTTCCTGCATGACGGTGCGGACGTCTGCGAAGTCGACGTTGACGAGCCCTGTGACGCTGATGAGCGAGGAAATACCCTGGGTCGCGTGCAGCAGAACCTCGTCGGCTTTCTTGAGGGCGTCCTGAAACGGGATTCCCTTTCCGACCACTGCGAGGAGTCGCTCGTTCGGCACCACGATCATCGTGTCGACGTGCTTCCGCATCTCGGCGATGCCGAGCTCGGCCTGGCGCATGCGCTTGCGGCCTTCGAACAGAAACGGCTTGGTGACGATTCCGACTGTGAGCGCACCGGCAGCGCGGGCGAGCTCGCAAAGGACGGGCGCGGCACCGGTCCCGGTCCCGCCGCCCATGCCGCACGTCACGAAGACGAGGTCGGCGTTATGCATTGCGCGCGCGACTTCTTCCCTGCTCTCGTCTATGGCCTGCTTGCCAATCTCGGGCCGGGCACCAGCGCCAAGGCCGCGGGTTAGCTTCTTACCTATCTGGATTTTTACGTCTGACTTGGAATTGAGGAGGGCCTGGGCGTCGGTGTTGACCGAGATGAACTCGACCCCTTCGAGGTGCTCCTCGATCATGCGATTGACGGCGTTTCCGCCCCCGCCACCTACGCCCACGACCTTCATGCGGGCAGCTTGTGACTGGCTTTCCTCGAATTCGAATATCATCGGGCTGGAAACTCCGGTGCTGCGTTTATGTGGAAAAAATGCTGGGGCTAGTATATCCCTGTTAGTCCTTTCGTACCATAGGCAAGACGAACGTGGGTCAAAAAAAGTACAACCCCTGTCAAGCGAGTTATCCACACTCGCTCTGAGCCCCGCAGTTTTATGATTTTCCCGCAGTGCGCGCGAAGGACGGCGCGCGTTGCCTTGCATCTCTGCACGTGGTCGGCGAGGGTGTCATCTGCCGGAGCTCTCGCCTGCGCTTCGCCGCTTCGCGGCTCGCCGCACCGCTCCGTCAGACGACACCCTCGCCTCCTTGCACAGATCCGTAACTGCGCGCGCCTTCGACGAGCGCACTACGCATTCCGAAACTGCGGGGCTCTTGCGTCGTCCCGCGGATTTCTCGCGCCAGGCGGTACCTTCCGCCACGCCGGCGGGCGGCGCGAAGCGCCGCGCGCGCGCAAGCGCGCGAGCAGTTGGCTGTGAAAGACCGCAGCGGAGGGAATTCTTTCGACACCAAGCTGCATGTCGTCGCGCCAACATCCACGTTGCCGCGATTCCCGGGTGGGAAGGAGGGCGAGGGTGTCCTCTGAGGGAGCGGCCGCAGCCAGTGCGGCTGCAAGGCCGCACGGTGCAGCGAGCCGCCAGGCGAAGCTGCAGGCGAGAGCTCCCGAAGAGGATGCCCGCGCCCGACTGACCGGCGAGAATCAGAACTATGCAAGGACCAAAGGCGCCCCTACCAAAAGCTGACGCCTAAAAGAAATCCTCGAGCCAGGTCTTGATCCGTTTCGTGAACCGGTCCACGCCTGCGCCCGCGAAGGCCCTCTGCCTGCCGCTGGCTGGCGCGAAACCGGCTGCGGAGCGATGAGCGCCGTACAGGGCGAGACCGACCACTGTCGCGAAGCGAGGGGCATCCACCGAGTCGCTCAGTCCCCCGATATTCTCGGCCGGAGAGCCGATTCTCACTCCCGTGCCGAACACATCCGCTGCGAGGTCGCCGACACCTTCCATCGCCGCTGCTCCGCCGGTGATGACGACACCCCCATTGAGACGCTGCGCAAAGCCGGCTCTCTGGATCTCGCTCAGGACGAGATTGAAGATCTCGTCCATGCGCTGGTGGATTATATGGGCGAGAACCTCTCGCGGGACCTGCCGGTCACCCTGCGCGACGGTGCTTGGAAGCTGGATGATGTCGTCCGGATTAACCAGAGGCTCGTAGGCGCAGCCGTAGCGCTCCTTCAACCGCTCGGCGTCCGCCTGCGTGACGCCTATGCCCTGCACGATATCGCTTGTGACGTTGTTGCCGCCGTAATTCACGGTCCCGAGGTGACGAATCTTCCCCTCGTGGAAAACGGCAATGTCAGTGGTGCCGGCGCCCATCTCGACTAGCGCCACGCCCAGCTCCTTCTCGTCTTCCGTGAGGACGCTGAGAGCGCTGGCGAGCGGCTCGAGCACCAGCTCCTGAACGTGATACCCGGCGCGCTCGACGGATTTGCGGAGATTCATCGCCGGCGATGCGCCGATCGTGACGAGATACATCTCCGTCTCGAGGCGCGTTCCAATCATGCCGATCGGATCCCGAATGCCCTGATTCTTGTCGACGGAGTACTCCTGCGGAATCGCGTGCAGCAGCTCGCGATCCTGGGGAACCGGCTGTGCGCGAGCCACATCGTTGGCGCGATCGACATCTGCCTTCGAGATTTCCTCGCCGTTGACGGCCACGATTCCCTTGCTGATCATCGCTCGCACGTGCTCGCCCGCGATCCCGGCGTAAATCGTGTCGATCTTGATTCCCGACATCCGCTCCGCGTCTTCAATCGCCTTCTTGATCGACTTGGTTGTCTCCTCGATATCGGAGACCACGCCGCGGCGAAGGCCGGTCGTGCGCGCCTGCCCCACGCCAAGGATCTTGAGAGTCGGCTCGCTTTTGCTGTCACCACCTCCGACAGCCTGAGCGATCAAGGCAGTCGTTTTCGAGGATCCGATATCCAGCCCAGCGATGATGCGTTCGGGATTCATTGAAGCCTTGCGATGACTTGATCGCGATAGCGTAAATCGAGCTCGCTGACGTGTACCTGTCGGCGGCCGAGATCGGTTTCAACCGGAAAGATATCGGCCAAACGCTCTACTGACAGTCCTACCGGAGCGCGCACTCGCAACGTTCGAATCTGCGACGCGCTGTCGGCGCCAACACCGGCAACGTTCGCGGCGCGAGAGAGGGTCAGCAGAATTTCGTCCCTGCCAACACGTCTCACCTCTTCGATCCGCGCGAACACCCGCGGCTCCGCCGAGTGAATGGCTCCGACCAACTTAAGAAGAACGGGATCGGCACTCGCAACAATTGGAAGGTCGAGATTGGTCCGCGCCGGATCGATCGGCAACTGCCTGCCGAGCGAATCGTAGGGGAGCAATCCGGTCCGGGTTTGCACGAGCGCGACCGGCAAGTTCTCCTCGATCGTCACGACGAGAGTGCCGGGCATTCGTCTCGTGATGTGGACGTCCGAGACCTGCGGATGTTGGCGGATTCGCTGCCTGTACGGCTCGAGATCGCCCCACAACGACGCGACCGTATCGATTTTTAGTCGGGAAATGATGTCGTTTGGCTGCAGGTACCGGACGCCGCGCACTTCGACGGTCCGCACCCGGAAGAACGCCATCTCCCGCGCCGCGGCTCGCGCCCCCCATGCCCCCGCCATGATCACGGCAACAAGAAAGAGTAGGCCGAGAATTTTCCAGCCGGGTCTTCCAAGCCGCTCCCTGGAAATCATTTTCCCGCCCCGAAGGCCGCGTTGCAAATCACTTTGCGCTCCGCGTTTCCAGACGTGTCTTGAGCTCGGGTCCTGTACGCGTGATGTCACCCGCACCGATGGTGATCACCACATCTCCTTCGAGAACGAACTTCGCGAGCGCATCGGCGAGCTCGGACCGCGGCCCTTGCCACGTCACCACTCGGCCCGATCGCTTCGTCGAAATCGCCACCAGATCCGATGTGACGCCATCGATCGGCTGCTCGCGCGCCGGATATATCTCCGCCAGGAAAACGCAGTCCGCTCCCGAGAGAGCCTGTCCGAACGCGTCGGAGAAATCGCGCGTTCGCGTAAAAAGGTGGGGCTGGAACGCCGCGACGACGCGCCGCCCTGGATACGAAGCACGGGCGGCCTGCAGTGTCGCCATGATTTCCGTCGGATGGTGCGCGTAGTCGTCGATGATCGTCACGCCCACAACATCGCAAAGGCGCTGGAAACGGCGGTCGACTCCGCCGAACTCGAGGAGTCCCGGACGCATGGCGTCGAGTGTGAGGCCGAGGGACAATCCGGCGCCAATCGCAGCCAACGCGTTTTGCACGTTGTGCAAGCCCGGCACGCGGAGAGCGACATCGCCGAAGGAATCTCCGTCGTAGCTGACCGAGAAGGTCGTCGCCTGTCCGATCGAGCGCACATCGCTCGCAACAAGGCGGGCGTCGCGTGACTTGATCCCATAGCGAATGACTTCCGCGCTCGCGGGGAGATCGATTGACCTTGCCCCCGCATCGTCATCACACAGGACGATTGCCGCTGCGCCGCGCGCAAAGCGGGAGAACGTCGCCCTTATGTCCTCCAGATCCCGATAGATGTCGAGGTGGTCTGCCTCGACGTTGGTAACGACCGCGACGTTGGGCGACAGCGACAGAAAAGATCGATCGTACTCGTCCGCTTCGACGACGAACAGCTCGTCCGACTCGTAGTGGAGATTCCCCTTCCATTCCGCGACCCGTCCGCCGGCGATGCCGGTGGGCTTGAGCCCCGCGGCCGCGAGCGTCGCCGTCGTCATCACAGTCGTCGTTGTCTTCCCATGGGTGCCGGCGATTGCAATGAGACGACCACCCGCCACCGCTTGTCCAAGCGCCTCGGCTCGTCTGACAATTGGAATCCCGAGTTCGCGCGCGCGCAGTAGCTCGGGGTGGTTCTTGGACATGGCGGACGTGACGATCAGCTCGCGCGCACCCGTGACGTGCTCAGGGTCATGGCCTTTCGCGACGGCGATTCCGAGCGCCTCGAGATCCCCGGTCCACCCTGGATTCGCGTCGCAACCAGTTACCGCGACGCCGCGCCGGGCGAGAAGCTCGGCGAGCGCGCGCATACCGGCGCCGGCGATCCCGACGAAGTGGACGGGGCGAGGATCGGAGTTGGAAGGCAGAGTCATCGGCCCCGCCGGTCGGCAATCCAATTCATGTCAGCGGCGCGGCTGCGCCCGCTCAACGAGTCGAAGAATGTGCTGTGCGATATCCGCGGCGGCCGTAGGCCTCGCTCTCTCGAGCGCCTTCGCGCGCATACTCGCGAGCTTCGCCGGATTCGACAACATCGACTCGACCGCGCGAGAGAGTGATTCGGTGGTGAGATCCGCCTGCCGGATCATCTCCGCGGCGCCTGAAGCGGCCAGCGCTTTGGCATTCGCGGTCTGATGATCTGCGGCGGCAGTCGGAAGTGGAACCGTGATAGCGGGAATTCCCCACGCACACAATTCTGCCGTTGCCATCGCGCCGGCGCGCGTCAGCGCGAAGTCAGCGGCGCGATACGCCTCGGAGATTGGAGCGATGTACGCCCTCACCTTCACTCTTGGACTCTCATGCCGCGCCAGACCATCATAGTTCGACTTTCCTGTGGCCCAGATCACGAAGAGATCGGGCGGAAGGCCTTCTTCTATCCATGCGGCGACCACGTCGTTGATGGCCTTGGATCCCTGGCTCCCGCCATATACTAGGAGCACGCTTCCCCCCGAGGAGGGAAATCCCCACCGGGGGCGTGCTGTACCCTTTTCGAATGCGTCAGCTGGCGGAGGCTCGATCGGATTTCCGGAGTCGAACACTTCGGTCTTCTTCGACGGAGAGATGTGTCGTCGCGCTTCGGGGAATCCCAGATGGATCTGCGAGGCGAAGCGGCTGAAGAACCGGGTAGTGATTCCCGGAAAAGTATTCTGCTCCTGGAGCACGATCGGTATGTCGTGCGCCGCGGCGTACGCCAGCGCCAACCCCGATGCGTAGCCGCCGGTAGCGACCACGCACGCGGGAGGCTCGCTACGCACCTCGCCAGCGATCATCCGCCACGAGCTCACCGCGCCCCTTATCGTCTTCCAGTTCTCCCACGGCCGCGAACGGTACAGCGGATGGAGATCGAGCAGCTCGAACGCCCACCCGACCTGTGGCAGTACATCACGCTCGATCCCGCGCTTCGCTCCGACAAAGAAGGGCTCGACTTTGGGGTCGGCCTTTTTCAGCGCGCGGGCAATCGCGAGCCCCGGGTAGAGGTGTCCACCCGTGCCGCCCCCCGCGAACATGATCCTCATCGAGCGGGGAGCGCGCGCAGAGCGAGCGGATCCGTCGCTGCTACGCCAAATACCCTTTCACGAGAACTGCCGATGTTGACGAGAATGCCGGTCATGAGAAGAGAGAGAACCAGATTCGAGCGGCCGTACGAGATGAACGGCAGCGTCAATCCTGTGGTCGGAAGCAATCCCGTTGCCACACCGATATGAAGATACGCGGTCAGCACCATTGTCACCGTCAAACCCACGGCCACCAGTTGGAGAAACGGGGTCCGTGCCTTCCTCGCGATCCTGAAGCCGAGCGCCGCGTAGACGGCGAAGGCGAGCACGATCAGCACGAGCCCGACGAATCCCCATTCCTCGCCGATGTGGGCAGCGATGAAATCGTCGTAGCCGAACGGGAGGAACCCGTATTGTTGGCGCCCTCTTCCGAAGCCGACACCGAAAATCTGTCCCGAACCCACCGCGATCAGCGACTGCCGGAGCTGATAGTTCACCTCGAGCGGCGCCGCACCGGGATCGAAGAACGCCGACATGCGAAGAAGCACGTAATTGAGTCGCTCGACTTTGACGTAAAGGAGCGGGATGAGCAGGACGCCCAGCGCGACGAAATGCCCGATACGTACGCCGCCGGAAAAGAGAATGATTCCCATCACCAGCGTGAACATCATCGCCGTCGAGACATCCGGCTCCAGCATGACGAGGATGTCCAGTGCTCCAATCACCACTAGAAATGGGAGAATTCCCTTGGTGAGCCGCCGCAACGCCGGACCCTTCTTGATCATCAGCATCGATGTCCAGACGACTACAGCGAGCTTGGCCAGCTCCGACGGCTGCAGCGAGGCACCGAACAAATATCGACGCGAGCCATGAACTCTCGGGGCAATCCGCGCTGTGAATGGAAGGATCACGATCACGAGGAGCACGAGCGAGAGAATCATGATCGGCCACGCCCACTTCTCCCAGATCTCCGCATCCATTTTGGCGGCGATCGCGAAAAGCGTGAGCCCGATGGCCATCCCAACCACCTGACGAATCAGTAGGTGCGCATGGCCGTACCCGGCCTGCATTTCAACAATCGCGCTGGCGCTGTAGACGGTGGCGAGCCCGAAGGCCAGCAGTATGCCCGTGAGTATCACGAGCGCACGGGCCTCGAAGCCCATGTGCCAGCGGTGTACCAGATTCGCGGATGCTTCCATTTACGCTTCCTTCGCTGCGAGCGCCCGGAAGCGCTCACCTCTTTCCTCGTAATTCGAGAACATGTCGTAACTCGAGCACGCCGGTGACAGCAGCACCGCCTCACCAGCCCCCGCAGCCGCTCGCGCCGCCCGCATGACTTCATCGAAGTCAGAGCCGAGCCGGACGACGTCCACTACAGGACGAAGATCAGTCGCAATGATGGTCGCCGCCTCTCCGTAAGCGATTACTCGCTTCACTTTTCTTCGCACGGCGTCGGACAGCGATGTATAGCTCTCGCCTTTGTGCCTCCCTCCGAGCAATAGGACGGTCGGACGCTCCATACCGTCAATTGCGACTGCGGTCGAGCCGACGTTCGTTGCCTTGGAGTCGTTGATCCATTGCACGCCGCCGAACTCGCCGACCAGCTCGAGTCTGTGCGGGAGCGAGCGAAAGGTCTTGAGCGCCTGGGCAATTCCCTTCCTCGCCTTTTGCGTCTGGTGGGACCGGTCAGCGGCCATCACGGCAAGTGATGCGGCGAGCGCATTCCCGACGTTGTGCTGGCCCAGCAAAGGAAGATCCTGACGCGAGAGGAGGGGCGCCCCCAGCACGACCAGCTCCCCCGTCCGCGCGTCGAGCGAGGCCTCGGCCTTCTTAATGAGCGAGAACGAATACTTGTGGCCGGCCACGTCGCGCACCATACGCATCACGGCCTTGTCGTCCTTGTTCACCACCCAAACGGATTCCGCGTCGGCGTTCGCGAAAAGGCGGGCCTTGTCGGCGAAGTACTCGTCGGCGTTGGCGTATCGGTCGAGGTGGTCCGGGCTCAGGTTCGTGAGCACGCCCACAGCCGGCTTCAGACTTGGCGTGTCGTGCAGCTGGAACGAGGACATCTCGAGCGCAATCCACTTCGGCTGCTGTTCCCGGAGCGCGATCTCCGAGAGTGGAGTGCCGATGTTCCCGGCCTCGACCGCTTCGATGTCCAGTCCGCGCAGAAGATGCGCGATGAGCGCGGTCGTCGTCGTCTTCCCGTTCGTCCCGGTGATGGCGATGATCCGCGGGACTTCGAGGAAGTTGAGGGCAACTTCGACCTCGCTCGCGATCCGGACTCCGTTCTCGCGAGCGAACTCGAGTGGCCGTGCCGAAGGAGGAACGCCAGGGCTGGTGACGACGAGCGACGCGCGCGCAAGTCGCTCCACATGATGCCGGCCGACATCGACGACGGCGCCTAGTGCGCGCAGCTCCTCCGCCACCTTTCCGGTCTCGGGCGAAGACGCAAAATCCGACGCATAAACGTTGTAGCCGTGTTTCCGAAG
>Ga0193727_1000480_pt1 | contig 15487 bp, 15 predicted proteins | sample H2c2metaG_FD_143051 | JGI IMG/M metagenome (GOLD analysis project Ga0193727, IMG submission 143051) | Soil microbial communities from a riparian zone of the East river system, Colorado, United States - H2c2 | ecosystem: Environmental > Terrestrial > Soil > Riparian zone | place: USA: East River...
GCCTCGATGCTGAGCTTCACCTCGAGCTGCGCGCTACGGAAGGTGCCGTCCCCCGAGTAGAGGCCGTGCGCGCGCTGCACCTGGTCGATCATCGCCGCCTGGATGTCGCTCGCGCCTCCCGCCGCGAGCAGCTCCGGCGCGATGCGGAAAACCTTCGCGACTGCGCGGTAAGGCTTTTCGCGTCCGCGGCCGTTTGTGTCGGCGAGCTCGATCAGCCCTGCCTTGAGCAGCATGCGGACGTGGAAGTGCAGGTGACCGGGATCGACGCCGAGGCGTTGCGCGAGCTCGCGGTTTGTGAGCTGCCAGTCGCCTTCCTGGCCGAGCATCTCGAGGACGCGCACTCGCAACGGATGTCCGAGCGCCTTGAGCTGTTCCGGCTTGTCGAGGATCAGCGTTGTCTCTTGCATGTAGACCCGCCCTTCGTCTGCCCCGGGGCAGTTCTACATATAGAAGGCGGTCTGTCAAGCAGGCAACTTGGCTGCAGCAGCGCGATCGAGGATTGCAATGGTTCTGCCGTTCGTCGCCCGAACGAGGCTGGCAGGGGTCTCGGGGCTCGGTCGGTCCGCGAATGCGCGACGCGCAGCGTCCGCCTTCTCGGCGCCGCCGAGCGCGAAGACGATCACGCGTGCGCTGGTCAGCGCTGGAATGGAGAGGGTCACGCGATCGACGAACGGGTCGAGCCCCGGCTCCGCAGGTAGCACTCGTCTTCGCTCTTGCAGTGTCGGCGCATTCGGGAACAGTGACGCGACGTGGCCGTCGGGCCCGATGCCGAGCAGCGCGAGATCGAACACCGTGTCGCCGAGCTCGCGCTCGTAGTCGGCTGCCGCGCGCTCCTTGCCGAGCTCGCCCTTGATCCGGTGAACGTAACGCGGCGCCGAGCCGAGGTTGTCGAGCAGCCTACGTTTCGCGAGCGCGTAGTTCGACAGCTCGTCGTCTGGCGGCACGCAGCGCTCGTCGCTCCACCAGAGCTCGACGTTGCTCCAGTCGGGCTCGCGCTTCGCCGCTTCCTCGTACGCCAGCCCCGGTGCCCTGCCGCCTGTCAACGAGATGTGTCCGCCGCTTCGCGCAGCTTCTGCGAGCCGGTCGGCGACCGCGGCTGCGACCGCGCTCGCGTCCTCGAGGACGACGAGCTCGACGTCCCCGTTCACAAGTCGCCGGCAGCTAATTCTTTGGACCGCTCCATTGCCGCTTGTATGGCATTCAGAAACGCCGCGCGCACGCCTGCCTGTTCGAGCTCTCGGATCGCGCGAATCGTCGTGCCGCCCGGCGATGTCACCGCTTCGCGCAACTCGACCGGATGCATCTTCTCGTCGCGAAGCAGCTTCGCCGTGCCGAGCATCGTCTGGACGACGAGCTGGGTCGAGGTCTCGCGTCCGAGCCCCAGCAGGATTCCGGCCTCGATCATCGCTTCGGCGAGCAGCGCGAAGTACGCGGGGCCCGACCCGGAGACTGCGGTGACGGCATCCATGTAGTTCTCGGGTACCCGCACGACCGCGCCGAGGTGCGTGAGGACCTCCTCGGCGACATCGAGGTGCTCGTCATCTGCGTGCGCGCCGGCGCAGATCCCTGCGATTCCTTCGTGCACGAGCGCGGGTGCATTCGGCATCGCCCGAACGACGGGCACTCCCGGAGCAAGTCGTGCCTCGATCTGCGCAGTGGGAATCGCCGCGGCCACCGACAGAACCGTCTGCTCGGCGCTGAGCTGGCCGCCGATCTCGCCCAGGAGGACGTCGAAGTCCTGCGGCTTGACGGCGATCACGACGAGCCCCGCGCCGGCAACGGCCTCGGTGTTCGAGAGCGTGCCCTTGACGCCGTGACGCTCGACGACTTCCTTCAGTCGTTCCTCGCGCCGTCCGGTCACCGTGATGTCGGCCGGCTTGCGCCAGCCGGAGCTCAGGAGCCCGGCGAGCAGCGACTCGCCGATGCGGCCGGCGCCCAGGATCGCGATCTTCCGATTGGCAGCCATGCTGCAGTCTAGGAATCCAGAGCAGCCCGGTAGAGGCCGAGCGTTGCCTCGTCCCTCAAGACGAAGCGCGTGGCTGTGACCGAGGGATGCGCGGCGAGCGCTTCCTGCGTCGCCCTGATGGCGACAGGCGCCGCCTGTTCGACCGGGTATCCGTACGCACCGGTCGAGATCGCCGGGAAGGCGACTGTCACCGCTCCCAGTTCGTCGGCGAGCTCGATCGCGCGCCGGTGTACCGACGCGAGCAGTTCAGGCTCCCCCAGCTCACCGCCCTGCCAGATCGGTCCGACTGCATGGATCACGTGCCGCGCGGGAAGCGCACCCGCGCCGGTCGCCTTTGCGTCGCCCGGCTCACAGCCACCGAGTGCGCGGCACTCTTCGAGGATCGCCGGGCCGCCCGCCCGGTGGATCGCTCCGTCGACGCCGCCGCCGCCGAGCAGGCTCGGGTTCGCCGCGTTGACGATCGCGTCGACGTCCTGCTCGGTGATGTCGCCGAGGACGAGCTCGATCACGCGTACGCGGGCCGCGGGAATCGCACGGGTCGCTCGGCCGGGAGCGGAATCAGCCCGTGGCTGAACGCCGTCCCGAGGTAGAGGCCCGCGAGGCCGGCCCACTCGCCGTAGGGCGCAAGCAGCTCGGCCGTCTCATGAGACTCGACCCAGCGGCCGCGGAGGCGAGACATCAGCTTGATCAGCCCGAGGTCGCCGACCAGGCCGCGCTCGTGGCGACCCAGTCCTTCGAGGCAGACGACTCCCGCCGACCATGGTCCGAGGCCGCGCTGGCGCTCGATGAACTGCGCCGCCTGCTCGGTCGGGAGTTGGTGCAGCCGCTCGAGGTCGACCGAGCGGCAGATCCGTACAAGCGCAGCCGCGCGGCTTGCGTGCAATCCCAGCTGCCGCAGCCTCACCGGTGCGGCCTGCGCGAGCGATGTGCACGACGGCGGAGCGTGCAGGTCGGAGCCTTCGAGGCTCGGCTCGATGGCGCGGACGATGATGCGCTCGAGTTGCCGCGCGCGCCGCGAGTCGATCAACTGGCCGCAGAAGGCGCGGAGCAGCGCTTGCGCCACCGTGGGCATTCGTAGCTGCCGCATTCCCTGGAAGTGCACCGTCGCCTGCCCGATCAGCGGGTCGCGCGCGAAGCGGCGCAGGAACTCCGTGTGGTCGGCGTCGAGCGCGAGCACGAAGCGCAGCCGCTCGAGACCTTCCTCGGTGGCGGCGCGCAGCACGATGCTCCCGTCGAGCGTCTGACGGGCGGACCCGATCTCCACGCGCTCGCCGATCCGCAGCGTCGTCGTCAGCGTCCCGTCACGGACGTGCCGCGTCGCGTCGCTCGCATGCTTCATGGAGAGGGCGAGCGTGAACGGGCCGGCGGGGCGAACGACCCGCTCGAGGTTCAACTCGTGCTGCTGGCGGTCTCGGCGCTCACACCGAGATCGTACGCGCGGCGGAGGATCGGCTCCGCTTCATCCTCACGGCCCTGCTGCTTCAGGAGATTGGCCCAGTCGAGTGAGGCAAGCCCCGCGTTGTGTCGCCGGCCGTGGACCGTCAGCAGATCGACTGCGCGGCGGTAGGTGTCGACAGCAGCGCTGACATCGCCTTTGAGCGCAAGGCCTTGCGCGAGTGCCCAGCACGCCTGGCCGAGCTCGGCCCCATGAAGGTCGCCGAGGATCGCGAGCGCGTCCCGTGCGCGCTCGACCGCCGCGTCTCCGTCACCGTTGAGCGAGGCGAGGCGGGACTGGCCGATGCGAAGCATGCCGAGGTCGCCCGGATCCGGTGCGGTGCCGAGGAGCCGCTCTGCGATCTCGAGTTGTTCTCTGGTCTCTTCGAGACGCCCTTCCTGGGACTCGATGCCGGCCGAGAGGAGATATCCGCGCGCAAGCTGCAGCGTGTTGTCGGTCACCTCGAGCAGTGCCATCGCGCGGCGGATCTGGGTGAGCGCCTCCGCCGAGCGCCCTTCGATCGCAGCGACGCGGGCCAGTGACCAGTAGAGCCGTACGCGCGAGTACCCGTCGACCGATTCACCTGCTCGGCCGAGCGCAGCCCGAACCACATCCACGGCGCGCTCGTAGTCACCTGCATCGCTCAGTGCGTAGCTCAGGTAGGTCGCATACCGGACCTGAAGCGTGACGTCTTCGGGCGTTGCCTCGGCGACCTCTGCGAGGCATTGCTCGAAAAGGCGCGCTGCCCGATCGGCCGCGCCCAGGGCCGCGTAGGAGCGGCCGAGCTGCGAGTAGACGTCAGGACGGAGATGAGGCGGGACGCGTTCGTACTCGAGCGCCGCCTCCAGGCGCTCGACGGCGTCCAGATGATTGCCGCGGTTCGCGGCTGCAAGTCCGAGGCCGATCGCAGCGCGGCCGGCGGAGGTGCGGTCTCCTGCGGAGCTCGCTTCCGCGAGGACTTCCTCGAGCAGCTTCTCGGCCGCGCCCGTGTCGGATTCGAGCCGAAGCTGGAGCTCTGCATCCGAAAGCTTCAGCTCACGGTCGTCGACCTCGCGGATGTCCCTGCCCGTCTCCAGATACTCGACCGAGACACCGAGCTTCTGGGAGAGCTTCCGCAGCGCCTTGACCGACGGCGTGCGTGCACCCGCCTCGATCCGGGAGATGTAGGCGTATGAGACCCCGGGGGACGAGAGGTCGCGCTGAGACAGCCCCCGCTGGATCCGGAGGCGTTTCAGGCGCGCGCCGACGCCCTCTGTGTTGCTGCTGTCCTCGGGCACTTGAACGATCATTAGGAGTTTTCGGACATAAGTCAAATTCCTTCTTAGGCAGGTTCTCTAGTCAATCGGCGCTTCCTCATGACAACATGAGACCTCATTCTGCGGATTCAGGGGAAGGAGGGGCGGCCATGCATCCCTGGGGCGACTGATTTGACTGCCAGTTAGGAGGCGGGCACGCCTGCTGCGTGTCCCGCCCGGTTTACTACCCGCCTGATGGCTTCGGGGCTAGCGCTAGCCGTTTATGGGCTGTTGCTCGTTCCGGGCGCCATCCTGGTCTGGCGGCGGCCGGTGGCCGCGCTGTACGCGTGGCTCGTCGGTCTGGCCGCGCACAACGCGGTCATGGCGGCGCTCTACGGCGCCGGAGTACGGGGGGGCGCTCTGACCGCCCTCCAGGCCTGGAAGGAGATCCTGCTCGGGATCGCCCTTGCGCGGGTCTCGCTCGATGCGTTCCGTTCACGGCAGCTCGCCTTTTCGATCCACCCGGGCGACGTGCTCGCCGCGGTGTTCGGACTGATCGTCTGCCTCTACGCGCTGCTGCCCCAGAGCTGGCTCGACGGCTCCGCCGACCACAGCGCGATCGGGCTCGCGCTCAAGCACGACCTCGTTCCGGTCGGTGCGTACTTCCTCGGCAGGTCGGTCGTCCTTCGCCGCGAGGAGCTCGTGCCCCTCGTCTGGGCGCTCCTCGGTGCCGCGGCTGCGGTCTCGGTGCTCGGGCTCCTCGACGACTTCCTCGTGCCGATCTCCTGGTGGCGCAACTCTGCGGTCGTCGACTACTTCCACAAGCACCTCGGCTACGACTACCACGGCACCGGCGGACTGCCCGAGAACTTCGTCTTCAACAACGGCGGCGACACTGCGGGCTTCTACCGCAGGCTCGTCTCGACGTTCCTCGGACCGCTCGCAAGTGCGTACATGTTCGTGACGGCGCTCCTGCTTGCAGCCGCCTTTCTCCGGCGCCCGCGCATCCTCATTCCGCTCTGCGCCGTCGTTGCCGCCGGATTGTTGTTCACGTTCTCGCGGTCGTCTTTGCTTGCGCTGGCCGCGGGCTTCGTCGTGCTCGCGTTCGTCGCGCGGCGTTGGTGGCCCGTTGCGGCGGCCGTGCTCACGCTCGCGGTTAGCGTCGCGTGGGTGCACGTCTTCCCGCACGTCGCGCCGACGGGAAAGTGGACGCAGCAGGATCTCGTCCAACAACGCAACATCGCGAAGCAGACGCCCGGCGCGAGCGGAAACGCCGGCAGCATCGACGAGCCCTCGATCCACAACCACTGGATCAGCCTCCGCGAAGGGATCCGCACCGTCGTTCACCACCCGCAGGGGTACGGGCTCGGCAACGCCGGCCAGACCGCTTCGCGGACCGGCACCGCCATCAAGGCCGGCGAGTCGAACTACACGGAGATCGGCGCAGAGACCGGGTTGCTCGGCGCGCTCCTCTGGATCGGCTGGGGGCTCGCGACCTTTGCGGCCCTCGTGCTCGGGGCCCGGCGGACGGGCTGGTGGGCCGCGGCCGGCATTGCGTCGGCATTCGGCGCAGCGCTCGTGCTCGCGATCCAGACTGACGTCATCGGTGATCCCTGGATGGGGTATTGCCTGTGGGCTCTGGCCGGCATCGCGTTGACGGCCGTGCCTATCCTCAGAGAGTGAGCACGACGGCGCAGCTTCCCGAACTGCAGCAACAACGTGTGCGCACCATTTTCGGCGCGCTGATCCTCGTCTTCCTGCTTGCGTCGCTCGACCAGACGATCGTCGCGACCGCGTTGCCGACCATCGTCGGCGAACTGGGCGGGCTCCAGCACCTCTCCTGGGTCGTGACCGCGTACCTGCTCGCCGCGACGGTGTCGGGACCGCTCTACGGGAAGTTCGGCGATATCTACGGGCGGAAGATCGTCCTGCAGACCGCGATCGTGATCTTCCTCATCGGCTCGGCGCTGTGTGGGTTGAGTCAGAACATGGCCGAGCTGATCGGGTTCCGGGCCTTGCAGGGCCTCGGTGCCGGCGGCCTGATCGTGACCGCGATCGCCGTCGTCGGAGACGTCATCCCGCCGCGAGACCGCGGCCGCTACCAGGGCATCTTCGGTGCCACCTTCGGTGTCTCGACCATCATCGGGCCGCTGCTCGGCGGGTTCTTCGTCGACAACCTCTCCTGGCGGTGGATCTTCTACGTCAACCTGCCGGTAGGGGCGATCGCGTTCATCGTGATCGGTGCCACCCTCCGCTCACGCGCGGTGACGAAGCAGCACAAGATCGACTACCTCGGGGCGGCGCTGCTCGCCGGTGGCTTGTCGTCCGTCGTCCTCTTCACCAGCCTCGGCGGCACCACGTGGCCGTGGAACTCGTCGAAGATCGTCGCGCTGATCGTGCTCGCCGTTGTTGCGCTCACGGCGTTCGTGTTCGTCGAATCGCGCGTGCCGGAGCCGATCCTGCCGTTGTCGCTGTTCAAGAACCGCACGTTCGCTGTGACGAGCGCCGTCGGGTTCATCGTCGGTCTATCGCTCTTCGGTGCCGTGACCTACCTGCCGTTGTATCTGCAGATCGTCAAGGGAGTGAGCCCGACGAGGTCAGGACTCCAGTTGACCCCGCTGATGCTCGGCCTGCTCGTGACCTCCATACTCAGCGGGCAGCTGATCACGCGCTGGGGGAAGTACAGGATCTTCCCGATCATCGGAACCGCGGTTGTCTCCGTGGGAATGGTGCTGCTGTCGCGACTCGGGATCGGGACGAGCCTCTGGGTTGCGGCCCTCGACATGGTCGTGCTCGGTCTCGGTCTCGGCATGGTCATGCAGGTGCTCGTGCTCGCGGTTCAGAACGCTGTGGACTACCAGTATCTCGGCGTCGCGACCTCCGGGTCGACCATGTTTCGCTCGATCGGCGGCTCGATCGGCGTCTCCCTGTTCGGCGCCATCTTCGCGAATAGGTTGCACACGGAGCTCGCGCAGCGTCTGCCGGCGAACGTTCAGCTTCCGACGACGACCTCGCCTGCGGCGATCCGCGCGCTACCGCCTGACGTACACGCGTCGTATGTCCACGCGCTGACCGCGGCCCTGTCGCCGGTCTTCGCCGTTGCGGCCGTCGTGAGCTTTGCGGGATTTGTCCTGGCCTTGTTCCTGCCCGACGTCCCGTTGAAGCGCACGAGCGAGGGGGAGGGAATGGGCGAGACGTTTGCGACGCCGCGCAATGCCGACTCGGAACGGGAGGTCGAGCGCGTGCTGAGCGTGATCGCCCGGCGCGAAGAGCGCTGGCGCGCCTACGAGGAGCTCGGCGCCAACGCTCACATCGACCTCTCGCCGACAGAGATCTGGGCACTGGCGCGGCTCGGCGAGCTCGAGCCGGCGACGCCCGAGGCGGTCACCGCCGCGACCGGTGTCGACGATGCCCGGCTGGATCGGGCGTTGGGCGAGCTCGAGAGACGTGGGCTCGTGGAGGAGACAGACGGTGCGTACAGCTTCACGCCGGACGGGCGACGCGCGTACGACGCGGTCGTCTCGGTGCGCCGAGCGACACTCGAGGAGCTCGTCCGCGACTGGTCTCCCGAGGATCATGCGCAGCTCACGGGCGTGCTCGACAGGTTGGCCCGGTCGCTCGCCAGCGAGATGCCGACACCGGCCTGACGGGAGGCGGTACGCTCGATCGCATGGCGATCGATCCGCGCGTGGACATCGGCCACGTTCATCTGAAGGTGAGCGACATCGACCGTGCGCTCGGGTTCTATCGCGACATCCTCGGCTTCGAGGAGATGCAGCGTTACGGCGACCAGGCCGCGTTCATCTCGGCCGGTGGTTATCACCACCACATCGGCCTGAACACGTGGGAGTCGAAAGGAGGGTCACCTCCGCCGCAAGGGACGACCGGCCTGTACCACGTCGCCATCCGTTATCCGGACCGAAAGGCGCTCGGGCAGGCCCTGAAGCAGCTGGTCGAGGCGGGCGTCCCGATCGGGGGCGCAACGGATCACGGCGTGAGCGAGGCGATCTATCTCCGCGATCCGGACGACAACGGGATCGAGCTCTACCGCGACCGGCCGGAGGAAGAGTGGCCGCGCGCCGAAGATGGCAGCATGTCGATGGTCTCGGAGCCGCTCGACCTGCGCGCGCTCCTCGCCGAAGCAGAGTGACCCGTTCGGGAATGAAGTCGAGTCGCCGCCGGATCCTCACGGTCGCCGGCTTGTTCGTCGCGTCGCTCTTCTGTGCCGCCCTCGTCGTCGTGCGGAACGTCCACACCGGGAACGGCAACTTCCGCTTCCTGATGTGGAACCTCTTTCTTGCCTGGATTCCGTTCCTGCTCGCGGTCGTCGTCTACGACCGCTGGCGTCGCCGGCGCGGCGGGGCGCTGCTTTTGGCGCTCGGCGGGCTCTGGCTGCTCTTCTTCCCGAACGCGCCGTACATCGCCACGGACTTCGTGCATCTGCAACACGATCCGCTGTCTGCGTACTGGTACGACGCGGTCACGATCGCCGCGTTTGCGTGGCTCGGCGTGCTGCTCGGCTTCGCGTCGCTCTACCTGATGCAGACGGTCGTGAGGCAGTGGTGCGGCGTGGTCGCGGGCTGGGTCTTCGCGGTCTTCGCCATCGGCCTCGGCTCGCTCGGGATCTATCTCGGGCGTTTCCTAGATTTGAACAGCTGGGACGCCCTCGAGCACCCGAGCGTCCTGCCGCGGATCCTGCACGCGGTCGCCCGTAACCCATTTGCCTACCAGGAGGCGATCGCGGTCACGTTCCTCTTCACCCTCGCGCTGACGTTCGCGTACTTCCTGCTCTACAACTTCGCCGCGCTGGGTCTCGAGCTCGATGCGGAGCGGTGAGCCGAGAGCCATGTTCCAGGGACAGTCCCTGGCACAGGTCCCTTTCCGCCGGGTGTAAAACTCGTCTGTGGCCTCGAAGCCCGTCGAGCAGCTCGATTCGGTCGTGATCCGGTTCGCCGGGGACTCCGGCGACGGGATGCAGCTGACCGGCGGCCGGTTCACCTCCGAGACGGCCATGCTCGGCAACGACCTGGCCACGTACCCGGACTTTCCGGCGGAGATCCGGGCGCCAGCGGGCTCCCTTCCGGGCGTTTCTGGCTTCCAGCTCCATTTCGCCGACCACGACATCCTCACGCCGGGCGACGCGCCGAACGTGCTCGTCGCCATGAACCCGGCCGCGCTGAAGACCAATCTCAACGATCTCCCGCCGAGCGGGATCCTCGTCGTCGACAGCGATGCCTTCACCGACCGGAACCTGACCAAGGCCGGCTACGACGGCAATCCGATCGAGGACGGTTCCCTCGAGGCCTACGAGGTGCACGCGATCCCGCTGACCTCGATGACGATCGAGGCGCTGAAGGAGATCGACGGGATCACGAAGCGCGAGGCCGAGCGTGCGAAGAACATGTTCGCGCTCGGGCTCATGTCGTGGCTCTACGGCCGGCCGACCGACGGGACGATCGCGTTCCTCGAGTCGAAGTTCGCGAAGCGACCCGAGATCGCGGCCGCGAACGTGAAAGCATTCCACACCGGCTACGCGTTCGGCGAGACGACCGAGGCATTCGCCGTGCAGTACGAGGTGAAGCCTGCCGCGCTCAGGCCGGGCCTCTACCGCAACATCACCGGCAACCAGGCGCTCGCGTACGGACTGATCGCCGCTTCCGTGAAGTCCGGGCTACCGCTCTTCCTCGGCGCGTACCCGATCACGCCCGCATCGTCCGTGCTCGAGGAGCTCGCGCGCCACAAGAACTTCGGCGTGCGCACGTTCCAGGCAGAGGACGAGATCGCGGCCGTCGGCGCGGCGCTCGGCGCGAGCTTCGGTGGCTCACTCGGCGTGTCGACGTCGAGCGGTCCCGGCATCGTGCTGAAGCAGGAGACGATCGGGCTCGGCATCACGCTCGAGCTGCCGCTCGTGATCGTCGACGTCCAGCGCGCGGGCCCATCGACTGGCATGCCGACGAAGCCCGAGCAGGCCGACCTGCTCGGAGTGATGTTCGGCCGCAATTCCGAGTCGCCCGTCCCGGTGATCGCCGCCGCGACGCCGAGCGACTGCTTCGACGCCGCACTGGAAGCGGCGCGCATCGCGATCAAGTACCGCACGCCGGTGTTCCTGCTCTCGGACGCCTACCTGGCGAACGGCTCCGAGCCCTGGCTCTTGCCCGACGTCGACGCGATCCCGCCGATCGACCCTCACTTTGCCTCGGATAGCGGCGAAGACTTCCAGCCGTACCGGCGCGACGAGGAGACGCTGGCACGGCCCTGGGCGATCCCCGGCACGGCGGGCCTCGAGCACCGCATCGGTGGCCTCGAGAAGCAGGACGTCACCGGCAACGTCAGCTACGACCCGGACAACCACGACCTGATGGTGCGGCTGCGCGCGCAAAAGGTCGCCGGCATCGCGCAGGACATCCCGGAGCTGGAGGTGGACGATCCCGACGGAGCCGACACGCTCGTCCTCAGCTGGGGCGGCACCTATGGATCCGTAGCGGCGGCAGTGCGCCGCGTGCGCGGCGGTGGCAAGAAGGTCGCGCACGCACATCTGCGCTACCTGAACCCGTTCCCGCGCAACACCGGGGAGGTCTTGCGCGGCTACGAGAAGGTGCTCGTCCCGGAGATCAACCTGGGCCAGCTGCAGAAGCTCGTTCGCGCCGAGTTCCTCGTCGATGCGACCGGGTTCAACCTCGTGCGCGGCGTTCCGTTCCGCGCCGGCGAGGTCGCGGACGCGATCGACGCGATGGTGGACGCCTGACGCTCCTGTACGACAGTCCGGTCTCCGGCAACTGTTACAAGGTGCGCCTGCTGCTGGCGCTGCTCGGAATTCCGTACGAGCGACGCACGATGGACGTCGTCGACCGCTCGAACCGGCCCGAGGTCCTCGGCGGCCTGAACCCGTCGCTGCGCGTGCCGACGCTCGTGCTCGACGACGGACGGCCGCTCGGCGAGTCGGGCGCGATCCTCTGGTACTTCGGCGAAGGCACGAGATTCGTTCCGGATGACCCGTACGAGCGTGCGCAGGTCCTGCAGTGGATGTTCTTCGAGCAGTACGACCTCGAGCCCACGATCGCCGTCGTCCGCTTCTGGGTCGCGTACTCCGGGAAGCCCGAAGCCTTCGCCGACCGGCTTCCCGAACGAATGGCGGCGGGCAACCGCGCGCTCGGGGCGCTCGAGCGCCACCTCGAGCGCCAGCAGTACCTCGTCGGCGACTGGTACTCGCTCGCGGACATCGCTTTGTACGGGTACACGCACGTGGCGCCGGAAGGCGGCTTCGACCTCGAGCCGTACCCCGCAGTCCGTGCGTGGCTCGACCGCGTCGCCTCGGAGCCTGGTCACGTGCCGATCGAAGCGTGATGGATCGCCTTCGGCCGTTCTGGGACTTCGACGACCTCGACGGAAGCGAACGCCGTCTGCGCGAACAGCTCGACCGTGAGACGTCGGACTCGGGCCGCGCGGAGGTCCTAACGCAACTTGCACGTGTGGCAGGCCTGCGCGGCGATTTCGACGCTTGTGAACGGCTGCTCGCGGAAGCCGAGACGCTCGCGGGCACGGGCGAGGTTGCAAAGGTCCGGATCGACCTCGAGCGAGGGCGAAAGCTGCGTTCGAGCGGCGACCCAGCCGCGGCATTGCCGCTCTTCGAGGCTGCCTACGCCCGCGCCTCCAACGATGGTGAGGACTTCCTCGCAGGTGACGCGCTGCACATGTGCGCGATCTCCGTCGACAACATCGAAGCGACCGAGCAATGGACGCAGCGCGGGGTCGAGTTCGGCGAGCGTCGACCCGCGGCGGCATATTGGGCTGGGCCGCTGCTCAACAACCTGGGCTGGGCGTACTACGACGCCGGCGACCATCGCCGGGCGCTCGAGCTGTTCGAGCAGGCGCTCGAGGTTCGGCTCCGCGATCCGGAGAACGAGGCTGCGATCGCCTTTGCACGGGAAGCGGTCGAAACCGCGCGGCAGGCGCTCGTCTGTTAGTGGCCTGATGTGAAATTCCGCCGGGCCGGATGACGCACCAGACGCGGCGCCGGATCAGCACGTTCGCCCGCGGCACGTAGCGCCGCTACGCACCGCGAGCGATCGCACTGCCCGGCTTGGTCTGGAGCGCGCCCCCGACGTCGGCCGAATTTCACATCAACCCTCTAGCTGGACGTCGTCTCGAAGCGCTCGAGACCGTCGTCCGGCAGTGTTTCCCAGGCAGCGACGGATCTGACGTAGATGTGCGCGCTCGGGCGCGCGGCGAACTCGTCGTCCAGCGCACTCGCTCGCACACTCGTGATCTCCGAGTTGGGCCAGCCACCGCCGAAGAGATTCGAGCCGCACCTCTTGCAGAACGTCTTCGCGCTTCCTCCGGGTGGCTCGAAGGTCTCCAACAGGTCCGCGCCATCGAGGATTCGGATCGAGGTCGAGCGCACGCGTCCATTCAACGTGCCGGTGCCGCCGGAGAGCTTCTTGCAGCTCTCGCAGTGGCAGTAGCGAAGCGTCTCGGGCGCCTCGGAGACCTCGAACTTCACGAGGCCGCAGAGGCAGCTTCCTCGGAGAGCGGTCACGCGGGGAGCCTAGCCGTCGGTCTATCATCGAAACGTGGCCACGAACGGCAAGCTCACCGCGAAGGACTACAAGACCGACCAGGAGGTTCGCTGGTGCCCGGGCTGCGGGGACTACGCGATCCTCGCCGCGCTGCAGTCGTTCATGCCGGAGCTCGACATCCCGAAGGAGAACATCGTCTTCGTCTCCGGCATTGGCTGCGCGGCGCGGTTCCCGTACTACATGGAGACCTACGGGATCCACTCGATCCACGGCCGCGCACCCGCGATCGCGACCGGTCTCGCCACCTCGAGGCCTGACCTCTCGGTGTGGGTCGTGACCGGCGACGGCGATTCGCTGTCGATCGGCGGCAACCACCTGATCCACGCGCTGCGGCGGAACGTGAACGTCAAGATCCTCATGTTCAACAACGAGATCTACGGGCTGACGAAGGGGCAGTACTCGCCGACGAGCCCGCTCGGAACGCGCACCAAGTCGACGCCGATGGGCTCGCTGGACTGGCCGTTCAATCCGCTGTCGCTGGCGATCGGGGCGGAAGCTTCGTTCGTCGCGCGCGCGATCGACACCGACCGCGCGCACCTGACGGATGTGCTGCGGGCCGCGGCCGCGCACAAGGGCAGCGCGTTCGTCGAGATCTTCCAGAACTGCAACATCTACAACGACGGCGCGTTCGACTTCGTCCGCGAGAACAAGGAGAACCGCATCTACCTCGAGCACGGGAAGCCGATTCGATTCGGTGAAGACCGCGAGAGGGGTGTGCGGCAGCGCACCGATGGAAGTGTCGAGGTCGTCGACGTGACGGACGAATCGGAGCTCCTCGTCCACGATTCGCACCATGCGGAACCGAGTGCGGCGTTCGCACTCAGCCGGCTGACTCAGTCGACGTGGGGGACTACGCCGATCGGCGTCTTCAGGGATGTCGAGCGCCCGGTCTACGACGAGCTGATGGCCGACCAGCTCAGCGCCGCGCGGGAGAAGCAGGAAGGCGACATCGCCGCCCTCCTGCACTCCGGCGATACCTGGACGCTCTAACCGGCCGAGGAATCCGTCTTCCAGAGCCCGATCGGGTTTCCCTCCGTGTCGGTTCCCGTGGCGAACCAGCCCATGCCGGGCACCGGCTGCGGGTCGTCGGCCTTCCCTCCCAGCTCGTTGACGCGTGCGGCGCCGGCGTTGATGTCATCGACCTCGAAGTAGATGCGGATCGCACCCGTGTCTCCGGGAAACACGGCCGCGCCGGTGTCTTCGCCGAGCCGGGTCATGTGGTACTCCGTCGGGCCCTCCATCGAGTCGAACTGCCAACCGAAGAGATTGCCGTAGAACTCGCGCGCGCGGTTCGTGTCCTTCGCGGGTATTTCGAAGTGAACGGGTTTTCCAGCCATTGCTTCTCCTCTCTGACGCGGTGACTCCGACGATATCCGTTGCGCCGTTGCGGTTGGGTTACGGAGTGGTGCCCGCGCGCCGGCGCGGCCTCGTCGCGAGATATTTCGCCTTTGCGCTCGCGAAGAACTCCGGGTCACGCTCGTCCTCGCCGATGAGCCAGTCGACGAACGCATCGCTGTACTGCGGTGAGCCGAACTTCGGGACGTGGACGAACTCGGGTCTCGTGTCTTCGCTGATGGCGTGCACACGCCGCACGCTGAGAATGTCGAACGCATTGACCTTGTAGCCGTCCAGCCTCGCGTTCACCTCTCGGATCACTTCCTTCTGGCGATACGGATGCGACTGGTCCGGGTCGACCTGTCCGTACAGCGGCGCGTGCGGGTCGGTCGTCAAGCGGATCAAGGTCGGCCGTCCCTGCTCGTCTCGCTCGGCCGTCTCGATCACCGCAACCTCGGCACCATCGGGCGCGTGCATCACCTGGCGGATATTCGCGAGCCACTGGGACCGCGTCGCGTCGAGCTGGCGCTTGATGAAGTCGCGCACATCCGCCCCGGTCGCCGGCTCGCTCTTCGCGCCGTGCCGGAAGTAGAGGCCGCCTCTCGTGAAGGCGATGTGCTCTCCTCCGTCCGCGCTCCGGTGGCGACCTTGCCGCGTGAACACGAGCGGCGAGATCGCGGCTTCGACGACCACGGCCATCGCCGGTCGGCCGCCGCGCGTCACCTCCTCGAGCGTGAAGCCCTCGAACTCCGGTTCCGCGTAGCGAGCGAGCTGCTCGTGGATCAACTCCTCGTCGACGTCGCTTCCACCGAGGACGACGACGCCGCCTCCCGAGTTCGCCATGGCGGCGACGTCCCGGACGAGCTCGAGTTGGGCGCCGCTCGAGCTCGGGTCGAAGCTTTCCTTCAGCTCAACACGCTTCGAGCTCCGCTTTGCCTCC
>Ga0193727_1000481_pt1 | contig 15481 bp, 20 predicted proteins | sample H2c2metaG_FD_143051 | JGI IMG/M metagenome (GOLD analysis project Ga0193727, IMG submission 143051) | Soil microbial communities from a riparian zone of the East river system, Colorado, United States - H2c2 | ecosystem: Environmental > Terrestrial > Soil > Riparian zone | place: USA: East River...
CCAATCTGGCGAGGGATATACCATCTGCAGTTGCCTACAATCATCATTTCGGCGGAATCAATGAGGCGTACAAGCTGATCGGGTACCCCCTTCCAAAAGACTACTCCTTCATGAATGCTATTAATTTCTCTCGTCAGATTGGAAGACAGGTCTGCGATGACATCTGCCACGGCGTAGAGGCATTGGGCGGAACCGCCGAGAAATTGCCAGCTCGGAACATGTTGCTCCTGAATCGCGAAGTTACTGTGCACGTGTCAATCTGTAAAGGATGGATTCGCCCAAGACTCACCCCCTTGTGGAGGCTCTTGCTGGGCAGGGAGCCAGCAGCCGACGTACTCATCGTTGGTCGTTTGCTACCCCCATCGAATTCCATCCTCGATTATTTTGTATTTCCAGCGGTCTCTCAAGTTCGAGGAGTATGGTCTGCGCGCACTAGAGACAATGATCCAGTCCTGGATTTGTACAAATCAGATGATCTCGGCGCTTTTATTGAATCCTTTGCTCGCGTTACCATCCGAGGCCGCCTCGCATGAAGCAGCGAAGTCGAGATAAAACGTCAAATCAGGCAAAGCGTGAATCCTTGCGAGCGAGGAATACGAGAGCGTTGCCGGAACGAGCAGCTGCCACCGCTAGGAATGTTCAGATTCTCAGTGCCGCTTTTCGAACGCTTTTTGCCGATGAGAATTTCCTTACTCTCCTCGAAGCCGAAACGTTGACCGAGATCCCTGTATGGCTGAGGCCAATTCTTGAACAGGCGAGACAAGAACATGAAATCGGCAAGTGAAGATGGTGGCGCATGCTGGCGGAAGTGGTACCAGACGCATTCAGCAAACCTGCTACGTCTATCTGGTCCACTCCAAGAAAACCTGCGGGCGGACCAATTAAGGCTGACAATTCTATGCCGATATGTGGACTCGTTATTGAAGCACCAGAGAGTCTTCAGGTATCTGGGCAAGTATCATTCGACCGAACTGCGGCAACTACAGACCGTTCTGGCTGACTTCGAACGACGCCGGCACATACAGACAGATCAAGACTGATTCGCATTGGAAGAAATAGAAGTCAATCAGTTACCCGCCTGGATGAGCCTCAGATTATGCCGTTCGATTTCAGCTCATTTAGCTACTTTGGCCTCAAATCTATTTAACCAATTCTGCAGTGAGCGGAGTTCAGGTGCATGGTTACGGCTCAGAAAGCGGTTAACCCGCTGATTGCGTAACAGCAATTCAGCATAACGACAGAAAACCGTCAGTTCAAGCTCGAGTGCGCACAGATCTCGCGGGAAATGACCGGAAATACACGTAAGATGCTCTTGCCGTGTCCGATGCCATTTGCGCCGAAGCTCCCCACCATCCTGTTTCACCGACTTCATAGGCATGTTACGCGTCCTTTCAGAATGCGCTCGCATCGGATTGGAATCTCGGTCAACGACTCGGCCTGCAATAGGGTTATGAAGTTTTCGTCTGAATAGAGCCGCATGAAAATCGCGTCCATTTCCAAAAGCGCGAGCGAAGTTTCTTGTGCACGAATTGGCAGAGCGCGACTTTCCCTTACCCTGGCGGTTTCGACCTTTGGCTTCAGCTTGGCTCGATCGCGATAGATCTTCTTCATGACATCTCCGAAATTGAACACCTACGAAAGGAGCTAACGAATCGGTCCAGATTGTCGAACCTGTAGATCTCCAGAAATGGATCGTTTTCTCCTTCTCTCGTCTGAAATGTGCCCCGCAATTGCGAAATAGCTGGAATTATGAAGTAGTCGAGCACATTCCGTTCTGGAGGCCTCAATCTTCCTATGATGATCACGTCCGCAGGCTGGCCACTATTCAAAGGCAGTGTCCAGACCATTTGGCGGTTCTTCGGCACTGTGCCACTGCAGATGAGCACTTTTACCGGCACGCTGCGATTCACAAGGAAGAGGCCTGGGGTACGCAGTTTTTCCACACATCCTCCCAGTGATTGGATCCTTTCGCATATCGAGGCGCAAACGCCAGCCTGAAGCTGACGCGTGAAGCGCACGATGTGAATGTATCGACGGGATCTTTCTGCCGGATAGCCAATCAACCTGTACGCTTCGCCGAGACCGTCGAAATGATTTCGATATGCAGAGGTTGAGGGAGTTTCGACACTCGCATTAATCAGCGTGGAATTGAGGTGCCCTTCTCGCTTCCAGAGTTTCTCGAGCGACTTAAGCATTTCAGAGTCGAGCAAAGGCTTTGTTTCGTCTGCAATGCGCGCCTTCGCCTGATTCCATTGTTGATCAGAAATGATCGCTGGAAATGCGTGCTCACGCGTTATCCACATCTCGGGCGGGCGATGCTTGAATTGACCGAATCTCAGATCATGCTTTGCATACGTGTAGGTGCCCTTATATGCAGGGTCGTTATACAGATCACGAAGCATTTGGACCGTCCAGCGAGATTTGCCACGAAGCCTGTTGGAGGTGTTCAGAATCCGGACAATTTCTCGCCTGCTTTTCTTTTGTTTTGTATATAGATCGTAGACCAAGCGAACCGTCTCAATTGCGTCCTTGGGGCCAGGAGTCAACACAATTCGGTCCGTGCTGATACTCTTCCATTCAGCCATCTCGAGTAGGCGCTTTCTTCTCCCATTTTCGTCGACCAGGAGGCGCAACATTCCAAAGGGGGGCTTACCGCCCTGCCAAAATCCCATGCCAGCCAAGCGGTGTTGCCCAGCAGAAACCTTAACCGACAGTTCTCTGCTGTATTCTGAAGCCATCGTTCGCTTCAGGGCCTTTAACAAATTGGATGTTGGGCTATTGTCGTTTTCAAACTGTTCCGCACAATAGTGCACCGCGATTCCCGCTCGTTTGCAAAGGAATTCATAGTGTGCGCTCTCGTCGCAATCGGGAAACCGCCCCCATCGACTCACGTCGTAAACAAGAACGTCTGTGAAATCCGCGCTTCCGGATTCGACAATTCGCAAGAGTTCTTGTAACCCGACTCTACGCTTTATTGTGGTACCAATCTTCCCGGCGTCAACGAAAGACCGCACAATTCCGATCTTGTGAGCGGCGCCGTAAAGGGCGATTGCAGCCGATTGGTTCGCAATTGAATATTGCTGATGTTCGGTGCTCATCCGCACGTATTGCGCCGCTCGACGAAGAATCGAAGGCGGTGTTATGGATCTTCGCCACCGAGCCATACGAACGACTCCTTTGTACACCTGCTACGGAACCCTCGATTGCCTAATTGGCTAGGACTTCCTCCTCGGAAAGAGAAGCGATCTGGATCGGAGGTTCTCTTCAACATTCCACATCGGCAGCAGCTTGCTCCAGCAATGGAAATCACGCATTGATCATACTTGTCCGGTCTTGTCATTACGCTGCAAGTCCGCCACCAATCAGCAGAGAGGCACCTGTAATCTATCCAGCCTGGGGGTCGGCCGGGTACGTCGTCATCGCGGAAACCCATCCTCGTGTCCATTGCGTTTCAGAGCCCCATCAGCTCATGGAGCGTACCGCGGACGGCCCAGAGCCGGTTGGCCTCTGTATCAACTAGGTCCTTTTGAGTATTGTGATCTACCTGTCAAAGTGACATTCTCCGCAATGCGCCATGGGAGACGGAGCCTATGCCGGGCCGTTCAACCCGAGATTCCGTAGTGCCTCTCGATACTGCGAAAGAAATTGAATTGCGGCCAGCCGCATGCCTGCACGGCAGCCGGCGCGCTCGGGTTCCGATGTGCGCCATGGCGCGCAGAGATTCTCTTTTGCAAGTTGCTCGATGACAGCAGCCTCCATCTTTTCGAGGTTGACGGCTCTATCCTTGAACTGTTCCTTCAGTCGGGTCAAGGTGATGCGATAGCCTTCGATGCGGGCAAAGCGATACTCTTCCGATTCACGAATCACGGTTTCCTCCAGTTCGGTTTTGAAGACAAAGGAAAGCGCCAGCCACGGTGTAATCCGCGGCTGGCGCGAGGATGGTTCACTTGCGGTGCGGGCCACAATGAGATGTGGCCCACAGGGTTGATAGATTCAGCGACTCAAAAACAGCCTGCCGTACTGATCGAATGCCTGGCGGAGAATGATCCGTGCCTCGCGCAGATACTGGTGTACCTTCGCTTTGCTAACTCCCATCGCCTGAGCGATAGTCCTCGGGTCGAGGATTGGTCTTCTGCCCCGCTCCCGTTTCCAAGCATCCGGGTCGCCCGATGCAGTAAAAGCGTGTTCCTTGAGCGCATGATCGGGACCAAGGGCACGAATGCACTCAAGCGTTGCCCGCACCGGCGGCCGGAGTTGTGGAAAGGTCGTCACCCGGTCCAGCAATTCCCAAGTGATGATCTCGTCTTCAACCTCAGTGCAAGACTTTCTTGGAACCACTAATGCGGTGATATCCGCTGCCGCGCGGATGCCGTCGTTCTCACCGCGCCGAAAGTAAGCGCGTACTGCTCCGAGCGCCATGGCCCGTAGCAGGTAGCGCCGAAAAGCATCATCCTCTGGCTTCAACTCACTCTTCGACTGAAAGACGGCAATGACGGCTTCTACTGCGCCGCCGTACATCAGTTCAATCTGCAGGTCGGAGGGATGGACAAAGATCTTCGTGGCCCGCCTGCGTGCGGCTCTCTCCGCCAGTGGCAACGCAGAAGCAAGAAACACGTCCATGGCGCGCGGATGGCCGTGGTCGTAGCGGTACGCGACCTCGGCCACTTGAATGCGGGTGTCTCTGGGCGTTGTGGTGAACAGATGGTGCAGGAGAGCCTCCATCTGTAGTTCGTCGAGGGCAGGAATCTTTCTCTCAGAGATCAAATTGGTCACGATGTCAAACATGAACTAGGCTCCTTCGCGGTGTGGATTTGCCCGTTTTCGGCCCTGGTGGGCCAAAAAAAGACATTCGTTTCATGGCTGGCGAAGGAAGAGCGGAGAGAGGCGCTGTCAATCCCCGAAGCCCGCGAGGGGCGCGGAAGCGAGCACGGCGCCTTCGTCTGCGCCGCGCGTAGCTGCACAAGCGGGATTGACAGAAGGAGCCGAACGGAGCCTATAGTTCGCCCGGAAACGAATGTAGACGGTCGCGATCAGTCGAAGGCTACCTCAATCCGATTTCAGCGTGATCGTATGCGCGAGCTTTCTGTATCGGTAGGTGGCGAGAATTGGGCATCGACGTGTTGAGGCGATACGCGGTCAAGCGATTTGCAGCGAGGAGCAGATCAAAGAGGGCCTGAGTCGGACCGAACTTTACAAGGACATGCCACGGGGGCGTAAGCGTGCTGGATGGAAGAAGGAATTCCTCGAAACGATCTCGGAAGCGGCGAAGGATCTAGGTGAACTGTCCAACGAGGAGATACAGCGCGCGATTCGCACCTACCGCGAGGAAAGGCGAGTAACGAAGATCACCGTTACAGCCGAAGTTTAGATGGCCGTCACTCTCTCGTCTGAGAGAATCACGTTTGGCGCGCACCTGCTCTTCCTCCGAAGCCAAAAGAGACAGGGGTTGGAAGCCGGGCCTCACAGCGAGCCCTTCGGGAGACCATCGAAGAAGTAAGATATTGCATCGTGAATGAAATTGTGGTATCTAGTAAGTGAAGGAATGCAATCAATGCGCGTCATATTAGTCAACTCCGATCGACTCTCATCGTTCAGCTATCAGCTGGAATGGGGAGGCTTCGTGCGCTGACGCCATTAGCTTGGTCAGATTCGAAGCCCTCCGAGAAATCGGGGGGCTTTTAGTTTGTGCGGGATTGGCGAAACGGAAGCCGCGCTCGACTTAAGATCGAGTTCCTCGGACGTGCAGGTTCAAATCCTGCATCCCGCACCATGGGCTTCTAACTATGAGCTCGAAGCGGCGACTTACAAAGTCCTTACAGGGGAGTTATGCCTTTGAGAGTTACACCCGGATGGTGGAATGGGAGACACGCAGTGATGAGGTCGCTGTGCTCTTTGAGCGTGAGGGTTCGAGTCCCTCTTCGGGTACCACGCGGATGTGGTGGAACGGAAGACACGCATGGTTCAGGAGCATGTGCCTTCAGTGGCGTAAGGGTTCGAATCCCTTCATCCGCACCAAGATTGTGATTGTAGGAGCGTGGCGAAAATGGAAGCCGCACTTGACTTAGAATCAAGCGCCTTCGGGCTTAGGGGTTCGACTCCCCTCGCTCCTACCAAAGTTGTGCCGGCCTGGCGGAATGGGAAGACGCGCTGCATTCAAAACGCAGTGTCTTCGGACGTGGGGGTTCGACGCCCCCGGCCGGCACCAATGTACGTGAATACGGAGAGTTGGCCGAGTGGTCGAAGGCGCCGCACTGCTAACGCGGAACACCTCATGAGGTGTCATTCGTTCGAATCGAATACTCTCCGCCAAGCTTTTGATTTGTGGTGATGTGTGTGAGTGGCTTAAACATCTGACCCGGAAAGTCAGCGGCCCGGTGAAGATCCGGGTCCAGAGGTTCGAATCCTCTCATCACCGCCAGTTTGATTGGAAGCGCTGGGCATGTGGTGAGCCCACCCCGTTCGAAGCGGGACATCCTTTCCGTAAAACCGCGACCCTCGGGGTTTTGGAGGTTCAAATCCTCTCACATGCACCAGGCTTGTTTTGCGTCTATTGCATCTGGGGTTGAGAAGTGGTCCATCTCGCTCGTCCTCATAGGGCGAGAGCTCGCACGTTCGAATCGTGCCCCCAGAACGGCTACGTCGTCTAAGGATAGGACGCCTCCCTGTCGAGGAGTACGGTGCGAGTTTGAATCTCGTCGTAGCCGCCAGTTTTGCCGGCGCACGCTAGGCTGGTTTGGCGGATGCTCTTTCAAGGCATTGATTCGCGGGTTCGATTCCCGCCGCCGGCGCCAATTTTACGGCCCGTTCCTCTAAGGGTTAGGAGGCTGGATTCTCGATCCGGTAATTAGAGTTCGATTCTCTAACGGGCTACCAGTTGACACGCAAGCTAAATCCGGGTAAGTTGTAAATGCAATGATGAACCGAGTCAATCACGGCTTTACACCAGCGACCGCGCAACCGCGGCATGGCGTACTTATGTGATCGCTCGGAGGATTCTGTAATAGGATTCCACTTACCCTCTGAGCCAATTGGCCAGGGGGTTTTTAGTTTTGTGGCGCTGATCCGAGATAGCTCAGCGGTAGAGCGGCTGCCTGTTAAGCAGCGAGACGTCAGTTCGAATCCGACTCTCGGAGCCAACTTTTTGATTTGTTCCCGGTTCGTTCAACTGTGAGGACCGCACGCTCTGAACGTGCAAATGTGGGTTAGAATCCTTCACCGGGAGCCAGCACTGAATTTGTTCTCGGATCGGCCAATGGCAGGCCAGGGGCCTTTGAAGCCTCGAATGGATTGGGTTCGAATCCCCCTCCGAGAGCCAGTTTAGCGGTGATCGTACAGCGGCAAGTACGGCGGTCTTCCAAACCGCACACGCGAGTTCGAGTCTCGCTCACCGCTCCAGTTTTGGAAGAAAGGGAATTGTTCAATCGCCCTATTAGCTCAACAGGAAGAGCGTGTGTTTCGTAATCACAAGATTGGCGTTCGAGGCGTCAATGGGGCTCCACGAAAGGCGCAAAGAAGCAAGGAGAACCGCAATGAGTTTCATGCGAAGACCGGTCCTACAACTGAATGCCTCGTATGAGGCCCTTCGCATCATTCCGGCCATGCGAGCGCTGAAGCTTGTCACCAAAGGGAAAGCCGTAGTGGAGTTAGCCACGAATAAGTTAGTTTATCCGGGCATCCAATTACCCAGTGTGATTCGGTTGCTGGTGTATAAGCATGTCCCTGTCCGGCTGCAGGTCACCACACGCCGCAACATTCTTGTGAGGGATGCATACCGTTGTCAGTATTGCGGATTGATGTTTCGTGGAAGTGAGAACCTTGTGGCATGTTGCCGAAAGGACAACCACCGCAAGGCGGACAGGACGCCGGAAGAGGCGGGCATGCCGCTGTTGCGCAGGCCGCTGCCGGCAAGCGTTCACACTGGCAGGTTCATTCTGCGGTTGATGGGTCTGGAAGTGAACGAGTGGCGTCGGTACTTGTACGCCGACGACGATGGCGATCGGCGCTTCGCCGTTCGCGGATGAATTGGGCCGGTATAGCTCAAGCGGCAGAGCGGCGGTTTTGTGAACCGCAGGTCTGGGGTTTCGAGTACCTCTACCGGCTTCAACATGGGGATTGAAGCCAAACGGTGCGGCGCGTGATTGTGGATCACGTTTTAGAGGGTTCGACTCCCTCCCTTCCCTCCAACTTTGACGTGGGCCTGTAGCTCAGTTGGCAGAGCCCCGTACTTGCAATGCGGAGGTCGAGATTTCGGCATTCTCCAGATCCACCAAATTCTGGCTTCGTAGCTCAGAGGGTAGAGCATCGCGCTGAAGACGTGAGTGCCGCGGTCTCGAAATCCGCCGAAGCCACCAAGATGTCTGCGCGCAGCCTAGCCTGGCTTGAGGCACTCGCCCTGGGAGCGAGATGACGGGAGTTCAAATCTCTCCGCGCAGACCAACCACCACAACTTCGCCTGGCACGAAAAGCATGGAGACGAGATGTTTTGGGTTGTTCGCAAGGGCGCTACGCCGGCATTTCCCGGGGAGAAGGGATTTGTCGGAGGCTCTATGGGCGAGAAGTCGGTGATCCTTGAAGGCGTGGAGAACGAGGATGCAAAGTACAGTCTCTACTCCACAGTCCACGGAGCCGGCCGCGCCATGGGCCGCAAGGAAGCCGCCGGAGTTTTTGATCGCAAGACCGGCGAATGCAAGCGCGCAGGAAAAGTCACACCGGAGATGATGCGCTCATGGATCGATCGCGCCGGGATCGAACTGCGCGGCGGTGGACTCGACGAGTCTCCCGGCTGCTACAAGCGTCTGGACGAAGTCCTGGCCTCGGTCTCAGACTCCGTGCGAATTCTGCATCGCCTCACGCCTGTTGGTGTAGAGATGGCCTCAGCAAAAGAATTCGATCCGTACGAAGGATTGAATTGCAAGGCATCACGAATCGATGTACTCTTTAACTCAACAGCGAGACTTATGCAACAGACCTTCAAACACGTGATAACCAGAATGACCAAACGGGTCATTTGGGGAGTCGTGTGTTGAGGGTCTGAGTGTATTTGTTTCTGCACCGGACCCGGCCTAGCGCCGGGTTTTTTGTTGCTCTTTGACAAGGAGGGTGAAGTTCAGACTGGTAGAACGTCGGCCTCCAAAGCGGGATGAAGCGGGTTCGATGCCCGCCACCCTCGCCAGTTTTGTGGCAGCGAAGGCGAAGTGAATAGCCATCCGTCTCATAAGCGCAGATTAGATGGTTTGAGTCCATCCGCTGCCACCATATCGTGCGTACGTGTAGCTGCTAGCTAGCCGGTATGTAGCAGTCCCCTTATAAGGGACCGATTCCGGGTTCGACTCCCGGCACGTACACCACGGGTCGCAAGCTTAAATGGTGAAGCAGAGGATTCAAATCCTCAGAACAGAGTTCAATTCTCTGGCGACCCACCAAACCTCGGACCGCGGGTGTGATGGTGACATAGCGCCCTTTTAAGGCGTTTGGACAGAGTTCGATTCTCTGGCGGTCCACCACGTTGTCCCATCGACGAGGACCTATCGATGGGAACCCTGACCAACGCAGCCGTCGTCCAATGCACAGGGCATCCGCCTTCTAAGCGGAAGGATGTGAGTTGAAGTCTCACCGGCTGCTCCAACTCTGCCGCTCTAGCTCAATTGCAGAGAGCTCTTCGGTCCTAACGAAGCAGATCCCGGTTGAAGTCCGGGGAGCGGTTCCAAGTTTGTGCGTGTGAAGCTCAAATGGATTGAGCACTAGGTTCCGAACCTTGAGGCTGTGAGTTCGAGTCTCACCACTCGCTCTATGCGGACGTAAATTAGCGGCCAAATCGGCTGGCCTACACCCAGTTCATCGCAGGTTCGAGTCCTGCCGTCCGCACCAAAAGTAAGGCCGAAATAGCTCAGATGGAAGATCGCCTGCTCGGTACGCAGGAGGTCAGCGGTTCGATTCCGCTTTTCGGCTCCATTGCGGAGTAGTTTAGTTGGTTCAAAGCACTCGATCGATAATCGAGAGATCAGGATTTCGATTCTCCTCCCGCAACCAAATTCGTGCGCGTCGCTACATAGTGTGGAGCCAGAGGGCCCGTAGGGTTTCTTGGACGCAGTCAAGGACAAAGAGCGCGACATGGGCGCGATCGCGTGGCAGCGGGAGATGTTGCTCAAGATCGTGGCCGACGACGAAGCGATCATCAAACCGGAGGGCATTCACCATTACGACGAGCGGCCGACCGGCATCGCGGCGATCAAATGCCACGGCATCGACCTTGCCATCTCTCAGAAAGAAGGCGCGGACTATACGGCAATCGTGAGCGGCGAAGTGTTCTATCTGGACAACTCGCCGAAGATCTTCACCCGACCGAATCCGTACAACGAGCACGTCACCTTTCACAACCTCATGCTAAAGGTTCGGAACATTCCCGGCGAACTCGGCGGCGCCAATCTGTTCTTTGTGGAAGATGTGGCGTATCAGAAAGCCGCGATCCAGGAGATGGAGCGCGCGATGTTACCCGTGATTCCGATGAAGCCGCAGGGCGACAAGCGGGCGTGACTGCAGGTTGTGGCGCCGTATATCAAGAACGGCACGGCGCTATTCCCGCGGAGCGGATGCGAGAAGCTCTTGGGGCAGATGTTCAACTTGGGGGTGGAGAGTCATGATGACCTCAACGATACTCTGGTGTACCTGTTGCAGGGGCTGGTCAGTCAGGGATTGGAGTTGCCGAAGATACATTGGATTGAGGCATAGGATTGAGACCCTCGACCTCTACCCCCAAGTCTTTACGGATTGCGTTTGTAATTGCGGTTGCAGCGGTCATTACTAAAGGCATCAGTTCTTTGAAGATCGTGGTGTTTCCGTCCACAACTTGCGACGAGATCCTTTTCAGGATTTCCTCCATGCTGACAAATGCCGTTTGCGTTTCAATACCACTTACAACGGACACGAGGACTTGGGCACGCTGAAAATCGTAGCTGGCTTTGTTCAGAATCGTCATTGCCTCGGTCTGATGGTTTGCCAACTGGGTTCCAAACGCAATATCGCCCTGTCTCTCTTCGATCGCAAAGGCCGCATTCACCTTCATCACCGCGACCATAAAGTCGTTTACTGCCCATGCGCCTCCTAAGAGCGCTTCTCGCTTTAATTCCCATTGACGCTGCTTGTTCCAGACTTGGTCATCGATGCGGGATTCGATCGCCTTTGTCGCCTCTGTCGTGGCCTTCATCTGCTCAATGAGCTTATCGAGTTCATCACGCGTCGCTAGGTTCTCGGCTCTTTTTTTCAGATACGCACCACCATATGCTCCCAAGCCGGAGCAAAGGAGAGTGAACAGCCAGAATTCGACTTGGTCGGACGTCGGCAGCATGGCTACAATGATATTGCATGACCTTCTTCGGTGATCGGTTTCGCTAGTGGAGCAAGCAAAGCGCGACGCTGGAGCTGCCGAGGATCCACTCGATTGAGACCTAGCTCGCGGATGAATCATCGTTTCTCCCGTTTCAGCCTAATCTCAATATGAGGCTGGGATGGCACGATGTCAGCAAATCTCTCGTAGCCCTCCTTGGACACGACCAAGAAAAATTGAGGGCCAAACACAACGGAGCGTTTCGACTCCAGCCGAAAATTCCCCGAGGAGTCCGTATACGTCTTAGCCGGTGACCAAAGAGTTATGACTCTAGCTCCTTCAACAGGGAGACTTGTTGTTGCATCTAATACAGTTCCTGCTGATTCGACGTCTCCTCCTGTATCGGCTGGAGCAGCAGCCGCAGGTAGTGACGGCGGACCTTTTTCAGCATCTTTACATACCTTAACAATTTTTCCATCCGGATCCCGCACCAGCCCAAGAGAAACTATAAAAGTCAGATTCTTACATGCATCATCAGTGTTGCCCGTCCCTGTTTTGATCGCTTCCAATGTTATGGTCGCTTCTGACTGTGCTCGCTGAACTGCTTGGGTGTTCTCATTGTTTACGCGAGCTACAATGACACTGCCTATTAATCCCAAGGATGCGGCGAAGAGGCCAATCACCGTCGGATTTATCCAGCGGGATCTCTTCAGTTCTATTTCTTTCGCCAGCACTTCCCGCTCCTTCGCCGCGACTTCTCGCTCCTTGATGTCGAGCTCGCGCTTGCGGTCAGCAATCTCCTGCTCAGACTTCCGGTCAACCAGCGGAATAGGCAAACCATCGCCCATGTGCAGAACCTCGTTCAAAGACAGTCTTTGGTTGCCAACTATAGCATGGGAATGATTAGACTGAAGCGCATGAGTCTAAACGAGCTGATTTCCTCAATTGATGCCGAAATTGCCAGAATGCAACAAGCTCGCGGCCTCCTCACCGCCTATTCATCAGAGGCAGCTAAGCCCAAGCGTAGAAAGCGCAAGGTTAGTGCGGAAGCACGGGCGCGGATGGCCGCGGCTCAGAAGAAGCGGTGGGCCGCGAAGAAGATAGGGCGGTGAGTAACTCCGTTACATACCGCCAAGCGGCCTGTATGTGTAAAGCAGTTTGGCAATCGGACGAAGCATAATGTTGCACGGCGGATCGTAGTGTCCGATGAGCTCGGCTTCAGCATCCTTGCGCTGCTGCGCTGTCATGGTAAGCATGGGGTGGTAGGCGAGATAGATCTCCAGTCCACCGGCCGCGCTTTTCCATTCGCTGAACCAGTTCGCGATTGGGCGGCCTGGCGGCGGTCATCACATCGATCCGGAAAAGGCGCTCGCGAACAACCGGGGGATGTCTATGCGGCAGTGAACGCGAAAGCACGCGAAGTGCAGAACATCGACTTCCGGCTATTCGAAGTGGATGGCGAAGACCACGAGGAAAAGACCGAGCACGCGATCCTCGACCTCTTGGACGGCGTGAATCCCGACATGATCGGCGCGGAACTGAAATACCTTACATCCGCCCATCTCGACCCGGTCGGCAATTGCTATTGGCTCTTCACCGATAAGAACGGCAAGCCGGTCAAAGGTGAACTGGATACCAGATCAGCCCATCCCGAGACCGTGGCCGACGGATACCGAGTGGGTCGATTCGAGAGCGGCAGTTTTACTGACCTCGGTTCCCAGTCGGTGGCCGAGCCGGTTTGCATCGTCGGTAAAGACTGTCGCATCGTGGCTGGCACGGGAGACAGCGACATATCCGAATCGCGAACTGAGCAGATCGGGACGCACTCCTGTATCGGCGTTGACGAGTACGCGCTCAGCCGTGAGACCCTGTGCACTATGACTCGTGACAGCGTAACCGTGGTCGAAGTGCCGGTGAACCATCGCGTCGAACTCAATCTGACGGCCGTTGTCGAGGCGCACGGCAATGTGTCCATCCGGTCTGACTGACTCGACAATCGCAAGATCGCGGTTGGCGACGCCGATCGACTTGTCGGGCGCCGTGAACTGAATCCTGTCGCCGGCAGAGAATTCGTGCGCCACCTCCCGGTAGACATTCACACCGGTCAGACGGCGAGGATCATAGGTAATGACGCTTCCGGAAGGCTGTTCAACCGAAAGCAGGTTCATAGTAGGGTTCGCGCCAACAACAGTTCCGTATGTTCCGGCCTCGATGCCGGACGCTTTGCTTCCGCGGGCGTACCGCACAATATCTCCGATTTCATAGGCACTCGCCCATCGGCGTTCCGCACCCGTCATCTCCTGTCGTTGGACCAGAACTTTGAATTGATTCTCCTCTGGGGCCAGCGTATTTTTCGCCTTCAGCGCCTCCCGCACGGCGATATTCAACTCGCGGCGGGAGGCATTGTCGGGTGAAACGATCAACGTCCTCTCAGGCGATTCGACGTAACTGCGCGCGATTTCGCGGATGCGTTCGGCGGCGTCGGAGATTTCCAGAATCCGTCCCTGGCTGTGAAGTGAGCCGAGAGCAGCAGAGACATCGCCTTTCGCGAGAGACTCCACTGCGGATTTGAGCGCCGGATCTTTCTGCCGCACTATTTCGTCGAGATGCGCAGTCCGCATGCCTGACTGTTGCAGCTGCTCGAAGGGTCGACCCGCTTCAACACCCTGGTGCTGGCGCGTATCACCGATCAAGAGCACGCGGTCCTGTGGCCCGAGCCTGCCAAGGAAGTCCCGCATCTGGTTTGTGCTTGCCAGGCTTGATTCGTCGACAAAGTAGAAATGCTTCGCTTCCGACGTCTCGCGGTTGACTCCACGGGTCAGGAACCCCTGCAGAGTTCCGGTTTCGATACCAGATTCGGCAAGCTGCCGCGCCGCGCGCGAGGTTGGCGCGAATCCTTCGACTGAGTATCCCTGAGTTTCAGCCGCTGTGCGGACGACCGAGAGCGTCGTAGTTTTTCCGGTTCCCGCGTATCCCTGAATCGCCTGCATACGATCGCGGGAGCTGAGAACATCCTCCACCACGCTCTTCTGGGCGCCATTGAGATGCGGATGCTGGTGTGAAACATTGATTGCCTGAGACCGCGTGAGAATCGGCTGTACCTGATTTCGTCCTTCGCCAACCCTGCTCAGGATTTCGTGCTCCGCCTGGATGGTTTTCGCGGTCGTAAGCTGCCTGGCAGGCGAGTTAGTGGAACGCTCGACGAGTTGGAATTCCCCCGCAGAATCCGTTCATCGACCACAGCTTCGCGCTCAAAGTTCTTATCGCGAGCGAACGTCAACGATTCGCGGACGCGGTCGACGGTCTGGATCGGTTTCTCCTGATGCCGAAGGCGCTCACGGGCAGCACGGACGACGGCCTCGGCCTGATGGCCGAACTCGGCTGCAAGTTTTCGGTGCGCCGCCATCACCTCGGCTGGCGAATGGATTTCCTTGCGGTCACGCGTCGAATGCGCGGCGATCTCTGCGGCTTCTGATCCGCTCCGGCCGGTTCTTTCGAGGTATTCACGGATCTGTTGGCTGCGTGGGCTCGATGCATCGAGGTACTCCTGCGTATAGCCCTTGATCTCAGGCGCTCCGCACCGGCCAGCGGTAATCTCGTAGCCAAACTGTCGAAGCCGGAAGGTCAATTCAGACTGATAGACCGCCGTCGCGAATTGCTGGGAGGCGAAAAGGCTCTGCGGCTGCAAGGCGCGATATTGACCGTTTTCCCGTTCCGTCATGTTGAAGATGACGGCGTGGGTGTGGAGCTGTGGCGCGACATAGCCATCCACGGGCCGGGCGGTGTCGTGCTCGAAATTCGCGGCAATGAACTTTGATGTCGTTTCCGGCTCGTGATTGCCGCCGATACGCGCCTGCGTGTAATGCTCAAGCTGTTCCAGGGCGACACGAACACTCTCGCGATGTGCGTCTCGTACCCGGTCGTCGCCACCGACGAGCGCAGTCAATGAAACGGATTTCGGCGCAGAGAAGGTCCCATCCCAACCAGCGCGGTGCTCCATCGTTTTGACTGTCTTTCCGTCGACAACCTGATACTCATAGGACGCCCGCTGCCGGATCAATTGTTCGCCGGTTTCCGGATGCTGTCCCTGGCTGAGGCGTGCAAAGTCGGCGGCGGAAACTGGTCCCGCGAGGCCAAATCGTCCAGCGCGCTTGCCCT
>Ga0193727_1000482_pt1 | contig 15479 bp, 13 predicted proteins | sample H2c2metaG_FD_143051 | JGI IMG/M metagenome (GOLD analysis project Ga0193727, IMG submission 143051) | Soil microbial communities from a riparian zone of the East river system, Colorado, United States - H2c2 | ecosystem: Environmental > Terrestrial > Soil > Riparian zone | place: USA: East River...
GTCCGGATGCGCTCCAGTGACATAATACAATTATACAACATCGTTGGAGTAGGCGCGGCGGTCACGATCGTGAACGCGCCGCTCGTCAGCGCAGTTCCCGGTATGGTTTCAGGTCATTCAATGGGACCGGAAAACACGGCGCCATTTGTGATGCGCTAGGCAACGCTTGCCAATTCCATTAACACCGCGGCTTCAGCCCGGTGAAGACACACACGACCAAGTGCGAAACTGTTTTAACAGTTTCCTCGCGGCGAAGCCGTTAAAACGGCTAGGCTCAAAGTTCCTTCCTGTGCGCCGGGCCAAAGCCGCGGCGTTAATGAGAAAAGCTCACGGCAATTTGCCGAGGTGTTGTCTGGCTGTGTTGCGGGAGAGCAAGTCCACGTCCGCGTCGACCATGATGCGCACCAGCTCGTCGAATCGTACTTTCGGTTCCCAATCTAGAATTTTTTTCGCTTTCGAAGCATCACCGAGCAGCAGATCGACCTCGGCCGGGCGCTCATAGCGCGGATCGTGTTTTACGAATCGCTTCCAATCTAGATCAACATGCGCGAAGGCGGCCTCGACGAACTCCCGCACAGTGTGCGTTTCGCCGGTGGCAAGCACGAAGTCGTCGCCTTCGCCAAGCTGCACAATTCGCCACATCCCCTCGACGTATTCCGGCGCGTATCCCCAATCGCGTTTTGCGTCCAGGTTGCCGAGGAACAATTCCTTTTGCATGCCCTGCTTGATGGCAGCGACAGCGCGCGAAATTTTGCGACTGACGAAAGTTTCGCCGCGGCGCGGGCTTTCATGGTTGAACAAAATGCCATTGCTGGCGCAAAGGCCGTAGCTCTCCCGATAGTTAACGGTCGCCCAATATGAAAAAACCTTTGCCACGCCGTAAGGACTCCGCGGCCAAAATGGCGTCTTCTCAGTTTGCGGCGTTTGTTGAGCCTTGCCGAACATTTCGCTGCTCGAGGCCTGATAAAAGCGCGAACGCAGTCCGGCTTCGCGGATTGCTTCCAGGATCCGGATTGTGCCGACGCCTGTAACGTCGGATGTGTATTCCGGAATGTCGAAGCTCACGCGTACGTGGCTCTGCGCGCCCAGATGATATATTTCGTCTGGCTTCAATTCGTAAAGAAGCTTCACAAGATTCACCGAATCGCTGAGGTCCCCATAATGCAGAAACAGTCGTACATCGTTTACGTGTGGATCAGCGTAGAGATGATCAATTCGCGAGGTGTTGAACGTGCTGGCGCGTCGGATGATCCCGTGGACTTCGTAGCCCTTCTCAAGCAGCAAATCCGCCAGATAACTTCCGTCCTGACCGGTGATGCCTGTGATCAGCGCCCGTTTCATTTGGGCAAGTATTGTAGGACGTTTCCGTGAAACGCCAATGCTAGAACATGGACAACGCGTCTGGCACAGACGTCCTACAATGGATTTTCCGGCGGCGTCACCATGATCCGCGCTAAAACCGCGCGCTGTGCGCCGATGAGCGCGCTGATGCCGTTGCGTCCGAGCGCTACCATTTCATCCAATTGCGAACCGGTAAACGTTGCTTCTTCTCCCGAGCTTTGGACTTCTACAAAATCGCTGTCTTCCGTTGCGACGAGATTGAAATCAACCGCAACCAGTTTGTCCTCCTCGTAATTCAGATCCACGATCGCCTGGCCATCCAGAATACCGGCGCTCACTGCGGCAACCAACTTTTGCATCGGCGGCGCATCGAGCTTTTTCTCCCTAACGAATTTTCGGCAGGCGATGGCGAGCGCCAGACTCGCGCCGGTGATCGCGGTTGTGCGCGTTCCGCCATCGGCTTGCAGGACATCGCAATCCACCCAGATCGTGCGTGGTCCGAGTTTTTCCAAATCGATCACGGCGCGAGTCTGGCGGCCAATCAACCGTTGAATTTCGACGCTGCGACCATCAATGCGGCCTTTTGTGATGTCGCGAGGTTTGCGCGGCTGCGTCGAGTACGGCAGCATCGAATACTCCGCAGTAAGCCAGCCGCCGGTCACGCCCTGTTCTTTCATCCAGCGTGGCACACCGTCTTCGATCGTCACGGAGCAAATCACCCGCGTTTTGCCCATGGAAACTAAAACGGAACCGCTCGCATGCGGCGCCACGTTCAACTCAAAATTGATCGGACGAATCTCATCTGGAGCGCGGCCATCATTTCGCTGCATCATTGTAAAACGTAGATGTGGACCATACTTTCTGCGATGTACATTTTGTCGAGGTGACGCAGCATCGCAATCGCCTTGACGCACCCAGCGGGTCGTCGTTCTATAAGGCCTTTGCGTGAAAAGTAATACCGAAACGCGGAGGGCGATCTGCATCGCCGGTGCACACCGTTCAGGAACGTCGATGGTGACGCGACTGCTTCACGGGTGCGGGCTCTACCTGGGTCCGAAGGATGCGTTAATGCCTCCACAGTCGGATAACCCGGATGGCTTCTGGGAACATCTGGGCTTTGTCGCGCTTAATGATGAGTTGCTCGAGGCGCTCGGGGGCGCGTGGGATTTGCCACCAAAGACCAATGAGAATCTATCCGACGAACGACTGGATCCGTTGCGTATGAAAGCGCGGCTTCTAATCGAAAGCTTTCATTCGGCACAGATATGGGGCTGGAAGGATCCCCGCAGTAGTCTGACGTTGCCGTTCTGGGAAGACCTCCTGCCAGGTTTGAAAACGCTGTTCATCGTGCGCAATCCCCTGGAAGTCGCTTACTCGATGCGAAAGCGTAACGGAACGTCATATGCATTTGGCCTGCGACTCTGGGAAATCTATAACCGGCGCTTGATCGAAACGGCAGACAAACATGATCGGCTTGTTACTCATTACGATCTGTTCTTTGAAAACGCCGAAAAAGAGTTACACCGGGTTGCGAATTTTGTTGGATTGCCTGATGCGAAAATCCATAGCGCTGCAGAATTAGTGGCAACGAAAAGACGCCACACGCACTTCGGCCTTGACCAATTGGTTGATGCGGGCGTCTCCGGAGAAGTAGTTGAGCTTTATCGCGCGTTAATTGCGCAAGCCTCGCCCGCGAGCAGGAAGTCTGTGGCAAAGTCCGCCGCCGGTGCGAAGTCGCACGAGACCGATTTACTTCCTGGAGCGGTGAGCCGGCTCGATTCCTTCGTTCCAGACCGCTTCGCGCAGATCGAGCGTCTGTATGGCGAGCTCCTTACGCAAACGGAAGCTCGTCACAAAGGGGAAATGGAGAAACTCAGCGCGCATCTTGCCCATACTCTGGCCAAAACGGAAGCTGACTACAACAATGAGATCGAGCAATTACGGCAGCGAATCATAGATATGAACGCTCTGCTTCACCAGAGGAGCGTAAATCTCGCAGAAGACGAGAAGTATATCGGGGAGTTGACGGACCGGTTGCGCAAACAGCTGCACAATACCAGACGACTCTCACGCCTCCTCGATGATACCGACGACGCCGCCCGCAAGCTGCGAACTTCTCGCCGGTGGCAGCTGGCAAATCCCGGCGCGACGCTAAAAGCGAAATTGGCCGGCAAAAAAGCACCGGCCGGGTTCGGACACCTTGAAAAGATTGTGGTCGCCTATTCCAAATGGCGCAAGGAGCACCCTGAGATCAAAAAGATCGATGATGAAATCAAAGCCTCTCAGGTCGCAAAGGTCCCCAGGAGTGGGCAGCCGGAAAGTGACGGTCAGGAACCTGCAAGCGCGTCGCGCCAGGACGCCGTAGCTGCGCGAGTTGGCCCCGTCTTGCCACTGACCGCGATTTGTTTTCCTCAGCACAAGGAAGTCGACGTCTCAATCATTATTCCGGTTTTTAACCAGTTGGAATACACGCATACCTGCCTCGCTTCGTTGCAGGTTGTGGAAGAACAGGCGCGTTTCGAGATCATCATAGTGGATGACTGCTCGACCGACAGAACTGCCGAGGCGCTTCCGGAAGTTGACGGTATCACTTATCTCCGCAACGAGAGAAACTCCGGGTTCGTTGCTTCATGCAACCGTGGTGCGCAAAAAGCGCGCGGCAAATACCTGGTCTTCCTGAATAACGACACACTCGTAAAACCGGGTTGGCTAACTACTTTGCTCGATACTTTCAAAGAGGAGCGGCGAGCAGGCATTGTCGGTTCGAAACTCCTTTATCCGGATGGCCGTTTGCAGGAGGCAGGCGGCATAATCTGGCAAGACGCGTCAGGATGGAACTACGGGAAGTTTGATGATGCAGCAAAACCCGAATACAACTACCTGCGTGACGTAGATTATTGCTCAGCGGCAGCGTTGATGGTTCCTAAGGCGCTGTTTGAAAGTATCGGCGGCTTCGATTCACGATACGCGCCCGGCTACTATGAAGACACTGACCTGGCATTTAAGGTTCGCCAAGCTGGTTACAGAGTCCTGTATCAACCACTCAGCGAGGTGATCCATTACGAGGGCACAACGGGCGGCACCGATGTCTCAACCGGCGCTAAGAAGCATCAGGAGATTAATCGCTTAACTTTCGCAGAGGTGTGGAGTGATGAACTGGCGAAGAGACCAGCCAACGGGGATGTTACGTTTCTGCAGCGGCCCAGAACTCCGGCGGCCAAGAACATTCTGGTTATCGACCATCATCTGCCAATGCCCGACCGCGACTCGGGATCGCTGCGGATGTTCCAAATCCTCAAGATTCTTCACCGGCTCGGTCATCGCGTCACTTTCCTTCCTGATAATTTGGCAGACATGTCGCCTTACACCTGTGAGCTGCAGAAGCGCGGGATTCAAGTTGTTCATCATCCATATGTGAAAAAAGTGCGCGATTATCTGATTTCGCACGGTCGTATGTTCGATGTCGTGGTGCTAAGCCGGTGCGATTTTGCGCGCAAGCACATTGCAGATGTTCGTCTGCACGCGCCACAGAGCCGCATCATTTTTGATACCGTTGATTTGCATTACCTGCGCGAACGACGGGAAGCGGAACTCACTCAAGATTCTGATGTGCGCCGGAAAGCCCAAGAGAAACAGCTGCAGGAAGATTACTTGATAAAGGAGGCAGATGAAACGTGGGTAGTAAGCCCCATCGAACAGGAAATGCTCCGGGAGAATTGGCCTCACAAGTCTATTCAATTGGTTTCGAATATTGTCGACGTCACTGGGCCAGTCACGCCGTTTGCACTTCGGCGGGATTGGCTTTTCATCGGCGGCTTTCAGCACAAGCCCAACGTCGATGCGGTGCTGTTTTTCGTGAAGGAAATTTACCCTCTCATTCGCGACCGTCTGCCAGATACAAAATTCTATATCATCGGCGACAAGGCGCCTCCTGAAATCGTCGCGCTGGCGAGCGACAGGATCATTGTGGCGGGATTGCAACGGAATGTGCGCTCGTTTTTCGACAGCGCGCGGCTCTCTGTGGCTCCTTTGCGCTTTGGGGCGGGCATCAAAGGCAAGATCAATCAAAGCATGGCCTTCGGCGTGCCAGTTGTGGCGACCTCAATCGCTGTGGAGGGAATGAATCTCGCCGACCACGAACACGTTCTCGTAGCCGACCAACCGCAGGATTTTGCGAGCGCGTTGATTGAGCTCTACGAATCGGAAGAGCTCTGGAAGCGACTCTCGCAAAACGGCATTGGCAAAACGCAAGAGCTCTATTCTACCGATGCTGCACGCGAAAAACTGGAATTTCTCTTCAGCGATCGGCACCTGCAAAGCTTAGAGCCATCGCGGCCGGTTGCAGAGCACGAGCTCGTCGCAGCAGCTGATGTTGGTTACCGGCAGTGAATAAGACGGAGCCAACCGGAGATTACCGGAAAAATAAACGCGAACGCCATTCGAGTACCGGCGTCACTGAGTGCTTGATGAGTTGCGCTTTTGGACAGAGCATTTGTTGCAGGCATTTTTGACATTCAACTCCGAGTTCGAGGTGTTACTAGCCAATTACTATCTCAGCCGTTATCATAAGGAGCACCTGCGAGCCACGTTTCCGGATCTCCGTCGCTGGATTGGAGGCAGCTTCTGGATGCGACGAAGGCCCGTCGCGGAATTAAGAGCATCGCTAAGGGAGGATGACGGTGCGGCTCCCAAAGAACGCTGAAATGCACCAGGAGATTAATAAACCAATTTTCGTAGTGGGCTCGCCCCGATCTGGAACTAGCATTCTTGCGTGGTGCCTTGGCTACCATCCAAACATCTTTCCAGTGCCAGAATCCAACTGGATGGGAGATTTTGCGGTGAACGTCGCGATGAGTTACGAAATTGGCGCGGCCCGCGGCATCCTTTCGGTCTTAAGTGCGATGGACATCTCGCGCGATGAATTCTTCTCCCACATCGGACGCAGCGTCAACTCTTTGGTCCTCAAACATCGTTGCGATCTCGACCGAAAACGCCTGATTATAGCAGTCCAACGCCTACTCAAGGAGCGGGGATTTTACCTTGGCGAAGCGACTGGTGAATTCGATGCTGCTACAAGTGCAGCGATTCGGCAGTACGAAATTGCCGATGAAACACTTTACTCTGAACTCGTTGATTCGGTAAGAACAGCGGCTTCGGACTCGGAATACAAGACGCGGTGGGTAGATCAAACGCCAGAGTATTCCTTCCATATTTGTGGTCTGCGCAAACTGTTTCCATGTGCTTTATTCATCCACATCGTGCGCGACGTGGGTTCAGTCGTGCGCTCTATGCTTAACTTCCATCGCATCGCAGGGACGCATCTGGTGCCGAACGAGGAAGAGGCGTACAAATATTGGCTGCGCACGGTTAGAGCATGTTTGAAGGCTGAGGAAGCTTACGGTCCGCATGTAGTTTATCGCTTGCGCTATACCGCCTTACTCGAGAACCCTGAGTTGACTCTCCGCTCGTTACTTGATTTTTTGGGCGAGCCGTACTCTGCCAAATGTCTCGAGCCGCTTTCAGAGCGGATCAATAGCTCCAATGTACCGCCGGATTTCAAATCTGAGGATGCCGCTACTGATCCAGCAATTGTGGAAGAGGCGCGGCGACTTTCCGCCGAAATCGAGCAAACCCCCCGGCCTACCGAATACTCACCTGCCGCAGCCGACGAGTTGGAGGCCGAGTTCGGCACACGAATAAAACACCTTGCGAGAGTTCAATAGTGCATGTCACCGCAGAAACCGAACATGGAATGGTGTCACAGATCGATCGAAGTCTTTTTTAGGTTCAGCAACGATCGATGTTATAAGAGCGGTGCGTCAGGCAGGTTCGTCTACCTATATGCGAAGTGAACAGCTAAATTTGGCCGCCTACGACACCGACAAGATACAACACCATTATCTCGAAGTGTATGACCCTATTCTGTCACGCTGGACAGATAAGAATGTGAACCTTCTTGAGATAGGCGTCCGCAAGGGCGGCTCACTTGAACTGTGGCGCGATTATTTCCCAAGAGGTACCATCGCTGGAATCGATCTCGAGTTGCCCGAGGGCTTCATTCCCGGAGAGCGTATTCAGCTGTTCAAAGGCAGCCAGGCAGATACACAGTTCCTGTCTGAGGTGGCTATGAGCATCGCCCCTGTCGGATTTGACATCATCATCGATGATGCCTCGCATATTGGCGAGCTAACTAAGACAACGTTCTGGCACTTGTTTCATCATCATTTGAAACCAGGTGGGTTATACGCCATTGAGGATTGGGGCACAGGTTACCTGGACGATTTTCCTGACGGCAAAAAATTCGATCCTAAGCCGTCAATTCTCGATCCTTTCCCGTGCCATTCCCACGGCATGGTTGGTTTTGTTAAAGAGCTGGTGGACGAACAGTGTGCCGGGAGCATCGCATCGGGTCGCGATGAACAATTCCGATTGTCGAACTTTGAAAGCCTGCTTATTACGGAGGGCGTCGTCTTCGTTACCAAAATGGCGCCCACCCTCAGCGCGTCTCCAAATCCGGTGCCCGCCGGCGAAGGACTGGGCCAAACGACGATTTCATGGAAGAGCGTTGACGGAAAAATTTACGTTTCGACGAACGGGCGCGAGGAGCTTTTGTTTGCAGGCTCACCGCGCGGTTCGCAGCAGGCGAATTGGATCGAAGCTGGTTCTACTCACGAATTTCGGCTTTACGACTCAGATCACAAGGAACTCCTGGCGAAAGTGACGGTCACCAAGGTCGGAAAATAAACATGGCCACCAACTTTCGAGGGCGTAGCATTTCCCTGTGACGACGGCGCCGCAGATCCTCGGACAGTTGGGCACAGGGCGTAGCCTTTTTCTACCGGGGAGGCATTCACAGAGAATGCGGCGCGCATTCTCCGGCAGGTCCCCCATCTTCGGCGAGCGCGGCCAACTTTGCCTTCATCTCGGACGAAATGCGCACGCTCACCACGGACCCCATGGAGCTTGGGATTTGATCGCCCCGACCTTATTGGGGTTGTAGTCATTTCCAAAATGTTTGATGTCTCTCAAACCCAAAGCATGAGTTTGCTATAAAGAGAGAATCGGATGCAGCATTCGGCAATCTCGGGTGAGCACGCGCCACAATCCCGCTCCCCCCGACAACTCCAGAAAAAACCGACTGGTAAGTATTGCCCCTTCATCAACCTTTGTTCCTACGAAATAGGTTATATTTGACAATCACATAAATCGCTCTCACGCCATCCTATCTTTTTTCCCTCTTCGTACGTTCGGCCGTTATACGAAATTCCGACCTCGAAAACTCTACAGCCGGCTTGCGCGACCTTGGCGGTAATTTCAGGTTCACAGCCAAATCGGTTCTCTTCAATGGTTATGTTACGCAGGAATTCGCGCCGAAACATTTTGTAACATGTCTCTATGTCAGTGAGGTTCAAGTTTGTAAACATGTTTCAGAGCAACGTGAGAAAGCGGTTTCCCACCATGTGCCAGAAATACAACACGCGGTGAGGCCGACCGCCCAGGAAACGAGAGCCGAACACAACGTCGGCACGACCCTCCAGAATCGGTGCAAGAAGGATGGGGTATTCGCCCGGGTCATACTCCAGGTCGGCATCTTGAATGATTACTATGTCCCCCGTTACGTTCTGAAAACCAGTACGCAAAGCTGCGCCCTTCCCGAAATTGCCTTCCTGTAATACGATCTTATCGACCCACCCCGGAGGTTTCGCTTTGAGAACTTCTTGTGTTCCATCAGTCGACCCATCGTCCACCACGATAATTTCCACGTCTTCGACTGGTGCCGAGCGAACTGCTTGGACTGCGGCTTCGATCGTCGCTCGCTCATTATAACAAGGGATAACTACGGACAACTTCATTTGGCATCATTTGGCACGGAGCGAGAAAACGGAATCTAAGGTGAAAGCGACCACATCGTTTGTCAATGTCATGATCCCAGGAGTCGCGCGACCGAGATCATTTGCGACTAGTTGAGCCGCCTCGGCCTTCCCATAAAGGCAAAGCCGGCTATAGCAGTAGTTATGGTTACCGTCGATTGGAGCGGCTACAAACAGCTTGGGCAGTAGCGCATTCAAATAGGGGGCGTTTGTCCGATAAAACAATGCCAGGTACGTCTCGGAAGAGGCCGATTGGATCGAAGCCGGCTCGCATTATGCTTTCCGGCTTTACAATTCATCTCACAACCAGCTTCTGGCGAAGGTAACCGTCACAAGCAGCCCGAAATAAACACATTCCTCGATCCCACTTTCGATAACTTATCAGGGGCCATTGTCCAACCCTACTCGTTACGCGCATGGAGTGCCGACGGCTCCAAATCCGCGCTAAATCGAACAGGTTCCGCGGTGGGCGCCACGGCGTGGGCGGGCCCGCTCGATGCACGTCTTCGAGCCTATGCTATAGTCGCGACTACTCTCACATGAGCACGAAATTTGATGCGGCTAAAAAAGTGGCGGGATGGTGCAGTGATCAGCAAAACCAGGCTCCCGGCACGCAAGGGCTGGAGGTGCCGGGCGCCCAGGAAAATGCCAACCGTCGTGCGACCGGAGATTCCGCCATCGACTGGATCGATCATTCGGCGAAACTGCTGCCGAGCTTCGGAAGACCAATCAAAGCATTGTCGATTGGTTGCGGTTTCGGCGCAATCGGGCGGATTCTCCGCCGTCGCGATTACTGCCAGCTGATTCATAGCATAGATGTGGCTGAGAGCGCCATCGCAGCCGCAAGGAAAGCGGCGGCAGCCGAGGGCTTGGATGGTTTTGCGGAAAGCTGGACCAATGCGTCACCGGCGAGCGAAACAGCGAGGGCAAAGCGGCCGAAACTCAACAGCTGGAGGACGAATTGATTGATCAATCTGATGAGGGTTGGGTCGTGAGTAGCAGTGAGCAGCCGTTGATCAAAACGAAATGGCCATGCAAATTGATTCAAATTGTTTCCAACATTGTCGAAGTGCCCGGTTCCAATACGCCATTCGCGCTCCGGCGAGCCTGGCTATTCATCGGTAGTTTCCAGCACCCGCCAAACATCGATGCTGTCCTCTTTTTTCTGAATGAAATCTACCCGCTGCTAGGCGGGCACCTGGGCGATGCAAAATTTTATATCAATAGGCCACAAAGCGCCTCCGGAGATCGTCGCGTTGGCAACTGAAAGAATCATTGTCGCGGGATTGCAGCAAGACGTGCGTCCATTTTTCGACAGTATAAGACTGTCCGTCGCGCCGTTGCGATTTGGCGCGGGCGTGAAAGGCAAGATCAATCAAAGCATGGGCTTGGGCGTACCGGTAGTGGCGGCGTCTATCGCTGTAGAGGGAACTGACCTGCGGAATGGCGAAGACATTCTCGTTGCGGATGAACCGGAGGCCTTTGCTAGAGCATTAATTAATCTCTATCACTCCGAAGAGCTTTGGCATCGTCTTTCGGGAAACGGCCTCAGGAAAACTCGCGTGTTGTATCCCGTTGAGACAGCTCGGAAAAAGCTGGAAGTTCTCTTTAGCGATGAGCACATGAGAGGCTCGGAGCAGGCGCCGTCCGTCGGGGAACAACAGGCCCTCGCACTCTCTGCAAGCTGATCGTGGTTTTTTCACCGTGACTAAAAAAAAGCGGGCGATGGAGATCACAGGGAAAATATTTGCTCAGCCAAATCCGATCTATTTCGGCCAAGGCGGCGTTGTGATTTCGTGGCAGACTAACGATCCTGCCGGCGCGGAGATACGCGTGTTACCCGGGACCGAGCAGGAGAAGCTTGTGACCCGGAAACGAAAATCTGGTCAGCTTGAAGTTCCCTGGATCACGGACTCCAGGGTTTATGAATTTCGGCTGTATGGAGCCAGCCGGCCTGATGTCGTCCTCGACCGTGTTAAGGCGAGGCGCGCGATCGAATCGGCGTCGGTCGCTCTAGATCAAATTGCTGACGAAGTAAATCACGGAAACATCGGTACGGCGGAACTTTCGCGTTTTGTGGAGGCTGTAATTCCGAGGTGTCTTAACGCTACATTTCCAGAACTGTTCCGGCGGTGGGAGCGATGCGGCTTTCACGTCACGCCAGTGAATTTCTATCAGCCTATTCCCGAGACTCGGTCGTTGCCTGAAACACTATGGAATCGACTGAGCGAGTTGCATGGCATCGACATGAACGACGCGGTGCAGCTTGATCTATTGCGTAATCAGTTTCCAAGATTTCGCCGCGAATACGAACAGATTCCCGCCGAGCCCACCGGCGAACCGGGCCGATTTCATTGTAACAACGACCTGTTTGGTGGCGCTGATGCGCTGGTCGCTTACTGTATGATCCGCCATTTCCAACCACGCTTGATCATTGAAGTGGGTAGCGGGTTTTCCTCTCTCATCGCTGCTGAGGCCATCGCAAAGAATAAGAACTCCGCGTTAATCTGTATCGAACCCTTTCCGCAGGATTTTCTCCGGCAGGGATTTCCCGGACTACGTTCGCTGATCGAGAAAAAGGTTGAAGAGATTGACCTCGAATTCTTCTCACAGCTAAGCTGCGGAGACATCCTTTTTATCGATAGCTCTCACACGGTGAAGATCCGCGGAGACGTCAACTACCTGTTCCTGGAACTGCTGCCGCGTCTCAAGCCAGGAGTCATCGTGCACGTCCACGATATCTTTTTCCCTTTCGATTATCCGCGTGACTGGGTGATGGATGAACTCCGCTTTTGGAGCGAGCAATACCTGCTTCAGGCGTTTCTAAGCTTTAATTCTGAGTTTGAAGTGTTGATCGCTAACCACTATCTGGCGCATTATTATCTCGAAGACTTTAAGCAAACATTCCCGCATTCACCATCGTGGAGTAAAGGCAGTTTTTGGATGCGGCGGAAGGCTCCCATGGACTGACTCGATCTGGCAAGAACAGTAGAAGAAGACCGTCGAACTGCTAGCGAAGTGCAACACAGACTAAACAAACCTGTTTTTGTAGTCGGATCGCCGCGCTCGGGAAGAAGTATTCTCACCTGGTGCCTGGGTCACCATCCGAATTTTTTTCCGGTGCCAGAATCAAATTGGACGGGGCATTTCGCCGTCAATGTCGCGATCGCCTACCAAACCGGTGCAGCACGCGGCGATCATTCGATTGTGAGCGCCATGGATGTTCCCGAGGAGGAGTTCGTCGCCGCGTTCGGGCGGGGCATCAACGACTTGATCCTGCGCCACCGCAACGCGACGATTGACTAACCCCATTTCACGTGCCCACCGCCCTACGTTGCACTTCCGAGGAGTCTTTCGATAATCGCGTCCAAACATTTTCCTCCCATAAATTAGATGAGTAACTTGCAGACTCTTTCAGGGCCCACTACCACAAGCGATCGGCTCAAGCGATGGTGTGAAAATTCAGCGGTTGTACTGCTATATACAGTTTTAACTGCGGCAATGACCTATCCAGCTGTTTTGTTTCTCCGTACAAAAGTGCTCGGGGGGCCTGGAGACAACTTTCACTTCCTCTGGGAGCTTTGGTACGTCGCACACGCTCTCTTTGACCTGCATAAGTCGCCTTTCTTCGATTCGGACGTGTTCGTTCCGTTCGGATTCAGCTTGATTCGAAACCAAGACCTCTCACCTGGAACGGTCCTTCTGTTCTCGCCCTTAACGCACTTTTTCGGTGAAGTATTCACCTACAACTTTCTTGTTCTGGCTTCTTTCCCTCTAACCGCCTTTGGGACCTATCTTTTTGCCCGGCAATTATGGTCTAATCGAGCCGCAGCGCTGTTGGCCGGGATCATTGTTGGATTTTGTCCATACCGTTTTGCCCATGCTGCCGGGCATTTGTCCATTGTCTCCACCCAATGGATTCCTTTTTTCTTTTTTTACCTCGAACGATTCATCTCCAGACCACGATTAAGAAACGCGGTGTTAACTGGCGTTTTCTTCGGCCTGTCAGCATGGACGACATGGTACTATTTCTTTATGGTACCCATGGCGGCGATAGCTTATGTGGCTTTTCGAGTTAATTGGAGGTTACCGGCTGCAGACCTTTGGCATCTCTTAAAGCTGGGACTTGCTGCCGCCGGTGTTGCTCTAATTTTTGTGCTGCCGTTTTTGATTCCCTACTATCTGGCAACACGCGGCGGGGTCGTGGATTACCGCGGCGCCGGTGAATCGCAGGCGTTTGCCGCTGCATTAGCTGATTACGTTATTCCAGCTACAAATCATTTTTGGTGGGGTCCAGCAGTAGATCGGCTGTGGCGTCAGGGACCAAACGGGCTATGGCAATCAGAATGGCAACTCTATCTAGGAGTCGTCGCCCTGTTGCTGGCCGCTGCGGGTGTTTTTCATCCACGCCGCCGTGTGGTCGCTGCGCTTATCGCCATGGCGGTGGCGTGTGTCGTGTTCTCGTTTGGACCGGGGCTTTACATTACGCATCCGGCACCGTTGAATCCAAATACCAACGACGTGTCATTGTCGCACATTGCAATGCCTGGTCGGCTTCTGCGAGAGCTTGCCGGATTTAACAACCTGCGTGGCTGGGCGCGCCTTGGGTTTTTTGTCCAGCTTTCGGTGGGCCTGCTGGCAGCTGCTGGCCTAACCCGGATTCTCGATGGAACTAAGAAGCGGTTTCAGCTATCCACCGCTGTCCAAACAGGAGTAGCTGCTATTGTAATGGCAGCTGTGATCTTCGAGTTTTTCCCGCAGGCAGCAGGTATGACCGTTGTGGCACCGCGAGCGGTCGATCAATGGCTCTCCAAGCAGCCCGGCGACTTTGCCTTTGTTGAGTACCCGATACCCCGACACGGCTTTGGTGGTCCCGCAATCTATTCCACGAGATTGACGGGGAAGAAAATCATCATGGGCAGTTCCCAGAATCCACCGAACCTGTCATACTGGAGCGATCTCAGCGCGTTTCCATCGCCGTTTACCATCGATCTTCTTCACGGCTGGGGTACAAAGTACGTGCTTGTGGACCAAAATCTTTACCAGGACGGAAGCACGTTTTGGAACATTTATCAGACCTGGGACACTTTGTTATCGGCTATCAAACAGAACCCGCAGCTTAAAGAAGTCGCGGTCCTGGACAGGGTTCATGTTTACGAAATCGTTCCGGGAACGCACAACGATAGCGCAGAGCTACTTAAAAACGGCAGCTTTGAAGAGGGCACCGCGGGATCTCTGTCCGGTTGGAAAATGGCAGGTAAACCTGAGATTGATCGAACAAGCAAGTACTCTGTCGGGGGTAGGTCAGGGTGTCGCGTTACGACAAAAGATTTTTTGTTCTCACAACCCGTTCCTATCGAATCAGCTCGCTGCTATCGCCTCAGCATTCGTGACAAGGGTGGTTCGAATTCGGCCATACTCGTGATGCAACTAAACTGGAGAGACGAGTCCAACGAAGATGTTGATGTTCCCAGCAAGCTCCGAGTACGCGCGCAGCCAACTCGGCGATGGGAGCACCCGAGCCTGACTGTTCGTGCACCCGCCGAGGCTAAGAGTGTGGTAGTGCAGGCAAAGGCAGCCGACGGCAACATTTGGATAGATGATTATTCACTCAAGAGCATACCTAGCGAATGTGAGCCAGGGCTGTTTGTTACCCCTAATCCGCTTTATTCAGTGGACGGTCAAATTGGCCGCGCTGCTGTATCGTGGAATACCTGTTGCAGCTCGGAAGGCCGTGTAACGCTGACGAAAAGCAACGGTGTCGAGGAAGTTTTCTCGAGAGGATCTTCCGGTTTAGCATTCCTTGATGGAATCAAGCCCGGTGCACAGTACGAATTTCGCCTTTACTCGGAAGAAGGGTCAAAAGTGCTGAAAAGAGTCAACGTAAGCACGAGAGAAAGAACGCCCACGATTGCTGCCGACCCGAATCCGGTTCCTACCGGTGCTGGTTTAGGGCGAACAACAATTTCCTGGACGACACTGGCCAAAGATGTCGCAGAAGTTTATGTGTCAAAAGACGGCCAGCCGGAACAACTCTTCGCTCAAGGGGCATACGGTTCGAACGAAGCCGGTTGGATTGCGACGGGAAGCAGTTACGAGTTCCGGTTATACTCCGGGGATGCACCACGACGGTTGTTGGCGAAGACCATCGTCAAACGATAAGCTGGCGTTTTATGCGCGAGAAGACCGCGAAATTGTTTGACTGGCTGATTCGAGGCTCACGGTGTCTGCGTTGTGTTGCGGTGGTCCTGGGATTTTCCATTTGGT
>Ga0193727_1000483_pt1 | contig 15470 bp, 18 predicted proteins | sample H2c2metaG_FD_143051 | JGI IMG/M metagenome (GOLD analysis project Ga0193727, IMG submission 143051) | Soil microbial communities from a riparian zone of the East river system, Colorado, United States - H2c2 | ecosystem: Environmental > Terrestrial > Soil > Riparian zone | place: USA: East River...
CCCACAGCAGGAGCAACACCGCCACGCCCATCGCGATCACCTGCAAGTGTCTCGCGTTCATGCGGGCGATCCCTGGGTATGCGGCCGGTACACCTGGTGGGTGAGCCGCCGCCGGCGCCACATCCGCATGCCTCCCATGACGATCAGCAGCAGGGGTATGCCGATGACGTTGCCGTATTTCACAGCCTCCCGTGTCGCGACGCTGGTGAACACGAGCGGCGGCGGGCTGCGGTCTTTGGACCGGATCGTGATCAGCGCTTCGTCCTGGGCCAGCCAGTCAACCGCGTTCTGTACGAACACCACGCTGGTATTGCCGCCGCGGACGTAGCGATCACTCGCGAAATCCGCACTTCCCACCACGATCACCCGTCCGCGGGCTCCGGGGGATCCGCCGGTGGTGGGCGGCGTGACCTGCACGGCCAGCAGGCGGGGCGCGAGACTGTCGCGGCTGAACTCCTGCGTGGGGTTGAGGAACACCTGAGCCGTGCGTACGCCACCCGCCCGGCTGGTCGTAAACAGCGGCGCGACAGTGCCGCGCGGCGCCTGCGAGGTGTCGATGGTGCTCGCCCAGGGGAGCAGCATCGCGTCGATTTCGGCGTTGGTCGGCGACCTTCGAGTGCTCAGCCCCCGCACCCACAGCGGGTAGGGCATCAGCACCTGCCCGAATTGCGTCGGCATCGTCACCTGCGCGTTTGAGGCGAGATCGTACACCATGTCCGAGCGCATCGACACGCCATATGGCCGCAGCAGGTCGTTCCACGGAATGGAGCGGGCGATGGCGAGCGGGGCATCGGCCGAAAGGTTCATGCCGTTCGCCATCAGGAGCAGGCTGCCGCTGTCTAGGAACGTGCGCAGGTGCGCGAGTTGCAGCGGTGGCAGCGAATCGGGGACGCCGATGACGATCAGGGTTTTCAGGTCGCGGGGGACGCCTGAGTCTGAGGGGATCATCACGGGACGCACCGCGTAGTTCTGGCCGAGCTGGTCCTGCAGTGTGTTGAAAGTGCGGTTGCGTGCCGCGGCTGAGCGATCCGATGCGACGGCGAAGCCCACGGCTGGTTTGTCCTTCCTGGTCAGCGCGCGGATGTCGGACGTGAGACTGTACTCCAGGTCGTTCGATTCCCGCACGAACGGAAGCGTCTTCACGCCTTCCGCGTACTGCACTGCGATCCCCAGGTAGCCCTCTTTGACCTGTAGCTCACCGCGGCCGACGACGTTGAACTGTACCGGCGGGATGCCCAGCGCGCGCGCCTCGCGCGCGGCGGCCGTGTCCGCCACCGGGTCCCGCACCACGAGGCGGACCTTTCCCCGTCCGGCGGTGCGGTAATCGCGCAACATGTCATCCACGTCGCGCTTGAGGAACGCGACCTCGGGCGGGAGCGCCGTCGAGGCGAACAACTTGAGCGTGACGAGGTCGTCCAGGTTGCCGAGCAGGCGGCGCGTGGCCGGCGCCAGCGTGTAGGCGTGTCCCGGCGTCAAGTCGAGCCGGCCGCCGATGCGGCGGCCGAACAGGTTGAGGACAACCAGGCCGCCGGTGAGCAGCGCGACCCCCAGCCGCAGCCGCCGGATCGCGTCGCCGTGGGCGGTGAGCTTGCGGCGCATGAGGGCGTAGTACGCCAGCACGAGAAACACCGCGGCGAGACTGAGAAAGTACACCGCGTCGCGGGAGTCAATCACACCGCGGGCGATGCCGGTGAAGTGCGCGAGCACGCCCAACGTCGCCGCCGCTGCGCCGAGGCGGGGCGGCAGGCCGACCAGGAGCGGATCGAGCCCCACCAGGATCAGCACGAACATGACGGTGACGGCGACGATGAAGGCCGTGATCTGGTTGCGGGTTACGCTCGACGCCCACACGCCCACGCCGGTGAGGCCGACCACGAGCAGGCCCGCGCCCACGTACTGCGCCACGACCACCCCCCACTGCACGTGCGCTCCCAGCCGCAGGCCGAGGGGAATCGGCAGGGTCAGGGCGAGCGCTATAAGAAGGAATAGCAGTTGGCCGAGGTATTTCCCCAGCAACAGCTCCAGCTCAGTGATCGGCTGAGCGAGCACGATCTCGATGACGCCGCTGCGGGTGTCCTCGGCGAGGGCCCGCATCGTCACGGCGGGCGCCAGGAAGAGGAGCACCCAGGGGAGTAGATCGAGCATCGGGCGCAGCGTGGCCACGCCGTAGGCGTCGGCCTCACGGAAGAACAGGAAGTCGTTCACGCCCACGAAGACGACCAGCAGGATGTAGGCCGTCGCCAGATCGAACAGCGCCCGCAGCTCGCGTCGCGCGATGGTCCAGATCGCGGTCATTTCTGGCCCGGCTCGGTGAGTTGACGGAACAGCTCTTCCAAGTTTGCGGTCTCCTGGTGCAGCTCGTAGAGCCTCCATCCGTTGGCCTTGGCGAGATCAAAGATGCCGGACCGCACGTCGGCGTCCCGGTCGGCGGTGACGCGCACGGAGACCCGGCCATCCGCCGCGGTGCGGACGGGCTCGACGCCGCGTACGCCCGCGAGGCGCGCGAGGCTCGAAGCAACCTCGCTCCCGCTCGCTTCGACGGCGATCTGGACGACGCCCTCCGCTTGCTGCATGAGTCGCTCGACCGGACCGTCTGCCACGATGCGGCCCCGGCTGATGATGAGAAGGCGGGAGCAGGTTTGCTGCACTTCGGAGAGCACATGCGTGGAAAGCAGTACCGTGCGGTCCCGGCCCAGCTCGCCGATCAGGCGGCGCATCTCGACCCGCTGATTGGGATCGAGGCCCTCGGTGGGTTCGTCCAGCACCAGCAGATCGGGCCGGTGCAGGATCGCCTGCGCCAGACCGACGCGCTGCCGGAAACCCTTGGACAACTCACCGATCGGACGATAGTAGACGTCCTCGATACCGGTCGAGGTCACCGCCTCGTCGAAACTGCGATCGCGCGTGGTTCCCGCGAGGTCGCGCAGGTCCGCGATGAAGGCGAGATAGTCCGCGACCAGCATGTCGCCGTACAGCGGGTTGCTCTCGGGGAGATAACCGATGCGCCGCTTCGCTTCACGCCCCGCTTGGGCGAGCGAAACGCCGTCGAGATGGATGGTGCCGCCGTCCGGCTCGATGTACTGCGTGATCATGCGCATCGTGGTCGACTTGCCCGCGCCATTGGGGCCGAGAAAGCCCACGACCTCGCCGCGGCTGATACCGAACGACACGGCGTCGACGGCTACAACGCCGCCAAATCGTTTGGACACGTTGTCGAGCGTGAGGAACGACGTGGCGAGCGGGGGTGCGGTCATGCGCTCTCGGGTGGTCGTCGGCGGCAAATGCTAATCACAGACGGGCCAATGTTTCAACCCCCCTCCCGGCGTCCATTGCTTGGGTGCGTTCCAAGCTGATAGCATGGATGCGTCGTCGCGAGGCTGGATCGGGCGGGAGCGCTTGAAGGGAGGTGTCGCGTGTTGGAAGTGCCGAGCTGGGCGATCGGCGTGGGGATCATCATCCTGGCCGGGTCGGTCGGAAGGGCGTTGCGCATGCTGGGCCCCTCCAGGGGTGACCGGCCGGTGGCACGGAGTGGATCGGACGCGGAGCTATCAGGGGTACGCGAGGCGCTCGACGAGGTGCAACGGCGCCTGGGTGAGGTCGAGGAACGGCTGGACTTTGCCGAGCGGCTGCTGGCCAAGCCACGGGACGCCGCGCGAGGAGAACCGTCTCCGCCCTGAGCGGGAACCCGGCCAGCGTTATTCCTATCGTGAGCGGGAACGCAGGCCGATCCGCGAGGGGGAACTATGTCCATCAGACCGATCAAGCGCATTGTTGAATCGAAGCCCACCATGGAAGGCGCGGGCGTCAAGCTGCGGCGCGCGTTCGGGTTCGGAAGCACCGAGGAGTTCGATCCGTTCCTGCTGTTCGACGACTTCCGCAACGACAATCCGGAGGACTATCTCGCGGGCTTTCCGTGGCATCCCCACCGCGGCATCGAAACGATCACCTACGTCCTGGCGGGCGCCGTCACCCACGGTGACAGTCTCGGCAACAAGGGCACGCTGGGCGCTGGAGACGTGCAGTGGATGACGGCCGGCAGCGGCATACTCCACCAGGAGATGCCCCGGGGAGACCCGAAGGGGAGGATGCACGGCTTTCAGCTCTGGGCCAACCTCCCGTCTTCGCAGAAAATGACCGCCCCGCGCTACCAGGATGTGGTGGCGGGCGACGTGGCTGAGGTGACCGACGACGACGGCACCCGCGTGCGCATCATCTGCGGCAGCTTCTGGGGCAAACGGGGCCCGGTGGATGGCATCGCGGCCGATCCACGCTACCTGGACATCTCAGTCCCCGCCGGCTGGCGCAAAGTCTTGCCGGTGGAAACGGACAATCACGCGTTTGCCTACGTGTTCGAGGGGAGCGCCACGTTCCGCGACGCCTCGGCGCCTACGGGTGTCCTGACGGAACGGGTGGGATCGAGCGACCCTGCGGTGCGGGCGCGCGTCGGGGAGAGCGGGAACCGCTCACTCGTGCTGTTCGACCGCGGCGACGAGGTGGTGGTCCAGGCCGGCGATGCCGGCGTGCGGTTCTTACTGGTCTCGGGGCGGCCGATCGAGGAGCCCGTGGCCTGGTACGGGCCGATTGTCATGAATACGGAGGCACAACTGCGGCAAGCCTACGCCGAATTACAGGACGGGACGTTCATCAAGTAGTTGGCCCCGAAGGATTCGAACCTTCATTCGCGGCTCCAAAGGCCGCTGTCCTGCCATTGGACGAGGGGCCAGCGATGGTGCTGGCCCTCAAGCTAAGGGGGGGCCGGGGCTGCACGGAAGGCTCCGCCTGCACCGGTGGGGCAGGCGAAGGTATGTTGTAGACCATATGACAATTGACCGAAAATACTTCGAGAATGTCCTGCCCGATCAACTCCGGGTGATGGAAAAGCCGGTGCGCCTTGCCGTGCACACCACGAGCGGTGAGGCGTACGAAGTAAATGGCCTTGCCACGCACGATAACTACGTCGTGCTCAGCGTGTACGGGAAGGGAAAAGCACCCAAGCACAGTAAGGCATGGCGCGAAGAGAACCCCTCCCATGATGCAGTTATTCTCGATCAGGTGTGCATTCCCTATGCATTGATCTCCGCGGTGCACCTCACCGCCCGCACGACCAAAGGCGACGACGCACGGACCCTTACCGCGCTCCAGAAGACCTGACCTTGTAGCCGCCCGGACCCAGGCAGACAGTGAAGTGTCGTCGCGTTACCACACGCCAACCGTCTGGAGCCGCCGCGCCTCACCTCAGGGGCTGTGGTAGTGTACCGGCCCGCTTCCTGCGTGCCCACAGGGCGGTTTATATTTTTCCTACCCTTTCTAGCAAGAGGCTCCCGTGCGGTTTCGTATGAGCGCAGCGATGGCGTTGGTGGTAGCGGCGAGTTTGGCGTGTGACACCGTGGATACCGGGGGCGTGGCGGGGCCGGTACGCGACGTTGATGTGACCACGCCCAACAACACGTTCCTTCCTGACGCGGTGACAATCCCGGTGGGTGGCAGGGTGATGTGGGTCGGGTCGGGCGTGGAGCACAACGTGAACTTCGGTGGCGTGCAACCGGATGCGCCTTCGGGTTGCGGCAGGTGGAGTTTTGGCGATTGCATCCGCCAGTTCCCCGTGGCCGGCACGTTCAACTATAACTGCACCTTCCATCCCGGCATGGTCGGTAGGGTGACTGTGGAGTAGGTCCTCGGTGACGAGTTATACCGCGCCCGCCTTGCGCGCTTCGTAGAATTCGGCCATTGCCTGATTCGCTGTAGCGACGCGGCTGAGCGTCGCCACAAGCAGCGATACCGCCCCCCCTGGGACGACGGCGAGCATGTGGTCGTCCGCAATCTCCGTGTAGGTTCGCATCCCGATGCAACCGTGCGACGCCGCCATGGCGCCGCGCGCCACGGCACTGGGAATCGCGGCGCAGGCGGGCCGGCCGAGGGTCGCAGCGGGAGCGGAGTTGGTCCAGTGGCTCGCGCCGCTGGCTTCGGACATCAGCATCGTTTGCCGCGGCGTGACCCATAGCAATACGGCGTCCGGCTCGATCGGAAAGTCCTGCAACGGTCCATAGACGACCCCCGCGCTCTTGCGCGGCAGCGTGGGGATCCGGGACGCCTCGCCAGCTTCCAGATAGCCTCCGTCCACCATCACTCCCACCAACCCCATTAGCTCGGACTTCACGGCGTCGGGCATTTCGAAGCCCATGACCATCGCGCCCACCGGGCAGCGAAAGTGCTGCGCCGCCGTGGCGTAGAAGACCGCGGACTCCGCGCGCCGCCAGAAGGTGCATGCCGAGGGGACGCTTCCCTCGAAGGTCCGGACTACCGCCGGCGGAGCGTCCGCGAGCGCCAGCGCGATCGGCTTGGTGTCAAGCCCCAACGTCGCCGTCAGTTTGGTCGCCATCTCCCGCACCTGCATTGTGTCGCAACCCCTCGGTTATGAGACTTTGAATACCTGATCTTTGGGCCGGGCCCGGTCGCCCACTTGAATCGCGACCTCGGATCCCGCCTGCGCCCGCTCGACCGGCTGATGGTTCAGCTGCATCGAGGTGATGGCCGTCGTGAAATTGGTGGTGTGACCCTGGATGTGCACCTGGTCTCCCACCGCGAGTTCGCCCGCAGTGATCTGGACCATGGCGACACTCGGCCCCTTGAAGAAGTGGATGACGGTTCCGACGAGCTCTTCAGGCATAGCGCTCCTCCTGGAGTCAAGCGGTGTACGGTTCAGGTCCGGGTGCGACCAGCGCCCGGGTTGACGTCTTGAGCAACTGCTGGTGCTGGGAGCCGAGCTGCAGGGCCGCGTCGTCGCGGACCCGCTCGCTCCCGTAGACTGCGGCGACGGCGCTTCCCGAGCCGCACAGCCGCACCCAATATGGATGCGTCGCGGCGACCCGCTCAAACAGCGCGCGCAACGGCGGGTGGCGGCCAAAGACCGGCAGCTCGAAATCGTTCCCGCCCAGGCGTCCGACGCTGCCCCAGTTGGCGAACGCTGGCCGGTCGAGCACCACGGCCCCACGCGGCGCGGGGGTGGCGTGCATCTCGTCCCACCAGCGGTAGGCGTCCGGCGTCGCGATGCCGATCGGCGGCACGGCCACGAGGGCCGGTAGCGCCGGCAGCGGCTCGAGCTGCAGCAGGCGCTCGCCGCGGCCCCATCCCACCGCGAGGGCGGCGCCGCTCGCAAAGAACGCGACGTCCGAGCCGATGCGCGCCGCCAGCTGCACCAGCTCGGCGCGCGGGACGGCGTTATCCGCCAGCGCGTTGACGGCGTGGAGCACGGCCGCCGCGTCGCTCGATCCGCCGCCCAGTCCGGCACGGACGGGAATTCGCTTCGTCAGCTTGATGGCCACGCCGAACCGATGGCCCGTCGCCTCGAGCACCGCGCGCGCGCCACGCACGGCAAGATTCTCGTCGGGGCTCCCCAGATCGGGACCCTGCACCTCGAGGGCCACGCCGCGCGGCGTGCGCCGGACTACAATCTCGTCGGCCAGCTCGAGTAGCGCGAACGCGGTCTCGATCTGGTGGTATCCGCTGGTCTCGCGCGCCAGGATCCGGAGAAACAGGTTCAGCTTGGCGTGCGCGGCGATCCGCACCTGTTCAGCCGCCACGCCTCATCCTATCGCGCCTGCGCCCGCCCCCCGCCGCAACTCGCCCAGCCGCACCTGCGTCCGCGACAGCGAGTACAGACCGAGCAGCGTGATGGGTATGAACCCGCCGATGTGGTACGCGACCGCGTAGCTCACCGCCTGGTCCGCGCCGATCCCATACAGCCCCAGGGTGAAGCGGGTGACCGCTTCGAACGGTCCGAAAAACCCGGGCGACGACGGCACCGCCACGCCGAACCCGATCAAGCCCTGCAGCAGGTACGCGCCTTCCCAAGGGACGGGGAGCCCGAATGCCCGAAAGCACACCGCGAACGATAACCCGTTCACGAGCCAGAGCACGAGCGACCAAGCGACCACACCGGCGAACCGCTTCGGACTCTTGAGCGCGGCGAGTCCGGTGACAAGGTCTTCCGCGAGGCCGGTCAGCCGCGCAGCGTAGCGCGCCGGCAGCGTGGCGTAGAACGCGCGGGTCGCGAGCCTGAGCCACGGCGCCGGGCGGTGCACGACGAGCAGCGCGACGACGAGCATGGCGCCGAACAGCGCGGCCGCCCACCAGGCGATCTGCGACAGCGTGGCTCCGCCGATCGTGGCGTGGGGAGGAAAGGACGGCGCCGCGATCGCCGCGGCAATCAGCATCACCATCACCAGGCCGTCGAAGATCCGCTCCACCCCGATGGAGGCGAGCGCGGTCGTGAAGGGCACGGGGAGCTGTCGCGTGGCGACATAGGCCCGCGCGAACTCGCCGGCGCGCGCCGGCAGGAGATTGTTGGCCATGAACCCAACGGCCGTCGCGTGCCACAGGGAATTCCAGGGGAAGGTGTGCCCGTCCGCGGGGCGGAGGATCACGCGCCAGCGAGCCGTGCGGATCGGGAAGGTCGTTGTGGCGAGCGCGATGGCGAGTGTGAACATCAGCGGGTCGGCGCGCCGCATGTGACCGATAACGGCACGCGCGTCCACGCCGTGCAGCGCCCACGCCAGCAGCAGCACGGTGGCGAGCAGCCCGATCGCCCAGGCCCACGGTGAAGCCGTGCGCTCGTTACGAACCGCGGCGGGCGGAAGCGGGGGGGACAGGGGGGGGCCCGGGCTCGATAGCGAGGGCAACGAGGTCGCAAACCTCTTCGATGAGCGCGCGGAGCGCGTCGCCCGATAGTTGCCGCGCCTTGGCGCGCAGCTCTTGCGCACGCGCCAGCGCGCCGTCCCCGCGGTAGAGCAGGGAGCGGACATCCACCACCGCCGGCTCCGGCGCCGCTGCCGCTGCGGGCGCGACCGGGGCCGGGCGTGTCGTGTCGCGCGACGGCGCGCCCAACAGCGTATTGAGGGAGGCCGGGCCGATCCCGGCGCCCGTCAACCGTTGATACGAGACCCACGACCCGACAAGATCGGGTGACTCGGGGACGGTTTCCTCGCGCGCCGGTGCCGCCGCCGTGGCGGCTGGCACCAACAGCGCTCGGACGCCGGCGGTCAGGCCGTCCAGTGTGCCGACCAGCGCGGTCTCGTCGCCTGATCCCGACTGGGCGAGCAAGTCCCCGACGCGTCGTAACAATGCCGCGAACGCCTTTGGCTGCTGCACCGCGATGCCGCTCGTCACGACCTCACGGGCTGCCAGCGCGAACTGCGACACGCGCTCGGCGAGCAGCCCGCCGCCTACGTCGGCGAGCGCGCGGAACGTGCTGGCAAGCGTATGCGCCCGCAGCTCGCGCTGCGTCGTGCTCGGGGCGCGCTCGAGTGAGTCCGCTGCCTGGCGGAGGTGCTCGCCGTGGCTGACCAACTCGAGCTTCCCGAGCCCCGCGGGCCGGGCGGCGGCGACGCCCTGCTGGACGACGTGCGGTCCCGCATCGTCGTAATAGAGTGCGGAGATCGCTACGACCTCCGGCTCGCCCTCGCTCAGGTGCACCAGCAGGTCCGCGAACTGCCGGTAGGCCGGGCCGTCGGGATCGGGGCGTCCCAGCTCGGCGACTTCCCGCGCCCCGCGCGCGATCGCCCCGGCCGCGGCCTGGAATACGTCGGCCACATTGGCGGCCGGTGTGTACTCGGGCTGCGCTAACTCGGCGATGGCGCGCTCGATGCCTTCCAGCAAGTCGGGGAGGGGCGGGAGATCGTTCAGGGCCGCGAGCCCCCGGAGCGGCTGGAGGGCGCGCAGCACCTGCTGCAGTGGATCCTGGGCGCGGGGGTTGGCGCGCAGCGCCTGAGCGGCGCGGTCGAGCGCGCTGGCGATTGCCGCCCCTTCGCGCGCGACGAATGCGCGGGCCCCTGCGTCCAGTCCCAGCGCCGCGGTTGCGGGCGGGGCGGGGGCGGCCTGACGACCGGCCCGCTGCTCCAGCTCCGCGCTCAGCGCGTCCGCCTTCGCCGTGTCCGCATCGGTCCAGCTCGACGCTCGGCGGACGAAGACCTTGAGGTCATCCACCGCGCGCACGGTGACTTGCTTGGTCTGCGCGTCCCAGCTGTTACGGCCTTCCCGGATGCCGCGCGCCACCGCTTCCACCCCCGCCGCCGTGCGCGCGATCGCCGGCTGGCTCGCCATCAGCGCGCTGCCGCGCAGGGCGCGGGCGAGCCGCACGAACTCGTCGGTGGCGAGCTCAGGCTTCTGCATCAATGCGTCGAGGCGCTCGAGATACTCCCCCGCTTCCAGCGCGAAGAAGTCCGACATCCCCAACGGCTTGCCGGGCTCGGTCATGGGAGAAAGTTAAGACATCAGACGTCGGAAGTCAGATTATGCTTGACGCGTGCCTGGTCCACCAGCGTTCGCATCCGCCTCACCGCCTCTTCCAGCCCCCAGTACACGGCATTGCTGACGATCGTATGACCGATGTTGAGCTCTTCGATTTCGGGAATCGCGGCAACCGGTTGGACATTCTCGTACGTCAGGCCGTGGCCTGCGTGGACGGCGAGCCCGCGCTGCTTCGCGTGGGTGGATGCGCGCCGCAACTGGCGCAGGGCGGTCGCGCTCTTCCGCCAGGTGTGCGCGTACCGTCCGGTATGCAGCTCGATCGCGGGCACGCCGAGCTCGGCGGCGCGATCGATGACGCGGAGGTCGGGATCGATGAACAGGCTGACGCGCACGCCGGCGCGCGTCAGGCGCGCGATGGCGTCCGCGACGCGGCGGTCGCCCGGCCTGAGCGCCAGGCCCCCTTCGGTGGTGATTTCCTGCCGCCGTTCCGGAACGAGGGTCGCCTGGAACGGGCGCGCGCGGCATGCGAACCGTACGACGTCCGGGTGCGCGCCGAGCTCGAGATTCACGAGAGTGTGGACCGTGCGCTGCAGTGCGCGCACATCGGCGTCCTGGATGTGGCGCCGGTCCTCACGCAGGTGCGCCGTGATACCATCCGCACCACCGCGTTCACACGCTTCCGCGGCGCGGGCCGGATCGGGTTCGTCGGTTTTGCGCGCTTCGCGCAATGTTGCGACGTGATCAATGTTGACGTAGAGCCGCATGCTCCCTTACCTTCGGATTACTCGTCAATCGCAAGGTGGTGCCCGTGATGCGACGGCTGGCCATGCTCGTGGTGTTGGGCAGCCTGGGCTGCGGGTCGCGGCCCTCGACGCTGACGCCTGAACCGCAATCGCCCAACTCCGTAGTCGCGCAGTTCCTCGCCGCTGTCAAGGCGAGAGACCTGGTGGGTATGGGCCGGCTCTGGGGGGACAAGGACGGTCCCGTCCGCGGCCGGCTCGCCGATTCGGTCGTGACCAAGCGGCTCACCATCATGCAAATCTACCTGGCCCACGATGGCTATCGGGTCATCGAAGGTCCCACTCCTGTACCCGGGCGCGCCGACGCCGTGACGTTCCGGGTCGAGCTGCAGCGCGCGCAGTGCAACCAGGTTCAACCGCTCGATCTCGTGCAAACGCGGCGCGGTGGTTGGCTGATCAACGATGTGCACCTCGAGACGGCCGGAAATCCCGCAAGCCCGTGCAAGGGACGGAATCCCGGAACCGGTTCCTGAGCATCGGCGTTCCTACTCCGTCAGCTCGAGGAGAATGCCGGCGGTCGCGGCGGGATGGACAAAGGCGATGCGGCGGCCAGACGCGCCGGAACGCGGCGTGGAGTCGACCAGGCGGTACCCCGCTGCGCGGCAGTCCTCAAGGGCGCGATCGAGATCCGGCACCCGGTAGCAGATGTGGTGGATCCCCGGCCCACGGCGGGCGAGGAACTTGGCGACGGGGCTATCCGCTTGGAGTGGTTCCAGCAGTTCCACGTGCACGTCGCCGAGTGTCAGGCTGACGATCGTGGCACCGTCGGCGGTCTCGGGAGATCCCGGGATCAGGCCCAGGATGTCGCGATAGAAGGGAAGGGCGGCGGCGATGCTTGCCACCGCGATGCCGACGTGAGCGATCCGGGCCGGTGCGTCCGCCATAACGGTCGCAACTTAATGATTACGCAAGAAGGAGTGGAGGGTCATGGAAGGTGTACATCCGATAGCCGTTACCGACGCTTCGTTCGGGACCGAGGTCGAGCAGCATCAGGGGCTGGCGATCGTGGATTTTTGGGCGACCTGGTGTGGCCCGTGCCACATGGTGGCCCCTATCATGGATCAGCTGGCCGGGGAGTACGATGGGAAGGTCAAGATCACGAAGGTGGACGTGGACGCGAACCAGCGGACCGCCATGCGCTTTAACGTTCGCTCAATACCGAGTATTCTATTCTTTAAGGATGGGCGCCACGTGGACACTCTGGTAGGCGCATATCCGAAGACGGTGCTCGACCAGAAGATTCAACAGCACCTGTCGTAGCACCCTCCCCGGAGGACCATGCGCGCGAGCACCGCTCGCCTGATGAACTCGCCGATTCGCCTGACGGAACTCTCGTTTCCGCAGGCGGGTCGGCTTGTGCATCGTACCCGCCTGGCCTTCATCCATCTCGACAACCTGCTTGCCTTTGCCAAGCGAGACCGCGACGGGCGGGTGGATGGCTACCTCAGCGTCTACCTCCCCGACGAGGTCTTGCTCGTGTTCCTTCGCAAGGGGGATGCGGTGAATGCCGCGTCGTTACACACCGGCGGGCGTCAGGTCGTCACGATCACCGAGGCGCTCAAGCGCATGCGCGGCGAAGTCGAGCGGGCCGAGCTGTCGTACTGCGTCGCGCCGATGGAGCAGCTCGCATGGATGTATCAGTCGTGTGCCGCCGAGTTGCAGCCCCGGGCGCTCGATCCTGAGCAGCCGGGCACGTTCTTTCCATTACTAAAGGAAGAGCGGGTCACCGGGGTGGTGGAGCTGATCTCAGATGGCCGCGTTTCGTACCTTCATCTCGAGGGAGGACGTTTCATCGACGGGTATTTCTGCGACAAGCCCGCCGAGCTCGCCGCGGCCAAGTTCCTGGAAACACAGTTCCAGCCGCACGCCGGGGGCAAGCCTCCGGCCCTGACGGCGGTGGTGTTCCCCGCGGTCGCGGATCTGCCGGCCCAGGCGCCCAACGCGCTGATCAACACGTATCGCGAGCTGTACTGGCGCATCACCGACGAGGTGGAGAAGGAGCTTCCCGGCCAGGGGCGGAAGCGGGCGCAGAAGGTCTGCACCGGTATCCTCGGGACGCACAAGGCGCTCGCGCTGCTCAGCGCCCCTCGTGGCGTGGAAACGCCCGAAGCGGTGGTCCGGCCCGAAGACCTGTCGAACGCGTTATCCGACTGGTCGCTCCAGCTACTCGAGGGGGTGGAAGTGATGATGCCGGGCACCGCGCCGAGAATCCTCAAGGAAGCGACGAAGGAGCATCGCTACGTCCTGCAGTCGACGGGGTTTTATGGCCACCTGCCGTGGCAACTGGCGTGGTGAGATGGCCGGCACCCTCTACGTAGTCGCTACACCGCTGGGCAACCTCGACGACCTGTCCCCCCGTGCTGCCGCCACCCTCTGCCGGGTGACGACGGTCGCGGCCGAAGACACCCGGCGTACGAAAACCTTGATGGTCCACGTGGGCTCGAGCGCCGATCTGATGAGCTTCCACGCGCATTCGAGCGACGCGGTGTTGCACCGCATCCTGCACCTGCTGGGCACGGGGAAGGACGTGGCGCTCGTAACCGATGCGGGCACGCCGACGGTGAGTGATCCCGGCGCGCTGCTCGTGGCTGCCGCGCGCGCGCGGGACGTCGCGGTGGTCACGGTACCCGGGCCGACGGCCGTGGCCGCGGCCCTTTCCGTCTCGGGGATCTCCGCCGACCGCTACCTGTTTCTGGGATTCCTGCCTCGCAAGGGCACCGACCGGCGCCGCTTGCTCGACCTGGTGGCCAAGAGCGAATGGACGGTCGTGATGTTCGAAGCCCCAAACCGCGTCGCAGAGCTGCTGGGCGACCTGGAAACGGCGTGCGGCGGAGCGCGCTCTGCCGTCGTGGCGCGGGAGCTGACCAAGATTTTCGAAGAGACACGCGCGGGGACCCTGACCGAGCTGGCGGGTTACTATGCGGACGCTCCCCCCCGCGGTGAGGTGACGGTGGTGGTGAGTGGTAGCGGTCGCGCCGTCGAGGAGGAGCGGCCACCCGATCCCCAGGAGCGCGCCCGTGTACTCCTGGCGCAAGGCATGACGCGCAAAGACGTCGCCGATCAGATTGCCACGGAAACGGGAATCACGAGAAATACGGCATACCGGTTGGTGAACGAACTATGAACGGCGGCGGTCAGGCGGTTGGGCGGTCAGGCGGACTCTTCCTTCTCATGGCTGCAAGCCTCCTGTCCGCCCGACCGGCCGACCGCCCGACCGCCCCTTCACTCACCATCGGCCGCCTCCATTATGACGGCGGTGGCGATTGGTATGCCGGTCCTTCCTCCTTGCCCAACCTGCTCGCCGCGATTCGCCAGCGCACCAGACTCCAGGTGGCTGATCGTGAGCGCACGGTCACCCTGCGGTCCGCCGATCTGTGGGACATCCCGTATCTCTTCATGCGAGGGCACGGCAATGTCCACTTCTCCGACGACGAAGTGACGACGTTGCGGCGCTACGTGGAGCAGGGCGGCTTCCTGCACGCCGACGATGACTACGGCATGGATGCATCATTCCGGCGCGAAATCCGGCGGGTGTTCCCCGACCACCCTCTGGTAGAGGTGCCGTTGACGCACGCGATCTACCATATCGTGTACGACTTTCCCCGGGGCATTCCCAAGATTCATGAACACGACGGCCTCCCTGCCCAGGGGTTCGGCATTTTCTTGGGAGATCGGCTCGCCGTGTACTATTCCTATCAAACCGATCTGGGTGACGGGTGGGAGGACCCGGACGTGCACCACGACCCTCCCGAGCTGCACGAGGCGGCGCTGCGAATGGGTGTCAATCTCTTCACATACGCGGTGAGCTCGCTGCGGTGACCGAAACGGCGAAACGCCTGCGGCGGCTGGGCCTGCCCCACGCGCGCGCCCGCGCCGGAGCCGCGCTGCTGGCGAGCGCGGGCGCCGCGCTTGGCATTGCCGCGATGGGCCTGTGGCTCGCGCCCGGGGCGACGCCCGTCGCCGTGGCGTGGTTGGGAATTGCCGGCGTCGCAGCGGCTGCGGTGTGGGCGGCGCGGCGCTCCGTGCGCGGCGCTGACCCGCACGTCGTCGCGCGAGTGCTGGAGCGCGCCAGCCAGTCGCGCGCTGGCAGCGTCGTGGGCACGATCGTGCCGGCCGGCGGAACGGGGGCGGGGGTAAGCGCGGGGCTGTTTGCCCTCGCAGACGCGCGCGCGGCACGTGCGGTGACGCAGGCGGCACCGCAGGTGGACCGCATCCTCGCGCGGGCTACCCGCCGGCGTGTGGCGGTGGGAGCAGTCGCGGCCGGCCTGGGCGCGACCCTGTTCGTGATGGCAGCGCCGGCGGCGGGCCGGGCGGCGTTCTGGCATCCGCTGCGCACCATCGCCGACGCGCGGCAGCCGGTGCGGCTCGAGCTGGATCGTGCCAGCGTGCGACGCGGGGACATGGTGACGGTGACGATCGAAGTCC
>Ga0193727_1000484_pt1 | contig 15451 bp, 10 predicted proteins | sample H2c2metaG_FD_143051 | JGI IMG/M metagenome (GOLD analysis project Ga0193727, IMG submission 143051) | Soil microbial communities from a riparian zone of the East river system, Colorado, United States - H2c2 | ecosystem: Environmental > Terrestrial > Soil > Riparian zone | place: USA: East River...
AACCTTTCGCACTCATCCCACAAATGGCCGGGACGGCTTGCTGAGCCGGCCGTCCGGTGCGTTCGACAATGCGGCGCACGCACCGCTTGCGTCCGTACCAAATCTCCGATTTCCCATCTATGATGGTGTCTCTTAGGGGCGCGGTGGCGGGGTAGGCCTGGATCGCGGAACCGGTGTAGCTCTCGGTGTAGTTGTCGCAGTTGGAGTCGCCGTCGGCGTCGGCGAACCAGATGGCGCGCAGTATCTCCCGCCGGTGTTAAAGTAGCTGCCGTTGTAGCCTCCCCAGACGATCATTTCGCTGCCGGTCCAAACTGCCATGGGAACGTATCGGGCAGTAGGCGCATCGGTGGTGCTGGTAGCTGTCCAACTGTCCGTGCCTGGATTGTATTTGCCGCCGGTATTGAAAATATTTGGCGGGTTCCATCCACCCCAGACGATCATTTCACTGCCAGTCCACACCGCCGTGTGCTGAAATCGGTTAGTGGGCGCATCGGTGGTGCTGGTGGCTGTCCAAGTGTCCGTGCCAGGCTTGTAACGCCCGCCGGTATTAAGAAAATCGTGGTCATCCCATCCACCCCAGACGATCATTTCGCTGCCAGTCCAGACTGACGAAGGAAAGCCTCGACCGGCCGGCGCGCCGGTTGTGCTGGTAGCTGTCCAGCTATCGGTGCCAGGATTGTATTTCCCACCGTTATTCAAGGCATCACCACGGAAAAATCCGCCCCAGACGATCATCTCGCTACCGGACCAGACTGCCGTGTGCTCGTATCGGCCCTGGGGCGCGTTGGTAGTGCTGGTCGCGGTCCAACTATCCATGCTCGGATTGTATCTCGCGCCGGTGTTCAAATAGGCTCCGTCGAATCCACCCCAGACGATCATTTCACTGCCAGTCCACACCGCCGTACATTCCTGTCGGCCACCCGGCGCGTTGGCGGTGCTGGTGGCTGTCCAACTGTCGGTGCCAGGATTGTATCTCCCGCCGGTGTTCAGATTGTCGCTGCCATTATATCCACCCCAGACGATCATTTCGCTGCCAGTCCAAACTGCCATGTGGCCCGCCCGGGCATCCGGCGCGTTGGTGGTGCTGGTGGCTGTCCAACTGTCCGTGCTTGGATTGTACCTTCCGCCAGTGTTAAAATAGACAGGGCCGCTAGCGCCCCCGCCCCAGACGATCATTTCACTGCCAGTCCACACTGCCGTATGGCCCGCCCTGGCACTGGGCGCGTTGGTGGTGCCGGTGGCTGTCCACGTATCCTCAACGCATCCATTTGGGGCAGTCGTTATGATGGGAAGGCTATAGCTACCAGTCACCGCTGCGACTGACTTCCTTTTCTGGTTTTCCACACTTCCTCGCTGGAAGTCCAACGGTTCTTGATAATCGTCGTGGATTTTTCTTAGCAAACCGTCAGCCAATACTGGCCTTGCCAGACACTCCGCGATCACAAAGGGATTGTTCCCGAGCGCTCGGAAGATTTCGCGCAAGACATCGGGGTCTTTGGTGTGCGAAGCCATGCGATCCATTTCAGCCTGTAACTGCTCGGCAGTAATTGGCCCATTCCGGAAACGTTGCAGCATCTCTGAGTCACGCAGATACTCTGTGACTTTCTTTTTCAACTGCGCGTGAGACATGACCGAATCGAGCGGCGGCTTCGGATCGGGACGCTCCTCCGGCCAGATTCGATGGCGCCAGTAAACTTCTTCAATCGCTCGCTGGTAAGCGACGCGCTCCGCAAACGTTAAATTTCTTGGAGAAACATTCGCTTCCGGCACAGGCCGAAAGAAAGCCAGCAGCGTTCCAGCCAACATCGAAGAAACCACTGCTGCTGAGATAAGAACTGCGATTCGTGTTTTTATTGTAAACTCTGGTAGACACGAGTTTTACTAAACAGCAGGCAAACACGTCAATCTCGAACAAGAAGCTGCTAGTTTTGGCGAACCGAAGTTCCCTGGTGACGCACATGCGCCTGCGCAAAGTAGGAGCGCTATCAAGATGCGCCAACTAACAAAACCGCCTTCGTCTCCTATTCCGTTTTGTTCTCAGTCTCCAAACTGGTCCTCCAATGCATCAACGTAAACTGAGAGCGGGTCGTGCCGCCGTTGAGCCGGGACTTGCGATTGATCCAGAGCTTTAAGGTAACCTGTGAAATTGCCGCTGCCGCTGTTCATTTGTGTTGCTTCGAACCAGTTCAGATAATCGTCGATCTCGGTCATGCGCGCGGCGAGCTGCTGTCGGGTGAGCTCCAGACGCGACAAGCGTTGTGGTAATCCCCGGCGCTTCCCACGGGCAAGCAGCGCAACGATCTCCTGATATTCATGGCCAATCGGGCGCAACACCGGATTGGTTTGGGGAATAAGGACCAGCAAATCGCGTTTCAATTGATCGAGCGCCATCTTCTCACTGGCGGAGAGTTTGTGTTGCGTCAGTTCGTCCAAGCGCACCACCTTCACCGGCTTCTTGGGGTCCGAAATTTTTACACTCAACAATTCATCAAGACGCCGCTCGCTTTCCGCGAACGTGAGTAACCGAAATGTCTGCAGGCTTTTCAAGCGATTCAACGCCAGCTGCCACGTTCTCTCGGCGTCATCCGCGAGCAACGGAAATTGCGCCTGGAGATTCGCGAGCGGATCATTTGAAGAGTCGGACAAATGATCGATGTATTTCGCCAACTGCGCTCCGCCGTTTTTCGTGTCCAGGAGCATTTGCACTAGCGCAAAAGAACATGCCCGGTAAAGCGTGCGGCCCGTAGAATCAAGAAGCCCGGGACGTTGGCGAAGAAATTTCTCCAACGGCATAGGCTTCTCTGTATGGCCGAGTGCCTCAATCAACGGACCATGCTCACGCCCTGGCGCAAGAGCAAGTGCGCCGTCAATCAACCAATCGGGCGGCTCAACCAGCACCGCGCCCGCAGTGATGTGCGGTTGATTGCGATAAACCATTTCGAGCAAAATCGCGCGGAGCAGTTCCCGTTCGACCAGTGAAACGTCGACGTTTTTGGAAATAGTCAGGTCGAGTTGCAGCTTGATGCCGAAACCGGTCTGACTGAATCGCAGATCAGCCGGCGGAAGCTCGGGAAGGTTTGACTGTTGCGATTGTAAATTGACCACGACGGGCGTCTTCCAGTCGTCGTGCTGCCGCATCAGGCCAAGAAGATTAGTTTTGGTCTGTTCAGCCAAGCCAGATATCGCGCCGCGCACTTTCGCGTCCGCCCCGTAAATCACGAATTGCCGCGACGGACTCGTACTGTGTTCGGGTTGTGCCGCGGAAGCCGCTTGCCACGTCAGTGCAGAACAGAGAAGAGCCATGACGCATTTCATCATTTGTCCGATGATGATACTTGCGACGGCGGGCGGCTGACCAGCAGCAATTGTATGTTCACGACGCATCCGCGACATGGTGCAATCACGAAACAGAGGTAAGTGACGGCAGTCCCCAAGGTTCAATTCCGGGCATGCCCATCGCGGCGACTCAGAATGCTTTGCGGCAGCTGTTACGAGGGAATCAAAAACAGGAGGAAATATTGATGAAAACCAAACGTTTACTTTTCATAAGCTGCCTGGCTGCAGGTGCTGTGATTGCTTCGCCCTCATTTGGCAAACCGGCAAAGAAATCCGCAGGCATGTCGCAGTCCAAGGCGACAAGAGTAGCTCCGCACACCACGCAGGTGATGCGCCACAATCAAAACATTAGCCCTCGCACGGGCGGCACCCGCTACTACGGCGCAACCCATTACAGTGGCACCCGTTCTTACGCGGCCCGGCAATATAGCGGGACGCGTTATTACGGCGGCACACGCTATTACGGCAACAACTATTATGGAGGCGGCACCGGCTATTACTACGGCGGATCCGCTTACCCGTCCTACGGCTACTATTCCGGCTCGCCGTACTCGAACTGGGGATACGGCATATCGTCTGGATATTACCCGTACTCATATGGGGGCGGTTATCCGTACAGTGGTTACAACAACTATTACTCGTACTACACGCCAACGTACGGCTATAACGGATCAATTGTTGCAGCTGTGCAGCAGCGTCTTGGCCGGCTCGGTTACTACCACGGCGTAGTCGACGGAGTTATGGGGCCCCAGACCCGCGGCGCCATTGCGGCTTTTGAAAGCAGAAATGGCATGTCCGTGGACGGGACGATTAACCGACCGCTGCTGGACACTTTGGGGCTGGCTTAGTCAGAAACAATAATCAGGTATTCGACCGGTGGCGTCGCATCACAAGGAATCGACCCACCGGTCGTTTCTTATTCACAAGAACCGACAAAACATATTCCAGGCAGAGCGGGTATTTTTTCTCAAGTCGCAAAAAAAATATTGCGACTTTCGGCGATCCTCGGTGTCTAATCGGATAGAACCCTTACTCTGTTATGATTAATTCAAAGCTCTTCGTTTTTGGAATTTGCCTTCTCGTTTCAACTCTTGCTGCGCCATTGACCGCTCAGGCTCAGCGTGGCGGAGGTGGTGGTCGAGGCGGCGGTGGCGGCCACGGGGGTGGAATGTCACGCGGCGGCTTTAGCGGCGGAATGTCACGCGGCGGCTTCTCTCGTGGCGGCATGGGCCCGGGCGGCGCGAGGTGGAACGGCGGCAATTGGAACCGTTCCGGCAATTGGAACGGCGCTCGCAATAATTGGCATGGCAACAACTGGCACGGCAACAATTGGCATAATGGGCATCATCATCACGGCAATGATGTAGTTTTCATCGGCGGCTTCGGCTTTCCATGGTGGTGGGGCTGGGGAGCTGGCTGGGGCTGGGACTACGGCTACCCATACTACGGCTACGGCTATTATCCTTATGGCTATGGTGGCGCCTACGGTTACGGTGGCGGCGGCTACGGTTACGGCGGTGGCGGTTACGGGTACGACTACCCTTACGGGGGTAACCAATATGGTAACGGCTACGGGCGTAATAATGGTAATGGATACGGCGACAGCAGCCGATCCAGAGTCTCCGAGTTGCAACGGCGGCTGTCACGGGCTGGCTATTACCATGGATCCGTCGACGGCGTCCTGGGACCGCAAACGCGGCGAGCAATCCGAGCGTACGAGCAAGACCACGATAACGCAGGTTAACTGGCGTCACTCCGGTCACGCAGATCAGGAAGCCGCGATAATCTTTCGGTTGATTGGCCGGCGGTCTCGTAGGGAGAGAGGGGAGCGAGCCGCCGGTCACCTTTTTGCAACGTGCGCGAGAGACGGTTCCGGCCTATGATTGCATGGGATGTTGCGACTGGGGTTGGCTACCGCTGTTTCTCTGCTGCTCGTTTCAGGAGCTTTTAGTCAGAGAGTCGCGCGAAAGCCGCTGCCAACCGAGCCGCTCGAAAAATACGACAATTCGCCAGCGGTCGCGGCACCTATAGTAGAAATTTCGCCGGCGTTAGTCTCACCTTTCGGTCCGTACACAAGCTATCAAGTTAACGTCGACGCGAACGGTAATAACAGGGTTGGTGACGCTGCCAATGAGCCGTCCATTTGCGTCGATCGTAACAACCCAAACAGAATGAGCATCGGCTGGCGGCAGTTCAGCAGCGTTGCGTCGAATTTCCGGGAGGCAGGTTTTGCATACACGACAAACGGCGGCACGAGATGGATTGCTCCCGGCGTTTTAGAAAACAATGTCTTTCGCAGCGATCCCGTTCTGAACTCCGACATCGCCGGTCATTCTTTCTATCTAAGTCTTGTGCAGAACTTCTTCGATGACTTATGGCGATCAATTACCGGCGGTCAATCATGGACGCGCGTCGGACCGGCGGATGGCGGTGATAAACAGTGGTTCACGATCGATACCACCCACAGTTCCGGCCGCGGCTTCCAATATCAATGCTGGAGCACGGATGGAAACAACTACGGCGGCAGACAATTCACTCGATCAACCGACGGCGGATCGACTTGGATGGATCCGATCAACATCCCAAATTCCCCTGCGTGGGGCACATTGGACGTCGATTCGGCAGGCAACCTTTTTATTGGTGGCGTGAATTTGACCACTGGTCGGATTTGGTGCGTTCGCTCCATAAACGCAAAGATCGGCGGTGTAGTTCCGACGTTTGACCGAAGCACGGCCGTGAACCTTGGGGGCGACATCGTTTTCAGCGAGCCAATCAATCCGGAAGGGTTGGTGGGACAGGTTTTTCTCGCCGTCGATCGCTCGGGGACGAGCACAAACGACAATGTCTATATGCTCGCGAGTGTTCAGCCATCCGGTTTTACTAATGGCAGCGACGTGATGTTCGCGCGCAGCACCAATGGCGGCATTACGTTCAGCGCGGCGCGCCGGGTCAATGACGATCCAGTCAACCACGCGAAATGGCATTGGTTCGGCACGCTCTCGGTCGCGCCGAACGGGCGAATCGACGCTGTCTGGTTCGACACACGCAATGCCGCGAATAACACGGACTCACAGCTTTTTTATTCCTACAGCATCGATGGCGGAAACACCTGGTCGCCAAATGTCGCGGTCAGCAACCTGTTTAACCCGTTCGTCGGTTATCCGAACCAGTCCAAGATCGGCGATTATATCACTGTCGTTTCGGACAATGCCAGCGCCAACGTCGCGTATGCCGCCACATTCAACGGCGAAGAAGATGTCTATTACGTCCGCATCCCACCGACTGGCCCTGGAATTGTTGCGACTAGTCCGGCGACGAACGTGGCCAGTTTTTCAGCTACGCTCAATGGCACGGTCAATCCAAACGGACTGATTACCGCTGTTCATTTCGATTATGGAATTACCACCAACTACGGCTCCAGCACCGCAACTCAGAATTACCAAGGCAGCACGACGCAGAACGTCACTGCGAACCTCAGCAGCTTGACTGCTGGCGCGAGGTATCATTTCCGAATTGTAGCCAGCAATTCTGCTGGAACCACCTACGGCGCCGACAGGAGTTTTACTACGCCAGCGGCCAGGGCTGTGGTGGCCGACTTTAATGGAGATAGCTCTCCGGACTTAGTCGTTCAGAGGACGAGCCCGCATCAGACGGCGGTATTGTATCTTAACAATAACGTGGTGATTGGCGCCGCCGTGGGCCCGACTCTGCCGGCCGGCTGGAGCTTGGCAGCTGCGGCTGATTTCAACGGCGACGGCCATACCGATTACGCCTTGTTCAATTCCGCCACCGGGCAAACAGTGATCGTATATTTATCTGGCCTGACGGTCATTGGCGCCGCTTACGGTCCGCCCGTGCCTCTTGGCTGGGAGCTGGTGACGGCAAAAGACTTTAACGGCGACGCTTACCCGGACTATGTGCTTTACAACACCAGCACGGGTCAAACCGTGATAGCCTATCTGAATAACACTGTGGTCGTCGGCGCTGTCTACGGGCCGACTCTTCCACTTGGCTGGAACTTGATAGACGTCGCTGATTTCGATAGCGATGGTCATCCGGATTATGCCTTGTTTAATTCCGGCACTGGCCAAACCGTAATCGGCTACTTGTCAGGACCAACAGTGATTGGAGCTGCATTCGGACCGACCATTCCCCTTACGTGGCCGTTAGTAGCCACAGCCGATTTTGATGGAGACGGAAATCCGGATTACGTGCTCTACAACCCTCCCAGTGGTCAAACGGCGATCGCGTACCTCACCAATAACATTTTGGTCAATGCTGCGTTAGGCCCGACTGTACCGGCTGGATGGAGCTTGCTCGTCGCGCCCTGATACGAATCTCTGCGGAGAACACGCGCGCTCGCGTACACGCAGTCGCGCCCTCGTGATCGCGAACTTTTCCCGCTCTGAATTCTATCATATGCTTGAATTACTTTTCGCTGTAATTTTCGGGCCGAATCCTGTAATCGAAAAGCCAACCTAAACAGGAGGAGATTTATGCTAGGCGAGCAAATTGGCGAGATATCAGGCAAGGTTACTATGCAACGCGTTTTGCCGAATCTGGGCGGAGACCCAAAGATGGAAACAACGTTTCAGGCAACCGGTTCAGTGCTGGGCACAACCATAAAAGACACAGGCACGTACACGACCATTTTCCGTCCCGACGGGACACAATACGGCGAAGGTCAAGGCATCATGATAACGAAGGACGGCAAAACGGCCACTTGGACCGGCCATGGCGTCGGCACAATGAAAAAAGATGGGACCGCGACTTATTGCGGCGCCCTTTATTTCCAAACCATGCCCCCGAAATGGTCACGCCTGAACAAGGTCGCCGTGCTATTCGAGTACGCAGTAGACGCAGAGGGCAACACACACTCCGAATACTGGGAATGGAAGTAGTGCCTGCTCGACCGTTGTAGGGCGTCTGTGTCAGACGCTAGTCAGCTGCAAGTCTAGCGCGAGTCAGGCAGCTTTGTTTTCCGAAGCCGATGGAACAGCGCCGTTTTTCTCCAGCGCCACATCCAAAACTTCATCGACGTTTTCGACGGGCACGAATTTGAGTTTTTGTTTCGCTTCCTCGGGAACGTCGACGAGATCTTTTTCGTTGAGCTTGGGAATGATGACAGTCGAAATTCCGGCGCGCATCGCAGCCAGACTTTTTTCTTTCAATCCGCCGATTGGCAGAACGAGTCCGCGCAAAGTAACCTCGCCCGTCATCGCGACATCGGAACGGACCGGCCTGTTGGTGAAAAGCGAAGCGAGCGCAGTGAACATGGCGATGCCGGCTGACGGCCCGTCTTTTGGCACCGCGCCGGCGGGGACGTGCACGTGGACATCCATTTTTCGAAAATCTTCGGCTTTGACGCCCAGTTGACCGTCCCGGCTGCGAAGGAGACTGAGCGCGGCTTGCACAGATTCTTTCATCACGTTCCCGATCTGCCCGGTAAGCGTGATATTCCCTTTGCCCGGATAACGCGTTGCCTCGATGTGCAATATTTCGCCGCCGCTCGGCGTGTAAGCCAATCCGGTGACCACGCCGGGTTTACTGGTCTTGAGCTTTGTTTCGCGAACATATTTGGCCGGGCCGAGCATTTCCGCCACCGTTTGCGGCGTGACCGTTGCGTGATCGATTTTGCCGCGCGCGACCTGCGCCGCAATGCCCCGACACACAGCTCCGATCTGACGCTCGAGCTCACGAACGCCGGCTTCATGCGTGTAATCGCTGATGATGCTGCGAAGCGCGTCCTCCTGAAATTCGCATTGCTCGGGTTTGAGCCCGTTCTCTTCCAGTTGTCGCGGCACAAGATATCGCTTCGCAATCTCGAGTTTCTCGCGCTCGGTGTAACCGGGAAGTGAGATCACTTCGATCCGGTCGCGCAACGGTTCCGGTATGCCCTCAATATAGTTTGCCGTGCCGATGAAAATGATCTGCGAAAGATCAAACGGGACATCCAGGTAACGATCGACAAATGCGTTGTTCTGTCGCGGGTCGAGGACTTCGAGCAACGCGCTCGCAGGGTCGCCGCGAAAATCCGCACCGATTTTGTCGATCTCGTCCAGCATAAAGACAGGATTGCGCGTGCCGCAGCGGCGCAGCTCTTGGATGATGCGCCCCGGCATCGAGCCGATATACGTGCGGCGATGACCGCGAATCTCCGCTTCATCGCGCATTCCGCCGAGACTGATCCGCACAAACTTGCGGCCCAGCGCGTCGGCGATCGATTGACCCAGACTGGTTTTGCCTACGCCGGGCGGCCCGAGAAAACAGAGAATCGCGCCGTGTCCTTGCGGATTGAGTTTTCGTACCGCGAGATATTCGATGAGTCGCTTCTTAACCTTTTCCAGATCGTAGTGATCGCGATCAAGGACTTGCTGAGCCTGATCGAGATCGAGGTTGTCGTTGCTGAATTTGTTCCAAGGCAGATCGGCAATGATTTCGATGTAACTCACGATCACTGAAAACTCGGGGCTTGCCGGCGGAATGAAATCCAGCCGTTTCAATTCGCGCTCCGCTTGTTTCATCACTTCTTCCGGCGGATTCGCTTCCTGGAGGCGCGTACGCAGTTGTTCCGCTTGTTCCTCACTGCCACCCTCCGTCTCTCCGAGCTCATGCTGGATCGCTTTGAGTTGGGAACGGAGATACGCGCGCCGCTGTGCATCGGAAAATTGCGACGCGACATCTTTTTGCAGACGCTGTTGGATCTGGGCGATCTCAAGCTGCGCCGAAATGTGTTGCTGCACGGCACGCACCCGTTTTTCGACGTCGAGTTCGTCGAGCAACGCCTGCTTTTGCGCGAAATCTATGTTGAGGTTCGGCGCTAGAAAATCGGCGAGCTGCTCGGGATTCTCGATGTTCATGATCATTATGCGCGCCTGTTCCGGCGCGTCCGGCGTCAGCTCGAACAAACGCGCAGCCGAATCACGCAAATTCCGGAACGTGGCTTCCCATTCCTTGCTCGGCGGCGGCAAGGTCGATTGCGGCAAATCGATTTCGGCGCGCAGAAACGGATCGGTCGCGATGATTTTGCGCAGCGAAAAACGGCGAAGTCCCTGCACAATCACGAGCACGTTGTCCTCTGATTGTCGAACAAGTTTGAGCACGAGCGCGGCCGTGCCGACGGAATACAGATCTTGCGGCGACGGGTCTTCTTTCGTCTCATCACGCTGCGTCAGTAACCCGATGATCTTCGTACGCGGCAAAGTGTCATCGAGCAGTTTGAGCGATGCCGCCCGCTGAACGTTCAGTGGGATAACCGTGCCCGGAAAAACTACCAAACCGCGCACTGGCAGAATCGATAGCTCTTCTGGAATTCGCGGCGTGCGGCTCTCGTCCATGCCGAGAGCGATGGTACCCTGGCCTGTTGGCTTGGAATCCATGCCCGGTTGCAACGCGTCCAAGTTTTCTGTGCTCATGATTCTTTTCTTACTGGCAACGAAATCCAGAGTAATCCGTTACGCTGCTCGGCGTGCGCCTTATCGACCTCCACGTCAACGGGAAAAGTAATCTCGCGTTCGAACGGCCCGTAATCGATCTCCATCGCGAGTAATTGCTGGGCGCATTCCTCGTCGCCGGTCGGCTCCGGCAGTTCGCGCGTGCCGCGAATCACCAGGCGCCGCGGCTCGACGCTCAGATCGATCAGTGAACGATCGACCCCCGCGAGATCAACACAGATTCGAATACACGTGTCGCATCGATACGCGTTGATCGCCGGTTGCCACGCCTGCGGCGCAAACTTGGAAAACTGCGAGCGCGACAGTTCATAGCTGATGTCGTGCAACGCATCCTGCAGCCAGCGTAATTTGACGCTCTTAATCGGATCCATTGGAAAGTAAGCTTCGACTCTCCGCCGCATAGTTTCAACGAACACCTGACACGCAACAGCTGTAGCGTCCGCTGTCCTCAGCGGATCAAACCTGAGCATTCACTGCGCGCTCTGTCGCCTTTCCACTACTTTACCTTTCCAGGGCCCCACAACGCGCGACCCGGTTTCGCCCCCGTGTGCTCGCCGTTCTTGATGACCTGCACACCGTTCACGAACACATGTTTCCCACCGGTCGCATATTGATGCGGTTTTTCAAAGGTGGCGTGATCTGTGATCGTCGCCGGATCGAACACCACCACGTCGGCGAACATTCCTTCCTTGAGAAACCCGCGGTGATCGAGTCCGAGATTTGTCGCCGGTAACCCACTCAATCGATGAATCGCATCGCTCATCGAAAGCACTTTTTCGTCGCGCGCATACTTGCCGAGGACGCGCGCGAAATTCCCGTAAGCGCGCGGATGCGGATTCGATTTGGTGAATGGCGACTCCGGCGCTTGCGACGCTTCATCCGAGCCAAAAGAAATCCACTGCTTTCGTAATTCTTTTTTTACATTCTCTTCGGACATTAAGAAATAGACGGTGCTTATGCGCGATTCGTCTTCCGCGATCAAATCCATGGCCGTGTCGATTGGATCTTTTCCGCGCATCTTTGCGACTTCAGCGAGTGTCTTGCCCGTCAGCGGCTTCAGCTTTTCCGATTTGAATCCCACCAACAAAATCTTGTCTGGCGAACCGGCCATGAGATAAAGGTTTTCCCATTTGTCGCTGTCGACCTGTACCTCGGCTTTAATTTTCTCGCGCGTTGCCGGGTCGCGCAGACGTTTGAACAATGCCGGATACCCGCCGTCTTCCGTCCAGGGCGGCAGACACGCGTCGAGTCCGGTGCCGGCGGCGGTGTAAGTGTACATGTTCGCGCGGACGTTCAGTCCTTCCTTTTGCGCGCGTTCGATTCGCGCGAGCAGTTCGTCTACTTTCGGCCAATTTTTTTTGCCGGCGGCTTTGATGTGATAAAGCTCCGCCGGAATGTTCGCTTCGCGCGCGATCCGCAGCAGTTCGTCAAGCGCTTCGAACAGTTGATTTCCTTCGCTGCGCATATGTGAAATGTATATGCCCTGATATTTTGAAGCGACCTTGCACAGCTCGATCAGCTCTTCGGTTTTCGCATAGAACGCCGGCGGATAAATCAGTGAAGTGCCGATCCCGAGTGCGCCCGCTTCCATTTCTTTCCGCACGAGCTCGCGCATTTCGTCGAGCTGCTCCGGCGTCGGCTGTTTATCTTCGTATCCGATTACGTATTCGCGAATCGTCGTCGCGCCGATGAATGACGCCACGTTGCACGACACGCCGCGCTTTTCGAGATACTGCAGATATTCCGCCAGCGTGTTCCACGGGATGTCGTATTTGATGTCGGTCTGCTCGCGAATTTTGTGCTCGCGCACACGATCGTTCACCGGCCCCATCGATTCGCCTTCGCCCATGATCTCGGTCGTGACGCCTTGCCGGATTTCGCTTTGTGAACGGCCATCCTGAATCAACGACTCCGTTGACCACGAAAGCATGTTGATGAATCCCGGTGCGACAGCGAGCCCCTTCGCATCGATGACCGTATTCGCTTTCGCCGATTTGAAATCGCCAACGCCTGCGATCCGATCACCCCGAATCGCGATATCGGCCTGTCGCGGCTCGGCGCCGGTGCCGTCGTAAATTGTCCCGTTGCGGATGATCACATCAAAGTTTGCCTCGGGTGTCGATTGAGACGGCTGCTCTGCAAACATTGTGGCCACCATCGTCAGGAACGCACCAAGCCAAAAGAAATTTCGTTTCATGGGCGGCTGACGGTAGCGAACGCCGCTATTGATGCAAAATGCTTTGGAGGGCGTCGATATGTCGCCGCAGTCCAAAAGGTTCCGTTGATTTCACCAGCCTCCGGCGACCGATCAAGGCGTCTGATTCGAATCGTACAATGAAAGTCTGAACACCTCACTGTTCACAAGGGAACAACAGGCCAGACAGAGCCGCGTGAACGGCTCACTAATTGGAAAAGGGAAATTCAACAAAGGAGGATATCTGATGAAAACGACAACGAAATCCAAGTGTCGCATTCCAGTATTGCTATCGATCCTTTGCGCAGGCCTCGTGGCAACTTTTCTGGGGGGATGTGCAGAGAGTCCGTATGTGGCGTATGGCACCGGTTATTATCCTACCGCCTATTATACGACGCGTGCGTTCAGGCGTCCGCTACAACGACGCGTATGGTCCGCGGTACTACACCAGAACCGTTTACGGCGACTGGTAATAATTTGCGACGCGCGGTTGGCTAACGCATCGGCGCAATCCGCATTTTGGCGGCTGCGTCGATGCGTTTAATTTTTAGCTTGCGTTTGTAAAGGGCGTCCCGTCAAATGAGCGCCCCAAACGCGTGACACCTAAACGGAAAAAGAGTCGGCAAGTTATTACGATCTTTTCGCTGATCGGCGCCGTGGCTTTTGCGCTTCTGCTCGGCGGCTGCGCCGATGTTTCCTACGTCAATAATGGGATTCATTCGCCCGAGGCGAAATATAATACTTACTACGCGCCTGACTATTATCCGTATTATCCTTGGGATAGCTATTACGGCGGCGCGTACTACTACGGCGAGTAAGCCGCGGTATTTCAGCAACGTCAGTGGTTGAATCCTACTGATGCGGCGCGCAGAGGACTGCCCGCCCTACCGGAACCGCGAAGGTGACAGCAGCGTTACTTTTGCGGGTAAACGCGGAGACTCAAACGGTTGTCTATTGTCGACATGAACATGGAAACTACTAACCCGCTGCTTGTTCGCGTCTCTCGTTTCTTCAGTGATCGATATGCTTACCGGACACAACCTGGATATTTATCCGAGCTGGTTGCCTTCGGGATGATTGTGTTCATAGCCGTCTGGCCAATCATCTTAGTCGCTCACGCGATGGCCGTGGCACCGAGATAACCAAACAAATCAGTGGTTATGCTTCACCAACTTTATACATACGCAGACTTGCGGAGACAGATTCACCGCGACCTGCGGATCCAACATCCTGAGTGGGTCAAGCCAAATGGCGAGTCTCCCATTTGTGATTCTTACGAGGCGCGCCTGATGAAAACACTCGATGTCTTGAAAGGGCAACGCCCGAGTATCTCGTACGACTGCGATCGCCTTAAGTAAGGCAACCGTTCACTCATCGGCAGGAGGCGCGCTCGGTTCAGCACCTGCTTGAGAAGGGGGCGGCAGCACTCCATAGAAGTACTCGCCGTCGTCGTCCCGTTGCGGTGACTTCATAAACACCTTTGCAATGTCTCCCGCCGCAGGTCCACTCGAAGCCTTGAAAAGATATAATGTAACGCGCACATCATCGGCGCGACCTGCGGTCAGGAATTTTAGTGGGAACGCATACGTGAAAGCCTCGCCGCTACGCACCTGACGCTGGCTCTCGGGTCCATTGTTGGATTCAAAAATGGTTGTCGAAGAGCCTGACGAATCCGTTTGTTCCCCAGTCACGTTGCCAGCGAATCTCCCTGATTGATGGACGACCACACTCACGCGGATCTCCGTTGGATGACTCTCATCGGGAAGATACGACCACTCTTTTAGTTCAATCACGTTCATTAGAGGTCTGCGACTCTCCATCAACGCTCGGTATTCGTTGGACATGGCCAGACGGCGCACTTTGCCGTAAACGGCGACACCCGTAACGAGAAGGATCACGGCAAGCACCATCGAGCCCAAGTGAATCCGCAACGCTCCTGCCTTGGGAAATAACGGGATAGCAATGGAACTCAAGGTGACGTGAACAGCGACCAGCGTGATGTAAGCCCAAAAGATAAGGCCCCGAAAATCCAACGTGATCCAGTTGCCGCCCCCACGACCTCCAAGCAACGCCCGATCCAGGAAATAGATCGGAATCGCCAGCAACCCAAGAACCAGACAAATAATCAGATGTTTGCGCCAGACGGACTTCATCACCTTTCTCTCTATCAAATTTCCCGGATGAATACACCCGTCGTTCTGAGCTCGAGAAATGCACGGCCACTTGCGCTAAGTAAAGCGGTGGTTGAGCATGCGGCTCCTTAGCTAAAATGAAGCTCAATCCAATCGCCCTTCTCGTTGGTTGTGCCGGGCTCGCCGTCGGCCAAACCATTACCGACCCTGCTCACATCGAGGTTTACATCACGCCGTACTACAATTCCAAAGGCCCGGCTATCGACGTCGGCCCGTTTAGCAGTGGTTTAGCCGCGAAAAACGAACCCGAGTTTGTCTCGACGATCGCGAAAATG
>Ga0193727_1000486_pt1 | contig 15447 bp, 17 predicted proteins | sample H2c2metaG_FD_143051 | JGI IMG/M metagenome (GOLD analysis project Ga0193727, IMG submission 143051) | Soil microbial communities from a riparian zone of the East river system, Colorado, United States - H2c2 | ecosystem: Environmental > Terrestrial > Soil > Riparian zone | place: USA: East River...
GTCAACACGGAGATGATAACCAGCGCCGGTGCAATGAGAAGGAGAGAGCGCCGCAAAGGCGCGACCCGCCCATCAAATTTCCTGCGGGGTGGATTATGATGAATTGTTTGCATATTTGTTCTTTCTGTTCGGGTTTGTTGAGGTTGAATTGTTTAACTGCATTAACTGCAATCCAGTTCCGTGCGGAACCAGGAACCATTCCGATCCGCGTAAGTTTTGAACAGCGAATAATCATTGTGATTGCTTTCGCGGCCGAATGGGGAAGTCATCACAACGCTCGCCCCCGACTGCGATGAAACGCCGGGACGGCTTGGCCTATTCGACTCTAGCCAGTTATTCTACTCGACAAGCCTATCGAATGACGAGACAAAACCATGTAGGCCAGTGCCTATTTTTGTTGTAGGGCTTTCGCCTACATGACATTAATGCTTTCAGGAGAAGGCGAATGAACCGCTAACGGTTCCGACTTTGTTTCCGCTGGCATCCGCAAGCGCAATGTGAAGATCGCCGTCTGCTTCTACTTTGACAGCAACGACGCGGCCCGTCACTGCGAACCATTTTTGTTCAAGCCCGGTGCGCTTCGACTGTTGATGTACGTCTGGCCCCGCCCAACTGAAACTGTCGGACGGTGTCACGGCTTGGATTGTGCTCGTATCCGTTGGCGGTGTTTCGGGATCGTTCTTTACTGACCAGCGCCCCTTACCGTGAGCACTACTGCATGAGCACGGCGATTCGCATGTGACTTCCTGCGGTGCGGCTGCCGCCGTGCTGCAAAGAAGCGCAGCAACGATGAGTGTTGTCGGGTACGTCATCCCGGCCCGTTCATATCATTTTGTCATTGCTGTGTGGAGAGCAAAAGCGGCACAATCCGATCAACGTGAAGTTCTGGGAAGTCATCGCTGACAATCTCAGCAAAGCCGGTTGGAGTTGGGGCTGTGTGTGAGCAGTTGATTCCGAGGGGCGAACAATCTGGATTGCGGACGCACATCGCGATGATGGAAAACGTTTCATCGTGCGTTCGGATGAAAAGCTGACTGCGTTTGTTGAACTGGAAAGGGCGATACACAAGTTCGCGGTGAGTTTGATCTTGTAAAGGCCGCTAGAAAATTGTGCTTGGCTGAAAAGCAGATGGCGTCTCCGGAGTGGGAATCTGCGGCTCGCAAAATAGCATTGACACTCTCTGTCGCCGTCTGCCAGAGTCGCGCTCGCGCTAAGTCCGTTAGGCGTCTTCCCAACGAGCTCCACCTGACCCTCTTCCCGCAGGGAAAAACCGCGAACGACAGGGTTCGCTCGCACAAACAACCTAAGAACATCAAAAGCAGCGCTCATTACCAGCGGCATGCTGGCTTGTTATGCGTTGATCGAAATGAATAGAAAACTGAATCACGCCCTCGCGAGCCTGGTGCTTATGTATTCGGCGACGGCTTGGTCGCAAGAAACAACGATGGCTACGATCAAGGGTGAGGGTGAATACACAATATCCGGTTCCACCCGGTGCGGCCGCGGTGAAACGACCGCGACCATAAAGTCCGGTGAACGATTCATCGCAAGGGAATTATCCTATGGCAAAAAGGACTGGGCGGTGTACCTCAGGTCGGGAGTCAGTGGCGCTATTTCTCGTAATAGGATTCGAGTCCTGCCGGATGAGCCGTTAGCAAAACTGAACTTCGCCGGCTGCAAGGAAAAATGGCGAAAATTGCAGTCTAAACGGATCAAGGACGATACTGCCGCTCAGGCAGAGTATCATGGCGTGGCAAACTATTATAAGACTCTAGTGCAAATCAGTGACGGGGATGTAAAAGCATTCGCGCAGTTTAATTCTCTCACCCCGTTCATGGATGGAGCGGCCGGCGAAGGGCATTCCGAGGATAGGTGGACTCTTCTTCATGTCGCGGGCGATGACACTTTCGCCAAGCTCCTCTTGAGAGAGTCTTCCAAGGTCCGGCAAGGATACGCAACGAATTTTGGCAGTCCTTACGAAACCGAAGCAATTTCAAACCCGAAACCGTACATTAAACTACATTTCCCGAAAACCTACTCGATCCTTTACGGTAACTAGAGCGACGAAACGAGGCCTCTCCTCGACGGCAAGGGTCTCGGTGCGAAACCGCGCTGCGTAGCGATCGCGGAATCTTATTGTCGATCAAAGAGCGCGGAGATTCCAGTTGGCCCAAAATGGTGTGAGATTTGACAAATTGTGTTCGGCTGGACGACGCAGAAGTTTCCATCCACGGTCAAGACCGCGCACACGCTTGAACTCAGCAAGTCCGCACCGCAAACAGTGTTGAATAATCGCTAGAGCTGTCGAGCGCTCACCACTCTTTGAAATCGCCCTTGTATTCGAGCGTCTCGATCACGAGGGCCATGTGCGAATCCGTCAACACACGGCAGTCGCCAGGGACCAGGTTGACGAGCTTATTGAATGTGAAGATGGTTCCGAAGCACTTGAGTCCTAAAGGCAACATAGTCCGGATTTGGTTTGCTGCCCGTCGTAAATAAATCAAGGCGCAGAAAAATGAAACGATCAAAGAAAGCCGATGCGGAGGAGCGTCAGGACCGAAGCGCAGCGTTGCTCAAGATGCGGTTCCAAGCGACGATCTATCCCGCTCGTAATGCGAAGACGAAAAATTGGGCCGATGATCTTGACGTTGATCGGGTTCCTGACGCCGAGGGTCGAGTTCGCGCCCTCATAACCGTCGAGGATTTGGTAAGACTGCTCGAGCGGGGCCTGGAAGTTCGTCTCTACCGGGCCCACGCTTACGAACCACTCGATCCGGCATTGATTGCGACCGACAAGGAGTTTAAGAGCTGGCTCGAAGAGCAAGTAAACACCCTCAAGGCCAATCCTGGGCCGAAGCCTTTCATCAAACCTTGACAAGTAAATGTATCGAACGATTGCACAACTCGATGCGGCCATAGACACCCTTGTTAGCACAAGGCCGGACCTCTGCACACGCGTAACCTTGAACAATTCGGTTGAGCGCCGGCCCATCCACGCTTTGCGCCTGCGCGCTGGCGGTGGTGAAAATCGCCGAGGGATTCTGATCGTTGGCGGCATGCATGCTCGGGAATTGATGAACCCAGACGCGATCGCTGAGCTCGCGTTTGATCTCGCGCAGGCATATACGAGCGAGACCGGCCTGGCCTACGGCGGCGCCGAATGGTCCGCCTTTGATGTCAGGATCATGATGGAGACGCTGGACATCTGGTTGCTGCCTTGCGCCAATCCCGATGGACGTAACCATGTAATGAAAACCGGGGGCTTCAAAATGTGGAGAAAGAACCGGCGCGACAACCCCGGCGCGGTGTGCCCCGTAGGGGTTGATCCTAAAGGTGTTGATCCTAACCGCAACTGCGACTTTATGTGGCGCGTCGTCGGCCCGAACACATCTTGCAATACATGCTCCGACAGTTTTGTCGGCAGCCTGCCGTTTTCCGAGCCCGAAGCCAACAATATTCACCTGCTTTGGGATACGCACCGAATCGATGTATTCGTCGACGTCCATTCCTTCAGCGGATTCGTGCTCTTTCCATGGGGACACGCCCCGACGCAAACAACGCAGCCGCTCCCGAATTTCACGAACTTGCTGTTCGGGTTTTGTCGACCGCTGGATCCGCCGGGGCATCAGGAGTATATGTCGCCGTCGGATCAAGTTAAGTACCAAACGGTTGCAAACCGAGTCGCAGACGCCATCCGGGCCGTACGCGGTAGTAATTATGTGTTGAAAACCATTTACCAGGTATACAACGGCACTACCACGGGGACTTCTACGGACTATGCGTACAGCCAGCACATCCTAAATCCCGCACTCCGAAAAACGTTCGCGTTTGCATTTGAAACTGGTCCCGATCTGGGAATTGGAAGGGAGCTCGAGTCGTTCCAGCCAGCTGACCCGGAGCCGATCAAAAACGATACGAAGGCGGGACTCGTCGCGTTGATCCAACAAAGTGTTTGCGCGATCGAGTTTATAGGCGAGACGCTGCACGCACGAACAGTTGAATCCATCCGCGCCGCTTGCGACGAACTGTTGGAACCTAGCGAAAAAGGCCGTGGTTGGATCGACTTCGTCAGCAGCGTCCAGCATGAACTGCTCGGGATCGTGCTTTCCAACAAGGTACTTACCAAGCGAGCCATGAGCTTGTTAGGGCGAGTTCAGAAGTTGTCAGCGGCGAGGGGCAAGGCCACCGTCAGCGCCACCGACGTAGAGGACGGTATCGAGTTCCTTGAATCATTGAAATCCCGCGCCACGCGGCCTGAAGTGCGTGAGGCAATTTCCGTTGTTAATCGACAACTCAAGAAAGCCTCTGGACAAACAGTAGAGACGATTCTCAAAAAACTCGCCAAATCCAACCCGCCGAAATTGTGATCGGGTCGAATGTGCATTCTCATGCTCACTTCGAATCGGGTTATGTGACGTAGTTTTAGAGGTCGGGGATCAAACTCCGACAGGCTACGAGGCTGCGAGAAAATCAAGCACTCGTCTTCCGAACCAACGAGCCAACGAGCGAACAGTGTGGATTGCGGACGTACGTCGCGGCGACGGGAAGCGTTACATTGTGCATGCCGATGAAAAGCTGACTGCGTTAGTTGAACTCGAATCGGCGCTTTGATTCTCAGTGAACTGCTCAGCATGGTACTCTCGATGCTTCACAGCGCGGAGATCGGCCTTGTTCCAAAAGCAACCGCACGCTGTTGATATGTTAACGAGGTTCAGCCAGAGTTAGCTCAGCCACCGCTTGGCGGCAGCTCGTTTTGGCAATATCGCCAAGCCTCTCACATTAGATGCGGGTACGTGCGTTAAAGATGTAGGTATATGCACCAACCTCCTTCGGTGTGGACTCGAAGGCGAGGATCGCCCCACCTATGGTTAGGGCCGCTCCAAGTGGGCTCCCCGTAGCCGCCAAAACGGCGCCTGTGATCCCTAAGCCAAACCCACCCAGGCGTCTCCACGCCTTCTTGGATAGTTGCTCCAACTGGTTGCCGGCGTCGCGAATTTCTTCGATACGAACCGCAAGTTCCCGCTCACGTTGGTTTTCGGGAACTAGGCTCAAATCGCGAACGAAGCGGCGCACGGCCGTTGAATACTTGCGATGCTCGGCAAGGTGTGACTTCCGAAAGTCGAGGACTTCATCCAACGGAACGTTAGTCAGGTCGACGCCCACAGTCTGAAGGTCAAGGGAGACAACATGGCCAGCCGACGGAACAACTCCAAGGTTCAAGAGTTCGCGAAGCGCACCGACTAGTTCTGGGCGATCTGTGGCCGGAGACAAATCAAGTCCGAGGTCTTGGCCTCGCGAACGTAGGATCTGGGCTAGGAGAACCAACACTAAGGCACGCACCATTGGATGCATCGGAATTGAGACTCCATCCTTGGTGTCCTCGGCAAGGTTCCGCCGCTTAAGCTCCTCAAGGATTCTCCGAGCTAGGCGCTCATCGCCGTAACCTCCGAGACGGGACCACGAAAGCTCATAGAATTTTGTGCGTTTCTTCCCCAGTGGATCAAGCGCGCCTGACGCGATGACGTCTGTCAGCGCCGCTGCCAGCTGCTCCGTTGCATCGCGGTCGACAAGCGTTTCAGGTTCAAGAATGTGCAGTAGGCCCTCACTCTGCAAAGGCTCAGCCATTTCTGGCTCAAGTTCGAACGGCCTATCGCGCATATACGAGGGAATGAGGAGACCGACCCCATCAAAGAACAACAGTAAATTTTTAATCCAGCCAGCCGAGTACCAAAACGGCCCAGGATAGTAGAACGCAACATCCTTCAGGGTTTGCTTAGCGCCCGCCGACTCGGCTGATGATACAGCTAGTCTTGCACTTCGCCGCTTGCGTGTGGCGGCGGCTTTGCGTGCGGCAGCCCGCCTGATTCGCGTCTTGGCGGCCTTGCGGCCAGCGGCGCGACGTCTGCGGGTGATAGCTGCTTTTCTTCCAGCCGTTCTGAGTCGCCGGGTTCTCGCTGCTTTCTGACCTGATATTAGCGTCATAGAACTCGCACTATCGGACTCAGTTTTACCGTGTGGTGCTGCGTGGTGCGAGCCAAAAATTCACCACGCTTGTGCGTTTCGATCACGTTGCCTGCTTTTTCGTAAACGCGAACCACAGCATCATGTGAGCGGCTGCGAAACTTTGCGTAGCCGATTGCGTTGGGCTCGCCATACCAGAGGCGACCGCCAGCATCAGTCCTCAACGTACAAGCTGGAGCCTTTCTGATCTGATTCAAAGCCTATGTGCACTAATGCTGAGCGAAGCGCTTGAAGAAGCTATCTGGCTTCCACTCAGGAGTCTTCTCGCCATTAGCAGTAAAGGCGAGTAGGTCCCAAACAAGCCCCTCGAACTTACCGGCTGTTTCCAAGTTGACAGGCTGCTGCGTGTCGTCTGACGGCGCGTAATAACGATTGTGCAACCACTCATCAATCGCTTTCTGCTGTGGTGTATCAAGCTTACAGCCGACAGCCATCGCCACCGCTGGCACACCCTTGCGGATAAAGCTGTATTGGTCGCTGCGGATGAAACTATTCCGCTGGGGCTTGGGATCGTCCTGAGCTTCGATGCCGTGCTGTTTCGCCACTTTAACGGCCCATTCACCTAGATCAGATTCGCTAATGCCGTAGACCGTCACTACTTGTAGCGAGATGATCGGAAGGAACATGTCCGTGTTTATGTTCGCTACGATCGAGCTAGCCGGTACAGTGGGGTATTCCGCGAAGTAGAGTGAGCCGAGAAGTCCTTTCTCTTCGCCGGTTATCCACAAAAGGATGACCGAACGCTTAAACGTTGGACGATTCTCTTTGAAGAAGCGTGCAAAATCAAGGAGCATGGCTGACCCGGAGCCATTGTCCATCGCACCATTGTAAATCCTATCGCCATTGATTGGTTCGCCAATACCGAGATGATCGATATGGGCGCTCACGACGATACAATCTTGCTTTAGTTTTGGATCGTTGCCGTCAAGCTTCGCCACGATATTAGATGATTCCAAGTGCTGCACGTCCATCTTGGCACGGGCGCGAATTTCAACTTTAAGTGGAAAACGTGGAAGAGGTTTGCGGGCTTTCGCGAGGTTCGATATTTCCTGGAACGTATGGCCAGATCCGACGAATAACTTGTCCGCGCTAGCTGGATTGAACGCGACACCTAACTTTATTCCGGCAGTGTCGTCGAGAGTTTCGTCTGCTGGCGCCATTCCGACCTGGGTTCTGAGCACCTTGAGCCGCTCCCATGGGATATCCATGCTGTGGGGACTGAAGATAAAAATCATCCCGATTGCGCCTGCGTTCTTCAAAGCTGTCCAGCGCTGCCTGATAGCATTGTAATGAGCGGAAAGTGGCCCGGGAATTTCCGAAGGAGAACCACCATAGAGGAATACGGCGACCTTGCCCTTAAGATCCGCGCCTTGCAGATCGCTGTATCCCTTTTCCGGAATATCCAGTCCCCAACCAACAAATACTAGCTGCGCATCTACCTTTGGCGCTTGAGAGAACCGATTAATGAAGTACGCATCCGTCTCGAAAGACAACGGCTCCGATTTACCATCATGGAAAAGTGCTAGGCTAGAATCGTTTTCCAAGGTCCGGCGGGCAATCAGCTTTACCGGTTGGTAATAGCCATTGGTGCCAGCAGGCTGTAACCCGTCGGTCTTAAGTTGGTCGACTATAAAAGCTTCGGCCCGCTTCAAGCCTTCGCTCCCGGTGTCACGACCTTCCATGTTGTCATCAGCAAGAACCTTCACGTAGTTCCACCATGACTGGCCATCGAATTTCGTTGTGCCTGGTTGGCTATTAGATTGTGCGAATGCGGAACACGCGATCAAAAGAAAGAAAGCCGAGAGCAGAGAGCGTGCAGATCCTCGCGGGACGACAAGGAAACCACGTTTGCTAAGCGAGTGGCTAATTGATTTTCTTTCGAACAAAGCTGCAGGTTGTTTTGTTCTCATTCTTTGTTCAGATTGGATTGTTGGCTGCGATCCAGTCCGGCGCGAAACCGAGAAGTGCCCTTCCAGCGAGACATCTTCCAACAAGCTATTCGCTTCGGTATACGCAGCTGATGTGATCAGGTGCACCTTATACGAGCGCCGCGAAAATTTGTCGAGCTAAGATGATAAGTAAACGGATAAGAGACTTGTTGTAACGATTGCATTGCTGACCGCATCCGGCTCGCCGTACCACAAGCGACGGAAAGGCAGTGCATCGGAGATCAGATCGACGCCGCGTTTGTCTTTGCGCGGTCGGACTTCGTAAGAGTGGCATTCGCAAGATGAAACGACTGTGACTTTGCGCTGTTTCTCAGAGGGGCGAGCAGAAATGGTTTTTGTTCTGTGGTCGTTTGTTTACTGTTGCCGTTCGCACGATACTAGTTTTCTTGTTGCTGCTAATGAGGGACTCGTTTGGGCATGGAGCAAAGGGTGCTTAAATTGGGCGAGGTGAAGCCAACAACAGCGTAATGGAGTATCAGGGAAAGGGAGTGATGAAGGAAGAATGAGCGAGCAAATCGACGAAGGGCTTCGCAGCGAGCTGCAACGCCAGGGGATCTGGGTGACCTCGATGCAGGAACTTTACAATTGGGGACGCAAGAACTCGCTCTGGCCGCTGCAATTCGGTCTCGCGTGTTGCGCCATTGAAATGATCGCAACTGCCGCGTCGCGTTACGACATTGCGCGCTTCGGCGGCGAAATCTTCCGGCCATCACCGCGCCAAGCGGACCTGATGATCGTGGCCGGCACGGTGACGAAGAAAATGGCGCCGCAAATCGTGCGGCTCTACAACCAGATGCCCGACCCGAAATACGTCATTTCCATGGGCGCCTGCGCAATCTCTGGCGGACCGTTCAAAGAAGGCTACAACATGCTCAAAGGCATCGACCGCTATATCCCAGTCGATGTTTACATTCCCGGCTGCCCGCCCCCGGCCCGAAGCATTGCTACACGCGTTCATGGAGCTGCAGCGCAAGATCGACAACCAGAAACTGACCGGCGCTAATAAGGCCGAGCATCTCAATGCGGCGCAACCAAGTGAGTTTCCAGTGCCATCGTTCGGCGCACACGACTTGGAACCGCCAGCGAATCCTGATGTCTTTCATCCGCCAAAGATCGAGCGCACGTAATCGTGGAATCGTTGGAACAAATCAAGGCACGCGCTGGGCTAGCCGTGCCCGGCGCTGAGCTCGACATCGTCCCCACCGAAATACGCGATTCTCGACGAAACCGACAGCGGTCTGGACATCGACGCGCTTAAGACCGTTGCGCACGGAGTGAATTCGTTGCGTAGTCCCGATCTCGGCGTATTATTAATTACGCACTATCAGCGCCTCTTGAATTACATTATCCCCGATTATGTGCACGTGATGGTGGCGGGGCGAATTGTTCGGAGCGGGCGGAAAGAGCTCGCTCTCGAGCTCGAAGAGAGAGGTTACGATTGGGCGCGAAGAGGCGCCTGAACCGGTGCTAAGGTAAACAGGGATCACAATGAAAACCGAAGCTTCAGCAGTGGAAATCAATCGGAGCATCGGAGACTTCGCTTACCCGGAAGTGCACGTACGCGATGCGGGCACCGGCCTGAGCGAGCGAACGATCCATTACATCTCGGACGTTAAAGAGGACCCGGATTGGGTACGCGATTTTCGTCTGCGCGCTTTGAAGACATTCTTGGAGAAACCGCTCCCCACGCACTGGGCGAGCAAGGAGCTCGAGGCCATCGACTTTGACAAAATCCGTTATTACCTCTCGCCAGGCACCGAGGCGAAACGGAGCTGGGAGGACGTCCCTGAGGACATCAAGCGAACGTTCGAACGGCTCGGCATTCCCGAACAGGAACGAAAATTCCTCGCGGGCGTGGAAGCGCAGTTCGACAGCGAGGCGGTCTATTCAAACATCAAGAAAGCTGTTGGCGAACAGGGTGTGATCTTTGTGGGTTCGCGAGAGGGGCTCAAGAATTATCCGGAAATTTTCCGTCCTTGGTTCGGCAAAGTCATTCCGGTTGGCGACAACAAGTTCAGCGCGCTGAATTCAGCCGTGTTCAGTGGCGGGTCATTCATCTATGTCCCACCCGGAGTGAAAGTGAAGCATCCGCTACAGGCATACTTCCGGATCAACGCGGAAAACTTCGGGCAGTTCGAGCGCACCCTCATTATCGCGGATGAGGGCTCGGAAGTGACTTACATGGAAGGCTGCACCGCGCCGAAATTCAACACTCCGACACTTCACAGCGCTGTCGTGGAACTTGTCGCACTAAAAGGCGCGAAGATTCAATACATCACGGTGCAGAACTGGGCGTCGAACGTCTTCAACCTCGTGACGAAGCGTGGGCTTGCGCAGGAAAACGCCGAGGTAAAATGGATCGATTGCAACATCGGCTCGCGTCTCACCATGAAATATCCCAGCGTGATCATGAAAGGTCGCAAGGCGCGTGGTGAAGTTCTCTCCATCGCGCTCGCCAACGACGGCCAACATCAGGACACAGGAGCGAAGATGATTCATGCTGCCGATGAAACGACCAGCAACATTATTTCCAAATCGATCTCTATCGGCAAGGGTCGCGCGACTTACCGCGGCCTGGTTCACGTGCCGAAGCATCTCAAGAATTGCAAGAACAACACCGAGTGCGACGCGCTTCTTATCAACTCGACCAGCCGCACGGATACTTACCCTGCTATCACGGTGCGCGGCACCGGCAATGCCGTGCAACACGAAGCAAGTGTCAGCCAGGTGAGCGCCGAGCAGATTTTCTACATGCAACAGCGCTGCTTGAGCAAAGCGCAGGCCATGAGCTTGAGCGTCAACGGGTTCGTGAACGATCTCGTCCGCCACTTCCCGATGGAATACAGCGTCGAGCTCAAGCGCCTGATCGAGCTTCAGATGGAAGGTTCGGTCGGATAAGTTCCGGCCCCAGACAAGACGTGATCGAACTAGGCTGCGGCCACGGAACGTTCACGTTCCCCGTCGCGCGACGCAGCGGCAGTTCTTGAAAAACGGATCTATTCGCCATGAAGCACCTTTCATTGGTTGTGAACGCTTCTGCGTTCGGGTTTCCCTGCGGAAAAGTTCAAAACGTGCGTTGACATGGCTGCGAGCGTAGTTGGTAGTTTATTTGCCTTAAAACAAGTCACCCCGCGTGTACTAAACACGCGGGGCACTCATTCAGCCTTTAGGCGGCTCGCTGTTGGCGAGAGGGTTGTGGTAATGCGCCAAACTCAAGAACATCCTCGGAGATCTTAGTGATCGCCCAGGGATCCGGAGTGGTCTGCATGAGCACATTGGCTTCCACAATCTTGCGACCGACTGGTCGCAATGATTTAATGGAGAAGCCCTCCGCCGCCGTCACAATGTAGCCTTGGCCACCTTGCTGGCAGAAAAATGTGCCGCTCTCTCCGCGCAACGCCTCTGCTAAGTCGGGATGTTGAATTGTCCCATTTATCGGTAGTTTCGTTTGCATGTTTTTGGTTCTTTCTTGCACTCAGTTAAAGCCATCTCGGTGCATCGCGCTCACCGCTTATTGTCAGAGTCGACCCTAATCTTGTGTACGTTGAGGACTCGCCCGCGTGCTCGTGCCTCTCGATCACGTTGCCAGCATCATCGAAAACGCGAATCACCGCGTCATGTGACCGGCTGTAAAACTCCGCATAGCCGATTGCATTGCTGATTGCGTTTGGCTCGCCGTACCACACCCGACCGAATGGCAGCGCATCGGAAATTAGATCGACGTCGAGATGATCTTTACGGGGGTGGACTTCGTAATGTGTATGGACATTTTTTCGTAATGCTTCAGCGCGACGGCGTTCACGGTGTAACACTCAAGCCCTGAATCGAGGAGACTCTGCCGTTTGTGAAAGTCACTTTAGTGCTAAGCTGCCCACTCGGTGTTCCCGCATAGAACTGTGGCTCAACGTAATACCATTCGACGACTGTTCCTGCTGCGGTGGCGGCTTGCTCGCTACGTATCGGCGGGCCTACCAAGGCGGAGACGTTTTTAGTTGTCATTCCTATCTTTAGCCGATTGAGCTTCGCGTAGAGAGCTTGAACGTCGACCGGACGTTCCGAAGCGCATCCGCCGCAGAAGGTCAAGCACGACAGAAGAAGTAATGGGAGAATCATTCTGTTCATGTCCGCGAGTTTTGCATTGGGAATTGAATCACACTGTGCCGTGCGCCGTAAAGCGTGCAGGAATCGTCGAACGGCATGGATTACGCGTAGACATCCGGCGCTCAAATGCGATTCTGGCGCGATCCTGCAAAGCGGGCCGATAGGTTGAGGCAACGCCATGGTTTAATCGTCAAGGGCAAGCGCATATCGTGTCCACCGCATTATGCTCCACCAAATAACGATTACGATCCACCGCATCACGATTACGAACATGGTTTCCCGTTGATCCGCAGCCTGCGAGCATCAACCCAACGATCAACATCAGTATTGTTTTCATTTTGTGCTTTCCTTGTTGATTGTGGTCGGATCATTTGCCGTCCGGCGATCAAAAACGATTTCTAGCGCGATCTTGAGCGCTGCGCCGGCTATTCTGGAAGCCGACTAAAGTTCGTTGTCACTGTTGTCTGATACTACCGTTTTGATTTAGTGATAATGTGGGATAACGTGATTTAGTGCGCTTTCGGAACAATTTTACCGAGCGTAGAGCCGTTGAAAGTCGGGCACGATGGGAAAGTCTCGAACCCGCCAAAAGGCTCGAAATGGTGGGCCTGACTGGGCTCGAACCAGTGACCCTGCGCTTATCAAGCGCATGCTCTAACCAACTGAGCTACAGGCCCCGCTGTGGCGGCGTCGCCGCCAAATTGTAGATTTTAGATTTCCGATTGCCCATTTATCCCGTGGGGAGATTACTTAAATCGACAATCGCAAATCGCAAATCGAAAATAAACCGACGAAGCGAAGAGATCGCGAATTAGAAATGTCGCTTTGCGAATGCACGACCTGAAGCGGATTTCAGATATCGCTCAAGCCGAGCCGCTCGATCGCGATCACAAAGAGCGATGTAGGTTTTAACTTGCCACGGCTTCCATTTAGACGTGTGAACGATGCGGCCAGAGTTGTGATTTTTGAGACGCGTCCGCAGATCGGCCTGGCCGGTGACCTCTCTCACCCTTGGCACTGTAGTTTACAATCAGTTACAATTGCTGAGTATTCTTAATACCCCGGTCAAGGGTGATGCCAGCATCATCTTGGCTTATCAGCTTATCGCGGCAAAATTGAATGTCGCCAACGGTTCGAACCCGTGCGTATCCGCAGACACGATCGCGGCGGCGGATGCCCTCATTGGCGGTCGGACGATCCCGATCAGTCCCAAAATTACGCCGAACAGCCCTGAAGGCCAACAGATGGTCGGTCTGGCGGCCACGCTGGAGCAGTACAATTCCCAGCTCACACCTGGCTGCACCCCGTAGTGCCCGCCAAAGGGCTGCTGGAAGGCAGCTTGGAAATTCCCATGCTCCGAGGCCTAACGGCCTCGGAGCATTTTTTTCCAACGAAAAGAATAAGTGTCAGACCGTGTCAGTCCTGGCGTGACACCTTTGCCGCGATACGGCCTCCCGCAATTGGGAGATCCAACGGTTGACGACGCGCAATGGCACTGCGACCCGTTTGCGTGTCAGTGAAGGGAAGGGACATCGCGAAGTTTTTCGCGATATGGTCGCCACCAAGCAAAAGCCTTTTGGGATGTCGCCGTTGTGCCTGCGGATGAAAAAGCTGACGGCGTTTTTCGTACGACTAAAGTCTCATAGACCTACAACGCGAACTTTACCATCATCAAAACGGATTCGAATCAGGCGGAGGACTTTCCCCGCTGGGTTCTTCGCCCCTTCCGGACCCGCAATCCCACAAATCCATGCAAGCGGGGAAAAAGAAAGGAAGAACCATGAAGCCACTAATTCAGCTCAAAAACGTAAGTCCACTATTTCTCATCTCATTTGTGTTTGCTTGGTTTGCGCTTTCGCCGCAAGCGCGAGCCGTTTGTCGGGAAGGCTGCGACTTCGACTTAAACACGTTCCTGGGTGACGACGCGTTCATTAGCAACACGACCGGCATCCGCAACACGGCCATCGGTGTTCTAGCGCTCGCTAGCAACACTGAGGGCAGAGCCAACACGGCCACCGGTGAAAGGGCGCTCCAAGTTAACACATTCGGTGAGTTCAACACGGCCACCGGTTCTGCTGCGCTCGGTAGCAACACAATCGGCGAGTTCAACACGGCCACCGGTGTTGCTGCGCTTTTTAGCAGCACCACTGGCGCCTTCAACACGGCTACCGGTGTTCAAGCACTCTTTAGCAACTCAACCGGTGGCTCCAACACGGCCACCGGTTATCAAGCGCTCGTTAGCAACACAACCGGCAGGGCCAACACGGCCACCGGTCTCCAGGCGCTCCTTAGCAATACCACTGGCGAATTCAATACGGCCCACGGTGATATAGCGCTCTTTAGCAACACTGAGGGCTTCAACAGCACGGCCACTGGCTCTGCTGCGCTCGGTAACAACACAACCGGCACCAACAACATCGCATTAGGCAATGGAGCGGGTCAAAATCTCACCACGGGCAGTAACAATATCGACATCGGTAATCAAGGTGTTGCTGGCGAGTCGCGCACAATCCGAATTGGCACACAGGGAACACAGACAAAAACGTGTATCGCTGGCATCAGCAGCGCGGGGGTTAACGGCTCAGCCGTTAAGATAAACGCCGCCGGACAAGTAGGCACGGCGCCTTCTGCGGCACGGTTCAAGGATGAGATTAGACCGATGGACAAAGCCAGCGAAGGAATCCTCGCCCTGAAACCGGTAACGTTCCGCTATAAGGAGCACGTTGACCCTGAACGCGGTCCGCAATTCGGCCTCGTCGCCGAGGACGTAGCAAGGGTGAATCCCGACCTCGTAGTGCGCGATGCAGAAGGGAAGGTTTACACCCTTCGCTACGAAGCCGTGAACGCGATGTTGCTCAATGAGTTTCTCAACGTTCACAGCAAAATGGAGAAACAAGAAGCGACCATCGCGCAGCTAAAGAAGGAATTGCAAGCGACAGCCGCGCATCAGCAAAAGCAGATTGAAGCCCTTACCGCGGGCCTACAGAAAGTGAGCGCACAGCTTGAAGCGAGCAAACCTGCGCCGCAAGTGGTCAACAATCCCTAAAGCCGCGCCGCCACGACCAAGCAGCAGCATTCACAATCAGCCGTCACGCTTCACCGCGTGGCGGCTTTTTGTTTCACGGCGCGTAACGCTCACGCCTCCTTGAAATCGCCCGCGTGCTCCTGCGTCTCGATTCAATGCCCTAACGGATTTAACGCATTTCCGCATCTTTTCGCGTGACCTCGCGCCGGATTTCCCGTAGTATACGGTAAAGGGCCACAAAATGAGCCAGCGTTTAATCGACGCGATGTCACGACAGCGCAAATACCAGTTGCGCCACAAGCGTGCCGGATTGTGTTGGCACTGTAGTCGTCCGGTAGCTAGTGGTACCTT
>Ga0193727_1000487_pt1 | contig 15415 bp, 11 predicted proteins | sample H2c2metaG_FD_143051 | JGI IMG/M metagenome (GOLD analysis project Ga0193727, IMG submission 143051) | Soil microbial communities from a riparian zone of the East river system, Colorado, United States - H2c2 | ecosystem: Environmental > Terrestrial > Soil > Riparian zone | place: USA: East River...
CGGCCCAGTGGCGGATCTGTGAACAAGGCGTAGGTCTGGATGCGGTCTGAGATGCGGCGGTGGTCGGCGTTGAGGAGATTGTCGGCGGCGATCTCGTAGTCGTTGTAGGACGTGTGCGTAAAGCCGCCATGGCCGTTGCAGTCGCCCAGGGCCCAGATGCCGGGCACGCTGGTTTGCAATTGATCATCGACGACGATGTAACCGCGCTCGTCGGTCGCGATGCCGGCTTGGTCGAGGCCCAGGTCGTGCGTATTGGGAGTGCGCCCCACCGCGAGAAGGGCGTGCGTGCCAGAAACATCCGGCGAATTTTCGTCGCAGTCGACGCCGACGGTGATGCCGCTTTCGCCCTTCGCCAGGGAGATGCATTTCGCGTTCAGCCGAACCTCAATCCCCTCAAGTTCCAGGATCTTCTTCACCTCTTCGGAGACGTCTTCGTCTTCTCGCGAAATCAGGCGCGACCCCTTCTCGACGATCGTGACCTCGCTCCCGAAGCGGCGATACATCTGAGCGAATTCCAGCCCGATGTAGCTTCCGCCGACGATGACGAGATGCTCCGGCAGGAAGTCGACATCCATCATCGATGAGTTGGTGAGAAACGGCACATCGTGTATCCCGGGCATGTCCGGCACCAAGGCGCGCCCGCCGACATTGATGAAGATCTTTTCGGCTTCCAGTTCTTCATCATTTACGACTACGGTGTGGGGGGACTTGAAGAGGGCATGGCCCTGGATGACCGTGCAATTTTCAAGTCCTCGCAGCCATTTCTCTACGCCTTTGTTCGAACGCCCGGATGCTTCGTCTTTGCGGGCTTTGACGCGTTTCATTTCAACGCGCACATCGCCGCTGATGTCGAAACCATAGTCGGCGCCTCGGCGGGCGACATGCGCTGCGTAGGCGCTGGCAACCAGCGTCTTTGTGGGTATGCAGCCGGTGTTCACGCAGGTGCCACCGAACTTGTGGCGTTCAATGATGGCGACCGTCTGACCCGCGGCCGCAAGGCGCCCAGCCAAAGGCGGGCCCGCCTGGCCGGTCCCGATAATGATTGCATCAAAATGCCGCGACACGTGGCACCTCCTTCAGGGAAGATATCAGGCCGCCACATTTATCCGGCACTTCTTGGCATGTGATATCGCGACCCACCCTAGCCGCAAATACAAATGCGCGGCGAGGGTGGGGCACCGGCTTTGGTGGTGTATTTGGATTGAAGACGGCATAGATTATTGCGCGTTGGTGACGGCGAGGAGTCAGCGGTGACGATAGATCGTCACTTCGGCGTCGTCAGTTGGTTTCGTCACTTGACAAGTGTTCCTGGCGAGCTCTCCGCATAAGCCACTTACAATCAAGCGCTTACGAAGCGTGATTTTCGGTGCCAGAAGATTGGCACGCGTCTTGCATTATGTCATTGCGTCAGAACGAAGGCGGAGATCGAATGTTGCGCATCACGATGAAAGAGACTCCCGAGACTGTAGCAATCATCCTGGAAGGACGGTTGGCGGGCGAGTGGGCGTCGGAACTGAAGCGGGCCTGGACGGAAGCGGCTGAGCGCGTGAATGCACGGCCGGTGAGTGTGGATCTACGCAGCGTGACGTACGCGGATGAGGAAGGCAAGCGGGTGCTGCGGGAGATCGAAGAGCAGACGGGCGCAGCGCTGATTGCCACGACACCATGGACCAAACACCTTGTCGCGGAGATTTGCGGCAAGAACACAAATGAGTAACGAGGAGACCAACATGGCAACGATGAGTGTGGAGCAGGTGAATCGCGGAATTCAGGTTAGCCGGCATGGCGGGCTCTTTGACAGGCTATCGGCAGATACGATGAGCGAACTGATGCGGATGGCGCACGTGCGGACGCACGAGGCGGGCGAGACGCTGTTCTGCGAGTCGGATGAGTCGGACTTTGTGTACATATTGCTCGAGGGCCGAGTGAAGCTCTCAGTGAGTTCGACGGGCGGGCGGCGCCTGATTGTGGGTCACGCGACGGTTGGCGAGATTGTGGGAGTGGCGTCATTGATGTGCGGTCGGCCGCAGGAAACAACGGCAGAGACGGTTTATACGTCGAAGGTGGGCGCGATTGGGCGCAACAATTTTCTGAATTTTCTGCTGCGGCATCCGGATGTTTATCAGGTGGTGAGCGAAGAGCTCGGCAGGGAGTTCAACAGGGCATGCGAGCAACTGCGGACGGTGGTGTTGTCAACGACGGCGCCGCAAAAGCTGGCGCGGCTGCTGCTGGAGTGGGGCAAGGATGGACAGGTCACTGAGACCGGCGCGCGGTTCCGGTTCTGCATGACGCACGAGGAACTGGGTGAGTGCATTGGAGCTTCGCGCGAGACGATAACACGGGTGATGACTACGTTCAAGACGAAGAAGCTGGTAATGCTGAACGGGTCGACGCTGACGATTCCGAACACGATGGCGCTGGAAAATATTGCATGCGCGCGGAGTGCGGCCAGCTAGGTGCTGAGTGAAGTTTGGCAGGTTATCGGAATTTCGTTGGGTCTATATTGAACTTGTTGAGCTTGGAATTGAGCGTGGTGCGTTTGAGGCCGAGGCGGGCAGCTGCTCCATCGTCGCCGCCGATCTGGCCGCGGGTTTCGCGAAGGACGCGCAGGATGTGATCGATCTCGGCTTCATGCAACGTGGGCTGGGATGCTGAGAGTTCTTCCGGAGGCTCGGGCATTTCAAGCTCGGCCAGAGGCGCGAAGAGCACCGGGCCGCGGGTGAGGATGACGCAGCGCTCGATGAAGTTTTCGAGCTCGCGAATGTTCCCCGGCCAGGGCCATTGGATGAAGGCCTTCATGGTAGCGTCGGGGATGGTTTCAATGAGCTTTCCCATGCGCCTGCCATGCACCGCAACGAAGTGTTCCGTGAGCAAGCGAATGTCGTTCTGGCGCTCTCGCAATGGTGGAGCGAAGATGGGAAATACTTTCAGACGGTAGTAAAGATCGGCCCGGAATTGTTTTTCAGCGACCATGGCGGCCAGATCGCGATTGGTTGCGGCAATCAGGCGGATGTTGACGGGAATGGGCCTGGTGCCACCGAGGCGTTCGATCTCGCGCTCCTGAATGGCACGCAGAAGCTTGGGCTGCAACTCTACCGGCATCTCTCCAATTTCATCGAGAAACAGAGTGCCTTCGTGCGCCAGTTCGAGGCGGCCCATCTTGCGGGCGATGGCGCCGGTGAACGCGCCCTTCTCATGGCCGAACAGCTCACTCTCCAACAATCCAGCAGGAATGGCGGCGCAGTTGAGCTTGATGAAGGTGCGCTCGCGGCGCGGGCTGAGGCGGTGAATGGAGCGAGCGAGAAGCTCCTTGCCGGTGCCGGTCTCGCCCTGGATGAGTACGGTTGCGTCAGTTGGAGCGACGGTCTCAATCTGCTTGAGCACCTGGCGCAGGTTCCCGCTCTCGCCTACGATGTCTTCGAATCGATTTTCTAGATTAATCTCCTCTTCGAGATATTTCTTTTCCTGCGTGAGGCGATCGCGGAGGTCCGAGACATGGCGAAGCACGGCGGCATTACTGACGGCGACGGCAACCTGTCCGGCGATTTGGGTGAGCATGTCGACTTCGGGACGGCTGAATGCTGATTCAAGGCGTCGCACGATTGCTAGCACGCCTACGGCGTCACCGTGGTGGATGAGCGGAACCCAACATCCCGATTGCATCCCCAATGAGGTGAGATGGCGGACGGTTTGCTCCGCGAAGCCGGCGGCTGCAATGTTGTCCAGCACCACCGGTTCGCGCGACTGAAATGCCTTGCCCGCCGGCGAGCCTTCCATGGGCAAACGCACCATGCCGCGCCGTTGCTTGTTCTCATCTGGACCGAGGAACTGCACCGTAAAACTGCTTCCGTCCTGGCCTAAAATCGCCAGGGTTGCCGCGTCGTGAGGAATGACCTCGCGAATGCTCGCGGAGATTGCCTCGAGCAACTTCGTCACTTCCATGTTGGCGAGCAGGGCCGAGCTCAATTGCAGCATGACCGCTTCGTCGGCTCGCTTGCGGTCAGTGAAGTCGCGCGTGATCTTGGCAAATCCCGTGAGTGCACCGGTATCGTCGCGCAACGCGGTGAGGACGACGTCTGCCCAGAAGCGCGAGCCGTCTTTGCGCACGCGCCAGGCCTCCTCCTCGATCCGTCCGCGCTCGGCGGCCAATCGCAGCAACTCAGCCGGCCGGCCTCTTTCAATATCGGATTGGATGAAGAATCGCGAAAAGTGCAGGCCGAGGATCTCGTCGTCGGTGTAACCCTTGATGCGCTGCGCCCCTGCATTCCATGTTGCGACGCGACCCTCCGGGTCGAGAAGGTAGATTGCGTAGTCGTGGATGCCTTCGACGATGGAGCGTATCTGCTGGTCGCTGCGCCTGGCCGCCTGCTGCGCCTGGCGCTGCTCAGTGATGTCACGAATGAAGCTCAGTGTGACGTGCTCGCCGTCGCTCTCGATTGGCTTGAGCATGATGTCCACGGGAAACTCCGTGCCGTCACTGCGCAGGGCGAAGAGGTTCATCGCCGCGCCCATTTGCCGCGCGCGGGGATGCGCCTCGAAATTCTCCCGGTGGTCAGGGTGGCGGGGACGGAAGCGCTGCGGTATCAGTTTCTCAATCGGCTGGCCGTAGAGGTCTGCCTGCGGGTAACCGAAGAGCTCCTCCGCGCGCGGATTTGCGCCTTGGATCACCCCGTCGCGATCGGTAACCAGGATCGCATCCGGAGACAGATCGAAGACGTTCTCCCACGCGCGTTGGGCGTATTCGGGTTCCATTTTTTGCTGAGGCCGCCTGCGCCCGGGTTCAGAGGAAGTTGCGAGGTGTGCTTCAAGTACCATACGCCGGGTGCATCACGGCTGCAACAACCGGATGATCGGCTCAATTCAGGCGAGAATGAGTGGGGGCAAGACTCGCGGAGTGGAGAGTGCGCAGAACGAGAGCAACCGCAGATCCTTCGGCTTCGCTCAGGACAAAAAAAAGGGCCCCCGTTTTCGGCGGGGGCCAAGTTGCCTTGGTTCTCTCTGTTACGAGAGCTTGTTGGCGGCCATCGGCTGGGGGGCCGTTTGGCGCGGAAAAGAGCCTCGGGGGAGTGGCTGCGCGGACTTTAGGGCCGCTCCGCACCTGTCGAGGTTGCTACACCCTGGGGTGATGCAGCACCCTGGGCCGCCAAAGTGTTTTCCATCAACTTGACATGCACGCTGCTGGTGCGGACCTTTGCGTCCGAAGAATCAGCAACTGTCTGGGTCTGAGCATTGCCCAAGGCCACGGCGTGCAAGCGGTAGACGGGAATGTCGTGTTCTACGAGATAGCGATTGACCACGTTAGCCAGCCGCTGTGAATGTTGGATGCCGATGCTGCCGTTTCCGGGTGAGTGCGCTTCGACTTCAATGATGTAGCCGATGTGCCCGGTGACGCTGGCGATGACCTGATCAAGCTGGTCCTTGGCTTCGGAGGAAAGAATCGGCGACCCGCCCTTGAAGGGAACTTCGACGTCGCTTACGGGGCGATACTGGTCGAGCCCATCAACCTTGGTGCCAATCTCCCCAACCTTGCCCGTCGCAGTCTGCGCTATGGTGCTGGCCTGCTGGGCCTGGGTAGAAGCGGCAGAGGCGGTAGTGTTGGCGGCATCGGCCGTGGACTGCGCCTGGTGGATTCCAGCCTGGGCGCGGGAGTCAACATCCTTGATGTCGCTGGCGTTCTTTGCAGTTACCTGATCGAGTTCGCTCAAGCGATCATTGATAGGATCAGTCTGCTTCTTCACCCACTTCTTGCGGGCGAAGGGCTGCACTCTTCCCCAGAACCCCTCCTTCTGCGCCTTTTGCAGTCGCTGTTGGTTAACATCCGGGGAGGGCTGTTGCGACTGTGCTACGGGAGGGGTCTGGGAACCGTTGTCGGGCTGCGATTGCTGCGCGCCGACGGGAATCGCGATCACAGATGCCAGGGCAATAATGGCGACCCGGCCGGAGAGGAATTTTTGAGCGTTTGTGGGGATCATCTTTGGCTCCTCAATATCTTCTTTAACGTCTCCGCGTGAATTCGCGGTTAGAGCGTTTGATCTGCTCGCCCTGTATATAGCAATGCATGTGCCAAACTCTCACGGTCCGGATGCGGACCGTAAGTCCTTTTGATTCAGATCGAATTTGCGGGAGGGGACCGGAAGGCGCAGCGGGAAGGAAAGAAGTTCCGGCTCGATATTACGTACTTTTTACCGGGTCGGGTAAGTTCTACCGAGTGTCTGCTTCCGTCGGGCAATTGAGCCTCGATTTCTAGTAAAAGGATGGACACTTCGCGCAGATGAGAGGCCAGTTGAAGCGAGTATTGATGGCGACACCAAAAAACTGCCGGAATTTGTCATCGCACCCTTCCGGCGAAGATTCCAATCTGGACTGCATCAATGTAACCCCATTGCTTCCAACAACAAGGTAGGGTGACACGAAATGCAGCTTTTTATGGGAAGTGGGAGAAGTTTTTCAGGTGGTCGAAAGATATGCGTATTGGCATGGAACGTAAAAGGAAATTGACGGGGGCCGCGCAAGAACCACAGGCGGAATAGATGTAGACTCCAAGTGTTCCCGTTTTAAATTCGGAACTTACCCTCGGATCCGTGTCGGGATTGGTTCCATGTTGAGCAGTGAGACATCCCACCGGGTGTAGCACAACCATTTAGCTTTGGCCGGCCCCAGAGGCCGATTTCGCCAAGAAAGATCGCGCATGCGCATACTTATCGTAGACGACGAAAGCGTGATTGCCGATAGCCTGGCTATGATCTTCCGTGCCAACGGTTTTGACGCACGCGCGGTGTACAGCGGAGAGCGGGCGATCGAGCTTGCGCCCGTATTTGAACCAGATGTATTGATCTCAGACGTCTTCATGCGCGGCGTTACCGGGATTGAGGTGGCGATTTATGTGCGGCAGCACTTCCCTTCCTGCCGAGTGCTTCTGTTTTCAGGGCAAGCGGCAACCTCGGGCCTGCTGCAGGCCGCCAATACGAAGGGATATCGGTTCGACATGTACCCCAAGCCAGTACACCCCCAAGTGCTGCTTGATTACCTGCAGAATTGCTCGACGCGGCTTGAGGTCAATCCATCGAGCAGCGGCGTTAGCGCAAGCCTCTGACCTGTCATCCCCATCAGTGTCTTTCCAATGCGAATTGACGAGCCGCGGCCACGGTCTTCCTTGAGGCTTAGACCCGCATTAAATAGTCGCAGCCGGCCTGGGTGCGCCCTGCAGGGAAACAAATCTCTGGGGCTGGCAGCACGCTTTGTCGAGCCGGACACGATCAGCCTGCATGGCGCGATCCGCCTGTAGTTTTCCAAGCGTGGCCTCCAGGATGTGGGCTGCAACTACGTCCAGATCCCTGATCTTGTAATGCATCCATTTCCCTTCCCGGCGCGCATCAACGAGCCCGGCTTTGCGGAGGTACGCGAGATGGCGGGAGATCTTGGGCTGGCTCTGTTTAAGAATCTCAACAAAATAGCAGACGCATACCTCACGGCCGTTCATGAGGTTGAGAAGGCGCAGGCGGGTGGGGTCAGCCAGTGCGGCAAAGAACAGAGCGAGATCGCTTGCCTGGGAAGGGGTGCCCATGGGTTAAATATACGCCTTGACATATACGAGAGCTGAACAATATAATCGTCTAGGCATATACGAGGTGTTTCGATGGCGACAGCAGAGACAGTAAAAGAGGAAGTTCAACAGAAATACGGAGCGGTGGCGCGGGCAGTGGTGGAGGCAGGGAGCGTGCAGACCTGTTGCGGACCAAGTCGCGATCCGGGGCTCAGGTGCTGCGATCCGATCACGACAAATCTCTACAGCGAGCGCGAGAAGTCGCTGATTCCTGAAAACGCGGTGCTGGCGTCGTTGGGATGCGGCAATCCAACCGCGCTGATCGAGTTTAAGGCGGGCGAGATTGTGCTCGATCTTGGATCGGGCGGCGGTATCGATGTGCTGCTCTCCGCGCAACGCGTGGGGCCGACGGGCAAGGCCTATGGTCTGGATATGACCGACGACATGCTGGCCCTGGCACGCGAGAATCAGCGCCGGGCCGGAGTTGAGAACGTCGATTTCCTCAAGGGCGAGATTGAGAATATTCCGTTGCCGGACGCCTCGGTCGACGTGGTGATTTCAAACTGCGTGATCAACTTGTCGGCGGACAAGGACCGTGTGCTGCGCGAGGCATTTCGCGTGTTGAGGCCGGGCGGGCGTTTTGCCGTTTCTGACGTTGTCGTGCGCGGTGCGGTGCCGGATTCGGTACGCAAGAGCATGCTGCTATGGGTGGGCTGCATCGCGGGCGCGGTGGAGGAGCAGGAGTATGTTGCCAAGTTGGCCGCAGCGGGGTTCGGAGAGATTTCCATGGAGCCGACGCGGGTGTACAACGTGGAGGATGCGCGACAATTCCTGACAGAAGCGGGCGTGGACGTGGATGCGATTGCGCAGCAAGTGGATGGGCGGTTTCTGAGCGCCTTCATCCGCGCGACGAAGCCCTCTGCGGCTTGCTGCGCGCCTGGTTGCTGCGACGGCGAGACAGCTGCGGTTCAGAAAAAGGGATAGGAGCGGCAAACGTGGCAAAGCACTACAACGTGCTGTTTTTGTGCACCGGAAACTCCGCGCGTTCGATCATGGCCGAAGCGATCCTGAACCATCGCGGCAAGGGCGTCTTCGCTGCGTATAGCGCAGGCAGCCATCCCTCTGGAACGCCGCGGCCGGAGGCTCTCGCGCAGATTGCGGCGTCTGGAATGCCGATCGAAGGCTTGCGCAGTAAATCGTGGGACGAGTTCGCGGGGCCGGGCGCAAGGCAGATGGATTTCGTCTTCACTGTGTGCGACAACGCCGCCAATGAAGTCTGTCCGTATTGGCCGGGACAGCCGATGACCGCGCACTGGGGCATCGAGGATCCTGCTGCGATGAAGGGCACGCCGGAAGAGATTCAGCGTGCGTTCCGCGACGCGTTTGTGGTGCTCGAACGCAGGATCGGACTTTTTATTTCGTTGCCGTTAACGACGCTCGAGCAGTTTGCAATCAAGAGTGAGATCGAAAAGATCGGGCGTTCTTAAGCCGGCCAGTTGGGGCCCTCAGTTGAAGAAGAGTCGTCTTTCGTTTCTTGATCGGTACCTGACCGCCTGGATCTTTGGAGCCATGGCGGCTGGAGTAGCGCTTGGCTGGTTGGCTCCCGGAGTCGTTCCGTTCCTGAATCGTTTCAATGTCGGCTCAACTTCAATTCCCATTGCCGCCGGCCTGATCCTCATGATGTATCCACCATTCACCCGGGTTAGATACGAGGAGTTGCACGAAGTCTTTCGCAACAAGCGTGTGCTGGGGCTTTCTCTGCTGCAGAACTGGATCATCGGGCCGGTGTTGATGTTTGCGCTCGCCCTGATATTCCTGCGGGGGTATCCCGAGTACATGGCCGGTCTGATCATGATCGGGCTGGCACGTTGTATCGCGATGGTGATCGTGTGGAATGAACTCGCCAAGGGAGACACGCAGTACGCAGCGGGGCTCGTGGCATTCAATTCGTTGTTTCAAGTATTCTTCTATTCCGTCTATGCGTGGGTGTTCATCACCGTTCTGCCCGGCTGGTTTGGATTGCGCGGCGCAGTTGTGAATATCTCCATCGGCGAGATCGCCCGGAGCGTCTTTGTCTATCTTGGTATTCCATTCATCGCCGGGTTTCTTACGCGCACGGTACTTTCTCGTGCAAAAGGACGCGAGTGGTATGACCGAAGCTTCGTTCCGCGAGTGAGTCCGCTGACGCTTGTAGCTCTGCTGTTCACGATCGTGGTGATGTTCTCTCTTAAGGGCAGTTACATTGTGCGCCTGCCTCTCGATGTTTTGAGGATCGCCCTCCCGCTATTGATTTACTTCGTGGTGATGTTCCTGGTGTCGTTCTACATGGGGCGGAAGCTTGGCGCGGACTATACAAAGACGACCACGCTGGCATTCACCGCAGCATCGAACAACTTCGAACTAGCGATTGCGGTTGCGATTTCGGTGTTCGGCATCAATTCCGGCGCAGCGTTCGCGGCCGTCATCGGACCACTTGTCGAGGTTCCCGTGATGATCGCGCTCGTAAATCTGGCCTTGTATTTTCAGAGACGCTATTTCAACAACCCGGAATCAACAAACGTTGAAGACGTCTGTACTTCCAACACTCTCTAGACTGGACCGCCCATCTCTACGCGCGCGCCCGTTCATCGAAGACGACGCCGTTCAACCTGTGCTTAGGCAGCGCTATTTAGTGGCGGTCTGATTTGGCAATGAGGCATCAGCCTTTAGTACCTTTAGCCGCATCTGCGCGAGTTCCCAAGTGGAACTTGGCACGGAGAGCACCTGCTTAGGCTTCTCCAGCTTGCGGTAGTCGGTGATGGCGACATCGCGCTCACCGTACTGTTCGGCGATGCGGCCGAAGGCGTACCAGTAGTCGTCGTTGGGCTCGTCGAGATTCAGTTGGTCCATACTGCGGATCAGCAGATCGCGCGCTTCCTTGGTTTTGCCGGTCTCAGCGTAGAGGCACGCCAGCGTGTGCAAGATGTGGGGGTTGTCCTTGGAGAGTTGTGTCGCCTTGATCCCCGTGGCCATGTCCTTGTCGTCGATCTTGCCAGTGTAGAGCGCCAGCCAGGCGTTCTCATTGAGCACCTCGGCGTTCTCCTTGCCAAGGTCAGCAATCTTTTGCAGCCAACCGCGAGCTGCAGCGTAGTTGCCGCGCGCCGTTTCAATGCGCGTGCGTGACTCAAGCGCATCCGTATCATTTTCGAGAAGCTTGAGGCGCTCGTCGGAAGCAGCCAGGGCGTCGTCATAGCGCTTGAGCCCGATGAGCGCCTCAACCTTGTAGAGGTAGGCCAGGCGGGATTCCGGCGTCTGCTCAACAAGCACAGTTGAGACCGTGAGCAGGCCTTCGAAGTTCTGCAGTTGACTGTAGCCAAGGCCCAGCGCGAGGCGGATGTTGGTTTTGTCGCGATCGGTCGTGGCCGTCTTCAGAGCATCTTCAAGAATTGCCACGCCACGGGCCGCCGTGGGCCGCGACCCGGCAAGGATGGAAGCCGCGGCCAGCTTCATCTTCGCGGCATCGGGCGCCTGTCCCTTGATCCAGAAGCGCGGAAAAACGGGGCCGCCGAGTGGATCGTCGCCGCCTTCAAGGTGCGTGTCTTCGCGCAACCAGTCGAGCAACACCTTGGCGCCGTGCAGGTCAGGGCTGTGCCCGTCTGGGGCCTGGATGCGGTCGAGCATCTCAAGCGCAATGGCGTTCGGCTCCTGCGTCGTGTCGAGCAGCTTGTAAGCACCGTCCTCTTTCACGACGAAGAAGGTGAGGTTGTTACTGCCGGGCACCTGAACCTTGATGCGATAACCGGATTCGTCGCCGCCCTCGATCTTGGGATCAAAGGCCTGCGCGAGAATATCGAGCGTCACGTCGAGGAAGCTGTCTTCGCGAGCGAGCTGGCTGTTGAGCGCGCGGCCCGATTCAAGCGTGCGCTTGCGCTCATCAGTGTCTTGAGCGGCCAGCACCGTGCGCGCGTTGCGGCTGCTGAGCGCGTTGAGCTTGGCCTCTGTAAGATTGGGGTCCATGGCCAGCAGAAACGACTGCTTCACCACGTCCTGTGGCGTATTGGTAAATTGCAGGTCTTCGTGATGGTGAGCATCGCGCAGCAGCGAGGCCAGGCCCACAGCTTGCGCGGCGTTGTCGCCGGAAGCTCCGGCCTGCAAAAAGTCGGCGGCCAGCGGATACTGGCGCGCGTTCATGAGCATTTCGCCCGCAGTATGCGCGGTCTCTTTGAAGGCATGCTCATCGCTGGCGCGCCTGTTCACCTCAGCCATGCCGGCTTTGCTTCCCTGCTGCGCGGCAATGCAGGCAACGAGCAGCGCCTTGGGCTCGGGATTGAGCGACAGGCCGGCTTTGCAGGCGCCCTCGTAGTCGCCTGCATAGAAACGCGCGAAGGCAAGATTGTTGGCGAGCTCGAGTTCGGACAGCTTGTCCTGGCCAAGCTTTTCGTACTCGGCTACGGCATCTTTGAGCGGCGCCTGGCGGCTGTAACGGCGCCCCACGGGATCGTACTCAAGCAGGATGGCGAGGTCGGCGCGCGTGGTGTTGTCATCAGGATCCAGCGCAGCCGCGGCGCGGTATGCTTCGGCGGCTCCCGCCAAATCGCTGCCGGGACGGAGACTGCGCCCCACCAGGTCGTGCTTGAGAACCTGCGCCAATTCCTTCTGCGCCATCGACGATTTTGGATCGAGCTTGACGGCCTCGCGAGCTTCGATGCGCGCGGCTTCGCCCATGCCGGCATCCAGAAGAACGCCGGCCAGTTGCAGGTGGTGCACGGCCTCCGTGGGATGCTGCGTGATAAGGCCGCGATAAGTGGCCAGAGCTTCACGCACTTTGCCGTCACGAAGCAGAACCTGGCCCTTGGGCTCGAACGAAACAACGATGGGCGGGCCCGAGAGGAGGTCGGCAACCTTGTTGCGAATCTCAGTGGCCTCGGTAACCGTGTAGCGGCGTTTGGCGGTGTCGAAGAGGAGTCGCACATGCACGGTGCCGTCATCCGAGATGGAGAAATCTTCCTTGAGATTTGCAGGACCCATCGCAATCGTTGTGTTCTTCGGCAGATCCTTATTAATGAAGCCCGCCGGCGGCACGATGCTGTAGTTCAGGTCGACGGTGTAGGGCTCAATGAGCTCCCAATCGACCGTGCGCGGCTCTTTCTCGTGGTCTTTGTCCTGGTCCTTTTTCTTGTCGGCATCTTCTTTGTGTGTCAGGTCCTCAGGCAGACGGAAGAACAGCGCCTCGTAGCGAATCGCCGCCTCCGCATCGGTCAGGCCGGTGTAGCCGCGCTTCGCTTTCTCGCACGCAATGGTCAGCTCAAACTGCTTTGACAGATCGCCAGGATCGGTGCGCTCAACCGTTGTGAGCTTCTCCGAAACATATTGCGCCTTGACGTAGTTGGTGAGGTTTTCGCGCGTGTCCTTGTCGGGCCGGTCGGCATAAAAGGAACGATAGCGCGACTCATACACGCCTCGCGGCTGCGTTCTCTCCACGATGTTTGCGGGGCCATTCTCATTCAGCTTGATCTCGCGGTATTCCACCAGGGCGTTTTCCTTCGAGCTGAACTCCGGCGTGCGCGTGAGCGATTTACTTTCAGGCCGCGCGATGAGCGACATGCGGCCCTGGTCGGCGATTGGAAGCTGACCAAGGCGCGCATACTGGTCGGTGGCATCGATCCAGAGATCGGGATTCGCGGGCTTGCCCTTGGCTCCTGGCGCGCCGGGCACGAAGACGATTGCGTGGTCGAAGAGCCCCATGCCGGGCAGATCGACAGGCACGTCCATGCGCGAGCCCGCGTTGAGCAGCGCGACGTAAGCCGGGATGCCCGCGGCGCGCAACATGGTCACCAGCAACGTGGCCTTGTCTTTGCAATCGCCGTATTTCTTGGCAAGCGTCTCCGCCGGATCATGAGGCAGAATTGCCGCGCCGCCGAATTCGATGCCGGTGTAGCGGACTTCGCGATCGAGATAGTCGAGCAGCGCGTCTTCCTTGTCGGCGACCGACGTCTTTCCCGCAACGATACCGTCCACGACCGACTGCAGCTTGGCTTCCTCGACCCGCGAATCCACAACCTTGGCGTATTCGGTGGCAAGATTCTGCCACGACACTCCCGTCGAGTAGTTCACCTGCGGAAAGTGTGTGACGTCGGGTGGCAAAAACGGATCGCGTGACTCGATGCCCTCAAAGCGGCCGAGGTCCCAGATGAGCTTGACGCGGCCGTTTGCTTCCACCTTTTCCGGCTTTACGCTATCGAGCAGGAGCGCGCTAGTGCGCAGCGGAAGGCTCGACGGATAGTCGAACTCAAGATGGCTATGGGCAACCGGCATGCGCTCACGGCCTAGCGTCGTCCAGCCGGCGTGACCTCCAACGAACAGCGGCTCGGTCTCCTTCTCGCTGTATTCCTCCTCCACCACGACACCTTGCGTGATGGCTGGGAACGGAGCGTGAAGCCGCTTGCCGTCGGAGTAGATCTTGTAGTCGCCGTCGTGCGCCGGAGTCTCGTTGATGTTCTTGGGATCGAGCGCGTGCTCGGCGTAGTCAGGAGTGATAACGCGGACGCGGATCTCCGGGCGCAACTGATGCCAGGGCTCCCAGCCCACCGCGATCGAGTCCCAACCCTCAGCGCCCTTTTGCGTGAGAATCTTGTAGACCACGTAGCCGGTGTGTGTCAGGCGGCCAGCTTCGTCAAACGTGAAGTTGTCGTCGTCTTCGAGGATCGCGATGTTGGTGCCTTCGGGCGCGGAGACGGCGGTGGCGGCGTCAAACAAATCCTTGGCCGACGCCGAAAAATGTGGCGTCTTGGAGGGTTCGAGTGTCTGCTGGGCGGGCGCGGTGACGAGAGAGCAAACGCAGACACAAAGCAACGCAAATAGATAGAGATAACGGGGTCGGGAGGCCGATTGCAGCACAGATTCCTCGTTGGAAAGACGTGTCTCCAAGGTATACCCGGGGTGAACGATGTGCAAGGGTTCTAAAGTGTGCCCGGGAGACAGCTTGGGAAGCCACCGGGATACGATTGAAATGAGTCAGCCGATGGGCATTTCGATCACGGTTCGAAGAGCGACGCAGGATGACGCGGCAAGCGTGAGCACATGTCTCGCCGCGGCCTTTGCGCCGTATCGATCTCAATACACGCCGGGAGCATTTGAAGACACGGTTCTGAGCCCGGAAGCCGCGCGAAGCAGAATGATGCGGATGACGGTCTACGTTGCGATCACTCCCGAAGGTGAGGTTGTGGGGACAGTAGCTTCAACTCTTCACGGCGAACGGGGTCACCTGCGGGGAATGGCGGTATTACCCGCGTGGCAAGGGCACTTGGTTGCCGAACTTCTGCTCCGAGCGGCTGAAGCTGATTTGGCCGCCGCAGGATGCGCGCGCCTGACACTCAACACCACAATTCCGCTGCGGCGGGCCATTCGCTTCTACGAAAGAAATGGCTTCGTCGCAACAGGAACCGTCACAGATTTCTTTGGCATGCCGCTCCATGAGTTTGCAAAGACATTGGAGTTCGCAAAGCCGATCTCTTGAAAGCCACGCGCTACACTGAGGATCACCATGGTATTCGTCCTCGACAATTACGACTCCTTCACCTTCAACCTTGTCCAGTACCTCGGAGAACTGGGGGCAGAGGTTGAAGTGCGTCGCAACGATGAGTTGACGGTTGAGGAAGTGGAGGCGCTGCAGCCTGAAAGAATTCTGCTTTCGCCGGGTCCGTGCACGCCGGGTGAGGCAGGGATCCTGGTGCCCTTGATTCGCCAGATGGCGGGAAAGGTGCCGATTCTGGGCGTCTGCCTGGGCCATCAAGCCATCGGCGAGGCATTTGGCGGGGACGTCGTGCGGGCAAAGCACCTGATGCACGGCAAGACGAGCGCCGTGGAGCACGACGGCAAGGGCGTTTTCGCTGG
>Ga0193727_1000488_pt1 | contig 15411 bp, 15 predicted proteins | sample H2c2metaG_FD_143051 | JGI IMG/M metagenome (GOLD analysis project Ga0193727, IMG submission 143051) | Soil microbial communities from a riparian zone of the East river system, Colorado, United States - H2c2 | ecosystem: Environmental > Terrestrial > Soil > Riparian zone | place: USA: East River...
CCCTGGGCCTGGCCGGGCGACGAAGGCTGATCGAACTCGCCGCGCGATATCGGGTTCCGATTGTCGAGGACGACATCTATCGCGAGCTGCACTACGAAGGCCAAATGCTGCCATCACTGAAAGCGCTCGACCAGAGCGGCGTTGTAATTTCGATCAACAGCTTCTCAAAGGTGGGCTTCCCCGGACTGCGCGTGGGCTGGATCGCGGCGCCTCGGGCGGTGATCGAACATCTGAACATCGTGAAGCAGAATTGTGACCTGCACGCGAGCCTCCTTACTCAGGCGGCAATCTACGAGTTCTCGCGCCGGGGACTGCTGGCAAAGCATATCCGCCGAGTGAGGAAGGAGTACGCTCGGCGTCGCGACGTGATGCTGGCGGCGATGGAGACGCACTTCCCTTCCGAGATTACATGGAACAAGCCCAAAGGCGGAATGGCGATCTGGGCGACGCTTCCCGCTTCGCTCAGCAGCAGCGAGATACTGATTCACGCCGCGGAGCGCGGAGTCGTGTTCAGCCCGGGCGAGCACTTCTATCCAGGGTCGGCCAGGAGGAACTTGCTTCGCTTGTGTTTCACGATGTCCAGCGCACCCGCGATCGGAGAAGGTATCAAGAGGCTGGGCGCGGTGATCAAGGAGCGAATCATGATTCAAAAGAAAAGCAAGGTTCGCAAAACCGCGGGCCTGAGAGCGCTGGTTTGATGACAAAACAACGAGGTAAGACATGTCGATTCTGAAGACAGAAACAGCTAAGAGCGCGTCGGTGCGATTCGCTCGTCGAATGTCGAACGTGCGTGTGTCAGCAGTGCGCGAGATCCTAAAGGTGACCGAGCGCCCGGAGATAATTTCATTCGCCGGCGGCTTGCCGGCCCCTGAGTTGTTTCCGGTCCGTGAGATAGCTCGCGCGCACGCGCAGGTATTCGATGAAGACGGGCCTGCCGCGCTTCAATACAGCACCACCGAAGGCTGGCGCCCGCTTCGAGAATGGATCGCCGCTCGAATGAGAAAGCGCGGTATCGCCGCGGACGCCGATCGAGTGTTAATCACCACGGGCTCACAGCAAGGCATCGACCTAGCCGGCAAAGTTTTTCTTGAACCCGGCGACAGGATTGTTGTGGAGAACCCCTGCTACGTGGCCGCGCTTCAGGCGTTCAGCGCTTACGAAGCAACGCCGATACCCGTCGACAGTGACGACGACGGTATGCGCATGGACCAGATCGAGAAGGCGTTGACGCGCGACCCGAAGCTAATCTACATCGTCTCGGAGTTCTCAAATCCCAAGGGCATTACTCTCTCCGCCGAGCGTCGAAGCCGCCTCATCGACTTGTCGCTTCGCTACGGAGTGCCGATCCTGGAAGACAATCCCTACGGCGAGCTTCGCTACGCCGGTGTTGCGCCCGAGCCGCTGGCCGCTCTCGATCGCAATGGGCTGGTCATTCACATCGTCACGTTCTCAAAGACTTTAAGCCCGGGGATGAGAATAGGATGGCTGCTGGCGTCCGAGGAAATCTTCAAGGAGGTGGTCACAGCCAAACAGGCGGCGGACCTTCACACCAGCACCGTCGAGCAACGAGCGGCGGCACGGATGCTTCAAGAGTTTGATTACGACGGGCACGTCGCCCACCTATGCCTGGTTTACGGTGAGCGTTGCAAGACGATGCGCGACGCAATCGAGCGGCACTTCCCTTCCGAGACGCGGTGGACGAAGCCGGACGGCGGGCTCTTTCTCTGGGTCGAGCTGCCCAAGACTGTTAACGCCGATGAGGTGTACGCTGAATCACTGCGCGAACAAGTGGCGTTTGTTCCCGGCGCTTCCTTTTTCGCGGGCGAGCAGCGGACGAACTTCATGCGCTTGAACTTCTCGAACCAGACGCCGGAGCGGATCGAAGAAGGCATAAAGCGAATCGCAGGAGTGCTGAAACGGAGGATGAAATGAACGGCAAGAGCTTTGTTATCGCGGACGTCTTTACAAACGAGCGGTTCGGCGGAAACCAACTTGCGGTTTACACAGACGCGCGAGGCCTGGACGCGGCATCGATGCAGAACATCGCGCGAGAGATGAACTATTCCGAGACGACGTTCCTCTTACCGCCCGAACAAGGCGGCGACTATCGCGTTCGCATCTTCACGCCCGCCAGCGAGCTTCCGTTTGCCGGGCACCCGCTGGTCGGCTCCGCGTTCGTGATAGTCGCTGAGAAAATGAAAAAGTGGAGCGAGCCGCTGACCTTGCTGCAACTCGAAACCGGAGTCGGACTGATTCGTGTTGAGGTCGAAACCAAGGACGGTCGGCCGGGTCACACGACGATGACGCAGCCGCTGCCTGTCTCGAAAGGCACTTACAAAGACACGGCGAAGCTGGCTCGCGCGTTGTCGCTTGAAGACTCCGACATCGAAAGCACCGGCTTGCCGGTGGAACCAATCTACAACGGCATCACGACAATGATCGTTCCGATCGCTACGCTTGCGGCGGTCGAGCGCATCAAGATTGACGGTGGCGCGCTTGAGCGAATAAGCCTCGAAGCCGGCGTCGATACGGTGCTGGCCTTTACGTTGGAGACTCTGGCGCCGTCAAGCACCGTCCATTGCAGGGTATCCGCGGCTGCCGAAGGCATAGTGGAAGACGCCGCGACCGGCTCGGCTAATGGACCGCTGGGCTTCTACCTTGTTCGGCATAAGCTGGTGAAGGTTGAGCCGCTGACTCGAATCGTCAGCGAGCAGGGCTATGAGATGAAGCGCCCGAGTCTACTTCACATCGAAGTCCAGACGGATCCGACGAGCGGTGAAGTCCTGCGCGTGCGAGTCGGTGGCGGGGTCGTGATTGCCGGTCGCGGCGAGATGTTTGTTTGACGCTGCGGCGATGATTGTTTCGTCATGTAGGGCCGCGAGTGGCGCAGACTTTAGTCTGTGACGTGGTCATAGCTAAGGCACTTTCCACAGACTAAAGTCTGCGCCACATCGCGCCCTACATGCTCGATTGAATTCAAGGTTAGATTATGTGCCCTGAGAAGGAGTCAATATGAACGTCAATGATCTTCGAAGCAGGTACGACTACGGCAGATGGGCCAACGACAGACTTATGAGCGTGATCGAGCGGCTTAGGCCCGAGGAGTTCACTCGCGACATCGCCGGCGGCAAGGGCTCAATCAGGAATACGCTCGTTCACATCTTGAGTGCTGAGTCGGGTTGGTTGGCTCGGTGTGGAGGCCCCGAACGCGGGCCCCGTCTCAACGCGCAAGACTTCCCCACCCTGGCTTCAGTCAAGGATGCTCGGAAGCAGGTTGACCAGCACGTGATCGATTTTCTTGCGTCTCTCTCGGAAGAAGATGTGGAGCGTACGATCACTTACTCGAGTGACGATCACGACAATCTGAACATGCGCCTCGGCGAGATGATGGAACACGCTGCCAATCATGGGGTGCACCATCGAGGACAGGTGAGCTTGATGCTGCGAATGCTTGGGCAGGCGCCCGAGGACATCGACCTGTTGATGCACTACGCGGATAAGCGCGGAGTGATCGCCTGGTAGTTGCAGGACTCGCGCAACCAAAAAAAGGAGCGACGATATGGGTGACAACTTGATTCGCTTGAAGACCGGCCTTGCAGAAATGCTCAAGGGCGGGGTGATTATGGATGTGACCGACGCCGAGCAAGCACGGATCGCTCAAGACGCGGGAGCCGTTGCGGTGATGGCGCTCGAACGGGTGCCCGCCGACATTCGCGCGGAAGGCGGCGTTGCGCGTATGGCTTCCCCCAAAAGAATTCGAGAGATCATGGCTGCGGTCACGATTCCGGTGATGGCGAAGGTTCGAATCGGTCACTTCGCCGAAGCTCAGGTGCTCGAAGCGCTCGGCGTCGACTTCATCGACGAAAGCGAAGTGCTTACACCGGCCGACGAAGAGCATCATATCGACAAGCAAGCTTTCAAGGCGCCCTTCGTGTGCGGCGCCCGCGATCTGGGCGAAGCGCTCAGACGAGTCGGTGAAGGCGCGGCGATGATTCGGACAAAAGGCGAAGCGGGCTCCGGTAATATCGTTGAAGCCGTGCGGCACCTGCGGCGCATCAACCAGGAAATCAAACGGCTGACCGTTCTCGGCGCTGAAGAACTGATGGCTGAAGCCAAAAAGCTGGGCGCGCCGTTTGAAATCGTTCGGCTAGTTGCGAGCACTGGCCGCCTGCCCGTCCCGAATTTCGCCGCCGGAGGAATTGCGACGCCGGCCGATGCCGCGCTTTGCATGCAGCTTGGCGCCGAGTCGGTCTTTGTTGGCTCGGGCATCTTCAAGTCATCGGACCCAGCCGTTCGTGCGCGAGCGATCGTCAAGGCTACGACTCACTACAAAGATCCGAAAGCCGTGCTTGAAGCAAGCGAGGAATTGGGCGACGCGATGCGCGGGCTGGACGTGTCCAAGTTGGCCGAGAGCGAGCTGCTCCAGACTCGGGGCTGGTGATGAACTTCATCATGAGAATCGACTATGAGCCTGGCAACGAGTGGTAGCACGATCGGCGTGCTTGCGATTCAAGGTGACTTTGCCGCGCATGCTCGCGCGCTCGAGCGCGTTGGTGTCCGAGCGGCCGAAGTTCGACGCGCCGTTGATCTCGAAAACATCGACGGCCTGATCATCCCCGGCGGCGAAAGCACAACTATGCTGAAGCTCATCGCGGAAGATGACCTCGGCCGCTCGATCACTGCTTTCGCGCGCGCGGGCAAGCCGGTCTTCGGAACGTGTGCGGGAACGATCCTTCTCGCGCGAGAGGTGCATAACCCGCGACAGGATTCGCTCGGGTTGATCGATATCGACGTGGAGCGAAACGCGTACGGGCGCCAGGTTGACAGCTTCATCGCCGAAGCCGAAACAACAATTGAAGGCGGTCCGTTGGAAGCAGTGTTCATTCGCGCGCCGAAGATTCGGCGAGTCGGCACAAGCATCGATGTGCTTGCGCGCATCGGGCGTGACCCGGTGTTCGTGCGCCAGGGCAATGTGCTCGCCGCTACGTTTCACCCCGAGCTTACAGAAGACCAGCGAGCACATCGTCTCTTCGCCGAGATGGTCGCCCGTTCCCGCAACGAGCAGCATAACCCCATTGTATTGGCCGGCTAGTCCGCGATCCGGCGCTCCGCTATTATGCTTATCCGCGACGGCGCTGCTTCACATTGCCGGTCGCCATTCCATGAGACACAGTCAACCTATTCGGAGGATGCCGATGAAGCTTTACAAGTGGACTGACGTTGAAGAAGAACAGATCACTCCCCTTCTCTCACGGCGCTACATCTCCAGTGAGCGAATCACCCTTGCCAGGTTCTTCCTCAAGAAAGGCTGCGTCGTACAGAGCCATAGTCACGAGAACGAACAGCTTACGACGGTTGTCAGCGGCGCGCTAAAGCTCGTGCTTGCCGGCGAAGAAGTCGTGGTGCGCGCGGGCGAAACGCTTTGCATTCCTCCGAACACGCCACACAGCGCCGAGGCTTGCGAAGACTGCGACGTGCTCGACGCTTTCTCTCCGGTGCGCAGCGACTGGCTCGAAGGCCGTGACGCGTATCTGCGCGACAAAGACGCCGACAACTGATCGCTCCTGGGAGCGCGGCTGTCCGGGCCGCAGTCTCGGCTCTCGATGCGATGGTTCACAAAGAATGGCTTTTTCATTGTGCTACTCTGATTCTCTCTCAGAGGTGATATGAACTTAGGACTTCAGGGAAGGGTTGCAATCGTCGCAGCAGCATCGAGCGGCCTTGGTAAGGCAGTCGCTTTCGCGATTGCGTCCGAGGGCGCGAGTCTCGCAATAAACGGGCGAACCGAATCTCGTCTACTCGAAGCGGCCGCGGACATCTGCGCAACAACGCGATCTGAAGTACTACCAATTACCGGCGATCTAACAAATGAAGAATCCGTTCAACGCCTGATCTCAGAAACGATTCTTCGCTTCGGGCGCATCGACATACTGGTGGCGAACGCGGGCGGACCGCCCGCTGGGTTGTTCGATGACTTTGACGCTGACGCTTACCGTAAAGCCGTTGAGCTGAACTTGATCAGCACCGTGAACCTTTGCCGCGAAGCTGTGCCACACATGCGCGAGCGGGGATGGGGGCGAATCGTCGCGATCACCTCGATCGCGGCAAAGCAGCCGATCGACAACCTGATCCTCTCAAACACCGCTCGCGCTGGTGTGCTCGGGTTCATGAAAAGCTTGTCGCAGCAAGTCGCCGAGGCCGGCATAACAGTCAACACGGTTTGTCCCGGTTATCATCTGACCGAACGGCTCGCGAGCCTCGCTTCGCTAACCGCGCAGAATGAAGGCGTTACGGTTGAAGAAGTCTATGCTCGATGGGCGGCATCAACTCCGATGAAACGGATCGGCGAGCCTAAGGAGTTCGCGGCGCTGGTGGCCTTTCTCTGCTCTGAGCCGGCGAGCTACATGACCGGCACAGTCATTCAAGTAGATGGCGGAGCTTATCGAGGCTTGATTTGAACGGCGCCGCGGTGACCTGGCGAGTGAAGTGGAAATAAGAGACTACAAGAACGCGGACTTCAAACGACTCTACGAGATTGACCACGCAGCATTCCCAAAAGGAATTGCGTACTCGCACCTCGAGCTTCAGTTCTACATTCGCTCGCGAAAGAGCCGCACGCTGATCGCCGAAGCTGCGGACGGAATAGTTGGGTTCGTTATTGGATGTTCGGAGCCGCGCCGGCTCGGGCACATAATCACCATTGACGTGATCCCTCACAGGCAGCGGCAGCGAATAGGCAGCCGGCTGCTCGACGAAATCGAGCGGTGGCTATGGGGCCAGGGCACTGAAGCGATATATCTCGAAACGCCAGTCGACGACGCAGGCGCGCAAGCGTTCTATGAGAAGCAAGGGTATTTCGTGCTCGAACGGATCGAAGCTTATTACAACGATTCACTTGACGCGTTGGTGATGATGAAAACCAACAGGCGGCCCATTGGTTGAGTGGTGTGTGACGGATGCGCGTCAGATTTTCTCGTTTGCGTCACGGCGCTAAAGAATCACCCAAAAGCCGCAGCCGCGCAAGATCTCGGCACCCCAGCGGGGTGCTATGTTTGTAGATAAAAGGTCTTGCGCCGCCGCACCCCAGCGGGGTGCTATGTTCGTCGCTCGCTCTTGTAGAATTGAACGGTACATTGCACCCCGCTGGCGTGCGCGTTGCACTCTACGCGTTCTCTATAAACATTCAACTCCTACGGAGTTGCAGCGGACAAAGGAAGCGGTTTGCCCGGCGCCTTCTCTATGAATCATGGTTCCAGCGCGAAATCTGACGCGCGCCCACGTGTGACTCCTTCCTTGTTCCGCAAAACTGCAGCGTGTTAACTTGGATTGAGCCGTTGTCAGTGCCGAGAATGATTGAATAGAGTTGCGAGTGAGGAGACCTGCTCGAATGAAAGTTGAAACGGGCGTGATCGCGGCGGCGGGTTCGGGGACTCGCATGCTTCCAGTCACACTGGGCTATCCAAAAGAGCTTCTGCCGATCATCAACAAGCCGGCCATTCACCTGATCGTCGAAGAGTTCATAGACTCCGGTCTCAAGAGAATCATCATCGTCGCGGGAGAGAATTCAGACCCGCTTCGCCGCAACTACGCGCCTGAAAACCTCCCACCACCGGGCAAGTACAAACCACTCGACGAGTTCGTCAACAAGCTGTCGGGCGTCGAGATCATAGTCGAGCAACAAGCAGGGCCCTACGGAAACGGGACACCCCTGATCGTAGCCGGCGCCCACATCCCCGATGGCGAGGGCTTCATCTACGCTTATGGCGACGACCTCATCAAGTCCTCGCGGCCGTTCACTCGTAGATTGATCGACACCCATAACCGGACCGGCGCTCTGGTCATCTCTACTCAGCGCATTCCTCTGGAAGATGTGGTTCGCTACGGGGTGGTCAAGCTAAAAGAAGGCGACAATCCCGATGGAGAGCTTCAAGACCTGGTTGAGAAACCAACGCCCGAAGAGGCTCCGTCGGACCTCGCAGTGTTTGGGAGGTTCCTTCTTTCGACTGAAATCAGCCGCATCCTGACTGAGATTCCGCGCGGCAAGGGAAACGAGCTTTGGTTGACCGACGCGCTTCGCGAGTTTATTCGACGAGGCGGCCGGATAGTGAGCGAGTCACTTACGGAAGGAATGTGGCTGACGATCGGAGACCCGGCGAACTACTTGAAGACGGTGATCGAGTACGCACTCACCGATGCTGAGCTTCGGGCAGAGCTTGAGCCTCGAATCCGCGAGTTACTAAACTAGTGACATAATTTGCGTCACGACTTTCAGGGGTTTACAGGTTGGGAAGAGGGACTTGTCCCCGCGGCGGTTCTTCCACCTGGTTAAACCAAGAAAGCGGGGACAAGTCCCTCTTCCCAACCTGTTAATTAGCCTATGTTCGTCGAGTTTTTAGTTGGTTTTGGTGCGAGTACTCTTAGTCAATCACTTTGAGGTTTCCCAGGGACAACTCGGCCAGTTGAAACTAATTCGCGCGCGTGACTGAAGTCGTGGATCGAGTCGATTCAGTCATTCGTCTTGCGTCGTCGCTGGTCAGCGACTTCAGGAACTCGACGAGATCGTGTTGCTCGCTTTCATCGAGCGCCACCGGCTCGAGCTGCCAGTCGCGAGTCGGGTTCGCGACGCCTCCCTTGACATAGAACCGGACAACCTCAGCCAGCGTTCCCACGCTGCCGTCGTGGAAGTAAGGAGCGGTCAACTCGACATTCCTAAGCGAGGGCGTGCGAAACGCGCCGATGTCCAACACGTTGCCGCTCACAAGAAAACGTCCAAGCTCGGATGCGCGTTCGCGCTTTGACAATCCCAGCAGCGCGACTCCCGATTCGTCTCGCGACGCCGTCATCGCTTGCCGGGCCAGCGGATCAAACTCGCGGTTGTTCGCAGCGACGCCGGTGTTGCGATAGTTCATATCGGTCAAAAACGGAAATGTCGCAAACGCCGCGAACGCCTGATTGAAGCTGTGACAAACTCCGCAGCGCGCCTTTGAGCGAAACAGCATCAACCCGTTCCGCGCCGAATCGGTGAGCGCGCTCATATCGCCGGCGACGAATCGATCGAGTGGCGAGTTAGCCGAAACCAGAGTTCGCTCGAACGAGGCGATAGCTCTCGCAAGAGAATCAACGCTCGGGGGGCCGCCAAAAGCATCTCGAAACTCCTTAACATATTCGGGGATCGCCGCGAGTCTCGATGCGACTTGTGCGTGTGATCCGTTACCCATCTCATCGGGATTCACGAGCGGCAACCTGGCTTGCTCCTCAAGCGAGCCGGCCCGGCCGTCCCAAAACTGACTTGCGTTGCACATCGCGTTCAGCAGCGTCGGCGAATTGCGCGCGCCGCTTCTTCCGCCGATACCTTCGGCAACGCGCTTGCCGTCGGTGAAGGCTCGCGCGGGATCATGACAGCTTGCGCAACTGATCGTGCCGTCGGCCGACAGCCTCGGGTCGAAAAAGAGCTTTCGCCCCAGCTCGACTTTCGCCGCCGTTATCGGATTGTCCTTTGGAATGAAATAGGACCAGACTTCGCGAGGTATGCCGAGTGGAAGCGGCGCGTCGAATCCCGCGACAGGAGGAATTCGATCATCGGCGCTGACCAATACAGGAAGAACGACTGCCGAAAGAAGAACGAGTACGAGTTTGAGAATCGCAACACGATTCATAGTAACGACCTTCAGGAACTGTCTGGGAGCCTGTAAGGGCGTGCCTCCGTGCGCGCCCCTCCTCGCGAATCGGCGCATTTTGTTCGGCCAGGAGGGGCGCGCACGGAGGCACGCCCTTACAGGCTTCATACTACGTCTACTGCTCGGCGATGCCTTTGACGATGAACGCGATCGCCAGATCCGCTCCCGATTGAGTCTTCAGCTTCGAGGAAAAAACCAGTTGCCCATGTTCGTTGGGCTCGACCTTTGGCGCAGCCGCTTTATCCGTCGACGCAAGGCTGAGCACCGCCGGATGATTCGTGCCGCTGGCTTTCGTGCTCATTTTTATTAGCTCTTCAAACTTGAACTGAGCGTCCGGGTTCTGATCCAGCGCAACCGGAACCAGGACCAGAAAGTCGCGGATCGGCGAGATACCCATGTGATTTCCATCAGTCGGGTGCAGCCCGTAGCGAAGTGTATAAGCAGCGGGCTTGATAGGCTGTCCGCGAAAATCCGTAGTCGCTCGCGCGAACGCGATAACTCCGACCAGCGCTGATTCGCCCAGCCAGGTGTAGACCGCGCCCTGCGCGTCTGTCTTGCCGGAAGCAACACCGGCGCGCAGCCAAATGTCACAGTACGCGCCGTCTGGCAACGAGATGCGCAAACCCGCGGGCTCAAGCGCTTTCTTCAACGACTCAGACGCGCCGGGGTCTGCGAACGCGCCGATCGCCTCGACCTTGTTACCGTCGAAAATGACTGTCGTCGAAGCTGCCGCGCTAACGGAGAATAAGACCAGTACGAGTGCGATCGACCTGCGCGACATCAATGTTCTCCGTATTCAATCCTCGGATAACCACAAAAGGCACAAAGCCCACTAAGAAGCACCAAGGTTTCTTTGTGGTCTTTGTGCCTTCGTGTTGAAATCCGTCCGGTTACCGAGCGAAACTCCCGACAAACGCGCTACGCTTTCCGTGCACTGCCCACCTTACTCCAAGCCCTGCTCCGGCGTACTGGTCAGTCTCGGCTACCGCGGGCATCGAGTGAGTCAGCTCGGCAAGCGGCTGATAGAAGACGTCTTCGTTGCCGCAAAGGTGATCCTTGCCGTTAATCGAGCGAGTCTCGATCCCCGCGAGCTCACCCGCGCGCACGGCCGTCTTGCCGTAGTGCCCGCCGTCGTGGCTCACGCTCATCGTGATCGGCGCAGATTCGATGCTAACCACGTTGTTGAAGAGATCGCCCGCCATCGACTGCGCGAAGCACAGCAGCGCGCTTCGTTGCGCGGCCGTAGCGCGCTCATCGACGATCATCACCGCTTTGGCCGGGTATGGATTGGTGTAGGCGTCGCCGAGCGTCGCGGCGGCTTTTACGACACCAACGACGCTCAAGCCATCCAACGCTACGCCGTTCCAGCTTCCGCTATTGACGCGCCAGGCAAGTATTGCCTGGTCGCCGCTGAGATTGACTTCGCCATTCGCGACACACGGTCCGGTCCACACATCCGCGCTGCGGGTCTCGATGTAGTCACCCGAGATGTGTTGAGCCTGGCCCGTTGACGATAGGGTCAAGACCGTCAGACAGAGCGCCGAGAGAATAAAGAACCTTCGCATTTGCTTTCTCCTTACAGATACATTGAACCTTAAAGGCTCAATTTGAATCTATCTGGCGCGTCGCGATGCGTCAAGCATGACGCCCGCGAGCTTGTAGGGGCGGCCCTCCGTGGCCGCCCCAGATCCAACACTGTTTTACTCTGGGGCAGCCACGGAGGGCCGCCCCTACAAGCTAACGGAGGTTAGTCGACTTATCGGAGGTTAGTCGACTCGCCCGACTCCGTGGCACGTTCGACCCGGCGATGAGCAGCTTCCCGGCTCGGCCAGTTTTCCGTCAGGGCCAACGCATGTCTGAGTAAAGACGCACCAGAACGCGCCGTCGTTCGATGCAGGCACCGACGGGTCGTGGGGCACGCCGATGAACATCCCTTTCCAACGCAAGCAGTCGCACAGAGCGGGATGATGAATGTCGAACCGTTCGGCTTCGCTGATCATTTGGCGCCTCCTTTCGCGGCTTCGAGAATCGCGCGTTTGACGGCGACCCGCGCAAGTTGAATCTTGTAGCCGTTTCGGCCGAGACTCTTCGCTCCTGCGACCGCCGCATCGCCGGCCGCCTTTGCCGTGGCTTCGGTTACTGCTTTCCCGACAAGCGCCGCCTCGGCTTCTTTCGATCGCCACGGCACCGGAGCTACGTGCCCCATCACCACTCGAGCTGCGCTGACTTTGCCGCCGCTCATCGTCAGCGCCACCGATGCGAAAGCAAGCGGCCAATCCATTGCATCTTTCTGGCGCACTTCATACGAAGCGCTTTTGACTCCCGCGAGCGGGGGCACGATTACTTCGGTGACAATCTCGTTAGGCATCAAGTCGTGCTCGCGATCGCTCTCACTTTGGGGAATAACGAAGAACTTCTCCAGCGGAATCTCACGCTTTCCCTTAGGCCCGAACAGGCGCACCGTCGCTCCTAACGCGATGAGCAGCGGGGCGAGCGTCGAAGGACTGACGAAATAGGCAGGCCCGGAGTTGCCAAGGATGGCGTGGTAGCGATTGTCACCTCCGGGCACCAGCGACTCGCCACTCTCATCCTTCGCCAGCAGACCGAAGCCTGCGCGGTAGTACCAGCATCGCGGCCGTTGGCAAAGGTTCCCACCAATCGTAGCCATGTTCCTGATCTGAGGGCCCGCTATTTCGTTGGCGGTCTTCGCGACGACAGAAAACGACTTGCGCACTTGCGGGTGGTCGGCCAGCTCCTGAATTGTGACCAGCGCTCCGATACGCAAGCCTCGTTTGGAGTCCACGGTTATGCCGCGCAGCTCGTTGATGTCCTTAATGTTCACGAGCCGTTTGGGAGTAATCACGTCATCTTTCATCAGAGCAAGCAGGTCGGTCCCTCCTGCCAGTATGTCTGCATCAGCCCAGTTGTTGCCCAGCAGGCTGACCGCTTGCTCTTTGGTTGTAGGGCTGGCGTATTCAAATGCGCGCATTGCTGCCTCCCTTCTTTTCGAGAGCCGCTAGGACTCGGTCCGGCGAAAGCGGCAAGGTCGGAACGCGAACTCCGATAGCGTTGGCTACCGCGTTCGAGATCACCGCGCCCGGCGAAACGACAGGCGGCTCGCCCAGTCCAATCACGCCGCGCTCGTCGTAGCCTTTGCCGGTCATCATATGAACCACAAGCTCACCGATGTCGGCGATGCCCGCCAACTTGTAAAACTCCATGTTGGGGTTGAGCATTCGCCCGCTCCTCGGGTCCGTGATTTTCTCTTCGTAGAGCGCGTAGCAGACGCCCATTATCAACGCGCCGTAGACCTGACTCTCGGCAGTCTTCAGGTCGATGATCAAGCCGCAGTCCTGCACGGCTACGATCTTGTTGATGCTCACAATGCCTGTCTCGACATCGACTGAAACATCGGCCATCTGAACTCCGCCGACGCCCTGACCCCCGAGATTGCCAGGTCCGGGGTTCTTGCCGCGAACCGTGATCGGCATCGCGCCAAGCTTCGCGCAAGCTTGAGCCCAGGTCAGGCTCTTGCTCGGGTTGCTCTTGACTCGAACCATTCCGCCGACAGCTTCGAGGTCTTCAGGCTTCGCCTCCAGAGCCGGAGCCGCCTTGGCGAAAATCTGATCGAGCGCATCGAGCGACGCGCGGCGCGCGGATGAGCTGACACCCGCGATCGTCGTGCTTCCGCCCGATCCACCGGATGCCGGCAAGCGGCTGTCGCCGATCGAGAGCTTCACGGCTTCGAGCGGCAATCCCAGTGAGTCGGCGACGACGATCATCAACGTCGTGCGAGTTCCGGTCCCGAGGTCTTGGGTCGCCATCTTCAACTCGATCGAGCCGTCCGGTTGAACGACAAGGTCGCAATCGCTCGGATGACCGCCTCCGCCCCAGGTGTGAAGCGAAAGCCCGAGCCCGCGTTTGATCGGACCCGCGGTCTTGTCGCCTCGCTCGTGCCAGTTCTTCTTCCAGCCGATCAGATCGGCAGCGATCTTGAACTCGTCGGTGTAGACCTGGGCCCTCGCGCCCGCCAGGTCGATGTTCTTCAGGAAGAAATCGAGCGGGTCCATCTTGAGCGCAGCGGCCGTGTCTTCGAGCGCCGACATCGTGATCAGGCAGCCTTGCGGATGACTTGGCGCGCGCCACGCTCGTTGTGGGCCGACATGATTGACGATCGCGGTATGCTGCTTCTTTTGATTCGGGATGTTGAAGATGTAAGGCAGCGGCGGCGAGCCTCCGCCGCCCAATCCGCCTGACGACCACGACTCCGACTGCCATCCGAGAAGCGTTCCGTCTTTCTTCACCGCAACCTTCACGCGCGCGTAAGCCGACGGGCGAGCGCCCGCGACCATTAGCTCGGCGTCCCGTTCGTTAAACATCTTGACCGGTTTGCCGCCGGCCTTCTTCGAGAGCCTCGCCGCCGTGATGTCCCAATCGTCGGGTCCGAACTTGCTGCCGAAGCCGCCGCCCACGTGGTCTTGCTTGACGGTCACGTTGCCCGCTGGAATCTCGAGCGGCCTTGCGATGTTGCTTGCCGACCCGCTGACCGCCTGGGTCGACAAGTGGGCGAGAACGCTCTTGTCGTCGGTCCACTCCATCACCGAACCGTGAGCTTCAAGACAGCAATGAGTGATCATCGGCACGCCGTAGAAACCTTCGACCACCGTATCCGCTTCACTAAAAGCCTTGTCCGGATCACCGGCCGTGTTCGAGTTAGCCGGCTTGGCAAACTCACCAGCCAATTTCGGGTCCGTGTCCAAAGCCATATGCGGAAGCTTTTGGTAGGTGACCTTGATCGCGCGGGCCGCGTCGATAGCGGTCGGCTCGTCGACCGCCGCCACTCCGACGACCGAGGCGCCCATCCATGAGATCTCGGCGCCGACGTCTTGAACGATCTGCACGGCCTTAACGCCGGGCATCTTCTCGGCAGCGCTGGTGTCGATGGCAGTAATCTTCGCGTGAGCGTAAGGACACCGAACCATCTTGCCCCACAACATTCCCGGCGGGTTGATGTCGTAAGAATACTTCGCCTTGCCCGACACCTTTGCAGGTCCATCCACGCGGGAGATACGTTTGCCGATCAGAGTGCGTTTATCTGCGTCGGGCCATTTATAGTCAGCCATGTTACCGCCCTCCTTTCGCTGCCTGTAGGACTGCCGCGCGAATTCCGACATAGGTGCCGCATCTGCAGATATTGCCGCCCAAACCGTGTCGCACTTGTTCGGGTGTCGGGTTGGGGTTCTTATCCAGGAATGCTTTGCAGGCGACCACGAAACCCGGCGTGCAGAAGCCGCATTGCTGAGCGTCATTGTCGATGAACGCTTGCTGGACCGGATGCAGCTTATCGCCTTGCATCAAGCCTTCGACGGTGGTGACCGCCTTGCCCTGCGCTTCGATGGCAAGAATCGAGCACGAGTAGGCCGGCTTGCCGTCGACGATCACCGTGCAGGCTCCGCAAGTCCCACGGTCGCAAACGCGTTTCGAGCCGGTCAGGTCCAAGTCACCGCGAAGCGCTTCGAGCAGCGTGACGCGCGGCTCGACTTCTGCCGCGTACTTCTTGCCGTTGACCGTCAACGCGAGCGGGACCTTTCCGGGACCGTACATCTTAACGTCGGCTCCGGCCACCTTGATGACCCTGTGTCCAATCACCAGCGGCACCGAGAGCGAGATACCTGAAACTTTGAGGAAGGAACGTCGAGACAGGCCCGACCCTTTCTCCTTCACCTCATCATCG
>Ga0193727_1000490_pt1 | contig 15394 bp, 10 predicted proteins | sample H2c2metaG_FD_143051 | JGI IMG/M metagenome (GOLD analysis project Ga0193727, IMG submission 143051) | Soil microbial communities from a riparian zone of the East river system, Colorado, United States - H2c2 | ecosystem: Environmental > Terrestrial > Soil > Riparian zone | place: USA: East River...
AAGCCGTGATCGGAGGTCAATTGCGCGTCACCGTCCGGCACCAGCGTGACCTGGGCGGGGCGCGTGGCTTCGGCCAGCGCAAGCAGGCCGGGATAGGCGCCGCGCGCCGGCGCGAAGGCGTTGCCCTCGATGTTGAATTCCGTGCCCCGATCGAACAAACGGGCGAGCGCATGCACATCGTCGGGCCGGATGTGGCGCAGGTCCGGGCGTGGATGCACGGTAATGCCGTGCGCGCCGGCGCCGATACACGCGGCTGCGGCGGCGCACACGTCGGGTTGGGCGCCACCGCGCGAATTGCGCAGCACCGCAATCTTGTTGACGTTGACGCTGAGCTGGGTCATGACCGCATCGACTGCGAAACAGGCGCGAAGTATGCCCGCTGCTACGGCTTGCGCCAACGGACGCGCTCGGCCTTGCGCTCTGCGCCGGCAAGTTCGAACGTGATGCCGGCGACGCGGCCGTTTTCGTCGCGCTGGAACTTCATCAGGTTGACGCCGTCCTCACTGGCGAAGGCATCGCGCGCGTACGCCTGCATGGGTGTCGGTGCCGAGCCGGAGAATTGCGCGAGGAGCCCGTCGGCACTCGCGCTCACGCGCACCAGCACGCCGGGTTCGAGGGCATAGTCGCCGGCGTAGGCGGGCAGCTTGTCCGCTGCGATGGCGATCACGGCGCGCGGCAGGCGCGGTGCCCGCGTGGTCAGGCGTTCGCCGCTGACGTAGACGCCATTCGTGCGCAGCAGCAACCCGCTGATCTCGTCGATGTTGCGCACGAACGTGAGCACCGCGCCGCCGCCATTTGCCGAATAAACATCCTCGGCCAGCGGAAACAACGGCCACACCGGCTGCCCGCGAACCTGTGCCGTGAGGGTCGAGCCGGCCGCGCGCACCGTGATCTCCGCTCCGTCCAGCAGCCGATACAAACCCGGGTAGCGCGCGATCTGTGTTGACGTCGGCACGTACGGCGGCGGCGGCGCCGGCGGCGGCGCCTCATCCGACAGCCAGGCCAAGCCAATCGGCGCCAGCGCAACGATCGAATTGGCGAGCAGCACCAAGCCCTGCTGCCGATCGGTTCGAAAGCCGATGAACGTCGAGAAACCGCCGGTTTCGCTGGCGCGCCAGACCATCGGCCAGGTCTGCTGATCGCTGGCCAGTTCGTGCACATTCCAGCCGAGTCCGACGCCGCCTGCCGGACCCTCGGTGCGCGACTGTCGAGCGAGCACCAGTGCGGCACGCAGCGAGGAGCCCTCCGGTTGCAGGTTGGTGTGTACAAATGCCAACAGATCGGTCAGCGTCGAGCGCAATCCGGCGGCGCCGATCAACGCGCCATAATGCCAGTGCGTCGCCGTTTCGCCGAACGCGTGCCCGGGCAGCAGGCTTGCCGGGTCGTCAAAACCGCTGTGCGTCATGCCAAGCGGCACCAGGACCTTGTTGGTCAGGAGCGTCGGATAGTCCGTGCCGTACAGGCCTGCCAGGCCGAAGCCGAGCAGCCCGGCGTTCAACGTGGAATAGTTGATCGCGTGTGGCGCCGCAGTGCTGCGCACATTGGCCAACAGAGTCAGGAGGTCTGCTTCGCCAAAACCGGCATACGGATCGCCGGGGTTGCCCGGAAAAAGATTCGCCGGCATTGCCGACAACCCGGTCTGCTGAGTCGCCAGGGATACCAGCGGCGTGGCTCCAAGCTCGACGTCGGCCCACGGGAAATCGGCCGGCAAGAGACTGCGCAGCGGATCGGTCAGGCGCAGTTTGCCCTCGATTGCCGCCTGTGCCAGCAGGATCCCCGTGAACACATCCGTGGCCGCCCCGACCTCGAACGCGCTGTCGGCGTTCGGTAATGCGGCGGCGCCCTTGCCGAAGAAGAAAGTCTGCTGCTCCTTGCCCTGGATCAGGCCGACGGCAACCCCGCTGAAAGCACCATTCGCCGTGCCGGCATCGAACAGCCGGCGATAGCTCTCGGGCAACAACGCGGTGGGTGCGCCGACGACATGCCCGCTGACCAGCAATACCAGCCACGCGGCAACGATTCGGACTGCGCGATTCGCGCGAAAAATGCAACGCATGCTCACGCGCGGAGAATAACGTGACAGCGGCCGACCTGCCTAAAAGAAAGCCACATCCTTGTGGCTCGTAGTCCCTGTGGAGGTCAGGTCATTGAGACTACGAAAAAGGTCTTTGGTTCCCGGCCGCACCGTTCAGCGGCACGACTCGGCTATCTGTTTCCACATGACGGGGTCCCAATACGTGCCGTGGTTGAGATCCGACGCGTTGGCCAGGTGCAGCTGCGCAGCCACCATGGCGGTCTTGCCCGGTTCGACGACAATAGTCAGCGGCTTGCTGGTCTGGCGCCGGAATGTGGCGATTTCGCCGACACCGAGTGCGTGGGTCGGAATGTTCTCCGCCACCAGCAGGCGGTGTTCGCCGGCGCTCACACGATACGACGCGACGCCCTCCGGCCCCGGCGTGTGGCCATCAAGCAGCAGGATGCGCGCCGCGTACAGGTGCTCGCCGCGTGGCGCGACGTCGAACGCGCTGATCCGGCCGCAACCTTCCTGAGCCGCCGCATCGCTCCGCTCTGGCGCCGCGCCGGCCCCGCCGCCGCTCGCGTCAGCCGCGTCGCCGAGCTCGACACGCATAGCCGGCACGTACACCGCCTGCAGCGGCGCGTTGAGGGTCAGCGCGTCGCCGCCGCGCTGCACGTTGACGCTGAGGGTTGCCGAATCAGGCAGGTCCTCGACCACCGAGCGCAGGGTTGTCGCTGCCAGCGCGCGGCCGCGATCGTCGGCGCCCAGGCCACGCAGCGACGTGCCGTTGACGGCAACGATGACATCGCCCGGATGAAGCCCGAGACGATCCGCCGTGCTGCCCGGCGTGGCGCCGAGCACATGCAGGCCATCGCGCGCGCTCTGCGCGTTGGTCGAATCGACCAACGCACCCAGGCTCGTGACTCGGCGTGCCGGTTCCTCGACGCGCAGCGAGACGTGTTCCGGATGCTGCCCGAGCACGCCGGTCTCGGCCATGTGCGACAGCACCGACTGCATGTCCTGGCGCATGCGCAGCGCGGTTTCGCCGTTGCCGGCTGCGCCCACCGCGGCCGGCGTGGGCGTTGCCGCAGGGGCCGCCGCGGCTGTGCGTTCGGCGGCGGTTGCGGCAGCACTGCAAGCGGCGAGCACGACGAACAAGGTGCATTGGCCGCGCGCGCGGATCGAGAAGTTGTCATTGGTCATTGGTCAGATCCTGCTGATTTCCATGTTGTGCCGGCGCGCGTTGACGAGCATGTCGAGCAGTTCGCTGCGGCGCTTCCACAATGCATTCACGTGCTCTTGCGCGGCACCTTCGTCGTAGGCCGCCTGCAACGCGGCATCGACCAGCACCAGTTCATTCTGCGTATCGCTGCCGATGACCGCGTCGAAGTGCGGCGCAGGCGCGGAATTCAACGCGTGCAATTGCAACTCGAGCGCTTGCGCCCGCGCCTGCCAGTCGACATCGGCAGAGGATGGCGCCGCGCCGAACCAGCCATTCGTGCCGCCCAGCAGCGCGGCCAGGACGACGCCGCAGCCGGCACACCAGGCGGCGATTCGGCGCCCGTGCGCGCGCCGCGCGCGCTGCCGATGCGCCGCGGCGATGCGTGACCAAAGTTCAGCTGAGGGCTCTGCGAGCGGCAACTCGTCCAGGCGCAGCCGCTGCGCGAGTTGATGGAAGGTTAGTTCTGGCTCGGACATGCGGCAGCCTCTGCGGAATTGACGACCAGTTCGTTGAGACGCTTCAGCGCGCGCGCCAGAATCGATTTCGAATAGCTCTCGCTCTGGCCGAACAATTCGGCCAGTTCCGTGTGCGTATAGCCTTCGAATTCGTGCAGCACCAGCACGGCGCGCGCGCGGGGCGGCAGGCGCTGCAGCAGTGACCACGCATCGAGCGTCGCGGCCGCGCCGCCGCTGTCGCGCGACGGTTGCGCCGCGAAGACCGCTTCGGCGTCCACGTCGGCCTCGTGCCGCTGGCGGCGCAGCTGATCGATGGTCGCGTTCACCGCCATGCGTTTGAGCCAGCTGCCGAACGGAGCATCGCCACGATAGCTTCGGATCACGCCGAACATTTTCAGAAATACCTCCTGCACAAGATCTTCGGCCTGCGCCCGGTTGCCCAGTATGCGCAAGGCGAGGTTGAAACAAGGCCGCCCAAAGGTCGAATACAACGCCGCGAAAGCCTGCATGTCGCCGGCCTGGGCGCGTGCCAGAGTCATTGCATCCACGCGTTGTGCGAATCCGGCTGCCGGATCGCTCGTGTTATCCATTGGCATATGGACGAAGCAGCAGGCTGGCCCGTCGCAGCGTGATGTCAACCGTTGTCGTCGCCGGGCTGTTGGTGCGGCAGCTGGATCTGGTAGATGACACTGCGCGGAACCTGCAATTCGGCGGTGCCGCCGGATTTATTGATGCGCAGTCCGACCGCGGTGCTGTCGACGCCGATGATGCGGCCCTGGACTTTCTTGCCGGTGGTGGTCAGTAGCCGCACGAAGCGGCCCGAATACGAACCGAGCGCGGAAAAATCGATCACGTCGTAGTCGCGCACCGGCGCAGCGGCTGGTGGAAGTCGCTCTACGGTCGGCTTCCAGACGAGTGCAAGCGTCGAATCGGCCGGCGGAGGCGGAGTGCTCGCGCCCAGGCTGCCCGTATCGGGGCTGACCGGTTTGGTGATCGCTGCGGCTGGCACCGGTGCAACCGGCTTCGGCGGCTTCGCCACTGCAGCGGTGGATGCTGCAGCAGCGGACGCAGGATGGATCGGAACCGTGGCCGGCGCCGGCTTGACTGCCATGACGGTCATGCTGGCCGGCGCCGGCTTTGGCGCCGGCGGCGGCGTTACCGGCAGCGCAGCGGCTGCCTTGGACGTCACCGGCGCCGGAACCGCAGAGGACGTCGTCGTCAATGCCGGTCTCGCCGCTGGTAGTGCTGAAGCGGCCTCACCCTCTGCCGCGGGTGCATTGGCCGGCGCATCGCTGGCGGCGATGAAGCCCAAGCGCACCATCACCGGAGGTGCATCATTGCGGCGCGCGGTGAGGTTCAGTTGACGCGTCATGATGTCCGGCGTTTCGGCAAGCAGCTGGCCGATCGACATCGCGGCGGGGGGCAGGCTCAACACGCCGACATGGCCGCCCTCGGCAACGAGGCTGCGGTAGATCGCCGTCGTCTGTGCCGCCGGCTGTACGCCGTGTTCGGCGAGAAACGAAGAGACCGCCGCCAAGTGCTGATCGACGAACTGCGCGGCGCTGATGCCGGCCTGCTGCGCGCAGAAGCGGTTGCGCTTGGCCAGATAGCTGGCGTCGGCATAGCCGAGCGACAGCTCGCTGACATGCAGTTTCTGCCAGTCGCCGGTGATGGCATGCGGGTCGAACTTCTGCAGTTCCCCACGCGCGCTGATCGTGGAGAATGGCAGCGATGCCAATTCGGCGGAAAACGTCAGCGCCGCATTCGCCGCGTCGTAGCGGTATTCCAGATGCTGCTGTTGAACGCCGGGGTTGAGGCCCATGCGCTGGTAATCGGCGATGCTGAAGCGCGACACCACGCCGCAGCCGAGCGTTTCGAACGGTACCAGGCTGATCGGACTGAGCCACGCCAACGCGCCACCGGCGCCGGTGAGCGCGGCAGGCGCCTGCAGGCCCTTGATCGTGATGCCGAGATGATCGGGCAGGCTTTCATCGCCTGACAGCAGCCGACGGATCAGCCACAAGGCGCCGGGCGTTGCCAGCGCGACCTGTGCGGCGCGCCAGGTTTGACGTTCGGCGCCCTTGCCGACCGTGAAGTTGACTGCGCTGAATTCGATGTTGCCGTCGAGACTGGAACCGACGCCGCCGTACTGGACTTGGGCAACCGGTGCCAGACGCGCGATCAGGCCCGCTGCACCCTGCTGAATTTCGTACCACAGCACGAGTTTGAGCACGGCGATCAACAGCACCGCAACAATGACTAGGTTACGCAGCAACTTCCACATGCAATCGATTCACGTCGTAGTTGACGAAACTTAACCGTATTGTCCGAGGCCAGCAACCGCCGTCCCGGCACGCTGCCGCCCGATCAGGGCGGTAGCGCGGCAAATGCGCGCACGGCGCGCCTGGGTCCCTGCCAGGCGGCCGCTCCGGTGTGCCCGGCTGCCGGTGCCAGCCCGACAATTTGCCACTGTGCGAGCGAGCCTGCCGAGGTGTCGATCACGTTCATGTGGGTCGGCGCACCAGCCTCATCCAGGGCAAATGCGACTCGCGCGAGGCCAAAACCGATGCCGCGGCCAAGCGCCTTGACCACGGCTTCCTTGCAGCTCCACAGTTGCAGAAATGCCGCCTGACGGCTGCCGGGGTCGAGCGACGCCAATGCGGCGGCTTCGGTTTCGGCGAAATAGCGGCGTGCCAGATCGAGCACGGGCCGTGAGCGATGGCGTGTCTCGATGTCGACGCCGAGCGCCTGGCTGCGACTGAGCCCCAGCAATGTGGCACCGCGCGTGTGCGAAAGGTTGAATTCGAGCGCCAGCGGCGCTTCCAGGTACGGCTTGCCGTGCGCGCCGCGGCGCAAGGTCAGGTCGTCGGCGTTAGACTCGACATGCGTCGCGAGCCGTTGCCGCAGCCAGGCGTCTTCGACGTGTGCGCCGCCTCCGTCACGGCCGGGGAACAACCACAGCTGGATTTCGTCGTCAGCCAGCGCGACCGGATAGCGGGCCGGGCTGAAATCGGCGGCAGTCAATGTGAGCATGCGGCATGCTTGGCTCTGGCGCGGCGGCGGTCAAGTAGCTAATGTCGCCGGGCAAAAGTTCGGCGCTGCGCGCTGCGCTACGAAACGGTACGGAAGGGGTGCACTGACGTGATCGCCGGCTGGGTACTGCTGCTGGTTTCCCTGGGCTACGTGGCTGGTCTGTTCGGTCTGGCGTATTACGGCGACCGGCGCCCGCTGTATCCGAACCGTGCCTGGCTGCGACCGCTGGTCTACAGCCTGGCACTTGCCGTGTACTGCTCGTCCTGGACGTTCTACGGCGCGGTCGGCAGTTCGGCCGGATCGAGCCTTTCCTATCTGCCGATCTACCTCGGGCCGATCCTGCTGTTCGTATTCGGCAGCGGGCTGTTCCAGCGCCTGACCGTCGTCGCCAAGCAGCGCAACGTCACCTCGATTGCCGACTTCATCGCATCGCGCTTCGGCAAGTCGCATGGACTGGCCGCACTGGTGACGATCATCGCCGTCACAGCGGCGATTCCGTACCTCGCGCTGCAGTTCAAGGCGGTCGCGATGAGCATCAACATCCTCGGCGGCGAATCGGCGCAACACACACCGCTGCTGCATGACAGCGCGCTCTACATCGCGTTGCTGCTGGCCGTGTTCGCCATCCTGTTCGGCACGCGCCGCATCGATGCGACCGAGCACCATCACGGCATGATGCTTGCGATCGCGGCGGAGTCGCTGGTCAAGCTGGTCGCCTTCGTCGTGATCGGCATCTACGCCTTGAACGTGAGCGGTTTCAGCGCGGCGTTCACGCCGCCGGTCCACGAATTCGCCACACGCGGGCTGCCGGCCGGTTTCGTAACGCAGTGCCTGCTCGCGTTCGTCGCGATGTTCTGCCTGCCGCGGCAATTCCAGGTCGGCGTGATCGAGTGCGAAAACCCGGCCGACGTGATGCGCGCGCGCCGCGTTTTTCCACTTTATCTCGTGCTGATCTGCATATTCGTGCTGCCGATCGTCGCGGCCGGCGCGCCGGTCGCGGCGGCGCGCGGCATTGATCCGGATGGCTACGTACTGTGGCTGCCGCTGGCGCGCGGACATGACTTGCTGGCCCTGTTCGCCTACCTCGGCGGATTCTCGGCTGCGACCGGCATGGTGATCGTCGAGTCGGTTGCATTGTCGACGATGATCAGCAACGACCTGGTCGTACCGGCGCTGCTGCGCATACGCCGGCTGGGGTTGGAACAGCGCGACTTGTCCGCTACCGTGTTGACCGTTCGTCGCATCGCGATCATCGTGCTCGCGGCGCTGGCCTATGCGTATTACCGCGCGACGGCATCGAACGTGCAACTGGCCTCGATCGGACTGCTCGCATTCGTCGCGCTTGCGCAGTTCGCGCCGGCCATCATCAGCGGTTTGTACTGGCGCGGCGCGAGCCGCTTCGGTGTCAGCGTCGGCCTGATTTGCGGATTTGCGCTCTGGACCTACACGCTGCTGTTGCCGGGCATGGCGGAAAACGGCTGGCTGCCTTCGGATTGGGTGCGCAGCGGGCCGTTCGGCATTTCCGCTTTGCGTCCGCATGCGCTGTTTCACCTGGAAGGCTGGGATGCAATCAGCCACGGCACCTTCTGGTCGTTGTTCGCCAATGTCGGCTGTCTGATCCTGCTGTCGTGGCGCTACCGGCCCGGTGTCGACGAGCGCCTGCGCGCCGCCGCCTTCCTGAACCTCGACGCCGAACGCGGCTCCGCCAGCGACTGGCGCGGCCGCGTACCGATTGCCGACTTGCTCGCGCTGGCCGAGCGCATCGTCGGCGATGTCGCGGCGCGCCGGGCGTTTGCCGACTACGCATTGACGACCGGTCAGATCCTGCCGGCGCATGCCGCGGCTGACCGTGCGGCGCTGCAGTTCACCGAACGGCTGATGGCCGGCGCGATCGGCTCGGCATCGGCACGGCGCATCCTGACCAGCGCGCTGCGCGGCACCGGACTGGATCTGTCCGAGGCCGCGACACTGCTCGACGAGACCTCGCAGGAACTGCGTTTCAGCCGCGAACTGATCGGCGTTACGTTCCAGAACATGACCCAGGGCATCAGCGTGGTCGACAGCGACTTGGGCATCGTCGCTTGGAACCGGCGCTACTCGGATTTGTTCGACTACCCGGAAGGGTTTGTCTACGTCGGTCGACCGGTCGCCGATTTGATCCGGCACAACGCGCTGCGCGGCCTGCTCGGGCACGGCGATGTCGAGCTGCAGATTCGCCGGCGCCTGGATTTCCTGCGTCGCGGTACGCCGCACGTGTTCGTGCGCGAACGGCCGGACGGGCGCGTCATCGAGACGCGCGGCGAGCCGCTGCCGGGCGGCGGCTACCTGACGACGTTCAGCGACATCACCGACTACAAGCGTGCTGAACTGGCGTTGCGCGAGGCGAATGAAACGCTCGAGCAACGCGTCGCCCAGCGTACCAGCGAACTGCGCGAGGCCCTGGTTTCGCAGGAGCAGGCCAAGCGCCAGGCCGAAGCGGCCAACGCCAGCAAGACGCGGTTTCTCGCTGCCGCATCGCATGATCTGTTGCAGCCGCTCAACGCCGCGCGCCTGTTCACCTCGGCGCTGCGCCACCAGCCGCAGCTGGATGCCGATTCGGCGCAGCTCGCCGAGCGCATCGATGCATCGTTCAAGGCCGCCGAGGATCTGCTCGAAGCGCTGCTCGAAGCGTCGCGTCTGGATGCCGGGCGCTACCGGCCGGAGATCGGCAGCTTCGCCCTGAATGAATTGTTCGAGTCGATGCGCCATCAGTTCTCCGTGCTCGCGCAGACGCGCGGGATCGAACTGCATGTGCTGGCGACGCGCCTGCATGTGCGCAGCGATCCGCACCTGTTGCGGCGCATCGTGCAGAACTTCCTGTCCAACGCTTTGCGTTACACCCGCAGCGGGCGGGTGCTGCTCGGCGTGCGCCGCCGCGGCAGCCACGTCAGCATCGAAGTGTGGGACACCGGCCCCGGCATCGCCCACGAAAACATGCGCATGATCTTCGACGAGTTCCGGCGCCTGGATCAGCCGTCGCCGTGGGGCGAGAAGGGCCTGGGACTGGGCCTGGCGATCTGCGATCGTATTGCGCGCATCCTCAACCACGAACTCGGCGCCGATTCGCATCCGGGTCGCGGCAGCCGCTTTTCAATCCGCGTGCCGCGTTCGGCGGAATCCGCCGCTACAACGAGTTCGCGCACGCTGCGCCGGCCGTCACCGGTCGGCTTGCCGCATGCGCTGCATGTGTTGTGCCTCGACAATGATCCGGCGATTCTCGACGGCATGCTCGCGCTGCTCACGCGCTGGGGCGTCAGCTGCGCCATCGCGCGCAATGTGGAGGAAGCGGTGCAAGCCGCCGCGTTGCGCCATCCGGACATGATTCTTGCCGACTTCCATCTCGACGATGAAATCGATGGTTTGGCGGCCCTGGATCACTTGCGCGACGTGTGCAGGCTGCCGCCGCCGGGCGCGCTGATCACCGCCGACGCCAGCCCCGAGTTGAAAGCGCGTGCGCGCGACCTCGGCTACGCGCTGCTGCGCAAGCCGGTCAAGCCGGCCGCGCTGCGCGCCTTGATCGCCCAGCTCGGGCGTGGCAACAACAACCAGCGCGCGCAACCGGCAGCCTGAAAGGTTCTACCGTGCCCAGCCGGATGATTCGAGCGCGTCGGGCAAGGCGGCGGCCTGTTCGAGCGCCAGATGATTGGCGAACAGCGCAACCTGAGTGCGATTGGACACGTGCAGTTTGCGCATGATCGCGGTCATGTGCGCCTTGATCGTTGCCTCGGAGACGTTCAATTCGAATGCGATCTGCTTGTTCAGCAGGCCGGCCGCGATCATGCCGAGCACGCGAAACTGCTGCGGGGTCAGCTCGGCGATGCGCGCTGCCGCGCTGGCCTCATCCGCGCCGAGCATGCCATTCGCCGTCGTCATGTGCGGCGGCAGCCAGACGTCGCCGTCGAGGATGCGGCGCACCGCGGTGACGATTGTGTCGACCGACGCCGATTTCGGGATATAGCCCGACGCACCGTGCGCAATCGCTCGACGGATCACCGCCGGATCCTCCTGCGCGGACACCACGACCACCGGCAGACCCGGATACTGGCCGCGCATGTACGCCAGCGTCGAAAAACCGCTCGCGCCGGGCATGTGCAGGTCGAGCAGCAGGAGCTCGGCTTCGGCGTGGGCCTCGACCAGAATCTGCAGCGCCGGAACGCTGTCGGCCTCGAACAGCAGTGCATCCGGTACCGCCTGCGTCAACGCGCGCTTGAGCGCATCGCGAAACAGCGGATGGTCGTCGGCAATCAGGATTTCGCGCATGGTGATTAGAGCAGGGCTGAGGGCTGAGGGCTGAGCGCTGCAAAGCGGAGCGAGGCGGCGCGCTTCTGACCCTCAGCCCTCGGCCCTCGGCCCTCAGCCCTGCTACTCATTTCAACAACCGCTCGCCAACGAGGTTCTGAACCACCGACGGATCGGCCAGCGTCGAGATGTCGCCGAGCTGATCCGGCTGGTTCTCGGCAATCTTGCGCAGGATCCGACGCATGATCTTGCCCGAGCGTGTCTTCGGCAGGCCCGGCGCCCATTGCAGGTAATCGGGCGTCGCGATCGGGCCGATCTCCTTGCGTACCCACGCGATCAGCTCCTTGCGCAATGCGTCGCTCGGCTGCTCGCCGGACTTGAGCGTCACGTAGGCGTAGATGCCCTGGCCCTTGATATCGTGTGGGCAGCCGACCACGGCGGCTTCGGCGACTTTCGGATGCGCGACCAACGCGCTTTCGACCTCGGCCGTGCCGAGCCGATGGCCGGACACGTTGATCACGTCGTCGACACGTCCGGTGATCCAGTAGTAGCCGTCCGCATCGCGCCGGGCGCCATCGCCGGTGAAGTACGTGCCGGGATAGGTCTTGAAATAGGTATCGATGAAGCGCTGGTGGTCGCCGTATACCGTGCGCATCATGCCGGGCCACGCATCGGTGAGCACCAGATTGCCTTCGGCCTCGCCTTCCAGCTGCGTGCCGCTCGCATCGACGATGGCCGGCTTCACGCCGAAGAACGGCTTCGTGGCCGAGCCGGGCTTCTGGTCGATCGCGCCGGGTAGCGGCGTGATCAGGATGCCGCCGGTCTCGGTCTGCCACCAGGTGTCGACGATCGGGCAGCGACCGTCGCCGACCACGCGCCAGTACCATTCCCAGGCCTCGGGGTTGATCGGCTCGCCGACACTGCCGAGCAGGCGCAGGCTCGAGCGTTTCCACTTCTTCACCGGCCCTTCGCCGTCGCGCATCAGCGCGCGGATCGCGGTCGGCGCCGTGTAGAACAGCGTGACCTGGTGCTTGTCGATCACCTGCCAGAAGCGCCCGGAATCAGGATGGTTCGGCACGCCCTCGAACATCAGCGAGGTGGCGCCGTTGGCCAGCGGGCCGTAGACAATGTAGCTGTGTCCGGTCACCCAGCCGACGTCGGCCGTGCACCAGTAGATGTCGTCCTCGCGCAGGTCGAACACGCATTCGTGCGTGTAGCTGGCGAACACGCCGTAACCGCCGGTCGTGTGCAGCACGCCCTTGGGCTTCCCGGTGGAACCCGATGTATACAAAATGAAAAGTGGATCCTCGGCGTCAATCGCTTCCGGCGGACACTCGGCGCTCTGCGTCGCCAGCAGCGTATCCCACCAGCGATCGCGTGGCGCCTGCATGTTCACCGGCGAACCGGTGCGCTTGACGACGAGCACCGTCTCGACGCTGGTCGTGTCCGGTTTGGTCAGCGCTTCGTCGACATTGACCTTGAGGGCGACCTTCTTGCCGCCGCGCAGACCTTCATCGGCCGTGATCACGAGCTTCGAGGCGCAGTCGGCGATGCGCCCGGCCAGCGAATCCGGCGAAAAGCCGCCGAACACGACCGAGTGGACCGCGCCGATGCGGGCGCAGGCCAGCATCGCCACGGCCGCCTCCGGAATCATCGGCAGGTAAATCGTGACGCGATCACCCTTCTGCACACCGAGATTCCTCAGCAGGTTCGCGGCACGGCAGACCTGCTCATGCAGCTCGCGATAGCTGATCGCGCGCGACTCGGCCGGGTCGTCGCCTTCCCACAGGATCGCGGTCTTGGCGCCGCGCTTCTCGAGATGGCGATCGAGACAATTTGCCGACAGGTTCAAGCGGCCATCGTGATACCAGCGGATATGCAGGTCGTCCGCGGCGAACGAAACATCCTTGACCTTGGTGTAGGGCTTGATCCAGTCCAGGCGCTGACCGATGCGCCGCCAGAAGCCTTCCGGATCGCGCACCGATTCGGCATAGAGTTTTTCGTAGTCGTCGGCTTTTATCCGCGAACGCGCGGCGAATTCGGTGGGCACCGGATGCAGCTTGGACATGAAAGCCTCCTCGTTCGCGACCCCCAGGACCACGATCGTTCACAGTAGCGGTTGGCGCACTGCATCAAATACGACTTTAGTCGAGCTTTCGCAAGCCTTCGACCAAAGCCGTATGGCCGCATCGGTCACCGCGGCGCAGGCTGTCACGCCGGTGTGCGATGCTGCGCAGCAGGCTGCTGTCCGCGGATATCGACCATTGATGGCGTGGAGTGTGGCTTGCAGTTCGATGCGGTGGACGCAAGCGTGCGCGGCGCAGCAAGTACTGCCGGCCTGCATCTGGGGGCGGGGCGGCTGCCGGCGTGGTTTACGACCTGGGTTCATTCTCTCTGAGGGGAACATCATGGCAACAACGGCTGTGCAAGGCGGGAGCGGGGGGCTCACCAAGGGGCATGCTCGAGTCATCGGGGCATCGAGTTTGGGTACGGTTTTCGAGTGGTACGACTTCTATCTGTATGGCGCCTTGACGGCCGTCATTGCGTCGAAGTTCTTTGCCGGATTCAATGAGACCACGTCGATCATTTTCGCCTGGCTGGCATTCGCCGCAGGTTTTGCCGTACGTCCGTTCGGCGCATTGATTTTTGGCCGCCTCGGCGACATGGTCGGAAGAAAGTACACGTTTCTGATCACGATCGTGATCATGGGCTTGTCGACATTCCTCGTCGGCCTGCTACCTACCTACGCTTCGATTGGAATCGCCGCGCCGATAGCGTTGATCTCGCTGCGCCTGCTGCAGGGCCTTGCCCTCGGCGGTGAATACGGCGGAGCGGCAACGTATGTCGCCGAACATGCGCCACAGGGCAAGCGCGGTGCCTACACGAGCTGGATCCAGACGACGGCAACATTGGGTTTGTTCCTGTCGCTGATCGTACTGCTGATCTGCCGCAACAGTCTGAGCAAGGAAGATTTCCAGAACTGGGGTTGGCGCATTCCGTTTCTGATCTCGATCCTGCTGCTCGCCGTGTCGGTATATATCCGCCTGCAATTGCAGGAGTCGCCGATGTTCCAGCAGATGAAGGCCGAAGGGCGCGGATCGAAAGCACCGCTGACCGAATCGTTCGGCAACTGGAGCAACGCCAAGATCGTGATCCTCGCCCTGCTTGGCGCGACGGCGGGGCAGGCGGTGGTCTGGTACGGCGGACAATTCTATGTCCGCGCATTCCTTCTGGCCACGCTGAAACTGGACCCCAATACGGTCGACTGGATGGTGGCCGTGGCATTGCTGATCGGCACGCCGTTCTTCATCGTGTTCGGCACGTTGTCGGACAAGATCGGTCGCAAGGTCATTGTCATGGCGGGTTGCCTGATAGCGGCATTGACCTATTTTCCGGTGTTTCATGCCATCACGCACTTTGCCAACCCGGCGCTCGAAGCGGCATCGACGAATAGCCCGGTAACAATCACGGCCGACCCGGCAACCTGCACACCGCAGTTCGATCCGGTCGGCAATGCGAAATTTCGCAGCTCGTGCGATATCGTTGTCAGCAAGATCGTCAAGGCCGGTGTGTCCTACTCCAAACAGGATGGCGCAGCGGGTGCCGTCGCCAGCGTGAAGATCGGTGGCGCTGAATCCATCTCGTCCTTCGACGGGACCGGGCTGGATGCGGCGGCCTTCAAGGCCAGTTCCGACACGTTCAACAAGCAGGTCGACGACTCGCTCAAGGCCGCCGGATATCCCGCAAAAGCGGACGAGGCCGAGATCAACAAGCCGATGGTGATTGCGTTGCTGTTCTTCCTCGTGCTGCTGGTGACGATGGTGTACGGGCCGATCGCGGCATGGCTGGTCGAGATGTACCCGACGCGCATCCGCTACACCTCGATGAGCTTGCCGTATCACATCGGCAATGGTTGGTTCGGCGGCTTTCTTCCGGCGACCGCATTCGCGCTGGTCGCAGCCAGCGGTAACCAGTATCAGGGTCTGTGGTATCCGGTTATCGTGGCGGCCGGCACGTTCGTCATCGGCACCTTCTTCCTGCACGAAACCAAGGATGTCGATATTTCAAAATAGCCACGGGCGTTCAACTTCCCGGCGAGAGGCCGGCAACTTCGGTTGCCGGCCTTCTTTTTTGGCGACTGGCCAGCTGACAGCCGGCAGAAACCCGGATTCGACCACGGCTTCGTGCGAAAGCCTTAGGGTTTTTTCGCAGAATCGCGCGCAGCGCGTGCTGCACGCACGCTCTTGAGCAGCGCATTGACATCGGCGTCAGTCAGCAGCGTCGCATCCGGGCGTGAGCGCTCGGCAATGCGCTCGGCGATCATCCGGAAGAAACCGGCGAACAGACAGACGAATCCGACCAGCAGGCCGACGACGATGATGCCCTGGG
>Ga0193727_1000491_pt1 | contig 15391 bp, 14 predicted proteins | sample H2c2metaG_FD_143051 | JGI IMG/M metagenome (GOLD analysis project Ga0193727, IMG submission 143051) | Soil microbial communities from a riparian zone of the East river system, Colorado, United States - H2c2 | ecosystem: Environmental > Terrestrial > Soil > Riparian zone | place: USA: East River...
AAGCCGACGCCGAGCAGCTGTGGTCGACAGCGTCCGCCTATGGTCACTTCACTGCGATGCAGGTCCGCGCCGGCCGCACGCGCGGCCTGGCCTTTCATCTAGACAGGCTGGAGGCGGCGAACGCCGAGCTTTTCGATTCCGGTCTCGACCGCGACCGCGTCGTTGCGCTCATTCGACACGCGCTCGACGGCCTTGACGACGCATCGGTGCGCGTCTACATCTTCGAGTCCGATGAGAACCCGGCGATCATGGTCACCGTCAAGCCGCCTGGTGAGGTGTCCACGCCACAAAGGCTTCAGTCTGTGACCTACCAGCGACCCGCCGCACACCTGAAGCACCTTGCGACAGGTCAGAGTTACTACTCGCGACTCGCGCGACGTAACGGCTTCGACGACGCGTTGCTGACCGGAGAGGACGGAGTGGTGTCCGAAAGCGCGATCGCGAACATCGGCTTCTTCGACGATTCCGGTGTGGTGTGGCCCGACGCGCCGCACCTGCGCGGAATCACCATGCAGCTCCTCGAACGAGAACTACCGGAGCAAGGCGTGCAGTCGCGGCGTGCGACGGTCCGACTTCGGGACCTCGCGTCCTTCGACGGAGTGTTCCTCTCGAACGCGCGCGGAGTCGCGAGCGTCAGCGAGGTCGACGACGTCATGGTTCCGCTGCACGAGGAGCGGTTCGAGACGATCGCCGCTGCCTACGCAGCAGTGGCCTGGGACACCATCTAGTCAGCTCGGCGTTCCCACTCGGATCGCAGCAGCGCGTACTCGGCGTCGCCTTCCTCGTCGCCCTCGATCTTGTCGGGCCAGTCCTGATGGAAGATCCGGACGAACTTCAGGCCGGCTTTCTCCATAACGCGGCGCGATGCGACGTTCACGACCATCGTGCTCGCGACGACACGTTGGACACCGAAGTCGGTGAAGCCCCTGTCGATCAGCGCACGCGATCCCTCTGCTGCATAGCCCTTTCCCCAGGCGGGCTTGCGCAACCGGTAGCCGAGCTCGACCTCGCCGGGAGGGGCGTCCTTCGCCGGCCGCAAGTGGAACCAACCGACGAATTGGCTGGTCGACTTCTCGATCGCGGCCCAGAAGCCGTAACCAGCGAACCGCTCGTAGTAGTCGAGGAAAGCCGGTAGGAAGTCACTCTCGATCTCTCGGCGCGGTGTCGGCCGCCCTCCGTTGATGAAACGCATCACCTCGGGGTCGCCGTCGAGCTCGACGAGGTTCTCCACGTCGTCCTCTGTGAACCGCCTCAACAACAGCCGGTCCGTCTCGAGAAAGATCTCCGAGCTCAGGCCGGCAGGACCTCGCATACGGGAACGTCGTAGAGCTCGACTCCGGCGACGGACATGCCGGCTGCCTCCACCACGCGGTTCCGCATCTCGGTTCGCCCCTTGCGTGAGCTCACTTCCGCGGCCGCCGTGTCCCAGAGGGTGATGATCCGTGCCCGCTCGGCATCCTCGTCCGTAAAGACGATCGTGCCCCGGTAGCCGTCGTACCCCTTGAGCCACTCTTCGATCGCGTCATGCGCCATGCGGGCGATGTTCGCCATCTCGGGAGCAGGACCTGTCACCAGGGTCATCGCGGCAACCATGGTCAGAAAGCTTAGGGGTGGGCTCGGAGTACGCTACGGCAAGGCCGTCGACGTCACCGGTACGTTGTAGCCGCGCACGCGCAGGTAAGGCGGCTGACCGCCCAGATCGCTCGTCTGGTAGGTGGCGGTGATGGTGCTGGATTCTCCCGGCCACAACGAGATGTAGTTGTCGGAGTAGTTCACCGGCAGCACCTCGTTGCCGCCGTTTCCGGCCGTGATCTCCGGATGGACGAAGAACGCGACGTTCGTCGCGCTCGTGTTGCGGAGCGTGACGGTTGCCGTTTCCGTGCCGGCGGCCACGCTTCTGGTCACGAGAGCGGTGACGCCCGGATTGGTTGCCAGCGTGTTGAGGCCGGTCAGGTTCGCGTAGGTCTTCGTCGCCGTCATGTACCAGTTGCTCTTGTTCGCCAACGCGTCCGGCGACGTCGAGTACCAATAGACGTTGCTGCTCACGACCGCTCCCGACGAGTCCTTCAGCTGCAGCCGGATGAAGTACGTGGTCGAGAGACCGGCCACGGCAGGGATCGTCAGCGCCGGCGTCGAGGCGTTCGCCGGCACGTTGAGCGTCGCCTGCGTCGTGGAGGCAACGCTGAGACTGGGAATGTTGTAGAGGGTGGCCGTCGCCGTGAGGTTGCTCCGTGAAGTGAGCGTCGAGTTGACGACGAACACCTTCTTCGTGAAGTAGTCGTACGCGACGTGCACCGGCTCGTTGGCCTTCTTCGTCCCGAAGTAGCCGCCTGACGGCTTCAGGTAATAGTCGTAGAGGCTCCAATGGACGGACGGCCACGCGTTGTTCAGCATCCAGAAGATCGCACCGAACGACTGCGTGTACTCGTGGGAGTTCCACGCTTCGAAGAACGAGCGGGCGTTCTCGTAGTTCTGAAGCTCGGACTTGTTCGAGTAATCGGCCGCGCCAGTCGCCGTGCCGTAACGAGACGTGAGCGCGTTCGTGTAGACGGTGAGGTTGTCGAAGACGCTCTTCGCTTTCCCGGCGTGGTAGTTCCAGACAGAACCGATCGGCCAGAGGTCTGCAGGGCCGATGAACTTCTGCAGACTCTCCAGCGGGGGCGGCGACTCGGTGCCCTCCTCGGCTGTGGTGCCGAACGCGCTGCCGGCCTTGCTCGTGTCCCACCACAGGACAGGAGGCTCCCACTTGTACGGGCCGTCCATCTTCACCCCGGCGTTCGCGTTCGCCCAGGTGGCGACGTTGTCGAGCGTCGGGTTCTGCCAATGCAGCGCCGTTGCCGTGCTCTTGTACATGGCCAGGTGGGCGGCGTTCGGAGGTTGATCGCTCCCGAAGGCCCAGACGAACGGGCTCGCGTGGGCCCGCAGCGCCCTCATCTGAGTGGCGAGCGAAGCGTTTGCGACCTGTTGCTGCTCTGCGTTCCAGTTGGCGTCGCTCTCCCACGTGCTGCAGCAGACGAAGCCCGGCATGATCAGGACGCCCGCCTTGTCGGCGAGGTCGTAGAGCTCCTCGTTGCCGAGAGTCCCTTCGAGCCGGATCGTGTTGAGGCCCATGTCCTTGACGTACTGGACCGTCGCGGTATTCGTGCGGGTATCCCAGCGCTGAAGCAGATCCCAGACGTATCCGCCACCGCGGATGAAGATGTTCTGACCGTTCACCTTGTAGCCCACGAAGGAGGTTCCGTTGACCGTGGTGCGATAGTCGGTGAACTGCCTGATGCCGAAGTTGATCGATTTCGTGTCCGAGGTGGTGCCACCGCTGTCGGCGGACATCGCAAGCTGATACAGCTCAGGGCTGCCGAACTGATACGGCCACCAGAGCGCGGGGCCCGAGACATGAAGCTGCGGATAGGCGGCAGGGTCGAAGACGATCTCCCGGCGCTCGTTCGCGTTGAGGGTTACGGTTTGGCTGACCGAGATCGTCGGATAGCCGGCCTTGGTGATCGTTCCGCTGATGGTGGTCGTCGCCGGCGCGTTCGTCGCATTGAGGGCGTCCACGTACACGGTGAGGTCGGCCGAGCTCGTTGCCGGCAGCGGTAGGACGGTCTTCACGTACGGATCGGCGAGCGCGACAGGCCCGGTCGTATCCAGGCTCGTCGCGCCCCAGAGCCCCGCGTTCATGTCGGGTGCCTCCGGGTTCCAGTCGACCGTGCACGCGGACAGGTCCTTGCAGCCGTGGGCCGGCGGAGTGACGAGGATCGCAAGGGCGTTCGAGCCACCCGCGTTGATCAGGCTCGTCACGTTGTACGAGTGAGCAGCCATCGTGCCGACCGCGTTAGCGTCGAGCTGAGTTCCGTTCAGCCAGATCTGCGCGCGGTAGCTGATTCCCTTGAAACGGAGCCAGTACGCTTGACCCGGCGCAGTGACCGGCGCCGTGAACTCGCCGCGGTACCACCAGTTCTGCGTCGTCAGGTCCGGGATCGACGTGAGATTCTTTCCGAAGTAGATGTTCTGGTAGACGTTGTTCGCGACGAGGCCGGCGAGCACCGTCGACGGCAGCGTCACGGGATACCACCCCGATGTGGCGTAGCCGACGCGCGAGATCGTCGCGCCGGAATCGGTCAGCCCTGTCGCCGACCGGAGCGCCCAACCTTGCGAGAGTGCGGTCGTGCTCGCCAGGCCCGCGACGGGCGGCTTCGGAGCTGTCGCCGCGCTCTTCGAATCCCCGACGATGACGAGGGCTAGGAGCAGCGCGCCGAAGCGAAGGAGCCCTCGGGCGGACAGAGTGCTGCGGGCGACGGCCGTTCCTGGCATCGGAGCCTCCCTCGGTTCGCTTCTCGTTAGGAACCCTAACGAGACCTGGTTACGAACCTAACACATCGGTGCTCAACCTAGCGACAGGGTGATCCACACGTCTGCGCCGCCGCCGTTTGTGTTTGCCGCCTCTGCGTGCCCCTGATGTGCGTCGGCGATCGTCTCGACGATCGCCAGGCCGAGACCGCTGCCGTTCGTCGACGCCTTCTGGCCGCGGCTGAACCGTTCGAATGCGCGCGTGAGGAAGTCGGCCGCGAAGCCGCCGCCCTCGTCTCGGACGTGCAACTCCGCAGAACCGTTTCGTCGGTCCGCGCTGAGCGTGATCGGGCCCGCGCCGTGGCTAAAGGCGTTGTCCACCATGTTGCCGAGCGCCTGTTCGAGCAGAACGCGGTCGCCTTTCACAACCAGCGGATCGCCGGGTGCGACTGACAGGTCACGCTGTTCGAGCCGGGCGCGTGGGCGGAAGCGCTCGGCCACCGTCTCCAGGACATCGGCGACGTCGACGGCCTCGCGCTTGATCGGCACCCGCCCCTGCTCCGCGCGGGCGAGCAGCAGAAGGTCGTCGGCGATGCGCGAGAGGCGCTCGGTGTTCTCCGCGGCAGCCCGGATCGCAGACTCGAGCTCTTCTGTCGTACGTGCGCGTCTCAATGCGAGCTCGAGCTCTGTCTTCAGCAACGAGAGCGGCGTTCGCAGCTCGTGGCTTGCATCCGCGACGAAACGCCGTTCCCGCGCGAGCCCGTCACCGATCCGGGCGAGCATTGCGTTGAGCGTCTCGCCCAGACGGGAGACCTCGTCCTGCGTGGGCGGGACCGGCAGCCGGTCGTCGAGCGACGTGGCGGAGATGTCCGCTGCGCGTCGCCGCATCGCCTCGATCGGACGCAACGCTGCGCCCGCGAGCCCATAACCGGCGAGCGACGCGAGGATCAGCGCCAGCGGCCCGCCGATGAGGAACGCGTTTCGCAGGCTACGCAAAGTCTCTGCGCGGTTCTCGCGTGTCGCTCCGACGATGAGGACGAGCTTGCTCGAGCCGCGGATGACGGGCAGCGCAAGGAGCCGCGCCGGCTCGTCCAATCCAGGGACCGACGGCCGGTTGAACAAGATCGCCTTCTGCCGTGCTCTGTCGAGCTCCGACGGCGAGAGCAAGCTCTTCGCTCCACCGGGTGCCGTGGAATCGAGAACGCCTCCGCTCGAGCTCAGCAGCTCGGCGAAGGACTCGCCGTGCTCCACGAGCGTGCCGCTCGTCGACTCCAGCGAGCCGTCGCGGCGGACGAGCGCCGAGACGTCCTGAGCACGTGAGCGCAGTTGCTCGTCGAGCGCGGTGTTGAGGTTGCCCGCCACGCGCGCGTAGACGAGCGAGCCGGCAAGCACGAGCACCACCGCCATCGCGAGTGCGAAGACGAGCGTGAGCCGGGCCCTGATCGGTAGGCGGTTCATGCCTCGGGGTCCTCGCGCAGGCGGTAGCCGACGCCGCGAACGGTCTCGATCGACTCGGTGTCGAACGGCCGGTCGACTTTCTCGCGCAGGTAGCGGACGTAGACGTCGACGACGTTCGAGCGGTTCTCGTAGGCGAAGTCCCAGGCGTGTTCGAGTAGTTGCAAGCGCGACAGCACCTGCCCGGGCCGGCGCATGAACGCCTCGAGCAGAGCAAATTCCTTCGGAGACAGGCTGATCTCGGTCTGGCCGCGCCAGGCCCGTCGTGCGGCCGGGTCCAGCCGGAGCGAACCGGCAACGAGCTCGGTCGGCCGTTCCCCGCCGCCGCGCCGTACGAGCGCACGTAGACGCGCGAGGAGCTCGGCGAACGAGAACGGCTTCGTCAGGTAGTCGTCGGCGCCGACGTCGAGACCGGCGACGCGATCGTCGACGCCGTCCCGTGCAGTGAGCATCAGCACGGGGGACCAGACACCGGCGTTCCGGAGCTGCCGGCACGTCTCGAAGCCGCTGAGCCCAGGCAGCATGACGTCGAGAACGATTGCCTCGTACGGGTGGGACTGAGCCATCCAGACCGCGTCCTCGCCGGTCGTCGCCACGTCGGCGGCGTGCCCCTCCTCGACGAGGCCCCGACGGAGCAGGCTCGCCATCTTCAATTCGTCTTCCACGATCAGGACGCGCACCTCCAGAGCTTGCCTGCTCTCGATGAGAGCCAGATGAGACCTCGTGAAGTACTCTCAGGCCCTCCGAGGTCAACCGAAGGGAGCACGGGAAATGGGGAGAGTCGCCTCGGCCTGCGCCGCAGTTCTGCTCGGCGCGCTGGCTTTCAGCTCGATCGCAGGGGCAATCACGAACGGAGCCCCCGACGGGTCGGGGCATCCGGAGGTCGGCGCGCTGCTGGCGCCGGTCCCGTACTCCAGACGGGACCTGGGCGACGTGCTCCGGCACGCTCATCTCTTCGACGGTCTTTCTGACAGCGGCGCACTGCGATCAAGGCGTGAGCCGCGTTGCCGTGACTTTCGCCTCGTCGTACGTCGCGGGAACGAGCAAGACGTACTGGGGCGACTGGCATGCCGATCCGAGGTTCAGGCAAGCGCAGAGCGACCCCTTCGACGTCGCGGTCGTGGTTCTGGACAAAGCGGTGAAGGGAATCGCTCCTGCGCGCCTGCCGGAGGCCGGGTCACTCGAGAAGATCGCACCGGGCACGCGGTTCACGTCGGTGGGTTACGGCGCGCAGTCGGTGACGATCGATCACGGCCCGACGTTCCACTATGCGGATATCAGGTACATCGCGAGTGGGGGGCTCTACACGACGACGCAGAGCTGGCTCAAGATCTCGATGAACCCGGCTCATGGTGACGGCGGCACGTGCTACGGAGATTCCGGAGGCCCGAACTTCCTGGGCGCCGGCTCGACGGAGACGAACATCGTCGCCGGGACGACGGTCACAGGTGACTTCCTGTGCAAGGCGACGAACGTCGACTACCGGTTGGACACCGAGTCTGCCCGGTCGTTTCTCTCGCAGTTCGTAGCGCTTCCGTAGGCCTTAGTCGAGGACGGCGGCAAGCGCGTGCTTGCCGCCGTCGACGACCGGGATCCCATGTGAGACGAGCACGCGCTCGACTGGAAGGTCGAGGAGCGGCCGCAGCGTCTCGCGCAAGTCGTCGTGTGTCTTCTTGCCGAGCCAGCGCTCGGGACAGAGGCGGAGCGGTTCGTCCGTGGGGCGGGGCTTCGCACCCGCGCCGAGCAGTACGTCTCCGGCGACGACCGCACGGTGCTCGGGGAGCCAGTAGACGACCTCGGCGCTGCGTGCGGTCTGAAATGCCTCGATCCCGCCGGTGAGCTCGTCGCCGGCGCGGAACGGATGCGTCACCTCGATGCCGCGGTTTCGCAAAGGCTGCGCCGAACGGGTCGACGCCCAGACGTCGCCGGCTCCGAGCTCACCGCTCGTGCGCCCGTGCCAGTAAACGGTCACGAGCACGTGCGCCGGCGGGCCGAGCTCGACGGGCGGGTCGATCGGATCGATGAACACGAGCCCGTCGCCCGTTTCGACGGCGACCGCGCCGACGTCCTCTTCCCAGTGATCGTGCCACGCCGTCCAACGGTGCAGCCCGGATGCGATCTCCTGCATCGGGTCATCTTCCCCTAACACGCTCCGAGTAGGCTCCGCCCATCCGGAGGATCGCTTGGCTCGGGCTGGCTGTGGCGGCGCTGTTCGCAGTTTCGGGCTGCGGGAACAGTGACAAAACAGCTGCTCCCGGGGGCGGCTCCACTTCCGCGACGACCACCGCCACGACTTCCGGAACCACGACGGACGGCATCGACCCGCTCACCGATGCGGGCACCGACCCGGTCGAGGGTGCAGCGGCCGGAAGCGAGACGGCACTACTGGAGCGCATCGGGGTCGGGCGTCACGAAGGCTACGACCGCGTTGTCTTTCAGTTCAAGAACGACCTTCCGGGCTACCGGGTCGAGTACGTCGAGCCACCGCTCAAGGAGGACGGTTCGGGCAAACCGGTGTCTGTCGATGGCAACGCGATCGTCGTCGTGCGGATGGAGCCGGCGTCGGGCTTCGACCTGAACACCGGCGAGGGAGTGATGGTCTACAAGGGCCCGAAGCGGATCGAAGGAGCAAGTGTCGGAACCTCCGCCGTCCAGGAGCTGGTGCGCACCGGCGACTTCGAGGCAGTTCTCAGCTGGGCGATCGGGCTCTCGGACAAGGTCGATTTTCGGGTCACCACTGCAACTTCACCAGCGCGGCTGATCGTCGACTTCCGCAACCACTAGGGGCCGCCTATTGAACCGGCTCGCGTCGCGCGGCAGAATCCCCCGACCCCTACTAGGAGGCGGAAACTGTGGCCGATAACTCGGCGCAAGAGAAGGACCGACGCATCCTCCACACCCTCGGCTATGCCCAGGAGCTACGGCGTGGAATGAGCGGCTTCTCGAATTTCGCGATCTCGTTCACGATCATCTCGATCCTGTCCGGGACGCTCACGCTCTACGCGACGGGCCTCAATTACGGAGGGCCCGTGGAGGAAGCGTTCGGCTGGCCGATCGTCTCTGGCTTCGTGATCATCGTGGCTCTCGGCATGGCCGAGATCGCATCGAAATATCCGACGGCAGGCGGTCTCTATTACTGGGCTTCGAAGATGGGCGGCCCAGTATGGGGCTGGTTCACAGGCTGGCTCAACCTGATCGGGCAGATCGCGATCACCGCCGGGATCGACTACGGCGCGGCGATCTTCACCGACGCGCTGCTGAACCTGCTGTGGCCTGGCACGTTCCACGCATCGCCGCACGAGATCATCTACGTGTACGCCTGCATCCTCGGGCTGCACGCTCTGATGAACATCTTCAGCGTCAGGCTCGTCGCGTTGCTGAACGACATCTCGGTCTGGTGGCACGTCTTCGGCGTTCTGATCATCGTGGGATTCCTCGCGTTCAAGCCGGATCACCACCAGTCCGTCGGCACGGTCTTTTCGAAGACGATCAACAACAGCGGCTTCTCGCACCAGTGGCTCTGGTTCGTGCTTTTGCTCGGATTGCTGCAGGCGCAGTACACCTTCACCGGCTACGACGCCTCGGCACACATGAGCGAAGAGACGCAGGATGCGTCACGGGCTGCAGCGCGGGGCGTGGTCATGTCGGTCGTCGTCTCGGCGATCTTCGGCTACATCCTGGCTCTCGCCATCACGTTCGCGATCCAGACCTTCGACAGCGCGACGGGAGCGGGGATCTTCGCGGTGAAGCAGATCCTCCTCGACGCGGTCGGGTTACGAGCCGCGGAGTTCCTGCTGTTCATCATCGTCGGTGCGCAGCTCTACTGCGGGATGTCGTCGATCACCTCTGCCTCGCGGATGCTGTATGCATTCTCGCGAGATGGAGCGACACCGGGTCACCGGATCTGGCGCCGGTTGAACGGCGCGCGCGTGCCGTACATGGCGGTGCTCGCGATCGCAGTCCTGGCGTTCCTCTGCGCATTTCCGGCGTACTTCTCCAAGGACATCGGTGTCGGCGCGGGCTTCGTCGCCTATGCGGCAGTGACGTCGATTGCGACGATCGGCCTCTACATCGCGTATGCGATCCCGATCTACCTCCGGCTGCGCTTGGGTGACGCGTGGGAGCCGGGCGAATGGAACCTCGGCCGCTGGTACAAGCCTATCGGGACGATCGCCGTCATCTGGGTGGCGGTCATCTCGGTGCTGTTCATCCTGCCGATCACGCCGACCGGGATCCCGTTCAAGAGTGGGTTCACGTGGTTGAGCTTCAACTACGCGCCGATTGCGGTCATCGGCACGCTGTTGCTCGTCGGCGGCTGGTGGGTCCTTTCCGCGAGGAAGTGGTTCAAGGGCCCGGTGTCGCAGGGCTCGGAAGAGGATCTGGCGCGGATTGAGGAGCGGTTCGGCGAACGGTCCGGTCCGCCTGTGACCACACCAGCGGCGTAGGATCGATCTCAGTGGGAGGGGGCCGGGGTTGTCCGGCTCCCTCCGCTTTTCGCCGATGCTGACGCTGGACGAACTGAAACGCGACGTCGAGAGCGGGTCGATCGACACCGTCGTCGTCGCGTTCACGGACATGCAGGGCCGGCTCATGGGCAAGCGTGTGCACGCGCAGTACTTCCTCGACGAGAACATCGCGGACCACGGGGTCGAGGGTTGCAACTACCTGCTTGCGCTCGACATGGAGATGGATCCGATTCCGGGCTACTCGATCGCGAGCTGGGAGCAGGGTTACGGGGACTTCGCGATGCGTCCGGACCTGGACACGTTGCGCCGCATCCCGTGGCTCGAGGGGACGGCGCTCGTGCTCTGCGACGTCACCTGGAACGACGGGGAGCCGGTCAGGCCGTCGCCGCGGCAGGTGCTCAAGGCCCAGGTCGACCGGGCGCGGGCGTTGGGCTACGAGCCGATGATCGGATCCGAGCTCGAGTTCTACTTGCTGAAGGAGAGCTTCGAGGAGGCGCACGCGAAGCACTACCGGGACCTCACTCCATCGGTGCCGTACATCCTCGACTACCACGTGCTGGCGACGACCTACGACGAGCCGCTGCTCCGGCAAATCAGGAACGGCATGTACGGCGCGGGGATCACCGTCGAGAGCTCGAAGGGCGAAGCCTGGCCGGGTCAGCAGGAGGTGAACTTCCGCTTCGCCGACGCAGTCACGATGGCGGACAACCACTCGGTCTACAAGAACGGCGCCAAGGAGATCGCCCATCTGAATGGCTGTTCGATCACGTTCATGGCGAAGCCCGACCACTCGTGGATCGGTAGTTCATGCCACATCCATGCGAGCCTGTGGCGTGACGGTGAGAACGCGTTCGCCGGGGGGCCCGAGGTCTTCGAGCGGTTCCTCGCGGGCTGGATCGCGGGTGCGGCGGAGCTGGCGGTCTTCCTCGCGCCGACGATCAACTCGTACAAGCGGTACGCAGCCGGATCGTGGGCGCCGACGACTCTGGCCTGGGGGCACGACAATCGCACCTGTGGTTTCCGGATCGTCGGGCATGGCGCGGCGCAGCGGATCGAGACGCGCATTCCCGGCGGTGACGTCAATCCGTACCTCGCCTTCGCGGCTTTGATCGCGGCCGGCCTGTACGGGATCGAGCAAGGGCTCGAGCTTCCGCCTGCTTTGGAGGGGAACGCCTACGAATCGGATGCGAAGCGTTTCCCGTCGACGTTGCGCGAGGCAATCGCTGCGCTCGAGGAAGGAACGATGGCGCGGGCGGCTTTGGGCGACGATGTCGTCGACCACTATCTGAACTACGCGCGCACCGAGCAGCGCCTGTTCGACGAGGTCGTGACGTGCTACGAGCGGGAGCGTCTGTTCGAGCGTGGCTAGGCCGGTCATCGGCATCACGACCTACGTCACTCCGGCGAAGTGGAGCCACTGGGAGCTCGAGGCCGCACTGGTTCCTGCCGACTACGTGCACGCGGTCGAGCGAGCCGGTGGTCGCGCGTTGCTGGTGCCGCCGAGTGACGAGGGCGTCGACGAGACGCTCGAGGCGCTCGACGGATTGATCTTCTCCGGTGGCTCCGACCTGGATCCCGAGCTCTACGGGCAGGAAGCTCATGCGGAGACGTTGGGTGTCGCGCGGAATCGCGACACCGCGGAGCTCGCGCTGCTTGGAGCGGCGCTCGAACGTGACATGCCTGTTCTGGCGATCTGTCGCGGCAGTCAGGTGCTGAACGTGGCGCGTGGGGGAGACCTCGTCCAGCATCTGCCGGACCTGGTGGGCGACGAGAAGCACAAGCACATTCCGGGGACGTTCGCGGATCACGACGTTTCGGTCGAGGACGGCTCGCGGCTGTCGTCGGTGCTGGGCGAGCGAGCACCGGTGAAGTCGCACCACCATCAAGGACTCGGAAAGGTCGGAGAGGGCCTACGTGTCGTGGCCTACGCGGAAGACGGAACGATCGAAGCGGTCGAAGATCCAACCCGACGCTTCGCCCTCGGAGTGCTGTGGCATCCGGAGGCCGGCGAGGACGCGCGCCTCTTCGAAGAGCTGGTTCGCGAAGCGGAGCAGTACCGCTCCGCCCGTGCGGACTGAGCGGTGAGCCCGACAAAGGGCCGGGGCCAACTGATCCACGTCCCGGTGTCGGACATGGTGACGAAAGTGTGACTCGTTCTCCACAGTTGGCCCGCTCCGGTCCGTACCGCGCTAGCTTCGCCTGGAGTGGGACGTGCACTGAGGATCTTCGAGCCCGGCGCCTACTACCACCTCGCCGCGCGTGGGAACAACGGCCAGCCGATCTTCCACGACGATCTGGATTGCCTCGACTTCCTGCGCTGGCTTTCGCGCATCGTCGCGGAGGAGCAGTGGCGCGTCGTCACGTATTGCCTGATGACGAACCACTACCACCTTCTCGTCCGGCCGGCTGAAGCCGGCTTCGCCGCAGGGATGCGCCTCCTCAACGCCGGGCATGCCCGCAAGATGAACCGCAGGCACGGGCGGACGGGTCATCTCTTCCGGAACCACTATTCGTGGTGGCCCGTAACGAAGGACTCGCACCTCCTGGAAGCCACCCGGTACATCGTGCTGAACCCGGTTCGCGCCGGAATCTGCAGGCAACCCGAGCAGTGGCGCTGGAGCAGCTACCGGGCGACAGTCGATCTCGAGCACCCGTCGGACTTCTTCGCGGCCGGGGAGCTCCTGGGTCTCTTCGGGCCCAGCCCTGCACGGGCGCGGGCCGCCTTTAGGGACTTTGTCGCCGCAGGGCGCGTCCCGGTGTCGGACACCGTGACGTGAGGAGTCCGCCCCGTGGTCAAATGCCCCGATGGCACTCACCGTGACCAACCCGGCGACCGAGGAGACGATCGCCGAGCTCGACCCCGCCGGCCTCGAGGAGACCGACGCCGCCGTCGCACGGGCCAAGGCGGCCTTTCCGCAGTGGCGCGCCGTTGCGCCGACCGACCGGGCGCGGCTTCTCCGCCGCCTGGCGACCCTCGTCGAAGAGCACTCCGAAGAGCTCTCGCGCATCGAGTCGCAGAACGTCGGCAAGCCGATCGCCGGCGCCCGCGCCGAGGTCGCCATGGTCGCGCAGGTCTTCCACTTCTACGCCGGCGCCGTCGACAAGCACTACGGCGAGACGATCCCCGTCGCCGGCGGGGTCGACCTCACGTTCCGCGAGCCGCTCGGAGTGGTCGGCCTGATCGTCCCGTGGAACTTTCCGCTCAACATCTCCAGCTGGAAGCTCGGGCCTGCTCTTGCCTGCGGGAACACCGTCGTCCTGAAACCCGCGGAGCTGACGCCGCTGTCCGCGCTGCGGCTCGCCGAGCTGATCCTCGACGCAGGCGTTCCGGAGGGAGTCGTCAACGTCGTCGTCGGACCGGGCCGCGTCGTCGGCCAGCGGCTCGTCGAACATCCCGACGTCGCCAAGATCGGCTTCACCGGCTCGACCGAGGTGGGCCGCGGCGTCATGGAAGGCGCCGCCGGGACGATCAAGCGCGTCACGCTCGAGCTCGGCGGCAAGTCCGCCAACGTCGTCTTCGCAGACGCCGACCTCGAGCAGGCGGCAGCCGCGGCGCCGTACGCCGTCTTCGACAACGCTGGCCAGGACTGCTGCGCGCGGTCGCGCATCCTCGTCGAGCGCTCCGCCTACGACCGCTTCGCCGAGCTGCTGATCGACGCCACGCGGAACGTCAAGGTCGGCGACCCGGCGGACGACGCAACCGAGATGGGCCCGCTGATCTCCGCGCAGCATCGCGAGACCGTCGCGTCCTTCGTCGACGGCGACCCGCTCTTCCGCGGCGAGACGCCGAGCGCGCCAGGCTTCTGGTACCCCTGCACGCTCGTCGAAGCGTCGAATGCGGACCGCGTCGCGCGCGAAGAAGTCTTCGGCCCGGTCGCGGCACTCATCCCCTTCGCCGACGAAGAGGACGCGATCCGAATCGCCAACGACACGCCGTACGGCCTGTCGGGCTCCATCTGGACGGAGAACGGCGCCCGCGCACTCCGCGTCGCGCGCGCCCTCGAAAGCGGCGTTCTCTCCATCAACTCCAACAGCTCGGTACGCCCGTCGACCCCGTTCGGCGGCGTCAAGCAATCCGGCTTCGGCCGTGAGCTCGGCATGCACGCCCTCGACGGCTACTCCCATGTGAAGAACGTCTTCGTGGCGACCGGCTGATGGGGCGGCTCGACGGCAAGGTCGCCGTGATCACCGGCGCCGGCGGCGGCATGGGCCGCGAAGCGGCACTGCTCTTCTCCGCAGAAGGAGCGCAGGTCTGCGCAGCCGACGTCAACGAAGCAGCGGCCAAGCAAACTGCCGCCGACGCACGTGACGCCTTCGCCGTCCAGGTGGACGTTGCGGACGCAACGAGCGTCGAGGCGATGTACGCAGCAACGGCGAAACGCTACGGCGGCATCGACGTCCTCTACAACAACGCCGGCATCTCTCCCTCGGACGACGCCTCGATCCTCGAGACCGAACCAGACGCCTGGGACCGCGTGCAGGCGGTGAACACACGGGGTGTCTACCTCTGCTGCAAGTACGGGATCCCCCATCTGCTCGAGCGGGGTGGAGGCTCGGTCATCAACGTCGCCTCCTTCGTGGCGCTGCTCGGTGCAGCGACGTCGCAGATCTCGTACACAGCCTCGAAAGGCGCCGTTCTCGCAATGACACGTGAGCTCGGCGTGCAATTCGCCAGACAGGGCATGCGCGTGAACGCACTCTGTCCGGGCCCGGTCGAGACACCGCTGCTGCTCTCGATCTGGGGTGACGATCCGGCGGCAGCGGAGCGAAGGCTCGTGCACATTCCGATGGGACGGCTCGCGAAGCCGCGCGAGATCGTCAATGCGGCGCTCTTCCTCGCGAGCGACGAGTCGTCCTACGTGAACGCCGCCACGTTCGTCGTGGACGGCGGGCTCACGGGCGCCTACGTGACGCCCGAGTAGCGGCTCGGGCTACTTCTTGCCCCAGGCGGTCGGGTCGAAGCCAAACGTCTCGACGAGCTCCTTGCGATCTGCGTTGACCGCAGCCGCCCGGCTCGCGCTGTAGTTCCAGACGGTCTCCTGCGCAGCGCCGTGGCTCCGGTGGATCTCGAGTGCGGCGGGATCATGCTCCGCGACGAATTCGAAAGCGTGGTCGGCGGTCTCGAGGAAGTTCGAACTCTCGAAGAGCTCGGTGCGCCGCTGGTACCCGGGCTCGAAGGTGCC
>Ga0193727_1000492_pt1 | contig 15380 bp, 11 predicted proteins | sample H2c2metaG_FD_143051 | JGI IMG/M metagenome (GOLD analysis project Ga0193727, IMG submission 143051) | Soil microbial communities from a riparian zone of the East river system, Colorado, United States - H2c2 | ecosystem: Environmental > Terrestrial > Soil > Riparian zone | place: USA: East River...
TGAACCTGTTCTGTATCGGATTGAGCCATCACACCGCGAACGTCGCAATACGGGAGCAGTTCGCGGGTAGCGCCACAGCCGAATCCATCGCGCGCCAGGCCGGTTGTGCCGAAGCGTTGCTGCTGACGACATGCAATCGAGTGGAGGTTTACGGAGTCTCAAATAAACGGATTTCCACCGACGAAATTGCGCGTTGTCTCATCGCGGAAACAAATCGCGATTCGGACAATTACGCGCCTCCATTTTATCGTTACGAGGACAACAAATGCGTCCAGCATCTCTTCCGGGTTGCGTCGGGTCTCGACTCGATGGTCGTCGGCGAGAGCGAGATTTTCGGACAGGCAAAGAAGGCATACGAATCGGCCAGAACATCGGGAGCAGTGGGTCCCTATTTGCATCGTTTATTTCAACGCGCATTTCGTGTGGCAAAACAGGTGCGCACGCATACAGACATTGCGCGCGGCGCGGTGTCGGTCGGGTCGGTCGCGGTCGAACTAGCTCAACGAATTTTTGGCAAATTAAGCCAGTGCAAAGTGCTTGTGCTCGGCGCGGGTGAAACCAGCGAGCGCACCACACGTGCGCTTGTCTCGCGTGGCGTCACCGATCTTCGGGTCAGTAATCGCTCGCTGGATCGCGCGCGCGAGCTGGCGCAAGGCGTAGGCGGGCGCGCCGTGCCGTTCGATGATTGGGTGGCACAATGTCGGGAGATCGACATTCTGCTCACGTCAACAGCATCCGAAACGCCGTTGCTGACATCCGAGATACTCGCGCCGAAGTTGTGGCACCGCTCGGATCGTCCGCTTTTCATCATCGATGTCGCCGTGCCACGGGACGTCGATCCCAGCGTAAATGAATTGGAAGGCGTTTATCTTTACGACATCGATTCCATACGCTCTGTCGCGGAACAATCGCTCGCACTCCGACGGCAGCAGATTGCGGCGGCCGAAGCGATCATTGCCGATCATGTCACTGAGTTTGTCGATTCGATCTCACGAGGATTGAATCGTCTCTCGCAGGCGACCGAGCATCCCTCCTTGGGCGAAAATCCACTCCGCGCTTCGGAGCTGTAAGGGAGGCTGACAGCTTCCCCTGCAAAGTATCGCGCGTTACATTCGCGCGATGATTGCGAAGATCACGCTCGGGACACGGGGCAGCGAGCTTGCGCGCGCACAGACTCTGCTGGTTGAGAAGGCAATTCGAACCGCGCATCCGAGCGTCACAATCGAGATTAAAATCATCGTCACACGCGGCGATAACGCCAAAGTTGTCGATCTCAATGCTGGTCGAAAAGGTTTGTTCACGGCGGAAATCGAGCGAGCGCTTCTCGCCGGGGAGTTGGATGTCGCGGTTCACAGTGCGAAGGACCTGCCGAGTCAGACCAGCCGGGAAGCACAAATCGCGGCAGTTCTTCCAAGGGCGCCAATCAATGACGTCCTGATTTCCAAACACTCGGGCGGTCTCGCTTCTGTTCCCTATGGCGCGACAGTGGCTACGGGCAGCGTACGAAGGCAGCGTCAATTGCATTGGAAACGCGCAGACCTCAACGTCGTTGATCTTCGCGGTAACGTACCAACCCGGTTGCGCAAACTCGCCGAGAATCAATGGGACGGCATCGTGTTAGCCCGCGCGGGATTGGAGCGTCTAGGCTTTTCGCCAACACCAACCGAAATCGGTTTCGATGGTGGACAATTCTTTCTGGAGATTCTTCCCCGCGAAGTTTTTCTACCAGCGGGTGGTCAGGGAATCATTGCTCTCCAAATTCGTGCCGATGATCAAAGCACAAAAGCGCTTCTCGAGTCGGTAAACGATCCCGAAACGTTGCTTTGTCTGCAGGCAGAGCGAGAATTTTTGAGTCGGCTGCATGGTGATTGCAATTTTCCAGTCGGCGTGCATGCGACGATCAGCAACGGAAAGATGAGACTGCGCGCACAAGTGTTCGAAGGTGAATCGCCGGCGCCGCGACAAGCCGAAGTCGAGGGCGGTTGCGACGAAGGCGACCAATTAGCAGCAGAATTGTTGCGAAAAATCGAGCAAGACTGAGAGCATGAGCAAGAGCGGAAGCAAAAATGGGAAAGTTTATCTAGTTGGAGCAGGACCAGGTGATCTTGGTCTCGTGACGTTGCGTGCAAAGGAGTGCATCGAAAACGCGGACGTCATCGTTTACGATCATTTGGCGAATCCGGATGCGCTCGGCTGGGCACGGGACGACGCAGAAATCATTTATGCCGGAAAACAACCCGGCGAAAGCCGGACGCAGCAGGAAATCACTTCGCTGCTGATCGACAAAGCACGCGAAGGAAAGCAGGTCGTTCGGTTAAAAGGCGGCGACCCGTTCGTCTTCGGCCGAGGCGCAGAAGAAGCGCAGGAAATCGCCACTGCGGGAATCCCGTTTGAAATTGTGCCTGGGATCACTTCGGCTATCGCCGGACCGGCCTACGCAGGCATCCCAATGACGCACCGTGGGCATAACTCGCACGTGACATTCTTCACCGGCCACGAAGATCCAACCAAAACCGAAAGCGTAATCGACTATGCGGCGCTGGCGAAACTTGGTGGCACACAAGTGATGCTTATGGGCGTGGAGCACCTCGGAGTTGTCACAAGCGAAATGCTGAAGCACGGCGTGCGCGGCGATTTGCCGGTGGCACTGGTTCGTTGGGCCACAACGGGCCAACAGGAAACGCTCACAGGCACGCTTTCGGATATTGCTCAAAAAGTTGCGGCGAAGAATTTTGAAGCGCCGGCAGTGGCGGTGTTTGGCGATGTCGTGTCGTTGCGCGACACGCTAAACTGGTACGAGAAGCGCCCGCTTCTCGGAAAGAGAATTGTCGTCACGCGAACACGAAAGCAGGCGAGCGTGTTAAGCAACAAACTCCGTGCGCTTGGCGCGCACGTCATCGAGCTGCCCACGATCCGGATCGAGCCGCCGAGCAACTTGCGCGAGTTCGCGGAGCTCGTGCAGGACGCGCATGTCTACGATTGGATTGTGTTCACAAGCGCGAACGGCGTCGAAGCGTTCTTCGATATTTTCTTCAAGCTTTACGATGACGCCCGTGAAATCGGCGGAGTGCGCATCGCCGCGATCGGGCCTGCCACGGCGCAACGCGTGAAAGATTTTCACCTGCATGTCGATCTTCAGCCGGAAGAATTCGTGGCCGAAGCGGTGGCGCGCGAATTCAAGAAACAGGGAAGCATCGAAAACGAGCGCATCCTTCTGGTGCGCGCTGAGAAGGCGCGCGACGTTTTGCCCAAAGAACTCTCGTCCGCAGGAGCAATCGTGGACGAAGCGTTCGCGTACCGAACGGTGCCCGAGACGCGTGACACCAGCGGCGCGCAGCGGCAACTCGCTGAGGGTGGCGCCGACCTGATCACGTTCACCAGTTCGTCAACAGTCGAAAGTTTTCTGGCCCTCGGTCTGCCGTGGCCGAAGGGAATGCGCATCGCCAGCATCGGCCCGATCACGTCAAAGACCGTGCGCGATCACGGACTCAACGTCGATATCGAAGCGCGCCGACACGACATCGATGGGTTAGTGCAGGCGATCAGTGAGCTTTTTGCTCGTTGAATGGTTAAAACAGCTACATCGTTACAACGATTTTTCCGAACCTAGCTTTTTGTAACCGTTGTAACTTTTGTAACTGTCTTACGTATTGAATCGAAACTTCATTCGGGCGCGCTTGGCGTTGGCTCTCGCCTTGCGGCGATGCTTTTGCGAAGGCGTCTCGAACGCGCGCAAACGGCGCACTTCCTCGAGAATGCCCTCGGAGTCCAGCTTGTTTTTCAGCCGTTTCAATGCGCGGTCGACCGGCTCACCTTTGCGCACAATCACTTCTGGCATCAATAATCACTCCCCTCGCTGTAGAAAATACTGTAAATTTGTGAGCGGGAGAGTACTCGGCGGGGACCTGCCCGTCAAATCGACCCAAATCAGCTCTTTTGACGTTGATTTCGTGCAAACTTTGCGCCCGTTAGCTACCATCGCTCCCGAATAGCATCCGCAGCGCATTCACAATTGTATTTAATTCAATTTCCAATAAAAAATCACAGGCCGCTCGTCTGTTGACGTTCAATCAAGACTGGCAATGTAGATTTCATTATGCAGGACCCGCTCACTCCGATGATGCAGCAGTACCAGCGGCTGCGGAAAAGCATTCCTCCTGACACGCTCCTGCTGTTTCGGCTCGGCGATTTCTACGAGATGTTTTTCGATGACGCGAAAGAGGCGTCGGCTCTGTTAAACGTGGCGCTGACCAAGCGCAACAGCGTGCCGATGTGCGGTGTGCCGTATCATGCCGCGCAGGGCTACATTCGCCGATTGATCAAGGCAGGACGGCGCGTCGCCGTTTGTGATCAGATGAGCGAGCCGCAGCCTGGCCGCAAGATTGTCGATCGCGAAGTCACGCAAATCATCAGCGCGGGAACGGTAAGCGAATTGAGCTGGCTCGATGCGAAACGCGCGAATTATCTCGGGGCGATCTATGCCGATGGCGATGCGTTTGGTTTCGCATACGCCGATCTCAGCACGGGTGAGTTCCGACTGACCCAGGCGCAGGACCAACAATCGCTGCGCGATGAAATCGCGCGTGTTTCGCCCGCCGAACTTTTGATCAGCTCGGAACAGAAAGCGCATACCGGCGAAATCGATCACGCGCTCGAATACGACAGCTACGCGTTTCTGCCAGAACAGGCAATTTTCACCTTGTGCGAACATTTCAAGGTCAAATCGCTCGACGGCTTCGGGTGCGCGCAGATGCCTGCGGCAGTCGCTGCGGCCGGGGCAATCGTGCATTATTTAAAGCATCAACTGCGGCGCAAAATCGATCATCTCACTTCGTTGCGCTGCGATGCGCCGGCGAATCACGTCCTGCTCGACTCAGCCACACAAGCCAACCTTGAGCTGGTCGAATCGCGCGGCGCGCGCGACGCGAGTCTGCTGAGTGTGCTTGATCGCACCATCACGCCCATGGGTGCACGCAAATTGCGCGCGTGGATTCTGCAGCCATTGCGTGATCTCACCGAACTGCAAGGACGCCAGGAAATGATCGGCCAGCTTTTGCAGGAGCCGGACCTGCTGGGGTCGATTCGCGCGGAGTTAAAGTCGATCCGGGATATCGAGCGCGCGGCCGGACGACTGAGCCAAGCCTCAGGGAACGCGCGTGACCTTGTCGCGTTGAAGACTTCGCTGCAGCAAATCCCCACGCTCAAGCGTGAGCTCGGCAAACTGATTGATCGGATTGAGTTTGGTAGGGCGCGACCGCCGGGCGCGCCGAATGTCGCAGAGGCTGGCGGGCTCGGCGATCCCGCCTTACCAGAACATCTGCAGACCGCCATTCGCGAAATGCCGGCGCTCGCTGAGAAACTGGCCAACGCGCTCCTGGATGATCCGCCGCTCGCGCTAAAAGAGGGCGGCATTTTCCGTGACGGCCACGATGCGGACCTCGACGCGCTGCGCCAAGCCTCGCGCGAGGGCAAGAGTTGGATCAGCCAGTTACAGGAGCGCGAGATCGTAGCGACAGGCATCAAATCACTCAAGGTCCGTTACAATTCCGTCTTCGGTTACTTTATCGAAATTACAAAATCGAATCTCGCGAACGTGCCCGCGCATTACACGCGGAAGCAAACCACTGTGGGGGGCGAACGCTTCATCACCCCGGAGCTAAAGGAGATGGAAGCAAAAGTTCTTGGCGCGGACGACCGTGCCCAGAACCTCGAGTACCAACTGTTCCAGAAATTGCGCGACGAGACCTTGCGTGAGATCGAGCCAATCCAGCAGACCGCGGACGCAATTGCGGTGCTCGACGTGCTCTGCGCATTGGCCGAAACCGCCCGACTGTTTCGCTATTGCCGGCCAGAGCTAAGTGATTCGCTCCGGCTCGTGATTAGAGATGGGCGCCATCCGGTGCTGGATCAAAATCTTGTCGACGAGAAATTTGTGCCTAACGACACAGAGCTGGACGGCGACAATATTCGCATGGCCATTGTGACAGGGCCAAACATGGCCGGTAAATCGACATACATCCGCCAGGTCGCGCTGATCGTCTTGATGGCCCAGATTGGGAGCTTCGTCCCCGCGGAAAGCGCGGAGCTAGGCTTAGTCGATCGGATTTTCACCAGGGTAGGCGCCAGCGACGATCTGACCCGGGGCCAATCCACCTTCATGGTGGAGATGAACGAAACGGCTAACATCATCAACAACGCCACCGACCGCTCGTTAGTCATTCTCGACGAGATTGGCCGCGGCACCTCAACTTTTGACGGCCTTTCCATCGCGTGGAGCGTGGCCGAATTTCTTTACGACAAGATCAAAGCGCGCAGTCTGTTTGCCACGCATTATCACGAGCTGATCAAACTCGCCGAGGACCGCAAAGGCGTTTGCAATCTCAATGTCGCCGTGCGCGAATGGAACGAACAGATCATTTTTCTCCGCAAGATCATCCCCGGTGGCGCCGACAAAAGTTACGGCATACAGGTGGCCCGTCTCGCCGGCTTGCCCAAAGAAATCCTCGATCGCGCGAAAGAAATTCTTGCCCATTTGGAAAGTTCCAGTCGTGCTGAAACAGAACCAAAGCGGCGAGGAAGAAAATCGGCCAAGGCGATGCCGGAATCGCAAAAGCCGCAACTGGATCTGTTATAAACGAGAGCCTTCGCGGACCCGCTCGAGTTGCCATCTCGCGCGAGTCTGACGCATGCATCTGCTTTTGTGATAAGCTGTGCTGCAAGTATGGCCGTCAAAACGGAGAAGGAACTGAGCGAATCGCTACGCGCGCTTTGGCTCAAGGCGGTCAGCGCCATTGAGCTGCGCAATTTCGGTTACGCGATTTCGCTCCTCCAGGAAATTCTCAAACAGGAGCCCGAGTTTCTCACGGGCCGCCAACTGCTGCGACGTGCGGAGGTGACAAAAACTAAGTCGGCAAAGAAAAGCTTTTTCAATATCTCAATGGCACCGATCGCTCTCATGAGGGTGCAGCGAGAAGTTAAAAAAGATCCGAAGCGCGCGGTCGAAATGCTGGAAAAAATTCTCGAAAAGGAGCCTTACAATCGGCAGGCAAATCTGGTTTTGAAAGACGCGGCCGTAGCCGCGGGCTGGCCGGAGATCGGCGTATTCGCGCTGCGGACGTTGCTCGAGGAAAACCCCCGCGACGTCAAGGTGCTGCACGAGCTTGGGCGCTTGTATCGCCAACTTGGAGACCATGACCAGGAGGTAGAAATCTATAATCAAATCACGGCGATAAATCCGCTCGATGCTCAAGCGCTCCGTATGGGCAAAGACGCCTCGGCCGATGGATCCATGAAACGGGGTGGATGGACGCAGGCTGAAAGTTACCGGGACCTGATCAAGGACAAAGAGGCGGCGATTTCACTCGAGCAACAAAGCCGAATGCATTTGACCGGGGAATCGCTCGATCAACAGATTGCCGAAGCCTACGCTCGGCACCAGGCGGAACCGGAAAACCTGGACTTTGCGCGCCGGCTTGGGGCGCTGAGCGAGCAAAAGGAGGATCTCGAGTCAGCCATTCGCTGGTATCAGTATGCTGCTGATCTCTCTAAGGGCGCCGACACAGGATTGCTTCGAAAGATTTCCGATTTGAAAATCAAATGCCTCGAACGCGAGATCGCTGGCCTGCAGGAATTTCTCTCCACATACAGTGCACGAGACGAAGTGTACGCGGAAAAGTCTGGGCAACTGCGCGCCGCCAAAGTCAGCCGCGCAGAAATCCTCATCGCGGATGCACGAGAGCGGGTGGCGCGGAATCCAACCGATCTACAGCTCCGGTTTGAACTCGGCGAGAACTTTTTCAATGCCGGGCGTCTTCGGGAGGCTGTGCCGGAACTGCAGCGCGCGCGGCAAAATCCGCATGCGCGTTTGAAAGCGATGAACGTGCTCGGTTGCTGCTATGGCGAGCTTGGCATGCTCGATCTGGCAATGAAGCAACTGGAGGAAGCCTCACGGGAAACCTTGTCCATGGACGCGATGAAGAAGGAGATCGTTTATAATCTCGGCCTGATTTACGAGCGAATGGGTGATCCCGGAAAAGCCCTCGCCTGTATGAAGCAGATTTACGAAGTGGATTATGGCTATCGTGACGTGGCCCGGCGCGTTGAAAGCTCGTACGAACGGAATATCTCCGGGTCATAGCACCGTAGGGCCATCAAACCAGAGGCAGGGAGCGTAATTCTTTCGCGTCCAACCAGCGCCGACCTTTCGATTGTTAATTGAAGCTGGGGTGTCCCCGGCGCGTTCAACCAAATAAAACCATGAAAACCAAAATCCGAATTGTTTCGCAGTTGTGTATCTTTGCTCTCGCAGTCGGGACGCTGAGCGTGGCTGGAGCGGCCAGAGCGGAAACCACGCCAACCGGCGAGGGTTCGTCATTAAGTGCAAAGGACAAGACCTTCATGAAGAAGGCCGCGAAAGGCGGGACGATGGAAGTCGCGATGGGAAAGATGGCTGAACAGAACGCCCAAAGCGATGATGTAAAATCATTTGGCAAACGAATGGTCACCGATCACAGCAAAGCCAACGATGAACTCAAGTCGATTGCTTCTAAAAAAGGGTTCGAACTCCCGAGCAAAGAGCACAGCCTCAAATGGACTTCAGACAAGGCTTACATGGACATGATGGTCAAGGACCACGAAAAGGACCTGGGTGAATTCAAAGAGGAAGCAAGCAGCGGGAGCGATCCCGACGTGAAGAAGTTTGCGGATGATACAGCAAGAATGGTTCAGGAGCATCTGGACCTTGCGAAAGAAACCCAAGGCAAGCTGAAATAACCGAAGCGCTGATGCGCAGACGCGGCACGCTCACAGAGGCGTGCCACGTTTCTTGTTTAATGAAATCGTCAACGACGTGACGTGCCCATGATCGATTCGATTCAACTGTGCGTTCTGAAATAATTGTAGCCGCCGCTCTCTGAAGCAGCGCACCTGGTGCGTTGCTCTGTAGCCGCGTCTCTGTGGGACGCGTCGCATCACAATTTAGCAGGTCCGGTGTCACGCTTCCCACAGGGAAGCGGCCCCAGCATCAAGCTTCGACGGGCAGTTCCACATCCACCGGGCGCTCTTTCTTAGCGAGCGCACGGCGCAGCTTGGAAAGCGCAATATTTTGCAACTGCCGAATGCGCTCCCTCGTGACACCAAATTTCTTGCCTACCTCCTCGAGCGTCTTGGGCTTTCCGCCGTCCAGGCCGAAACGCTGGAAGATGATCTTCTTTTCACGATCGTCCAGAACGTCCAACAGCCCGCCGACCTCGTTACGGAGGTTTTTATCACGCAACAGCTCAAACGGCGTCTGCGCCTCCTCGTCGCCGACGATTTCGCCGAACTCGGTCGAATCGTCGTCGCTGATCGGCGCGTCGAGTGAAGCCGGTCGGATTGAGACCGTCTTCAGCTGAGAAACTTTCCCGCTCGCGATGCCGATCTCGTCGCCGAGCTCGTCGTCAGTCGGTTCGCGGCCGAGCTCTTCGCTCATCTGCAGCGAAACGCGACGCATTTTGGAGATTTTGTCCACAAGGTGCACAGGCAACCGGATGGTTTTGCTCTGGTTCGCCAGCGCGCGCTTGATTGACTGTTTGATCCACCACGCGGCGTAAGTGCTCAGTTTTCCGCCCTTCGCCGGATCGAATCGCTCCACCGCCTTCATGAGCCCGATGTTACCTTCGGAGATCAAGTCGAGCAGCGGAAGACCGAGGTTGGCATAGTCGTGTGCGATCTTGACGACCAAACGCAAGTTAGACCGGATCATCAAGGCGCGTGCCTCGCGATCCCCCTTTTTGATCTTCGCGGCCAGCTCGATCTCCTGGTCCGGAGTCAAAAGTGGGATTTGCCCGATCTCGCGCAGGTAAATCTTAATTCCTGTATCGCTATCTTCAGCAGCCATATAACTCTTTTTCATCGTTCATTTTGGGGGATCGGATCGACAACGTCCCGTATAGTGTATTCGTCGACACCTTATCGATCACGCGTTCTAGCATCCGAGGAAGTATTTAACAAGGTTAAATATTCGAATTTGTGACATTGAGTGGATGCCTGTCGTTCAATTTTTTTTGTAGGGGTTTTTCTGGCCTGTAAATACGAGGTTGTCCGACGAATTCTTTGATATTTGACAACACTTTAAGGCATCCGTTGCATCCCCCTTTCGAGGGATATTTGGCGCTTTTCGGCGCAGCGATTTTCTGCAACTCTGCTGGCTACATGCTGGCGAAAATTTACTCCGCCGCGGTTTACGGCGTGGACGCTTACGAGGTGGAAATCGAGGTAAACGGCGCCGGCGGCGATCCGGTCATTGTTATTGTCGGACTTCCAGACGCGGCGGTGAAAGAGAGCCGCGACCGCGTTACAACCGCAATTTCGAATAGCGGCTACTACTGGCCGCGCGGACGGACCACAATAAATCTCGCGCCGGCAGACATTAAAAAGGAAGGGCCGAGCTTCGATTTACCAATTGCCCTTGGGATGATTGCGGTGACCGAGGAACTCGACAGTTCGCCGTTCGAAAATTTCAGCTTCGTTGGTGAGCTTGCTCTGGATGGTTCAGTTCGGCCGGTGAAGGGTGTGTTGCCGGTTGCGCTCGAGGCGCGACGCCGCGGCAAACGCGGGTTGTTCGTCCCCGAAGCAAATGCGCTCGAAGCGGCGATGGTCGATAAGATCGACATCTACGGCGTGCAGAATTTGCGGCAGACGTTCGCATTCTTGCGCGGCGAAATTGCGCTTCTGCCGACACGCGCCGATCTGAGCAAATTCTTTGCTACGCATCAAAGCTACGACGTCGATTTCAACGACGTGAAAGGCCAGGGACACGCCAAGCGCGCGATCGAGGTAGCTGTCGCCGGCGGTCACAACGTCCTGATGATCGGGCCGCCTGGTTCGGGTAAATCGATGCTGGCGAAACGCATCCCGACGATTATCCCGCCGCTCACATTGGATGAAGCGATCGAGACCACCAAGATCCACAGCATCGCCGGTCTGCTCGATGACGAACAATCCTTTGTGTCGACGCGACCCTTCCGCGCGCCACATCACACCATCAGCGACATCGGTCTGCTTGGCGGCGGCACGTTTCCAAATCCCGGTGAAGTAAGCATCGCGCACAACGGCGTGCTGTTTCTGGATGAATTGCCGGAGTTTAAACGATCGGCATTGGAAGTGATGCGTCAGCCGCTCGAGGACGGGAAAGTCACCGTGTCCCGCGCGGCGGGAAGTGTAACGTTTCCCTCCGAGTTCATGCTCGTGGCCGCAATGAATCCATGCCCGTGCGGTTACTTCGGCGATCTAAAACGCGAATGCCGCTGCGGCCCCGTGCAGGTGCAGCGCTATCGTCAACGGATCTCCGGCCCGCTGCTCGATCGCATCGATCTGCACATTGAAGTGCCTGCCGTGGAATACCGCGACGTCGCCAGCGAACGCGCTGAGGAACCTTCCGCTGCTATTCGCGATCGCATCATGCGAGCCCGGGAACGACAGCAGGAACGGTTTCGAAACGAGGCGAAAGTAAATTGCAATGCCCGCATGGCTACGCGTCAGTTGAAACAGCACTGCAGGCTGGGCCAGGACTCCCAGGAATTGATTCGTGTGGCCATGAGCGAGTTAAACCTCAGCGCCCGCGCCTACGATCGGATCCTCAAAGTATCGCGCACAATCGCTGATCTCGACGGGAAAACAGAGATCACGCCCGAGCACGTGAGCGAAGCCATTCAATATCGGACATTCGACCGCACTCTCTGGATTTGAATTTGCAAGCGATCACAATCTGTTGCGCGACAATCTTCGCTTTCGCTGGGTGCAATCGGTCCGATGTCAACGTTTCGGCGCCATTGCCGCAACGCGGCTATATCTGGCAACGCGAATGGACTCCGGCGGTGATTGATTCGCTCCGGCAAGCCAAACCGCGGATGAGTGGTGTCGTTCTGCTTGGCGCAGAGATCAACTTCGGCAAGAGTCCGGAAATCTGCAAACCGTCAATCGATTGGGAAGCGGTGCACCGGCAGACTCAACATTGTTCGGTCGCGCTGCGCGTTGCGCCTTTTGCCGGACCATTCCGTGCAGATGATCCGCCGGCACGCGTTATTATCGCTGTCACGAAACAACTTCTCGATGACGCTCGCGCGCACGATGTGAAAATCGAGGAGTTCCAATTCGACTTCGATTGTGCCCAAAAGAACCTTGCCAGTTATCACGCGTGGTTGTCGCTCTTGCGACCAGTCGTACATCCAATCCGGTTTGTGATGACGGTCTTGCCGGCGTGGCTGGATCAGCCGGAATTCCTTTCGCTCGTCCGTGAGACTGACGGCTATGTGTTGCAAGTTCATTCGGTTCCGATTTCAGCTGGCGTGAGCGCGGCCTTGTGCGACTCAAAATTGGCGCGGGAATGGGTTGCTCGAGCCGGGAAACTGGGAATGCCTTTTTCAGTTGCGCTGCCGACGTATCGCTGCACCGCGGGTTACGCTCCGAACGGAAAACTGTTGAGCGTGGCGATGGACAGCGTCCAGCCCTCATGGCCGCCCGGCACGCGGATTTTGGAATTCGGCGCCGACGCCGACAAGATCGCGGCGCTCGTTCACGAATGGCAAGAATCGCGTCCGCTACAATTGCGTGAATTAATTTGGTACCGTGTTCCGATTGCGACCGACACACGAAACTGGCGCTGGCCGACGCTGGCAGCGGTGATGGCGGGCCGGTTTCCAAACCATCAACTCAGCGTTCGACAGGAAGGCGCGAACCCGATCGATCTGTCGATCGTGAATACGGGCGAAGCGGACGAACAACTGAGCTTGAACGTGATTGCGAAATGGAGCGAGGCAGGGTTGGACGCCTCCGACGCACTTTTCGGTTGGAGCGTTCGATCGGAAAATGGTCTCGCCGTGTTCAACTCGGTTGCACAAAACGGGTTTCGATTACCGCCAGGCGCGACCCGTAAAATAGGTTGGCTTCGGTTCGATCAACCCACTAATCTGCAAACCGAATTCTCAAATCAAAGTGAGCCACTTCGCTAAATTGTTGGCGGCAGTTGGGGCGACGCTGTGCTTCCTGGGCAGATTGCACGCGACCGGATATTACGGTCCCGATTTCTATTTAGAGGAGGGCGGCAAAAATGTGGATGGGTCGCCGGAATTTTATTGGGGCCTGGAAGTGCGACGGCTCGCAAAGGAATTTCATCCATCTGAGAAACGCGTTGTGTCGGAAAAGGCGGAGCAAAAAAGTGACGAGGAAACGTCGGACAACAGCAACCTCAGTCAGGCCACCGAAGACGCCGATCTTAAAGATTTTGATGCCGCATTGAAGGAAGGACGAATCAAGCCCCCCGATCCAACGAAAGCAAAGGAGCAACACAAGCTCGCGCGCGAAACGATTACGTCGACATCTCCGACTGCTGAATTCGATTCAGAGTTTGCGGACTATCATCGAGGCGCCGGCGCATTCCTGAATAAAAATTGGGACGAAGCACGCAAGGCCTGGGAGGATTTACTCAAACGTCCGGAGCAAGATCGACATTATCGCACCGTGTGGGCTGCGTTCATGCTGGGAAAACTTGGGCTCAAAACGAACGATTACCAAAGTGCGTCACAATGGTTTCAGCGCACACGCGAATTTGCGAAAAATGGATTCGCCGATTCGTTAGGCTTGGCGGCGGAAAGTTATGGCTGGGAGGGCCGCGCCGAATGGAAGCAGGAACATCCGGAGAAAGCGGCCCCTTTATTTTTGACCCAACTTGCCCTTGGCGATCCGAGCGCGGTTGTTTCGCTGAAAGCGCTCATCCCCGATCGCGAACCGGTCGGCGGTTTGTTAAATTACGGCCCGGAAGCCGATGAGAGAAGTTCTTGGAACGATGAACAAAAAAAGGAGGAAGAACAGAAGGAGATTTCGAAGTTGAGATCAGCGACGCAGGATCCGTTGCTGCGGCAATTGGTGACGGTGCACATTCTGGCAACCGCCAGCTCGCCCGATCTTTATTCGTCCGACTCAGAAGCGGCGCCGGTGAATCGTTGCGCACGCTGGCTTAACATTATCAAACAAGCGAACCTCAGTCGGATCGAGGACGCGGAGTATCTTGGATGGGTCGCATACAACAACGGAGATTACAAAGGTGCAGCGCATTGGCTGGAGTTAAGTAAAGGCGATAGCGGCGCTGCACTGTGGTTGCAGGCAAAGTTGCAACGTCGCGCTGGCAAACTCGCCGAAGCCGCAAAGACCATGGCGCAAGCGGTAGAATTGTTACGGAGTGGGCCGGCCTACACTCCGTCCGCAGGGATTGATGAGAAATGGACGGAATACGATTATTTTCCGGAAGGTCCAAATTGGGGCTGGGGTCAAAGCGCACACGGGGATCTTGGCGGACTTCGGCTCGCGCGCGGCGATTTTGTTCAAGCCTTCGACACGCTTTTCAAAGGACACCTTTGGAACGATGCCGCGTTTGTGGCCGAACGCGTTCTCACCACGAAAGAATTGAAACAATATGTCGATGCATTGCCGAACGCCGAACCACCGAAGGTAATAATAGGAAGGTGCGATATCTGCTCGGACGACGTCTTGTTCGAGAAGATCGATACGCCGACGCCAAAGAATATTTGCTGCCGCCGTACGATAAAGTCCTGGAAAAGTATGTGAAGGCATTGGAGGACGGAGCGAACGAAAAACTTTCCAAAACCGAACGCGCGCACGCGTGGTTCACTGCAGCATGGCTCGCGCGCTACGACGGGATGGAGTTGATGGGAACCGAGGTCGCGCCGGACGCTTTCGTAGACAGCGGTGCGTTTGAATTTCCGGATCTAGCCAAAGAGCGGCGTTCTGGATTTTACCAGCAGGTTTCATACGACACAGACGGCAATGCGAAAAAGAAAAACGTGCCGATCCCGCTAAAAGCGTCCCAAAAAGAAATTCAACGGCTCACGGCGAACAAAATCCAGCCCGACATTCGTTTTCACTATCGGCTGATCGCTGGCGCGCTCGCGATCAAGGCCGCGGGGTTGTTGCCGGACAATTCAGAGGAATTAGCCGACGTCGTAAATCAGGCTGGTCTTTGGGTGAAAGATCGAGATGAGAAGACCGGCAATCGTTATTACCAACTCATCGAGCATCGTTGCGAGAAAACGAAGATCGCCCAGGCCGATATGGCGAAGCATTGGTTTGTCGATCAAACAGGCCCGTGGAGTACGGTTGAAGAAGAAGCGTATCGAGGCATGCACAAGGAGCTCGAGCCGGAGCACTCATCGGAATAGTTCGCGCCAGGAGCCGTCGAATATCGCGATGTCGCAGCGAGCGGGTCGAGGAAGCCTCCGCCAGCATCGGCAAGCGGATCTTTGCGCAGTTGTCCTTGCGCTGCTGATGTTGCTCAGCGGCTGCGGCGGTGCGGACAACCGCACGCTCGAAGAGGTTGTTGAACAGGT
>Ga0193727_1000493_pt1 | contig 15347 bp, 11 predicted proteins | sample H2c2metaG_FD_143051 | JGI IMG/M metagenome (GOLD analysis project Ga0193727, IMG submission 143051) | Soil microbial communities from a riparian zone of the East river system, Colorado, United States - H2c2 | ecosystem: Environmental > Terrestrial > Soil > Riparian zone | place: USA: East River...
ACGGTCGGCTGCAGGTGGGCCGTCGCGTCCTTGTTCGAGGTACCGTAGGCAATGTTCTCCGACAGCTTGGCCTGGTTCTCCGCCTTGCCGACGAAGTCCAAGAACTTGTAGGCGGCGTCCTTGTTCGGGCTGCCCTTCAGGATGACCCAGCTGTCGAGGGTGTAGAGCGCCCCGTCCCATACCATGCCGAAGTTCTTCTTCTCGTTCTTGTTCGCGGTGTCGATGCGGCCGTTGTAGACCGAAGTCATCGCCACTTCGCCGGACGCGAGCAGCTGCGGCGGCTGGGCGCCGGCCTTCCACCAGACAATGTCGTTCTTGATGGTGTCCAGCTTCTTGAAGGCGCGCTCGATGCCCTCGTCGGTGGCCAGCACCTTGTAGACGTCCTTCGGCGCGACACCGTCGGCGATGAGGGCAATCTCCAGCGTGGTCTTCGGACCCTGACGCAGGCTGCGCTTGCCCGGATACTTCTTGGTGTCGAAGAAGTCGGCCCAGCTCTTCGGCCCGTCCTTCAGCTTGTCCTTGTCGTAGCCGAGAACGAAATCGTACACGATGGCGCCGACGCCGCAGGAATTGACGGTCGGCGGCAGATAGGCGGCCTCGCCACCGATCTTCGAGTACTCGATCTTCTCGAACAGGCCTTCCTCGCAGCCAACCGCCAGTTCCTCGCTCTCGACCTGGACGACATCCCAGGTGGCAGCACCACCCTGCACCTTGGCGCGCAGCACACCGATGCCGCCGTCCCAGGACTCGTCGTTCATCGGAACACCGGTCGCCTTCTTGAACGGCTCGAAATAAACCTTCTTCTGGGCATCCTGATACGCACCGCCCCACGACACTACGGCCAGCTCACGCGCCTGCGCGGTTGTGGCCAGCACAACGCCAGCGGTGAACGTCGCGGCGAATCCCAGCGCTATCTTAAGCTTCGTCATCGTCTTCGTTCCTTCTTTGTGTGAGGTTGCGTCTTGGAACTGGATGGGTCCCGACCCGATCGCTCGGGGGCCGACCGCAGGGTTCGATCACACGGGATCAAGGGCCAGGCAGTCTTCGGGGCGGAAGGTGATGGACACGCTTTGGCCATGGCTCAGGCCTCCATGCGCGCCCGGCTGAAGCTTGACCATGAACTCCTCGTTGCCGGCGACCTGGAGCACGGCCAGCGCGTGGTCGCCGAGGTAGATGGTGTTCTGCACCGTGGCCGGCAGGCGGTTCGGCCCCGCGCTGGCCGCCGCGTCCGTTAGGATGGAGATCCGCTCCGGCCGCACCGACAGGGAGGTGGCGGCGCCTGCGCCGGCCACGTTGACCGCCTGGGCCACGACCGAGCCGCCGGAGGCCAGGGCGACGCGGCAATATCCCTTTTCGATATTTTCGACGGTGCCGGCCAGCACGTTGCTCTCGCCGATGAAGTTGGCGACGAAGCTGTTCACGGGGTGCTCGTACAGCGCGTTCGGCTTGTCGATCTGCTGCACGATGCCGTCGTTGAAAACGGCGATGCGGTCCGACATGGTGAGCGCCTCGCTCTGGTCGTGGGTGACGTAGACGACGGTGATGCCCATTGTATCGTGCAGTTGCTTGATCTCTAGTTGCATTTGCTCCCGCAGGCGCTTGTCCAAGGCGCCCAGGGGCTCGTCCATCAGCACGAGCTGCGGGTTGAAAACCAGTGCGCGGGCCAGCGCCACGCGCTGCTGCTGGCCGCCGGACAGCTGCCCCGGCCGCCGGTGCGCCAAGTTTTCCAGCTTGATCATGCGTAGCGCCGTCCGCACGCGCTCCTGCGCCTCCGCCTTGTTGATCTTGCGAACGGACAGCGGGAAGGCGACGTTCTCCTCGATCGTCAGGTGCGGAAACAGGGCGTAGTTCTGGAAGACCATGCCGATGTCGCGCTTGTGCGGCGGCATGTTCTTGATGGGCCGGTCAGCGAGGTAGATCTCGCCGTGGGTCGGAACCTCGAAGCCCGCCAGCATCATCAGCGTGGTCGTCTTGCCCGAGCCCGAAGGGCCAAGCAGGGTGACGAACTCGCCCTTCCTGATGTCGAGGTCGAGGTTCTTCACCACGAGGTGTTCGCCGTCGTAGGTCTTCTGAATGCCGGTAAAACGCACCAAAGCTGGCGCGGGCGTGACCATGCCGCCTTCCATGCCTTCCTCCTGTCCCGTTGATGAGCACCGGGTCGGAATTAGCATCAGCGAGGATTTCCAGAAGATGCGGCGTCGACTCTACGACGGTGCACGCGCGCTACGTCCAGTACGTGACCAATCCGCAACGACCATCGGCAACAGTCAACATCGGACTCGGCAATCAAAACTTCTTTGCCACTGGCCATGTGCAGTGTTTACTCCGGAAAGCGTGGTCGACAATGCAGCGAACGGCGCGCTGACGCTGCGGGTCGGCTCGATCAGGCGCCCCTGATCCCACCGCCCCCGCGCTTGCACTGGCAGGCCTGCAGGTGGAGTCCACCACAGCGCCGTCAGCACCTCGTCCAAGGTGGCAAGGAACAGCTTAGCATCCTTCGACGAGAATACCAGCGGCGGGCGGATCTTCAGGATCTTCCCTTCATTTCCCGTCGCGCTGATCAGCACCAGCCGCCTGCCGGCCTTGATGACCTTCAGAACCGCATGGGCCACGGCGCAGGACGCCGGGTTGCCGCCAAAGGTGTTGAAATAGCGGATGCGCTTGCCCTCGATCACCTCCGGCCGCAATAGTGCCCCTGCCACCCAGATGGCCGTTGCCCATGAGCTTGCCGACCGTGACGATGTCGGGCAAACAGCTCGTGGCGCGCGAAGCCCCACCTGTGCGTGCCGAGCCGCCCGCTGATGCCGGTGTCCTCAAGCATGGTGTGACGAAATCCGCGCACGCTGCCGTTTGGCGAGGCTTCCGCCTTGGCGAAGATGTTAACCAGCCGACGGCTTGCCGTCGGCTCGGAGCCGTCTCCAATGCGGATTTTCCCACGCTCTTCAACGCATCGATCACGGCGGCGGAATCGATGGCGTCGCCCATGACGGCGTGTCCGATCTCAAACGGACTTGCCGACGATGCCGAATTACCCAAGACGATGGCCACATTATGCATGAGCTCGATACCGGCCGACGTGGACGCCACCGACGAAAACAGCCCAAAATCTCGAAGGATGCACTGGCCGCCCACCTTGCCGTCGATCTCGCCAAGCGCCACCGCCACCCCAAGCGCCGAAGCGCCACGCGAATAGGCCATCGAACCATACGCGCTGTTTGTAACCGTCTTATTCCCGCGAGCAGACGCCGCTTCGATGCGGTCGCTCGTCAAAAAGCGCACTTGATCTGCACGAAATGTACGTCTTGTGGATCGACGATAGCGGCATCAGCCATGGCAGTCGCAACGGCCTCTGCGGTTTCCTCGATTTGCACGCCACGCCCGAGTTCCTCGGGCAGGAAATCGCGGGTTTTGGGCAATCCCGATGCTAAAGCGTTTCCCGGAAATGCCGTCGGATTGGCGCCCAACGACGTCGCCGCGCGTGAAGACGGTGATATGCGGACTAAGCACACCTTCCGTACCACCGGACATCACAAACGCGATCCGCTCGTCGACGCGGTGCGGAATGACTGAACTATTGCCGGAATTTGGCGAACCCTTTGATCGCCGCAAGGCGGCTTTGGCGAAAGGGCAGATTTCGACATCGCCTCAATTATTTAAGCCAGGGAGGAAGACCACGACCGCGGCGAAAATCGGCTGACGCATTGCACCAGACCTGGATCGGAGCAACGCGTCAGCTCATCAAACAATCGGGGGATTTGCCCCCTTTTTTGGCACATGTGTTGCATGAAATCTGCCGGGTTGGGGCGCCAAGGTACCCAGGGCCCAGGTTAAGACAAATGCGGATTGATGCGGATGACGACCGCGGCAGCGCTTGAACTGGTGCAACTTACGAAGCGGTACGGCAACGTAACCGCTGTGGATGCCGTCAACCTCAAGATTCCAGCGGGCTCCTATTGTTGCCTGCTCGGGCCGTCCGGCTGCGGCAAGACATCCACACTGCGCATGATTGCGGGCCATGAATCTGCGACATCCGGAGATATCATTGTCGGGCCAAGGAATGTCACGGATCTGCCGCCTGCCGGACGCAACACGGCGATGATGTTCCAGTCCTATGCCCTATTCCCGCATCTTTCCGTCATTGACAATGTTGCCTTTGCCCTGAAGATGAAGGGCGTTGCCAAGGCGAAACGACTTGCCGAAGCCGACAGACTGCTCGAGCTTGTCGACATGCAAGCTTATGCGCAGCGACTGCCGGGGCAGCTTTCCGGTGGCCAGCAGCAACGCGTGGCCCTCGCCCGCGCGCTGATCACCTCTCCTCAGATACTGCTGTTGGATGAGCCGCTTTCGGCGCTTGATCCCTTTTTGCGGCTGCGCATGCGAACCGAACTGAAAAAGCTTCAACGGGAGCTTGGTATTTCCTTCATCCATGTCACGCACGGACAGGATGAGGCAATGGCGCTTGCCGATATCGTGGTTCTGATGAACGGTGGCCGGATCGAACAACAGGGTTCTCCGCGCGAAATCTTCAACCACCCCCTGACGGAGTTCACGGCGAAATTCATCGGCGGCCACAACGTCATTGCCTTTGATGACGAGACCTTCGCCGTTCGGAATGATCGTCTGATGCTGAAAAAAGCGGGCGAAGCCGTTAACGGTCCGTCGATCGCAGGCATCGTCAGCGAGGTCGAATATCAGGGAACTTATGTCCGCGTCGCGATTGCCATCGAAGGCGGAGCCGACATCTCGGCCCAACTCACGGAAAGCCAGTTCGACGCGGCCAACTACACTGTCGGCGAGCGCGTTGTCGCCACGTGGGACCCGGCGCAGGCAAGCCCATTGAAGATCCGCAGTTCTGTAACCGTCCCGTCGCCCGAAAAGGCGGCTTGACACCTAGGGAGATGATCATGAGCAGTCTTTGGAAATTCAAGAGTGGCGTCAGCCGTCGCGCTGTGTTGAAGGGCGCTGCCGGAGCAGTCGGCCTTGCAGCAGGTTCGGGCGGAATTACCGGGTTTCCTTACGTCCATTCAGCCGAGCCGAAAGTTCTGCGCTATCTCGGGACAGCGGTGAACGAAGGCGACGAGATCTCGAAGAAATGTCTGGAAGATACCGGGATCAAGATTGAATACATCACGGCAACAACCGACGATGTGACCAAGCGTGTGATCACCCAGCCGAATTCATTCGATGTGCTCGATACCGAATATTTCTCGCTCAGGAAGCTGGTGCCGTCTGGCAATATTTTCGCGCTCGACGCAAAAAAGATCAAGGAATTCGACAACATCACCCCGGTTTTCACCAAGGGCCAGCTACCGAACGGCAAGAAGATCGGCAACCAAGGCACGGCACCATGGAAGGTGCTCTATCTTGAAGGTCCGAACTCCAAGACATTTTCCGCCACGCCGACTGAATTCGTCACCCTGATCCCGACCGTCTACAATGCGGACACGCTTGGGATTCGACCGGATCTGATCAAGCGGCCGATTGCATCGTGGGCCGAACTGCTCAACCGCGAATTCAAGGGCAAGGCCGCGATCCTCAACATTCCGTCGATCGGCATCATGGACGCCGCGATGGTCGTCGAAGCCACCGGCCAGCACCAATATGCCGACAAGGGCAACATGACCAAGGCTGAGATCGATCTCACCATGAAGGTCATGACCGAAGCCAAGAAGGCCGGCCAGTTCCGCGCGTTCTGGAAGGATTTCAACGAATCCGTCAACCTCATGGCCTCCGGCGAAACCGTCATCCAGTCGATGTGGTCTCCAGCGGTCACCAAAGTACGCAGCATGGGAATTGCCTGCACCTTCCAGCCGCTCAAGGAAGGCTATCGCTCGTGGGCGTCGGGGTTTTGCGTGTCGAAGGCGGTTTCAGGACCGAAACTCGACTGGTCCTATGAATTCGTGAACTGGTATCTGTCAGGCTGGGCCGGCGCTTATCTCAATCGCCAGGGCTATTATTCGGCCGTTCTCTCCACCGCCAAGGCCAACATGACACCTGACGAATGGGGCTACTGGATGGAAGGCAAGGCGGCTGTCGGAGATATCAAGGCGCCGGACGGCACCGTTCTCGAGAAAGCCGGCGCCCTGCGCGACGGCGGCTCCTACGACGACCGCATGGGCGGCGTTGCCTGCTGGAATGCCGTCATGGACGAGAACGACTACATGGTCCGCAAGTGGAACGAGTTCATCGCCGCTTGATGCCATCTTGAGTCTTGCCGCGCTTGAGAGCGCGGCAAGACGCTCTTCCGACGTGATTCGAGATCGGGCGTTCCATGACGCAAGACCGTAAATCCTTCGTCGCGTGGCTTCAGGCCGCGCCGATGATGCTGATCTTCGCGCTGTTCTTTCTTTTGCCGCTGGTCTTCGTAACCATCGTCAGCACGTGGGATTACAATGAATACGAGATGATCCCTGCCTTCAGCCTGCGCGGCTACTCAGATACGTTCGAGGGATGCATCGCCGGTCTGCCGGACCTGTGCACGATCCTGAAAACCTATCTGAAGACCCTGAAATTATGCGTGCTGACCTGGAGCCTGACGCTTCTGATCGGCTTTACCGTCGCCTATTTTCTCGCGTTTCATGTTCGATCCAAAACCTGGCAGATCGTACTCACTTTGCTCTGCACCATTCCGTTCTGGACCTCGAATGTGATCCGCATGATCGCGTGGATTCCGCTGCTTGGCCGCAACGGCCTGGTCAACCGGGGCCTCGAGGGCGTCGGACTAATCAACGCGCCGTTGGAATGGCTATTGTTTTCCGAATTTTCCGTCGTGCTGGCCCTCGTCCACTTGTTTACCTTTTTCATGGTTGTGCCGATCTTCAATTCGATGATCCGCATCGACAAGAGGTTGATTGAAGCCGCCTACGATGCCGGAGCCACCGGGTGGCAGACCCTGGTGAATATAATCATTCCTCTGGCAAAACCGGGAATTGTCATTGGCTCGATCTTCGTGATCACCATCGTGATGGGCGATTTCGTGACCATCGGCGTGATGGGCGGCCAGCAGATCGCATCCGCCGGAAAGATCATCGAAGCCCGGCTCAATGCCTTGCAATTCCCGGCCGCCGCCGCCAATGCGGTTATCCTGCTCGGCATTACGATTTTGATCATTTCTTCGCTGACGCGGATCGTCGATATCCGCAAGGAGCTCTGAATGGGCGAAGGCCGCTCGCGATCCTTCTATGTTCTCGCGGCGTTCTTCACCGCCTATGTGCTGTTTCTGTATGGGCCGATGTTTGCGATCTATATTCTGTCGTTTCAGGGGCCCGACGGCGGCCTGACTTTTCCGATGAACGGCGTATCGCTGGTGTGGTTCAGCAAGGTGTTCTCCGGCACCGGCATTGTCGATATCGGGGCTGCCTTCAAGCGGTCGCTCAAGCTCGGCCTCGTTGTCATGGTGCTGACGGTCCTGTTCTCGGTTTCGGCTGGCCTGGCCTTCCGCAAATCGTTCCGGGGCGCGACATTTCTGTTCTACGCTGCGATCGCGAGCCTGATCATGCCGTCGATCATCACCTCGCTCGGCATCGCACTGGAATTCCGGCTGCTCGACGATTTCATGATCAAACATGGCAGTGAGGGTTGGACGACGGCGATGGGGCTTTTCACCTCAGGCCTCGGCGCCCATCTCACCTGGACGCTGCCGTTCGGTCTTCTGATCATGTTCGCGATTTTCAACCGCTTCGATGGCCGGCTTGAAGAGGCGGCGCGCGATCTTGGCGCAACGCCGTGGCAGACATTCCGGCATGTCGTGCTGCCGATTATATTGCCGTCTGTCGTGGGCATTGGTTTGTTTGGCTTTACACTGTCCTGGGACGAACTCGCGCGTTCGAGCCAGGCCATCGGTTCCGTCAACACCCTGCCGCTTGAATTGCAGGGACTGACGACAACCGTTACAAAGCCGGATATATATGCGCTTGGAACGTTGACGAGCGCGGTGTCCTTTCTCGTGATCTTTACGGCGTTGATCGTCATTCTTGTGCTCCAGGCCCGCCAACGGCGCCATGGATCGGACGCCGGCAAGGGAATGGTCTGACTAGGCTTCATGCGCATTCTTGTCGTCAATCCGAACACTACGGTCGCGATGACCGAGACGATCGGCCGAGCCGCCCGCGCCGCGGCGACTCCGGGGACGGAGATCGTCGCCGTCAATCCGCCGGATGGCCCGGTTTCAATCGAAGGCTATTATGACGAGGCGTTCTCGGTACCGGGACAGCTGGCTGAAATCGCCAAGCGCGATGCATCCGTTTCCGCGCACGTCATTGCATGCTTCGATGATACCGGCCTTGAGGCGGCGCGCAGCTTCGCGTCGGCGCCTGTCATCGCTATTGGGGAAGCGGCGTTTCATCTGGCCTCGATGCTGGGTCATCGCTTCTCGGTCATCACGACGCTGTCGCGTTCCATCGCTGCGATCGAAACCAATCTGTTGAAATACGGGCTCGCCAGCAGGTGCGCCAAGGTGCGAGCGTGCGAAGTGCCGGTTCTTTCGCTCGATGATCCCGCCTCCAATGCCGCCGCGCTGATCAGCGCCGAAATCGAACTCGCCAAGCGAGAAGACAATGCCGAAGTCGTCGTTCTCGGCTGTGCCGGCATGGCCGACCTCGCCGCGCGTCTGTCGGAACAGCATGGCCTTCCCGTTGTCGATGGCGTCGCGAGTGCGATCAAGCTGGCGGAAGCCCTGGGCGCACTGGGTCTCAAGACATCAAAAATCGGTTCCTATGCCGCCCCGCGGCCGAAGGCCTATCTCGGCTGGTTCGCATCCTTCGCACCGCGCTAGAGACCCTCGCAACAGGATCGACAGGAGAGCGCAATGTCTAAGCTGGATCTTGCTATTCGTGGCGGTACCGTTGTCACGGCTTCCGACACATTTCGCGCCGATGTCGGCGTCCGGGAGGGACGCATCGTCGCGGTTGCCGCCGAGATCGAGGAAGCGACCCTTGAGATCGATGCCTCCGGGCTGCTGGTGCTTCCGGGCGGCATCGACAGCCACGTCCATATCGCCCAGCCCTCCGGCCCCAATGTCGTTATGGCGGATGATTTCGCTTCGGCGACCGCCGCCGCCGCCGCCGGCGGCAACACCTGCATCATGCCGTTCGCCCTGCAACAGCGCGGCACGAGTTTGCGCCGATGCGTTGAGGACTATGTGCGCCAGGCGGAGGGCGAATGCCACATCGATGTCTCGGTTCACTTGATCATCACCGATCCGACGCCTGAGGTTCTCGGACAGGAGCTGCCGGCGCTGCTGAAGGCCGGCTACACATCGTTCAAGGTGTTCATGACCTACGACGATCTGGTGCTGAACGATCGCCAGCTGCTCGATGTGTTCGAGGTGGCGCGCCGCGAGCGCGCGCTCGTGATGGTACATGCGGAAGGCTATGATGCAATCAAGTACATGACCGACCGGCTCGAGCGCGCGGGACAGACCTCTCCGTTTTTTCACGCGGCCTCTCGCCCCGAGCTGGTTGAGCGTGAAGCCGCCCACCGCGCCATCAGTCACGCCGAACTGATCGACGTGCCTATCATGATTGTTCACGTCTCGGGTCGCGAGGCCATGGAGCAGATTCGTTGGGCGCAGCAGCGCGGCTTGAAAGTATATGCCGAGACTTGCCCGCAATATCTGACACTGACCGCGGACGATCTCGAGGGCTTGAACATGGAAGGCGCGAAATACGTCTGCTCACCGCCGCCTCGCGATGCGGCCAGCCAGGCGGCGATCTGGGAAGGTCTGCAGCAGGGCGTGTTCCAGACCTTCTCCTCTGATCACTGCCCGTTCCGATACGAAAGCAGCGAAGGCAAGCTTACGCCGAAAGGCAGGACGTCGTTTCGCTGGGTCCCGAATGGCATTCCGGGGGTCGAAACGCGGCTGCCGATCCTGTTTTCCGAAGGAGTTTCGGCAGGGAGAATTTCGCTCAACAGGTTTGTCGAGTTAACCTCTACCAATCATGCCAAGATATACGGTCTCTACCCCCGAAAGGGGTCGATCGGCGTCGGGTTCGACGCCGATATCACGTTGTGGGATGCGCACCGTCGCGAGACGATACGACAGGAGAACCTGCATCATGGTTCCGACTACACTCCGTGGGAGGGCTTCGAGGTGACCGGATGGCCGGTGATGACGATCGCCCGAGGCGAGATTGTTGCACGTGATGGTATGGTCGTCGGCAAGAAAGGGGCCGGCCGGACTTTGGAGCGTGATATTTCTGCTTACGCCACAACCGGCGAAATGCCCTGACACTTCGGGCGCGTCAATGCACGGCCAGAAGAGCAGATAACTCACCTCGATGATTCCAACGGGTAAGCATGCCGATGGCCGCTTTTCGGTGAAACTAATGCCAAGCAGTCTAGAAACTTGGCGCCAAATTGAAATTCCGAAAATTTCTGGCATGTAGTATTTCGGCGACAGTTTCTCGCTGATTCTCGATTAGTCTTACGGTGAGCCATTCTTGAAAAACTCAAGCGTGGGACGCGTCCCAACGCGACAGCATTTGCGCAACAATGTTGCAGGAGATGGACATGCGTATTCAGGTACTTGCTTCGGGAGTCGCGATTGTAGCAATTTCGTTGAGCGCGGCCGTGTTCGGAGACGCGCATGCGCAGTCTGCCGGAGCAGATGCCGAGATAGCCGCGTTGAAGCAGCAACTGCGCCTGATGGAGCAAAAGCTCGACAAACTCCAAAGGCAGACTGCAGCCAATACCACCGCTGCGGCAACTGCCAATGCGAAAGCGGATGCCAAGGTCAGTGTTGCCAACGCCGCCGCCTATCCAATCAAGAGCCAGATTGCGCCATCTGATGCGGTCGTGAAGATGCCGAACAACCGGCCGACAATCTGCACCGCAGACGATCAAAATTGCATATCGATTGTCAGCCGCGTGCACTTCGATGCTGGCGGTTACGATTACCGCCCCAATACCGCCGCGACTACCCCGCAACGTCTCGATAACGGGGTCAACGTCCGTCGCGCGCGTATCGGCGTGATCGGAAAATTCATGGACGACTGGAATTACGCTCTCATCTACGACTTCGGCGGTACCTCGGACGGGTTTGCCGGCACGGCCAGCGCCGGCGGCGTGCCCGTCGGATTTCTTCCAGGCGGCGCCTTGTCGGGCATCGAGAACGCCTATCTCAGTTACACCGGCTTCAAGCCGTTCGGCGGCAAAATGGCGATCGAAGGGGGCATCCTGGACGTGCCCTACGCGCTGGACGAGGCCATGAGTTCGAACGACATCCTGTTCATGGAGCGTGCCGCCTCCACCAATATCGCCACCAACATTGCAGCCGGCGACTTCCGTTCGGCCTTCGGCACGCGCTGGTACACCGACACATTCTGGGCCGGAGCTTACGTGACGGGGCCGGCCACGGGGGCTATTCACTCCGCCTCAAGTGTAAACCCTAACGGCACCACCGAACAATACGGCGTGACTGCCCGTGCTGCGGGTCAAATCCTGAGCGGCAAGGACTACTCCCTGCACATCGGCGGCGATGCCCAATGGCTGATCCAGCCACCGCACAATCTCATCGCGGGGACGCAAACGCTGACCCTGAGCGATCGTCCGGAATTGCGCATCGACCCGACCACGCTCATCTCGACGGGCGCGCTCGCAGGCGTGTCCGGCGCGCAAGTCTACAGCGCCGAAGCAGCGGCAACGTACGGGCCGCTGTTCTTCCAGGGCGAATATTACTGGTACAATGTCGAGCGCAACGCTTTCGCGCCGCTGCCCAGCGTGAAATTCCAGGGCGGCTATGCGGAGGCAGCCTACGTCCTGACCGGGGAAACCCGCCGCTATAATCCGGGCAGCGCCTCTTACGGCGGCATTGTGCCGGCAAATCCGTTCTCATTGACCGGCGGCTGGGGCGCGTGGGAAATTGCCGGTCGTGTCAGCACGATCGATCTCAACGATCAGCTCGCCACCGCCAACGGCGTCGCCGGAGGACGACAGACCATCTACACGGCGGCGCTGAACTGGTACGTCAATCGCAACGTCCGCTTCATGTTCGACTATCTGCACGGCGACGTCGCCAAGCAGATCAGCGCCACCAACGCCGGCAATGCCGGTTCGAAGTTCGATGCGTTCGCGATGCGAACTCAGGTTGCGTTCTAGAATTTCGCTCACGAAAGCTCTGATAAAGTATTTTTCCAACGCGCGCCGGCATAAGGAGCCTCAGCAGGCCTGTGCCCATGTCCGTTTCGGGTGTGCACCGTGCAAAGGCGGCTCACACCAATAGCGATCATTGGCCGGTCGTCACTCGATCATCTCGTCAGCGCGCATTGCCGGCGACGAAAAGTCAACATCAGGGCGTCAATCCAGCAGCATATCGGCCGGCCAGCCATCTTTATCCGCATTAGCAGACGGAGGACGCGCATAGTCGGTCGCGCCGAATGCATTTGCTGTCGGAACATGACTCGCGACCATCTTTTTCTCGTGCGAAAGACCGCCATTTTCGAAATGCAGCGTCGGCCTTGCGAACGCGGACGTGCTACCGAGTAGGCTAAATGCAAGGCTCACCGCTATCAACTTGTGACTGATGTTCATGTATCATTCTCCAGGCCCGCGTGATCAGCCACTACGGCGGACGACCGGGTCATTTGTCCTGCTTCGCGTTGAGATTTGTTCAATGCCCTGATGAGGAGACCGAACCAGCAACAGCTTTATTCCCAGGGAGCAACGTCTGATTACCCTCGACAAAGCTGCTGCTGCGAACTGATCTAGGCTCGCGGGTCTATTCGCACCAATAAATAGCGTTTTAGGATTGCTCGCATTGTCGTGATCGCGGTAAACGACCCCTCTTATCGCAAGCCCATGCACATAGATGGATTGCAGGGCGTTGAAGTGGATGTACGTTCCGGGGTCAAAAACGGACTTCCCGGGAATGACCGCTATTGGCGGTGGGCTCAACTGGTCAGCGCAACACACTAATCTTTTAGCAAAGATGGAGTGTGGGCCATGAAACAGCGACGTCGCATTTATTACTCGGCGGCTCAGCGGTTGTGGTTGAAGGTCACATCATCCGGAAGACGGCTGACATCCAATTCGGCGTTGAGATGACAGTCCGGATTGCCGCAACAGACGAACACTCCGTTTCGACCGTGAATACGCATGTTGGCCAGCGGCAGGGGCTTGTCGTGAAGCAAGAGGTTCGGGATTGCCTAGGGCATGGCCTATCAGAGCGCGAGCGCGGCCAATCGGCGAATAACGCTTTAGGTTGGTAGCGGGGACAAGTCTGGCCTACCGCAGGTCGCGGATCACTTGAGGCGGTATCCGGCACCACCACGCGCTGCCACGCTAGAGCGGCGCCGGGCGCTCACTCAAGCCTCGAGATTATTATTGTGGCTTTGCCCAGTTCGTTTTTTCTTTTCGGTCTGTGCTGTTACGAATTTCGCGGCAGACGTGCTAGTTACGACCGGATCGCGGCAGAAAAACTTAGGTGAATATTACTCCGAGCCGCTGGTATTTTCGCCAAACGACGCGACAGTTCTTATTATTGATGCGCTCTGAATCGATCGTCAGATTGAACGCCTCAGGAACGTAAATCGTCCCTCTTATCTCGATTGCCGCGCCAGATTGCGACACGTTGCAAACGAGGCATTCGATTCCCAGGCCGTTAAAGCCAATTGTTCCAGGTTTCATGACCCTATGTCGTGGACCGTTGCGTTTGTCTTCCATGACAGTCACCTAAGTAAGCACGTTAAAAGGACGACCAAACGGCAGCATGAGGTACCTCATCCGCCGGGGTGCTCAATTTGAATCGTTCGGCCCGCCCAACACACTCACGCGTGACGGGCCTTCTGGCTTCAGGCAACGGCTCGCTGCGCGGGCTGGTTGTTGTTCTCGAATTCCAGTTCGGCTTGCTGCCGGGCGGTTTTCAGGATCTGGACGGCGTCGGCGATATTTTTTTCTGAGTGGTTGGCCATGACCTGCATCCGGATGCGCGCGGCCCCCTTCGGGACGGCCGGGAATTCAACCAGATTGGCGATCAGTCCGAGTTCCGGCAATCGCTTGCTGACCAGACGAGCCAAGCCTTCCGTTCCCATCTTTACGCAGACGATTGCGGACGGATCGCCGTAGTAATCGAGGCCAGCCGCACGCAGCTGCTCACGAAGACCCAGAACGTTTGCCATCAATGCCAAACGCTGCACGCGTCCTTCTATGGAATCGACGATGTGGAACGCTTTCAGGATAGTGGCCGCCTGGACCGGCGACAGCGCGTTGGAGAATGTCGCGGGCGCACTGTAGAAGCGAAGATATTCCTTCACCGCGCGGCTGTTGCAAGCGACGAAGCCGCCATTTGACGCGAAGGTCTTGGAGAAGCTGCCCATCACGATATCGACCTTGCCCAGCATGTTCTGGATGCCGATGTGTCCGCGGCCGTCCTCGCCCAGGCAACCCAAGTCGTGCGCAACGTCAACGACCAGTGTCGCGTCGAACTCGTGGCAAAGCGCCTGGAGTCCAGCCAAATCCGGAGTATCCGAGTCCATGGAGAACAGGCCTTCAGTAACGACGAGAATGCCGTTCTCCTTATCCTTTGCCCTGATCTTCATAAGGATGTTCCGGCAATACTCGTTATCGAGGTGACGGAACAGATGAACGTTGTTGGTGGCGGCGTTTGCCCCTTCCTGCAGGCAGGAATGCGACAACATGTCCATGACCACATGGTCGGCCGATCGGACCAAGCCCTTGATCACGCCGAAACCCGCGGCCCAACCCGTCGGATATAGCACCGCTTCCTCCATTTTCAGGAAGTCGGCGATCTTACGCTCAAGCGCGACAGAGTAGGACGTATTGCCGACCAACGCCGGCGAACCCGCGCTATGCACGCCACAGCGCTCGATTGTTTCTTTGGCAGTCGCCTTGATTCCGGAATGTGACGACAGGCTCAGATAGTCTTGCGAGGCAAAATTGACGCCACGCATCTTGTTGCCACTATCGTCCTGTGCCCAGCAAACGGTGTTCGGCCCATCTTCGGTCGCGCGGGAAAACGGCCAGAGACCATTCTGACGACGCAGATTTTGCCACTTGAAAAAGCCCTCGGTGCGTCCAAGGAGGTCCGCCCCTCCGGGCACCCGGAAATCTCTCATGCTGCCGGTCAATGCAGCAGCCGGAATATAAGCGTTGGTAGTATCTGACATTGCTATCCCTGTTCGGCGCTTTTTGATTGGACTTGTTGCCGTCTGGTAAGAACGATGCCCGAGCGAAATTAACATTCGATTCCGTGTCAGTTGTTTCTTAGGTGTCCATTTACCGATGTGAATCTTTGGTTCTTCGCTCATTAATTCGGCGGGCGGTTTTTTTGAGGGGCGTGTTTGCAACGCTGTCCGATGCGGCGCGGCACGATGACAAGAGCCCATCCCAAG